>Ga0335070_10010444_pt1 | contig 10854 bp, 5 predicted proteins | sample Lox_Sample_13_FD_206722 | JGI IMG/M metagenome (GOLD analysis project Ga0335070, IMG submission 206722) | Soil microbial communities from Loxahatchee National Wildlife Refuge, Florida, United States - Lox_Sample_1.3 | ecosystem: Environmental > Terrestrial > Soil > Wetlands | place: USA: Florida...
ACTGATGGCGATCACTTCCTCCGGATCCAAATCCGGCAGGCGCCGGTCGAGGAAGAGAACTTGCCAATCGCCCTTCTCCAATTTTGCCAAGGCATCGGCGCCACCGGAAACCTGCAGTACGGAGCGGCGAGGCTGGTCCAGTCGATGCAGCACAACTGTGCGCATGCCGTTGTCGGGGCTCGCAATCAGAACTCCGCCCATCTCAGGTAAGACGGGCGCCGGCGTCAGAGTACTCATCGCAGGTTATCCTCCTAGGGAAAGTCATTCGAGTTTGCTCGGCGGGACAAGGGAACCTGGACTATGAAGGTTGTGCGGCTCCCGTCAGGCCGCACCTCGCAGGTCGCGCCTGTCGACTCGAGTTCACCCTGCGCCAGCAGCAGACTGATGTCAGCGAGAGAAGGTGTTTCGTGCTCACCCGCCGGGATTTCTTCCCATTGGATACTCAGAATAAGGTGCTGCGGCGCCGGCTGTGCGCGAACGTAGATGTTCGCGGTGCTGCGGCTCAAGCTGATGGCTGAATCGATGAGCCGAAAAATGGACTGCGAAAATGCAGCGTGATTGGCTGCGATTGTCAGACTAGGGTCACAATCGAGCAAAAGAGAGATGCGGGAGGTCTCAGCAACCGGCATCAGGTCCGCGAGCGTTTGCTGCAAAATCGAGTAGAGCGGCAGTTCGCCGGAACCATGCGGGCAATCTCGTTGAATGCGATCAAGATCCTGCATCCCCTGCACCAGGATGCGCATTCTGCCAACCAGGTCTAATCCGTCACGCAAGACCCGCCTGTAGTGTTCTGCCTCCATCGGCTTGGCCGACGCGAGTTCCAGTGCACATTGCAGTCCGGTTAAAGGCTGGCTCAGAGCATGCAGCAACCAGCCCATCACTTGCGATTTTCGTGAGCTCGCACTCTCCTGCGGGACCGGCACCATGTGAACCGTGGCGCCACTCATGCGTGCACCTCGGCGGGCGACCCCAGTTCGTATCCCACACCGCGAACCGTGCGGATCAGCTTTACGGCATGCCCGTCGTCAATTTTGCGCCGCAGGTAATTGATATAGACATCCACGACATTCGTCGTCGTGTCGAAGGTGAGATTCCAAACGTGCTCGATAATCATCGAGCGGGTAACGCGGCGGCCGGCATTGCGCATCAGGTATTCGAGAAGAGCAAATTCCTTGGTGGTCAAATCGACCTTCTGGCCGGCTCGTTCCACCTGACGCTCCACCCGATCCAGCTTGAGATCTGAAACCTGCAGTACCGACTCTGAGGGCAAATGGCTGCGCCGAACCAGGGCCCGGATGCGAGCGGAGAGCTCACTAAAAGAGAAAGGCTTGCCCAAGTAGTCATCGGCGCCAGTGTCGAGACTCTGCACGCGATCCTCGACCCGGGTGCGCTGGGTCAGCACTAACACAGAGAGACTCGGCTTGTTCAGGCGCAAGTGGCGGAGCAGCGTCATGCCATCCAGTTTCGGCAGGTTCAGGTCGAGAATTACCACGTCAAACTCGCTTTGCATTGCGGTCAGCCGCGCTTGCTCCCCATCGGAACAGATGTTCACAAAGTAGTTTTCTGCCTCGAGCCCTTGTCTGATGAACCGGGCCAACGCTTCATCATCTTCCACGATAAGAATTCGCATAAATGTGAACCGTCCTTAATCCAACAGCCCCAGTCTAGTTAGAAAGCTTTGAATTGCGGCCGCAATCGCGCCGCACAAAGGTATGTACTTCCTGAAATAGAGCCTTGTTTCAGAACAGGACGGTTCCGCTCCAATCATTGAACCTTTGCGGCCAATTCCTGCCAGAGGGACCAAACATGGATAATCAAAGGCGGCAGCTTTTCAAACGAGCGATCTGTTTTAGTGTGGAACCCGAATAACATACGAAGTCTGGTCATGCCGGGTGGGATCCTGCTAGGGCTGGGAGCGATCCTGGCACACTCGGGTTGGATCGTGCCGGCTGCTCCCACAGTCAGCTTCCTTTACTATTCATCACTGCTCGGAGGGGTATTGCTCTGCTGGCGATTCCATGCCAGCCGGATCTTCTTCGCTCAGTTGGTCGTGCTTCTGGCGTGGGCCATTTTTTTCGTGGCGAATTCACAGCGTGTTACACCTGTATCCAAAGAATATGTTCTTATCGCCTTAGCTGTTGTCGTTCCAATCAATTTTCTCCTGATCGCCTTTTCTGAAGAGCGCGGTTTCACAACCTCTACTGCCACCCCCCTGGGGCTCATATTGTTTGCGGAGTGCGTGGTTTTGGCCGTTTTGAGCGGAAGCACGACGTCCGCTCCCGGCCACCCGCACCATGCCGTCCCACTTTCCCTGCCGTACTACGTCGAAGCCGGCTGCGCCATCGCAGTGGCCGTGCTTTTGGTTCGCTCGTTGCTCACAAAAAAACCTGCAGATCGCGCGCTGCTTTGGTCGTTGATTGCTCTGTTGCTGTCTCTAAATTTCGCCGGCTCACCCCGTCTGTTTGCCATATATGCCCTCATGTCCAGCATCATTCTCGGGGTCTCTGTAGTTGAGACTTCGTACCTGTTGGCCTATCACGACGAGCTCACGGGATCGCCTTCACGGCGCGCGTTCAATGAAGCACTGCGAGGATTGCAGGAGCCGTACTCCATCGCCGTCGTCGATGTCGATCACTTCAAAAAGTTCAATGACACCTTCGGCCATGACGTCGGAGATGAGGTCCTAAGACTGGTGGCAGCCAAACTGGCTGCCGTTACTGGAGGAGGGCAGGCTTACCGCTGTGGCGGGGAGGAATTCGCCGTCATTTTCCGGGGAAAGGATGCCGCCGCTGTGATGGGCGATTTGGAACTACTTCGCAGCACGATCGAGCATTCGCAATTCCGGGTACGGGGCAAGGAACGCAGGCAGATTCCTCGCGGGCCGGAGCGCCGGACCAAATACAAAGGACGTCCGAAAAGACGGAGTTCCGCATCCGGGACCGCCGAGCCTGTCCTGAAAACCCAGCAATCCATTACGGTGAGCATTGGCGTGGCAAGCTCAACTGAGGCGGATAAGAATCCGGAAATGGTTGTGCAAGCGGCGGACAAGGCGTTGTACAGAGCAAAGGCGAACGGCCGTAATCGCCTGGAAATCGCCTCCCAGAGCCGCGCACGCGTGCGGACCAAGGCTGGGGTCGCCTGATCGACGAGGACTGTCACTGGCTACATTCGCGAGCCGGGCAGCCAACCGTAGGACGGGACGTGAACTGCCCGGCTCGCGTGTTCGCAAAGCGCCACAAACTGTGCGGATAGCTTGTGGCCGATGAGGGGGATTTTCCGTGTCGCGCTGGTTCCCAGCAATCAAGCACTTCATGTCCCCCACAGGTTGATCCGATTCTGCTGGAAATCGGATTATGCAGCATGGAAGATCTTGTCTCGTTACGAATAACGAACAAAGTGAAGCGGTTTGGTCCGATACGATGGGGTTGAGTTCAGGAAGCCAGTTCCTGAACCCGAGCGCCTGCTGACTTGGAGCTGGATCGATCAAGTGCCGGTGCAGTTGCGAGGTAAGCATTTACAGAAGCCGCCGCCTTCCGTCCTTCCGAGATAGCCCAGACAACCAAGGATTGACCGCGGCGCATGTCGCCCGCGGCGAAAACTCCGGGGACCGACGTCATATAGTTCCGATCGGTAGCAACATTGCCCCGATTGTCGAGTTGTACGCCCAGTTGTTCGATCAGTCCCTCACGAACCGGGCCCAGAAACCCCATGGCAATCAATACCAGATCGGCTGGAATCGTGAAATCGCTTTGAGGAACGGGTTCGAACTTAGGAGGAGGACCGACCCTGACCGCATGAAGCTGTCGCACATTGCCGGACTCGTCACCAGAGAAGGATGTGGTCGCGATACTCCAATCGCGCACGCCGCCCTCCTCGTGGGCGCCTTCGATACGCAACTGCAAGGGCCACAAAGGCCACGGAGTGAGCGGCGAGCGCTCCTCAGGCGGCTTCGGCATGATCTCAAACTGATGTACCGAAAGTGGTTTCTGTCGATGACATGTGCCAAGGCAATCGGCGCCGGTATCACCTCCGCCGATGATTACAACGTGCTTTCCTGCGGCTAGAATCTCGATAGCTGGATCGATCATATCTCCCAGACAGCGCTTGTTTTGTTGCGGCAGGAACTCCATGGCGTAATGAATGCCTTTGAGTTCACGCCCTGGCACTTTCAGGTCGCGCGGATGTTCCGCACCACCGGCAAGCACAATCGCATCGAAGTCGCGCCGCAGTTCTTCGACGGATACATTTCCGCCGACTTCTGCGCCGGTGACAAATTTCACTCCTTCAGCCGACATCTGATGAAGCCGGCGATCGAGGATATGTTTTTCCAGCTTGAATTGAGGAATTCCGTAGCGCAGCAAGCCCCCGATGCGGTCTGCCTTCTCGTACACCACTGCATCGTGCCCGGCGCGGCACAGTTGCTGCGCCGCCGCCAGTCCCGCCGGCCCTGAACCGACAACGGCTACTTTCTTTCCGCTGCGGACTTTCGGTGGTTCGGGCTGGATCCAGCCTTCCAGGAATCCTCGCTCGACAATATTTTTCTCATTCTGCTTGATGGCAACAGGGGGCTGGTTGATTCCGAGTACACACGATGCTTCACAAGGCGCAGGGCAAATGCGTCCCGTAAACTCGGGGAAGTTGTTGGTGGCGTGCAACTGACGAATGGCTTCCTGCCAGCGTCCGCGATAAATTTGATCGTTCCAGTCCGGAATGAGGTTGTTCACCGGACATCCCGTCTGGCAAAAGGGCACTCCGCAGTCCATGCAACGGGCGCCCTGCTGGCGCAGGCTCTCTTCCGGAAGGTCCTGATAGATTTCGAACCAATCATTGACGCGCTCAAGCACGGGGCGTCGCGGCGCAATTTCCCGCGAGTAGTCCATGAACCCGGTGGTCTTACCCATTCACAACCTGCCCCTGCTGGAGTTGCTCGTCCAGCACTCTGGTCTGTGGAATCGGGTGAATGGAACGACCCGGGGCGTAAGCCGCCTTACTGCGTGGAATGCTCAAGACCCGCTTGTATTCGTGGGGGAACACCTTGATGAACCGCGGCATCGTCTCTTCCCAGTGATCAAGAATTCCTTTTGCGCGGACGCTACCGGTGAGTTCGAAATGCCGAGAAACGAGTTCCCGGACGGTTTGAACATCCTCTGGATCGAGCAACGCCTCCAGATCAACCGACTGCAGATTGCATCGCTTCTCGGTGAAATCACCGCGTTCGTCATAGACGTATGCAACGCCGCCGCTCATGCCGGCTGCGAAGTTTCTGCCGCACGACCCAAGGACCACCACCAAACCTTTGGTCATGTATTCGCAGCCGTGATCGCCCACTCCTTCAACGACGGCCGTCGCCCCGGAGTTGCGAACAGCAAAGCGTTCTCCGGCGACTCCATTGAAGAACGCTTCTCCGCTCGTAGCGCCGTAGAGCGCAACATTGCCGATGATGATGTTCTCCGACGGCGCGAACCCCGCACTCCTCGGCGCGTAGACGATGATCTTGCCGCCGGAAAGCCCCTTGCCTACGTAATCATTGGCGTCGCCTTCCAGCGTCAATCTCACGCCCTTGGCGAGGAACGCCCCCATACTCTGGCCTGCGGACCCAGTGAGATGAATGCGAATCGTATCGTCGGGCAGGCCGGCGGAACCATACCGGCGCGCGATTTCTCCGCTCAGGATCGTGCCCACTGAGCGATGCACATTTCGCACAGGAATATTGATTTCCACCGAGTTCAAGCTGAGCAGGGCATCAAGAGAATGCTCCACGAGTTGATGGTCAAGCGCCTGCTGCAGCCCGTGATCCTGATTCTGGATACAACGTCGTGCCACCCGAGAAGGCATGGGCGGGGCGTAAAGAATTGCCGAATAATCCAGTCCGCGGGCTTTCCAGTGATCGACGGCTGCTTCCACATCCAGCATGTCTACGCGACCGACCATTTCGTCGACGGTCCGGAAGCCCATCTCAGCCATGTATCGACGCACTTGCTCAGCGATGAAGAAGAAGAAGTTGATGACGTGCTCGGGCTGTCCCTGAAACTGTTTGCGCAGCACGGGATCTTGAGTCGCAATGCCGACAGAACAGGTATTGAGATGGCATTTGCGCATCATGATGCAGCCCATTGCGATGAGGGGAGTGGTTGCGAAACCAAATTCCTCGGCGCCGAGCAGTGCTGCTATAACGACGTCCCGGCCTGTTTGCAGCTTGCCATCGGTTTGCACCCGAATACGGCTGCGCAAGTCGTTCAGCAGCAAGACCTGCTGCGTTTCAGCCAAGCCCAACTCCCAGGGAACTCCGGCATGCTTAATTGAACTCAGCGGTGAGGCACCGGTGCCACCGGTGTCGCCGCTGATCAGCACCACATCTGCATGCGCTTTCGCAACTCCAGCAGCGACCGTGCCCACACCCACTTCAGCCACAAGTTTCACCGCAATCCGGGCTTGCGGGTTCACGTTCTTCAGGTCGTAAATCAGCTGAGCCAGGTCCTCGATTGAATAGATATCGTGGTGCGGCGGTGGAGAAATGAGGCCCACTCCTGGAATCGAATGCCGCAGCCGAGCGATCACTTCATCGACCTTGTGCCCGGGAAGCTGGCCGCCTTCGCCCGGCTTCGCGCCCTGCGCCATCTTGATCTGCAACTCGTCAGCATTGACGAGATAGTTCGCTGTAACCCCGAATCGCGCCGAGGCGACCTGCTTCACCGCACTGCGGCGCAGGTCACCGTTGGGATCGGGCTTGAACCGCTCCTCGTCTTCTCCGCCTTCACCGGTATTTGACTTCCCGCCGATGCGGTTCATTGCGATCGCGAGGGTCTCATGTGCTTCCTTGCTGATCGATCCGAACGACATCGCGCCGGTTGTGAAGCGCTTGACGATCTCTTTGGCGGGTTCTACCTCCTCAATCGCGACCGGCTTTTCACCCTTTTTCAGCTTCATCAGCCCGCGCAGTGTGCATAGGTTGCTACTCTGCTTGTCGATGAGGTCCGTATACTCCTGGAAGGTCTGGAAGCTTTCCTGGCGGACTGCTTGCTGCAGTTTACTGATCGTGCCTGGATTCAGCAGGTGGTACTCGCCGTTGACGCGCTGGTGATAGTTCCCGCCGACCGCCAGCTCAGTTTCGAAATCGGTCAGAGGACGGAAAGCAAACTCATGCTTCAGTTGGGCCTCGCGTGCCAGGACTTCGAGACCGATACCCTCCACGCGCGAGGTTGTGCCCGCAAAATAGGTCTCGATCAAGTCTTTATTCAAACCGATCGCTTCAAAAACCTGTGCTCCCTGGTAGCTCTGGAGCGTCGAGATACCCATTTTGGAGAAGGTCTTCAGCAGCCCTTTCTTGACCGCCTTGATGAAATGCCTGGAGGCGACTTCGGCGGACACACCCTCGCCCAGTTCACCCCGCCAAGCAAGTTCTTCAACGCTTTCCAAGGCCAGGTAGGGATTGATGGCGCTGGCCCCGTAGCCGCTTAGGAGCGCGAAATGCATCACTTCCCGGGGCTCGCCGGATTCGGTGATCAACGCGACCTGAGTCCGGGTCTCTTCGCGGACGAGCAGGTTATGGACTGCGGCCAAGGCGAGCAGGCAGGGAATGGGCGCGTAATCCTTATCTACTCCACGATCCGACAGTATCAAAAGTGAATATCCCGCCCGCACCGATCGAGAAGCCCTTTGGCAGAGCTCATCCAAAGCGCGCTTGAGACCTGCTTCTCCTTCACTCGCCCGAAACAGACAGGGAAGAGTGGTGGCCAGCAAATCGCGATTTGAAACCCGCCTCAGTTTTTCCAAATCCCGATTTGTAAGCAGTGGATGTTCTAGCTTCAGCATGTGGCAGTTCTCGGGAGCCTCCTCGAGAATGTTGCGCTCGCTCCCGATATAGCTGATCAGCGACATCACCATCTCTTCGCGAATGGGGTCGATCGGCGGGTTCGTGACCTGCGCAAAGAGCTGCTTGAAATAATTGAATAACGATTGCGGCTTGTCCGATAGACAGGCCAAAGGAGTATCAGTTCCCATCGAACCGACCGGCTCTTCCCCGGAAGAAGCCATGGGCCGAAGGATCATTCTCAAATCTTCATCGGTATACCCGAATGCTCTTTGCCGGCGGAGGACGGTTTCGCTATCAGGGAAGTGCATGCGCGAGGGCTCTGGCAGTTGATCAATCGTGATGTGATTCTCTTTCAGCCACTCGCCGTAGGGCTTGCGCGAAGCCAGGGATTCCTTGATCTCTTTGTCGGAAATGATCCGGCCAGCAACGGTATCCACCAGGAACATTTTCCCGGGTTGCAGGCGTCCCTTGCGCTCCACCTGCTCAGGCGGAATATCCAGGACACCAGCTTCCGACGCCATCACTACCAGACCGTCGTGAGTGACGACATATCGTCCAGGGCGCAGGCCATTGCGATCGAGCGTCGCCCCGATTACGCGTCCATCCGTGAACGCGATTGCCGCCGGGCCGTCCCAAGGCTCCATCAGGCAGGCGTGATACTCGTAGAAGGCCCGCTTCTCTGCTTTCATGTGCGGATTGCCCGCCCATGCCTCGGGAATCATCATCGCCATCACGTGCGGAAGACTGCGTCCCGCCTGGAGAAGTAATTCGACCGCATTGTCGAAATTGGCCGAGTCGCTGCCGTCGGGCGCGATGATCGGCAAAAGTTTCCTGATGTCGTCGCCAAACAAGGGAGAACTCAGCAGCGACTGCCGTGCGTGCATCCAGTTGACGTTGCCGCGCAGCGTATTGATCTCACCATTGTGCGCTACGTAACGATACGGGTGAGCGCGCTGCCAACTCGGAAATGTGTTCGTCGAAAAACGCTGGTGGACCAGGCACAACGCGCTGTCTACGTCGGGATCGGAAAGTTCGCGATAAAAATTCGCGATCTGCGGAGCTAGCAGCAGTCCCTTGTAAACAATGGTGCGGCAGGAGAGCGAAGGGATGTAGAACATCTCGGCGTCCTCGACACCGGATTCGCGAACTTCGTTCTCAGCCCGCTTGCGCACGACGTAAAGCTTCCTCTCGAATGCATCCTCATTTAAGCCGTCGGCGCGTCCCACGAATACCTGCTGAATGTATGGTTGAGAAGCGCGGGCCACGCGCCCAATCGCAGAGGCATACACGGGCGTGTCGCGCCATCCAAGAAGCTTCAACCCTTCTTCTTTTACGATTCGCTCGAGGATGCCCTCGCACTGCAGTCGGGGATGCTTCTCGACCGGAAGGAATGTCATTCCGACGGCATACGCCCCGGGTTCGGGCAAGGCGAAACCCAGCTTTTCACACTCACGAACGAAGAACTTGTGAGGGATCTGGATCAGGACACCAGCTCCGTCTCCGGTTTCCGGATCGCATCCGCAGGCTCCACGATGGGTCAGGTTGAGCAATACCTGAATACCCTGGCGAATGATTTCATGGCTTTTCTGGCCCGAGATGTTGGCGACGAACCCGATCCCGCAGGCGTCGTGCTCGAACGCAGGGCTGTACAATCCTTGCGCCGGCGGCAGGCCGCTCTTTTGGTTTAGGGGCGTCATCTTGGACATCTCACTATTCCGGCTAACTGCTTGCGAATCAGTTGTTCATGGGCATGACTGGCGGGTCAACGAGCGTCGCACACCTCGGCTCAGGAACAGACGTATCGTGACATCTTTATTAACTTCTCCCAGTAGGAAAGTACAATCCAGAATTTCGATACAGTGTATGCAATTTTCAGGATGTGCGCCCGATCAACCGAGCGGCGCTGTGAGAGGACGCTGAAGCCAAACCCGCACATCCCTCATCTAAAATCGGTCTACCACGAGAGTAAAAATCCTTATGTCTAGTTGGCCACCCAGCGCACTCGACGCCCGCACCCAGGCATTCCCAGTCCTGAGCGGCTCCCAGATTCGACGAATTCGGAGTGAAAGCAAGGTCCGACAGGTCCGCGTCGGGGAGGTTCTGTTTGAGCCCGGCGACCGTAACGTTCCTTTTTTTGTGCTGCTCTCGGGAGCCATGGAGATCGTTCAGCCCTCCCCGAGTGGTGAGCGGGAAATTGTGGGTCACGGCCCCGGAGAATTTACCGGGGAAATCACGATGATCTCCGGGCAGCAATGCCTCGTGCGCGGCCGCGTCACTGAGCCCGGCGAATTTCTCGAACTCAGCGGGGAGGGGCTGCGGTCGCTCGTGGCCCGCGATGCTGAGTTGAGCGAGATCTTCATGCGGGCCTTCATCTTGCGGCGCCTTGCCCTCATCAACCGTGGACAGGGCAACGTCATCCTCATGGGATCCCGCCATTCGGCGCAAACCCTGCGTCTTCGGGAATTCCTCAGCCGCAACGGGCACCCGTATAACTTCATCGACCTCGACACGGACAAGACGTCCCAGGATCTCCTCGATCGTTTTAACATCAGCCTCTCGGAGATTCCAGTTGTCATCTGCAATGGCAGCAGCGTGTTGCGCAATCCGACCCCACAGAAGGTGGCGGATTGCCTTGGATTGAACGCCAGCGTCGATATCTCGCAGGTGCGCGATGTAGTGATTGTTGGGGCTGGCCCTTCCGGCTTGGCGGCTGCTGTTTATGCAGCTTCGGAAGGTCTGGACGCGCTCGTGATCGAAAGCGAAGCTCCCGGAGGCCAGGCTGGGTCGAGTTCGAAGATCGAAAACTATCTTGGATTTCCGACCGGTGTCTCAGGCCAGGAACTGGCGTCCCGCGCCATTACCCAAGCCCAAAAGTTCGGAGCCAAAATGATGGTTGGACACAGCGTCACTCGTCTGGACTGCAGCCAACAACCTTACAAGGTATATCTCGATGACGGGGACGCCATCGCTACGCGCGCCATCATCATTTCCACCGGTGCTCAGTACAACAAACCGGAGATTTCGAATCTGCAGAAGTTTGA
>Ga0335070_10010445_pt1 | contig 10853 bp, 7 predicted proteins | sample Lox_Sample_13_FD_206722 | JGI IMG/M metagenome (GOLD analysis project Ga0335070, IMG submission 206722) | Soil microbial communities from Loxahatchee National Wildlife Refuge, Florida, United States - Lox_Sample_1.3 | ecosystem: Environmental > Terrestrial > Soil > Wetlands | place: USA: Florida...
ACCACCGACGCCAAGGGGCTGGTGTTCTGCGAGTTCGCCTCGCCAGTGTCCGGAGAAGTTCTGCTCGAAGTGCGCGCGCGCGATGCGGCGGGCAACATCGCAACCGCCAACGCCAGCGCCTGGGTGGCGGGCGGGGGGGAGTGGTGGTTCGACACCTCCAACGACGATCGCATGGACGTGCTGCCGGAGAAGAAGCGCTACGAGCCGGGGGAGAAGGCGGTGTTCCAGGTGCGCATGCCGTTCCGGCAAGCCACCGCGCTGGTGACGGTGGAACGTGAAGGCGTGATGGACACCTTCGTGCAGCAGCTCTCGGGTCAATCGCCGGTAGTCGAGATTCCAGTGCAAGGCAACCATGCGCCCAACATCTTCGTGTCGGTGCTGGCAGTGCGCGGGCGCGCGGCGGATGTTCAGCCCACTGCGCTGGTCGACCTGGGCAAGCCGGCATTTCGGATGGGCGTGGCCGAGATCAACGTCGGGTGGCGAGCACATGAGCTGAAGGTCTCGGTGAAGGCGGACAAGCCGGTGTACCGGGTGCGCGACAAGGCGAAGGTGGACATCGAGGTCATCCGCGCGCTCGACGGCACGCCAGCCAAGGGCGGCGAGGTGGCGCTGGCGGCGGTGGACGAAGGCCTGCTGGAGCTGATGCCCAACGCAAGCTGGAAGCTGCTCGACAGCATGATGCGACGGCGCGGCATCGAGGTGGAGACTGCCACCGCGTCGATGCAGGTGGTGGGCAAGCGGCATTACGGGCGCAAGGCGCGCGAGGCGGGCGGGGGTGGCGGGCGCAAGACCACGCGCGAACTGTTCGACACGCTGCTGCTGTGGAAGGCGCGCGTGAAGCTGGACGAGCAGGGCCGCGCGCAGGTGGAGATTCCGCTCAACGACTCGGTGACCGCTTTCCGCATCGTCGCGGTGGCCGACGCGGCGACCGACCTGTTCGGCACCGGACAGACCTCGATCCGCAGCACGCAGGACCTGATGCTCTACTCCGGGCTGCCGCCGCTGGTGCGCGAGCAGGACAGCTTTCGCGGCGCGGTAACGGTGCGCAATGCATCGGCGCTCGCTCTGGACGGGGAGGTGCAGGCAGTGGTCACGCCGGAGTCCGGCGGCAAGCGCGGTACCCCTCAGCCGCAGCCGCCGGTACGCGTGAGCCTGGCGCCGGGCATTTCGCAGGAAGTGGGCTGGGACGTCAAGGTGCCGCTCAACGCGGAGGCACTGCACTGGGAGATCGCGGCGTCCGGGAAACACGCCGACGGAACGCTGGTCGAAGATCGCATGAGGACCAGCCAGCGGGTGATCGCCGCGGTGCCGGTACGCACGTTCCAGGCGACCATCGCCCAGCTCGAGGGCAGTACGACGCTGCCGGTGGAGATACCGGCCGATGCCGTTCCGGGTCGCGGCGGCGTGCGCGTGTCGCTCCTGCCTACGCTGGCGGGGGAGCTGGCCGGGGTGCGCGAGTACATGAGCCGGTATCGCTATACCTGCCTGGAGCAGTTGGTGTCCCAGGCGGTGGCGCTGCGTGACGCGGGGCGCTGGCAAGGCCTGATGGCTGCACTGCCGAGCTATCTCGACCGCGACGGTTTCGCCAAGTACTTCACGCTGCTCACCGAGGGCAGCGACGTCCTGACGACCTATATCCTGAGCATCGCGGCGGAGGCGGGGTGGGACGTACCCGAGCCGGCCCGCGGCCGCATGCGCACCGCCCTGCAGCGCTTCGTGCGCGGCGAGGTCACGCGCTCGCCGGAGTGGCGTGCGGCGGATCTGTCGATACGCAAGATCGCCGCGCTGCAGGCGCTGGCGCGCTGGGGCCGCAACACCGCCGCCGAGGATCTCGCGTCCGTGGCGATCGAGCCCAGCCTGTGGCCCACCTCCGCGGTGATCGACTGGATCGACCTGCTCAAGCGCGCGCCTTCCCTCGCGCAGCGCGACGCGCAACTCGCGCAAGCAGAGCAGATCGTGCGCTCACGCCTGAACTTTCAGGGCACCACCATGGGGTTCTCCACCGAGCGCACCGATTATCTGTGGTGGCTGATGATCTCCGGGGACGTGAACGCCAACCGGGTCCTGCTCGCCATGCTCGACCGGGACAGTTGGCGCGAGGACATCTCGCGGCTGGTGCGCGGCAGCCTGGGCCGGCAGCAGCGCGGGCACTGGAACACTACGGTAGCCAACGCGTGGGGCGTGCTGGCGATGGAGAAGTTCGCCGCCTCGTTCGAGAAGGAGCCGGTGCACGGCGTGACGCGCGCGCAGCTGGCCAGCCAATCGCGCGAGCTCGATTGGGGCCGCGACGCGAAGGGGGGTGCGCTGTCGTTCACCTGGCCGCAGGGACGCGACGAACTGGCGCTGAAGCACGAGGGCGCCGGCAGGCCCTGGAGCATCGTGCAGGCGCTGGCCGCGATCCCGCTCAAGCAGCCGTTCTCATCAGGCTACCGCATCGCGCGCAGCGTGACCGCGGTCGAGCGCAAGACGGCGGAAAGGTGGTCGCGTGGCGATGTCGCCCGCGTGCGGCTGGAGCTGGAAGCGCAGTCGGACATGAGCTGGGTGGTGGTCAACGACCCCATCCCGGCCGGTGCCAGCATCCTTGGCACCGGGCTGTCGCGCGATTCGCAGATCCTCACCGCTGGCGAGCAGAAGCAGGGCTGGGTCTGGCCGGCGTTCGAGGAGCGCAAGTTCGACTCCTTTCGCGCCTACTACCGCTTCGTGCCCAAGGGCAAGTGGGTGCTCGAGTACAGCGTGCGGCTGAACAACCCGGGCGAATTCGTGCTGCCGGAGACGCGGGTGGAAGCGCTATACGCGCCGGAGATGTTCGGGGAGTCGCCCAACGGGAAGGTGGCGGTTGCGCAGTAGAGTTCTTCGCGCGTTCGCGACTGCGATCGCGCTGGCCGCACCGCTGTCGGCGCTCGCTCTGCCGAGCTTCGACGAGGCGCGCAATGCCTGGGTCAGCAGCGAAGGCGTGCTGCTCGATCGCCACGGCGAGGTGATCCACGAGCTGCGCCTGGATCCGAAGGTGCGGCGGTTGGACTGGGTGCCGCTGAGCGAGATCTCGCCCGCGTTCACGCACACCGTGGTGCGGGCGGAGGACAAGCGCTTCTGGAACCACGCCGGCGTGGACTGGTGGGCGATGGGCAACGCCGCGGTGGATTCGCTGCTCTCGCGCAAGACGCGCGGCGCGAGCACGCTTTCGATGCAGGTGGCTGCGATGCTCCAGCCCAAGCTCAAGGCCAAGGGCGCACGCCGCACCGTCGGGCAGAAATGGGATCAGATCCAGGCTGCGCGCGACCTGGAACAGCACTGGTCCAAGCCGCAGATCCTCGAGGCGTACCTCAACTTGTCCACCTTCCGCGGCGAGGTGCAGGGCATCGGCGCGGCCAGCCGGGCGTTGTTCGGCAAGCAGCCGAGCGGGCTGGATGAGCGCGAGTCGCTGCTGCTGGCCGTGCTGTTGCGCGGTCCCAACGCGCCGCCCGCGAAGATCGCCGAGCGTGCATGCGCCCTGGCGCACATCATGGAGCCGCCGCAATCGTGCGAGGGCTTGCCCACGCTGGCGGAGGCGCAGCTCTCCGGCGTGCCCAATCTCGTACCCGCAGCCGCCCTCGCGCCGCACGTCGCGCGCGCGCTGCTGTCGCCGGAGGTGCGCCGCGCGACTTCGACGCTGGACGGCACCCTGCAAGCGTTCGCGTTGCACGCGGCGCAGCGCCAGCTGAACGCGCTGGACGGCAAGAACGTGGCGGACGCCGCGGTGGTCGTGCTCGACAACGCCTCCGGCGAGGTGCTGGCCTATGTCGGCAACGCCGGGGCGGAGTCGAGCGCGCGCTTCGTCGACGGGGTGCGCGCACCGCGCCAGGCCGGCTCGACGCTCAAGCCCTTCCTGTACGGGCTGGCGATCGAGCGCAAGCAGCTCACCGCCGCCTCGCTGCTCGACGACTCGCCGGTCAACCTGACCACGCCGTCAGGCCTGTACGTGCCGCAGGATTACGACCACGACTTCAAGGGGCTGGTGTCGGTGCGCACCGCGCTGTCGAGCTCGCTCAACGTCCCGGCGGTGCGCACGCTGATGTTGATGGCCACGGACGACTTCGTCGACCGCTTGCGCGCCTTCGGCTTTGAGTCGATCACCGAGGACGGCGACTACTACGGTTTTTCCTTGGCGCTGGGGTCTGCCGAGGTGAGTTTGCTGCAGCTCGCCAACGCCTACCGGGCGCTGGCGGCGGGCGGTGTGCTGTCTGCCGTTTATCTGACGCCGGGTCAACACGCCGCCGGTAAGCGCGTGATGGATGCGGCGGCGGCGTATATCGTCACCGATATCCTGGCTGACCGCTCGGCGCGCAGCGTCACCTTCGGCCTGAGCAACCCGCTGGCGACGCGCTTCTGGTCCGCGGTCAAAACGGGCACCAGCAAGGACATGCGCGACAACTGGTGCGTGGGGTTCAGCAGCCGCTACACCGTGGCCGTCTGGGTCGGCAACTTCGACGGCAGCGCTATGTGGGACGTGTCCGGCGTGACCGGCGCCGCGCCGCTGTGGCTGGAACTGATGAGCTTCCTGCATCAGGATGTCCCGAGCACGGCGCCGGCTCCTCCGCCGGGGGTGGAACGCGTGCATGTCACGTTCGCCGAGGCGCTGGAGGCCGAGCGCGACGAATGGTTTCTCGCCGGCACCGCGTTGCCGGTGGTGGCGGCCAAGGGCGATGCGCCGCAGCGCCCGAGCATCGTGTACCCCGCTCGCGGCGAGATCATCGCGGTGGATCCTGACATACCGCCGGCATCGCAGCGCGTGCGCTTCCGGGCGGCGGGCGCGGATGGCCGCGAGCGCTGGCGCTTGGACGGCGAGCCGGTCGCCCAGGACGGCTTCTGGGCCCCGCGACCGGGCCAGCACGTCCTCACGTTGCACGATCGGGCGGGAGAGGAGCTGGGCCGGGTGGAGTTTCAGGTGCGCGGGGGCGCCGGCGCGCCGTAGCGGGCGCGGTCGTCGCGACTTGGTAAACTGCCGGATCGGTCGCAGCGTTGATCGACCAGCGGCTTCGCCGCGTCAACCAGAGAGTTCGAGATGAAGCCCACCTCGCTTGCCCATTTCGGTCGCGTGCCCGCGGTGCTGGTTTGCACGCTCGCCAGCCTGCTCGTGGCGCCCCTGGCCGCTGGCGCGGGGCACGAGCCCTTCGCCGACATCAAGGTGCACAAGCAGAGCGGCATCCCGTACGTCTCCGGCGGCAAGGACGAAGCCGAGCGCAAGGAGATGCAGCGCATCGCCAACAAGTACCCCATGCAGCTCATGTTCACCCAGGACGGCAAGCCCGACGGCGTGAGCGGGGTGAAAGTGACGGTCAAGGACATGAAGGGCGATCACGTGATCGAGGCGGTGTCCGATGGCCCGTTCTTCTACTTCAATCCGCCTTCCGGGCGCTGGACCATGGACGCCGAGGTCGAAGGGCAGACCGTCTCGCGCACCGTGGACCTGATCGGCCGGCGCTACATCGTGCTGGAGTTCCATTTCAAGGGCGAGGGCGCGCAGTAGCGTTGCTGCCGCCCTGCCGCTGACTCGCGTGCAGGCGCTTCCGAATATCATCACCGCGCTGCGCCTGCTGCTGGTGCCGGCGGTCGTCGTCGCGCTGGCCCAGGGCCGCTATACGCTCGCCACAGTGCTGTTCGTCCTCGCCGGCCTGAGCGACGGCGTCGACGGCTGGCTGGCGCGGCGCTTCGGCTGGACCAGCCAGGTCGGCGCGATGCTCGACACGGCGGCCGACAAGCTGCTGATCGTGGCGACCATCGTCGCGTTGGTCATGCTGGGGCTGCTGCCGGTGTGGCTGACGGCGCTGCTGCTCCTGCGCGACGCGCTCATAGTGCTGGGGATCAGCCTGTATTACCGCATCCTCGGCGGCGTGGAGATCGCGCCGCTGCCCGCCGGCAAGCTGCACGTGGTGGTGGTGTTCGGCGTGCTGGCGTCGACACTGGCGCACGCTGCCGGCGCGCAGGCCCTGGCGCCCGCGCTGCCGTGGCTGTTCCTCCTGGCTGCGGCGACGGCCGTGTGGTCTTATCTGAGCTACCTCCGGCAAGGCATTCGGCGGCTGCGCGCCGCACGCTAGCCGCCGGGGGCTCGCTGCACCGCAGCGTGGGCGCGCGAGAAAACCATGGCCCGCATCGAGGCCACTGTTACAATACCCGCGCTCAGGCACGCAGGATGGGCTTGTGCTGGGCGCACAACAAGAAATCGAGGACGACTACAACACCAAGCATCAGAGGAGGGCCTCCCGTTGAGCACCGCTGCCATTACCCCCGAGTTCGAGAAGGCGACATACGCGAAGGTCACCGCGCGGCTGGTCCCCTTCCTGTTCTTGTGCTACATCGTCGCGTTCCTGGATCGCGTCAACGTCGGCTTCGCCAAGCTGCAGATGGCGAGCGAGTTGAAGTTCAGCGACGTGGTATATAGCACGGGCGCCGGCATCTTCTTCATCGGCTACTTCATCTTCGAGGTGCCGAGCAACGTGATACTGGAGCGCGTCGGCGCACGCATCTGGATCGCCCGCATCATGATCACCTGGGGGATCATCTCCTCGGCAATGATGTTCACGCATCAGATCCCGTGGGGTCCGATCGCACCTGCGTTCGGGATGAACGACGCGCAGTTCAGTTTCTACTTCCTGCGCTTCCTGCTGGGCGTGGCGGAGGCCGGTTTCTTTCCCGGCATCATTCTGTATCTGACCTACTGGTTCCCCTCCGAGATCCGCGCGCGCAAGGTGGCGCTGTTCATGACCGCGATCGCGATCTCCAACGTGTTCGGGTCGCCCATCTCGGGTGCCATCATGCAGTTCATGGACGGGGCATACGGCTGGCGCGGCTGGCAGTGGCTGTTCCTGCTCGAGGGCATCCCGTCGGTGCTGGTCGGCCTGCTGGTGTTCGCACTGCTGCCCGACGGGCCGCGCAAGGCGGCGTGGCTCAGCCCGGACGAGCAGGACCTGCTGGTCAAGCGCGTGGAGCAGGATCATGCCGCGAAGAAGGACCTCGGGCAGAAGCACAGCTTCAAGGACGCTTTCGGCGACGGGCGCGTGTGGGCGTTGTCGCTGGTTTACTTCTGCGGCGTGGTGTGCTTCTACGCGATCAACTTCTGGCTGCCGACCATCGTCCAGGAACTGGGCATCGACAAGAAGGATTTCCTGAAAGTCGGCCTGGTGAGCATGATCCCGTGGGGCTTCGCGGCGGTGGCGATGGTGGTCAATGGCCATCACTCGGACCAGACCGGCGAACGCCGGTGGCATTCGGCGGGTGGCCTGCTGGTGGCCCTGGTGGGCATGCTGATGCTCACCGTCGGAGGCCACAACGCCATCATCGGCATCGTCGGGCTGACGCTGGTCACCAGCGGCATTCTCGGCTGGGTGGCCTGCTTCTGGTCGCTGCCGACGGCCTTCCTGTCCGGCACCGCCGCTGCGGCCGGCATCGCCTGGATCAACTCGGTAGGCAACCTGGGCGGCTACGTGGGGCCGCTGGCGATCGGCTGGTTTCGGGATCATTACAAGTCCTCCGAGGTCGCGTTCTACTCGCTGGCTGCTTGCGCACTGCTCGGGGCGGTGATCATCCTGGTGCTGCGCGGCACGCAGCGCGCCCCGGCGCTTGCCGTGCAGCCCGGAAGCTGAAGAGCATCCCGGCAGCGCGGGAGATCGCAGGTCGCGGGCACGCGGGATCGAGGCAATGACGGGGAGCATCACATGAAGCGGATCCTTGGTCTGGCCGTCTGCCTCGCGCTGCCCGCGGCGGCCGTCGCTGACGCGGGCGAGGACTACGCGCGCGGCTTTGCGCTGGCCACGAGCAAGGGCTGCTTCGAGTGTCACGCGATCGGCCGCCAGGAGGTCGGACCATCCTTCGCGGCGATCGCGCAGCGCTACCGCTTCGACCCGCAAGGCCGGGAGCGGCTCCCCGCGGTCGTTCGGGGTGGCAGCGCAGGTCATTGGGGGGAGCGCTTCGTGATGTGGCCGCAGACGCAGCTTACGGGCCAGGAGGCCAGACAGCTGGTCGATTGGGTCCTGGCACAGTAGCCGGGGCCCGTGGGTGTTCGCGCCGGGCCGCGTGCGGGCAGGCTGCCATTGACTTAGGTCAAGCCGGTGCTGCCGGGGGCCGCTAACGTGCCGCCAGTGGGCCACCCAGAAACGCGATTCGATCCGGGCCCGCCCCCGTTCCGGGAGGCGGCCGAGTGCTTCCATTGCGGGCTGCCGGTTCCCGTGGGCAGCCGGTTCACCGCCATGATCGACGGCGAACCCCGCGTCATGTGCTGCGCGGGCTGCCAGGCGGTCGCGCAAACCATCGCCGCCGGCGGCTTCGAGTCTTATTACCGCGATCGCACCACCTTCGCGCCCAGTACCAGCGGCGAGTCCGCGCCAGACGAACTCGCGATCTACGATCTTCCCGAAGTGCAACGCGGTTTCGTGCGCGAGGTCGATGGCGCTCTGGAAGCGAGCCTGCTGCTCCAGGGGATCACCTGTGCGGCGTGCATCTGGCTCAACGAGCAACATGTCGCACGCTTGCCCGGCGTGCTGGCGATGGAGGTCAACTACACCACGCACCGCGCGCGTGTGCGCTGGGATCCGCAGCGCATCCTGCTGTCGGAGATCCTGCGGGCGGTGCAGGCGATCGGCTATCGGGCGTTCCCGGCCAGCAACGCCGGCGCGGAGGAAGCGCGCAAGCGCGAGAACCGCGCGGCGCTGTGGCGCCTGTTCGTCGCCGGCTTCGGCATGATGCAGGTGATGATGTACGCCGTGCCGACCTACCTCGCGGGCGCGGGCACGATGAGCGACGACATCGCGCAGCTGATGCGCATCGCCGGCTTCGTCCTCACTGTGCCGGTGGTGTTCTACGCTTGCGCCCCGTTCTTCCGCGGTGCCTGGCGCGACTTCACGCTGCGCCGGCTCGGCATGGACGTGCCGATTGCGCTGGGCATCGGCGTGTCGTTCGCCGCCAGCGTGATCGCCACCTTCGGCGGACGGGGCGAGGTCTATTTCGACTCGATCACGATGTTCGTGTTCTTCCTGCTGACCGGCCGCTACCTGGAGCAGCGCGCGCGCCAGCGCGCCGCCGTCAGCCTGGAGTACCTCGATCGCGCATTGCCGCTTTCCGCGCATCGGCTGACGCGCTACCCGATCAGCCGCGACAGCGACACGGTGCCGGCCGTCTCCCTGCGGCCTGGCGAGTTCGTACTGGTGGCGCCGGGCGAGACGGTTCCCGCCGACGGCCGGGTAGCGGAGGGCGAGACCGAGATCGACGAGTCGCTGCTCACCGGCGAGAGCGTGCCGGCGCCGAAGAGCAAAGGTGCGACGCTGGTCGGGGGCAGCGTCAACCGGCTCAACGCCGTGGTTCTCGAAGTCCAGCACGCGGGCGACGATACACGCGCTTCGCATATCCGCCGCTTGACCGATCGCGCGGCCAGCCAGCGCCCGCGCATCGTGGAGCTCACCGACAGGATCGCTGGTTGGTTCGTCGCGGGCGTGCTGGCCTGCGCAGGCGCAGCTGCACTGTGGTGGGCCGCGGTGGAGCCGGCGCGCGCGCTGTGGATCGCGGTGGCGGTGCTCGTGGTTACCTGTCCCTGCGCCCTGTCGCTCGCTACACCCACCGCGCTGGCAATCTCCGTCGGAGCGCTGGCGCGACGCGGGGCGGTGGCGACGCGCGGCCATGCGGTGGAAACCCTGGCGCGGGTGACCCACTTCGTCTTCGACAAGACCGGAACCCTGACCCAGGGCCGGCTCTCGCTTACGAGCGTGCAACCGTCGGCGGGCCTGACACGTGGCGAGTTGCTCGCGAGCGCGTGCACGCTGGAGCAAGGATCCGAGCACCCGCTCGCCTGCGCACTGCGCGCGGCCGCCGCCGAAGAAGGCGTGGGCGCGCGCACCGCGGCGACGCATATGCGCAACGTCGCCGGCTGTGGGGTGGAAGCGCGGCTCGACGGCCAGCTCCATCGGATCGGGACCCGCAGCTTCGTCGCGCAGATCGCGGGGGAGGATGGTCCCGCGCCGGCGGGGGATGCCGGCGCGACGCCGGTGTGGGTCGGCAGCGAGCGCGGCTGGCTGGGCGTGCTGCGATTCCGCGACGAGCTTCGACCGGACGCGATCGAGCTGCTCGACGAGCTGAAGGGGCAGGGTAAGCACGTCGTCATTCTCAGCGGCGACGTGCCCGATGCGGTCGAATTCGTAGCCCGCCAGCTCGGCGTCACCGACTTTGCGGGCGGCTGCTCGCCCGAGGCCAAACACGCACGCGTGCAGGCGCTGCAGGCCGGCGGTGCAGTGGTCGCCATGGTGGGCGACGGCGTCAACGACGCACCGGTGCTGGCCCAGGCGCAAGTGTCGATCGCGATGGGCACCGGCGCGGTACTGTCGCAGGCGCGCTCCGATCTGGTGCTGCTGTCCGGGCGGCTGCCGGCGCTGCTCGATGCGATCCGCATTTCGCGGCGCACGCTGCGCATCGTGCGCGAGAACCTTGCCTGGGCGGTGGCCTACAATGTGGTGGCGCTGCCGCTGGCGATGGCCGGCTTCGTGACGCCCTGGCTGGCAGGGATCGGCATGGCGGGCAGCTCGCTGCTGGTCGTGCTCAATGCGCTGCGGCTGGTCGGCGACAGCCCTGGTGCCTCGCGCCTGGCGCCTCAGGGCCCAGCTGCGAGCTCTCGTGCCTCGCGCCTCGTGGCTCGCGCCTGATCCGTATGGACATCCTCTACCTGTTGATCCCGCTGAGCCTGGTGCTGGTGTTCATCATCGGCGCGGTGTTCTGGGTGGCATTGCGCGGCGGTCAGTTCGACGATCTGGAAGGGCCGGCCCACCGCATCCTGCAGGACGACGACTCTCCCAACCGCCAGTAGGGGGCGGCGCGCGCTGCTCCGACGCTGGCAC
>Ga0335070_10010446_pt1 | contig 10852 bp, 10 predicted proteins | sample Lox_Sample_13_FD_206722 | JGI IMG/M metagenome (GOLD analysis project Ga0335070, IMG submission 206722) | Soil microbial communities from Loxahatchee National Wildlife Refuge, Florida, United States - Lox_Sample_1.3 | ecosystem: Environmental > Terrestrial > Soil > Wetlands | place: USA...
AGGAAGACGTCCGCGGGAAGCCCCGGACGGAGCGTCACGGGCGCGTCGTCGACCTGGACGCGCGTCTCGTACACGAGATAGCTGCGCTCGCGCTCGGTGAAGGCGTAGTGCGGCGTGTAGGCGGGCTCGTGGGCGACGTCGAGGACGTGCCCGTGCAACGGGGCCCCGAGGCCGTCGATCCGGATCGTGGCCGGCGTGCCGGGCTCCACCTCGACGACGCGCTCCTCGGGCACCCAGATCCGGACCCACGGCGCGGCGTCGTCGAGCACCACGGCCACCGTCGCGCCCGCCGGCACGCGCTCGCCGACCTCGAACGGGAGCTGGTCGAGCACGCCCGACACGGACGACACGAGCGAGAGGTCTGCGACGCGCTTGCGTGCGCTGTCGAGGGCGGCGACGGCCTGGAGCACGTTGGCCTCGGCGTCGGCCCTGCGAAGCTGCGCCTCCTCGAGGGACTGCTCCGAGGCCACGTCGCTGCCGCGGAGCAGCGTGCGACGCCGGAGCTCGTTCTCGGCGAGCTTGAGCGTCGTCCGGGCGCCCGTCAGCGCGGCCTCGGCGCGGGCGACCTCGGCGCGCGCGAGCGTGGTGTCGAGCTGGATCAGGAGCTCGCCCCGCGTCACGTGGTCGCCGCGCCGCGCCGAGATCGAGACGATCACCTCGGACGCCGGGGCGACGGACTCCACCATCGTCCGCTCGACGGAGCCGACGAGCGCGAGGCCGGGCTCGTTCCGCCCGCAGGACGGCGCGGCCGCGAGCGCCAGAGCGACGAGAGCGAAGCGGGTCTTCACAGGCGCGCTCCAGCGACGTCTCCGCGCAGGTCGCGCGCCTCCCGCTCGGGGCCGCACGCGCCGTTGCAGGTCTCCAGTCGCCTGCGCGGCAGGACAGCACCTTCGCGACGGTGTCGCCAGAGGAGGTCGGTCGGAGACGGGCCCGCGGCTCGGGCCCTGGCGGCCTGCCGATCCCGGCGGCCCTACATCCTGGCGACATCGCGCCTCATGCGGATCACGTAGTGGTCGGCGTGGTCGGTCTTGTAGAAGAGGGGCTCGTCCTTCCGCGTGACCCAGCTCAGGCTCATCTCGCTCCAGAAGCCGAGGACGGCGAGGCGGCCCGCTCGCGGCATCAGGCCGGCGTCCCAGTACTCGAGCTGGAAGCGGTCGGGGAACTCGGGATCGGGATCGATCTTCGTCGTGCCGAAGTTGAAGAGACCCGCGTAGATCGTGGACACGAGGACGAGCTGGCTGCGGAAGAGATTCCGACGCGCCTCGGCGTCGGCCGCCGCGTCGCCCGTCGTCGCGTGGGCCTGCCAGCGCTCCAGGTAGTTGAGCTGCTGGTAGAGACCGCCGGCCTTGAGGCGCCGAGCCGACTCGGCCGCCGCCGCGACCGTGTACTCGTCCTTCCCGCCGCCTTCGATCTCGCACAGGAGGTCCCGCAGACGCCCGTAGACCTCGATCGGATACCAGTTCATCGGCAGGATCTTCTGCTCGAGCACCTCGACGCCCTTGGCCCCGAGGCGATGCTCGAGGAGGCTCGGGTCGATCTTCCCCGCGTCGCGCAGGGCGCGCACGTGCTCCACGATGGCCGAGAACACCGTCCCCTTGATCCCGGGTGCCGCCATGAGGGTTCTCCCTTCCCGCCGCTCGAATCTTGATCGTCCGTGCGCTGGGATCCCTTGAGCCGAAAGCTTCGTCGTTGACGCCGGGCTCGGCTCTCGATAGAAATTGGTCCGACCAGATTGGTGGGTCCAGCTCGCGCGCCCCAGGAGGTTCGATGACCGAGACCAGCCCCTTCCCCGAGCGCTCGGCCGCCGCCGCGCCCGCCCGGATGTCCGCCGTCGAGGTGTTGCGGGTCTGGGCGCCCCACCTGGCCGCCCTCCTCCTCCCCCTCCTCGCCCTGGGATTCCTCCTGACGGCGCCGCACCCGTGGTGGCTCGCCCTGCTGATCGTCGTACCGCCGGGCATCGCCATCCAGCTCGCAGACCGGTTCAGCGGGGAGCAGCTCCACGAGCCGCGGCCCGACCTCCCGGCCTGGCCCTTCGACGGCCTGCTCTTCCTGCTGGTGGCGATCCAGCTCCTGAGCATCGCCCTCCTCGCGCGCGTCTTCGCCGCCGAGAGCTTCTGGTCGGTCGACGCGCTGGTCGCGATCCTCGTCGTCGGCGCGAGCTCGGGCTACTCGGGCATCGTCGTCGCCCACGAGCTCATCCACCGCCAGAGCCGCGGCATGCAGCTCCTCGGTCGCCTGCTCCTGTGCACGGTGATGTACGAGCACTTCTACACCGAGCACGTGCGCGGGCATCACCTCCGTGTCGGCACGCCCGAGGATCCGGCGACCGCCCACTTCGGCGAGTCGTTCCATCGCTTCTACCTGCGGACCGTCCCCGCGCAGTTCCGCAGCGCATGGCGGCTCGAGGCGAAGCGCCTCGGCGACGAGGAGATGTCGATCTGGGACCGCCGCCAGCTGCGAAACCGGGTGCTCCACGGCGTCGTCGCCGAGTGGAGCCTCGCCTTCGCGATCCTCGCGAGCTGCGGCGCGGCGTCCTTCGCCTTGTTCCTGCTCCAGGCGCTCTTCGCGTCGCGTGCCCTCGAGGTCGTGAACTACTTCGAGCACTGGGGGCTCGTACGGACCTCGCGGCGCGTCCGACCCGTCGACTCGTGGGATACGCACTCGCGCTTCACCTACTACGCGCTCACGGGCCTCACACGCCACGCGGATCACCACGCCTACGCCGCGCGGCCCTATCAGCAGCTCCGCGTACACCCCGAGCCGCCCGTCCTGCCTCGCGGCTACATCGCCCTCTTCCCCCTCGTCCTCGGCCGCAATGCTACGTTCCGCCGCCTCATGACCGAGGAGCTCCGACGCAAGCGCCTGGGTCCCTTCGCCGAGCCGGAGGCCCTCGATCTCCCGTCGCCGAGCCAGGGCGTCGCATGACGGCGTCGGGCTCGCGTCCCGAGGAGATCGCCCAGGAGATCCGCAAGGACATCTTCCGCGGCCGCTACCGGCCCGGGGAGCGGCTCCCGTCCGAGCGCGAGCTCGCCGAGCGGGCCGGCGCGAACCGCGGCTCCGCGCGCGAGGCGTTGAAGATCCTCGCCCAGCAACGCCTGATCGAGGTCCGGCCCGGCGGCTCCCGCGTGATCCCCGTCCACCGGGCGAGCCTCGAGGTGCTGGGCCACGTCCTCCAGATGTCCGGCGCGCCCGATCCCGACCTCCTGGCGCAGCTGCTCGACGTCCACGAGCTCCTCTGGGCCGGCGCCGTGCGCCTCGCCGTCGAGCGCGCGAGCGACGAGGAGCTCGGGCGCGCGCGAGAGCTCCTGGCGACCCTGTCCCGGGAGCGGATCAGCGAGGAGGAGTACCTCCGCACGATCGCCGCGCTCCTCGAGATCATCGCCGAGGCGAGCCACAATCTGGTGTTGCGCATGGTGGGCAACAGCCTGTTCACGATCCTCGGCGCGGTCGTTCCGCTCCTCCAGCGGCTGCGGCCCTCCCATGCGACGCTCCTGCCCGCGGTGAGGAAGGTGCGGCGGGCCCTCGCGAGGCGCGATCCGGTCGCCGCGGAGCAGGGCATCCGCGCGCTGCTCCGCTTGAAGCGCGAGTACGTGCTGAAGAAGCTGGGGACGCCGCGCTAGTAGCGGCCGTGCTGCTTGAAGATGTAGTTCGAGAGCTCGATGTACTGGAAGTTCATCCGATGCATCAGCTCGTGGGCGGCGCGCATGATGGCGCGCATGACCTTGTAGACGAGGTCCGGATCCTTCGCGACGAGCTTCTCGAACGCCTCGCGCCGCAGGCTCAGCACCTCACTCTCCGCGATCGCGCGAAGCCCCGTCTGGTGGCGCATTCCGTCGATGAAGCTCATCTCGCCGGCGAGATCCCCGGGACGCAGGACCGAGAGGGAGGCGGGCTCCCCAGGTCCCGCGTTCTTCAAGACCTCGAGCGCCCCGGCGAGGAGGACGTGCACCGAGTCGTCGCTGGTCCCCTCCTCGATCAGGAAGCTGCGCGGTGCCACGCGACGGAGCTCCACGAGCTCCGCCAGGGCGGCGCACTGCTCCTTCGTGAGCTCGGCACCGAGCGGAGACGCAGCCACGAGACGCGTCACGTCCGCAGGATCGCCCTTCTGGCTCTTCGCATCGCTCATCCGCCGACACCTCGCTGCTTCGAGCCACGGCGCGACGCACCCACTGCCCCGCGACCGCTCGCTCGCAGCCAGCATACTCCCTCGACGGTCCGCGTCTCCATGGGGCAACTTGGCGCGGCGACGCGCGCGGAAGCGGTCTGACGGGTCTACGTGCCCGGCGGAGGGCTGCGGCCGGCGCCGTCCCCGGCGTCGCTGCCGCGCGGGCCGCCGTCGCCTCGCCACGAGGCAAGCGCGGCGAGGATCACCGCCGCGAGGAGGAGAGGCGCCCCCACGAACGAGAAGACAATCGCCCGGAGGCCGGTGAGATCCAGCAGCATCGCCGCGAGGACGAGCTGCGAGGCCACGACCAGCGCACAAGCGACGCGCAGCATCAGCGCGCCCCCGTCGCTTCGGCACGCGCGCCCACGAGCGCCTTGGCGGGATGCGCTTCCGCATGGCAGGTGCCGACGCAGCCGAGGCTCCCCGAGAGCAGCGCCTGCTGCAGCTCCGCATCGTGGTGCGCCTCCTGGGCACGAAAGGGCGCCGCCTCGGCGTGGCATCCGAGACAGGACGCGATGTCGAACTTCCGCGCCACGAGCGGAAACGAGTAGCGGCCGGTGACGGTGTGCAGCATGTGCTCCACGCCCGCGAGCTTCGCGTCGGCCGTGCCCCAGATCCCGTAGCCGCCGTGGCATTGGAAGCAGGCATCGACGTGAGAGACGGCGCCGATGCGCCAGTGCTTCGAGGCGAGCGAGCCGTTGTCCTCGTCGAGGGATGCCACGAGCGGGCTCATCGTCTCGTGGCACGAGCCGCAGAACGCGACCCGTTTCGACTCTTCGAGCACGACCAGCGCCCCGATGACGTACGCGAAGCCCGAGACCAACACGAGCCCCGGCACGCCCCACCCGAAGGGCAGGCGCCCCCACACGAGGCCGATCCCCGCGACGACGATCGCGACCGCCGCGAACGCCAGGCCGACGATCCACAGGTAGTGCGGCGACGGCGGCAGGGCGAAGAGCGGACCGAGCGGGGCCCCCTCCATGCTTCTCTCTCGAGGCGGAGCCGGCGCGCTCGCCGGCTACGCACCGCCCGCCGCGAGAAGCTTCACATACGCCGCGACGGCGTCGAGCTCCTCGGGAGAGATCTTTCCCTTGATCGAAGAGTGCTTCGGATTCTCGGCGAAGACCTTCTTGATCGTCTCGAGGCTGTCGGGCCCCGTGAGCCGCGGATCGTGCATGGACGGCACCTTGAGGGCCTTCCCGGCGGGCGTGTCGCCGCTGCCGTCGGCACCGTGGCATTTGGCGCACTCGGCGTCGAAGACCGCCTTGCCATTTGCCGCGTCGGCGGCGCGTGCGGCCGGCGGGTCGGAGACGAGCGCGAAGAGGAGAGCGAGAGCGAGGACGGCGCGAAGGGACATGGGAGCTCCTGTTCCGCGGGTGCACCGCCGCCTTGCCCACGACGAGACGCACCGCGCCCGCCATCGTACACGCTGCGAGGACGGTTCGCGCAACCGCAGAGACGCAAGACCCGCCGGAGGCCAAGGCGGGGCGACGGCTCCCGCGACGAAGACGTGAAGCCCGCCGCGGAATGCGGAATTCGGCTTGCGTCGATCCGCCCCCCGATGGCATATGACGGGATGCCAGGTTGGGGGGACTTCGTTGCGCGAGCCGTCGTTTCGCCAGTCCCTCCTGCTCGCTGCCGCTCTCGTGACGAGCGCCGCGTCGGCGGCGCGCGCCGCCGACTACGTCGGCGACGCCGCCTGCACGGCCTGCCACGACAAGCTCCAGGCGCCCTACGCCGCCACGGTTCACGGCAAGCTCTTCCACGAGGACGCGCGCAGCGAGGCGATGCGCCACGGCTGCGAGGGCTGTCACGGGCCCGGATCGGCGCATGTCGATGCGGGAGGCGGCAAGGGCGTCGGCGGCCTGATCACGTTCCGGGCGGAAGGGCCGGAGGCGATCGAGCGCGAGAACGGCGTTTGCCTCGCCTGCCATTCCGCGGGCGCGCGCACCCACTGGGATGGAAGCACCCACCAGATGCGCGACGTCGCCTGCACGAGCTGCCACGCGGTCATGCGCGCCGTCTCGCCCCACGGCCTCCTCACCCGTCCCTCCGAGAGCCAGACCTGCGCCCAGTGTCACCTGCTCGAGAGCTCGAAGACCATGCGCTACGGCCACATGCCGCTGCGCGCCGGGAGCCTGCCCGAGCGCGACGGGAAGATGAGCTGCCTCTCCTGCCACAATCCGCACGGGACGGTGAGCGAGTCGCTGCTGGCTGCCCACTCGATCAACGAAGGCTGCTACACCTGCCATGCCGACAAGCGTGGGCCCTTCCTCTGGGAGCACGCGCCGGTGCCCGAGAACTGCCTCAACTGTCACGACCCCCACGGCTCCTCCCGCGAGGCGATGCTGCGGATGTCGCCGCCGCGGCTCTGCCAGACCTGTCACGATCCCACGCGCCACCCCACGGATCCGCGGCTTCCGACGAACCAGTTCGTGATCGGCTCCGGCTGCATGCAGTGCCACGTGAACATCCACGGCTCGAACCATCCCAGCGGCTTCGGCCTCACGCGCTGAGGGCGGGCGAAGGGAGGGAGGCCCTTGCGGCGAGCACGACGGAAGGGACTGCGATTCGCCATCGCCCTCTGCGCCGCTGGGCTCGCCGGAGCGGTCCCTGCGGCACGTGGCGACACCGACCTCTCGCAGTTCGTGCTGAGCGGCGAGCTCGAGTCGGGCGGGAAGACGATCACGGGCGACTGGGGCTCGTCGGAGTTCCGGGAGTACCGCGACCAGCAGCCGGGCTACTTCGGGCGGAGTGCCCTCCTGCTCGAAGAGCCGAAGAGCCGCTTCTTCCTCGGCTTCGACTACGACTACGTCGGCAGGCAGGACCAGCGCTACGAAGGTCGCGTCGGCCAATGGGGCCGCTGGAACATCGACCTCGCCTTCGACGAGTACCCCTACAGCTACGGGAACAACGCCCGCTCCCTGTATCTCTCGCAGGGCTCCGACACTCTCGTGCTCCCGGCCGCCGTCCAGACGCAGCTCCAGTCGCTGACCGGCGCAGCGCGCGCCACGGCCCTGGGCACGGCCCTCGACGCCGCCACCTTCCGCGAGCTCGACGCCATGTATCGCACGGGCCGCGCCGACGTCCGGATCCAGCTCTCGCCCGAGCTCGAGGCGAAGGTCGGCTACTTCCTGCAGAACCGGAACGGCGATCGGCCCTTCGGGATGGCCTTCGGCAGCCCGGGTGGGAACTTCGCGGACTACGTCGGGGGCATCGACGATCGGACCCAGAACCTGACCGCGGGCCTGAGCTACGTCCGCGACACCTGGAGCCTCGCCTTCGACACCTTCGGCTCCTTCTACCACGACGGCTTCGACGACTTCACCGTCGCGAACCCGCTGCGCGCCGTCGACAGCCCCACGGCCGGAGCGGAGTCGGGACGCGTCTCGCGTGCGCCGGACAATCGCGCGTACGCGCTGAGCCTCACGGGGAGCTGGAAGCTCCCCGTCCCGGCCCCGACGCGCGTGAGCAGCACCGTCTCCTTCGGGCAGCACACCCAGGACGAGAAGTTCCTGCAGCAGACGATCAACCAGGCGATCCTCGCCGCGAACGGCCCCGCCCTCGCGCTGCCGAAGGACAGCCTCGGCGGACAGGTCGACACGTGGCTCGGGACCTTCCTGCTGACCTCGCGCCCGCTCCGCGATCTCGACCTGCGCCTCCGCTATCGCTACTACGGCTACGACAACCGCACCGACACGACCGAGCTCACGGCGAACGTCGTGAACGACGCGACCTTCGATTCGGAGGTGCTGTTCACGGCCCCGAACAGCTACCGCACGCAGAACCTCTCGGCGGACGCGACCTATCGGCTCCTGGCTCCGCTGAGCGCCACCCTGGGCTACGCGTACGAGCAGTGGAACCGGAGCGACGAGCGCGAGCGCATCTACACGCGCAGCCAGACCGGGAAGGCCGCGCTCGACTGGAAGCCCGTGGATCGCGTGCAGCTGCGGGCGCACTACGCCGTGTCGGGACGCACGGGGAGCGACTACCGGCCCTACGCGCCCCTCGACCAGCGTCTCGAGCCGACCGAGGTGCCCGACGCGATCCGCGTCGGGCAGCTCGCCGACCTGCGCAAGTACGACGAGGCCGACCTCTGGCGGAACGAGGCGGGAGTGCTGGGCCAGCTCCTGATCACGGAAGGGCTCGACGCCACGCTGACCTTCGACTTCCAGAACGACAGCTACGACGCCTCCCGCTACGGCCTGAAGAGCTGGCAGCAATGGAGCCTCGGGGGCGACCTCGGATATCACCCTTGCGAGCGCGTGGGGATCACGGCGGGCTACACCTTCGAGCGGAACGTCGCCGAGCAGCTCCAGCGCCTGCGCAACGTGCAGACCGTCGGGGGCGTCTCCAGCGCCATCGACGATCCCCTGAACGATTGGGGGAGCCAGTGGCGCATGCGCGCCCACGACGTGCACGCCGGCCTCGACGTGGTCCTCCTGCCGAAGTGGCTCGACGCCCGCGTCGGCTACGGCTTCCAGCTCTCGCACGACCAGACCCGGACGAACGGCCAGAACGGCGGTCCCTTCCTGGTGCCCCTCGACTACCCGACGGACGACGACAAGCTCCAGTACGTGACCGCCGCCCTCGACTTCCACGCCACGGAGAGCCTCACGCTGCGCGCCGCCTGGCGCTGGGAGCACTTCGACATCACGGACTTCCGCCACGACGGAACGCAGCCCTTCATGCCCCTCTCCAACGACAACAGCCAGACAGGGGCGGTGAGCCCGACCTCGAACGTGTTCCTCGGCGATTCCATCGAGGACTACAACGTGCACATCGTGGGGCTGAGCGCGATCTACCGCTTCTGACCGACCGCGGGGCACGGGCCGCGACCGCGGACCGCACTACACTCGCGGCATGTCGACGATCGGCGAGCACGGCTTCGCGACGGTGAACGGCTTCCGCATGCACTACGTGCGCGCGGGCAGCGGGCCGCCGCTCGTGCTCGTCCACGGCTGGCCGCAGACGTGGTACGAGTGGCGCAAGGTGATGCCGCGGCTGGCCGACCGCTTCACCCTGATCGCCCCGGACCTGCGCGGTCTCGGCGACTCGGAGAAGCCGGCGGCGGGCTACGACAAGCGCACGATCGCCTCCGACGTGCGCGCCCTCCTGGCGGGGCTCGGGATCGAGCGGATCGGGCTCGTGGGCCACGACTGGGGCGTGTCGGTCTCGTACTTCCTCGCCTACGACAATCCCGGGCTGGTCGATCGGCTGATGGTGCTCGACATGTACCCCGGCATCGGGCGCCTGGGCGGCGGGCTCGACTTCGCCGCCGCGCGGAAGTTCTGGCACATCGCCTTCCACGCGGGCCGGCCGGACGTCGCGGCCAGGATCGTGGGCCACGACGTGGAGGGCTACCTCTCGCACTTCTTCACCTCGCCCGACTACACCCACGACCCGTCGGCCTTCGCTGCCGACGACATCGCCGAGTACGTGCGCTGCTACTCCGCGCCCGGCGCGCTCCGCGCGGGCTTCGAGTACTACCGTGCGGGGCTCGAGGAAGACCTCGTGAACCTCGCCGGCTGCACGCGGAAGCTCGACATCCCCGTGCGCGCGTTCGGAAGCTCGGCGTTCCTCGGCGACGTCACGCGCGCCTGGCGCCGCGTCGCCGAGCACGTCGACGGAGGCGAGGTCCCGGCCTGCGGGCACTTCATCCCGGAAGAGAAGCCCGACTTCGTCGCGGCGCAGATTCTCGAGTTCTTCGCGACGTCGCGCTGACGGCCTCCGGCTCGCGCCCGCGTCCCACGTTCAAGGGCGCGAGGCGCCACCTTCCTCCTCGAGAAGGAACCGGCGGACGGCGGCGTTCACGCGCTCGCCCTCGCAGTCGAGCGCCAGGTGCCCGCACTCGTCGTCGAGGACCAGCGTCTCCGCGCCCACGAGGCGGGCGAACGCGAGCGCCGGGAGCGGATTCACCATCTGGTCCTGCAACGCGACGACGATCAGCATGCGGGCCTTCACGCGCGCCGCGGCCTGCTCGAGCGAGCCACCGGCCGTCGCACCGACGTCGTGCGCGATCATGGCCTCGAGCTGCCTCACGCGATCGTTCGCATCGAAGCGGTCGCGGGCCTCGATCTCCTCGGCGAAGGCCGGGTAGCGTTCGGCGGGCACGTGCTCGGCCAGGTACTTCGGCGTGCGGAGGTTCAGCTCGGCGATGTCGGCGGCCGTCGCGAGCACGGGCGGCTCCGCATAGTCTCCGCCCCGGTACGCCGGATCCGAGCGGATCGCGCTCAGCATCGCGCGCCAGAGCAGGAGGTCGCGCGCAGTCTGGCGCGGCGTGCCGAGGATCGGCACGGCCCGATCCATGAAGTCGGGATGCGAGACGACCCACTGGAAGCTCTGCATGCCGCCCATCGAGATCCCCATCACCGCGCGCAGGTGCGTGACGTTCAGCACCTCCACGAGGAGCCGGCGCTGCGTCTCCACCAGGTCGCGGATCGTGAAGACGGGGAACTTCGTCCGCGCCTGCGACGGGCTGTTGGACGGCGAGGACGACGCGCCGTTTCCGAGGGCGTCCACGCCGATCACGAAGAGCCGGCGGGGATCGACGAGCTTCCCCGGGCCGATCGAGTCCGCGAGCGACGCGCTCGTTCCCGTGAACCAGGTCGTGAAGAGGACGGCGTTGTCCCGCGCCGCGTTCAACGCTCCCCACGTGCGGTAGCCGATCCGGCAGTCGTGGATCAC
>Ga0335070_10010448_pt1 | contig 10850 bp, 6 predicted proteins | sample Lox_Sample_13_FD_206722 | JGI IMG/M metagenome (GOLD analysis project Ga0335070, IMG submission 206722) | Soil microbial communities from Loxahatchee National Wildlife Refuge, Florida, United States - Lox_Sample_1.3 | ecosystem: Environmental > Terrestrial > Soil > Wetlands | place: USA: Florida...
CCGCGCTCTGCGCCATGGACGGCCTCACCGCCGTCGGCGCTTGCCGTGTCTGTCTCGTTGAAGTCTCCGGTGTCGACCGCCTTTTCCCCGCCTGCACCACTCCGATTCAGGACGGCATGTCGGTCACTACCAACTCGCCTCGCCTCACTCGCTATCGCAGAATCAGCGTCGAACTCCTGCTGGTCGAGCGCAATCACACATGCGCCGTCTGCGTCTCCAACGGGCATTGCGAACTGCAGTCAATGGCCACTGCTCTCGGTGTGAACACGGTTGGCTTCGCCTACAACTATCCGAAGCTCTCGGTCGACACTTCCCATCCGCGATTTGTTCTCGACCACAACCGCTGCATCCTTTGCACCCGCTGCGTGCGCGTTTGTGCCGAACTTGAGGGCGCAAACGTCTGGAACATTAGCGCGCGCGGCATCCACTCCCGCGTTACCAGCGAAATGAACGAAAAGTGGGGACTCGCGACCACCTGCACCAATTGCGGCAAGTGCGTGCAGTCTTGTCCCACTGGCGCTCTCGCCGAAAAAGGATGGGGCGTTGAAGAGATGGTCAAGAAGATCGCTACGGTTTCCTCTCTCGCACACTCAAGGGGAGCGCAGGTATGAAGAAGGTAAAAGTCGCTACCGTCTGGCTCGATGGATGTTCCGGCTGCCACATGTCTCTCCTCGACATGGACGCGGCCATCATCTCTCTCGCGCGCAAGATCGACATTGTCTACGGTCCCCTCGTCGACGCCCAGGAATTTCCCGAAGATGTCGATGTCACTCTGGTCGAGGGTGCGGTCAGCTCGCAGGACGATCTCAACAAAATAAGAAAGATTCGTGCGCGCACTCAGCTTCTCGTTTCCCTTGGCGATTGCGCCGTCACCGGCAATGTTCCCGCCATGCGCAACAACGTCCCTGTTAACAAATTGCTGCGCCACGTCTATATCGATGGGGCCAAGGATCAGAAACTGATTCCCACCGACCGCGTTCCCGCGCTGCTCAAGCAGGCGCGCCCGATCCGCGAATTCGTCAAGGTTGATTATTCCGTTCCCGGCTGTCCTCCTCCGGCCAAAGCCATCCTCGGCTTGATCACCGAACTGCTCGAGGGGCGCAAGTCGGAAGCTGGCCAGGTCGTCAAGTTCGGATAAGGAGTTGGGGAATGAAGCGCATCACCATTGAACCCATCAGCCGCATCGAAGGCCACGGCAAAGTGACCATTCACCTCAACGATGAAGGTCACGTCTCCGGAGCCGACTTTCACGTCACTCAAGTCCGCGGCTTTGAGAAGTTCACCGAAGGCCGTCCGTTCTATGAGATGCCCGGCATCACCGCCCGTATTTGCGGCATCTGCCCCATCAGTCATCTCTTGGCTTCGTCCAAAGCCTGCGACTCCATCCTTGCTGTCCGCATTCCGCCCACCGCGCGCAAGCTTCGCGAACTCATTCACTGCGCCCAGATCGTGCAGTCTCACGCGCTCAGCTTTTTCTATCTCTCGTCGCCTGACTTCCTCCTCGGCATGAGTTCCGATCCCGCGCGGCGCAATATCATGGGCGTCATCTCCGACTATCCCGAACAAGCCCGCGACGGAATCGAGCTTCGTAAATTCGGCTTGCAGATCATCGAAGGCCTGGCCAAAGAGCGCGTTCATCCTTCCTGGATCGTTCCCGGCGGAGTAGCCTCACCGATGTCCGCCCAAGTGCGCGAACACATTCTTGCCGAGCTGCCAGCCGCCAAATCCGTCATCGAGCGCACTCTTCCCTTCCTTAAACGCGCTCTCGACGCCCACACCGAAGAAATCGCCGTCTTCGGTTCTTTCCCGACTATGTATGCGGGCCTCGTCGACGCCAAAGGCAACCTTCAGTTCTACGACGGCAATCTCCGTTTCCGCGCCGCCTCCGGTGAAATCACCCAGGACCAGATTCCAGCCGACGACTATCAAAAGTGGATCGCCGAAGCCAGCCTCAAAGAGTCTTATTTGAAGGCGCCGTATTTGGTCACCGAAGGTTTCCCGCTGGGCGTCTATCGCGTCGGCCCGCTAGGCCGCCTCAACACCGCCGACGCCTGCGGAACTCCTGCCGCCGACGCCGAACTCCGCGAATTCCGACAGCGCTTCGGCAACGTCCCGCACAGCGCGTTCCTCTATCACTACGCAAGATTCATCGAGATTGTCCACGCTCTCGAGAAAATTGAAACGCTGCTGGACGATTCGCAAATTCTCGACAGCCACGTTCGCGCCACCGCCGGCGTCAATTCGCTTGACGGCGTCGGCATCATCGAAGCCCCGCGCGGCACGCTCATCCACCATTACAAAGTGAACCCCGAAGGCGCCATCACCTGGGCCAACCTGATCGTAGCCACCGGCCACAACAACCTGGCCATCGGCCGAAGCGTCGCGCAGGTCGCCGAACATTTCGTCGATGGCAACAAGTTGAACGAAGGAATGCTCAATCGAGTCTCGGCAGTGGTCCGCGCCTACGACCCGTGCCTAAGCTGCTCCACCCATGCCGATGGCTCGCTCGCCATCACGATTCGGCTGGTTGACCGAGAAGGAAAATTGCTCGACGAGATTGTCGGATAGCGGTCTACTTGTCCTCGCGGAGAGTCTGCAATTCTTCTTAAGGCTACGCTGCACCGGGGGGTACCCCCCTCCCCCACATTGCCTATGTATTATTTACCGGGTTAGATCTAAGTAATTGGAGGGAGGTTAGTTATCGGTCCCATTTTGGGAACCGCTCTTTTTGCCTGTCAAAGAGCCAGTAAGGAGGGGACAGGGTTGGGCCGCCCCTGGAGACGGACACACTCCTTGTTCCTGCACCCTTGGGAATGCTCGCATTGATCGCGGTGGTCTGTCGGTGATGGCTGCACGGGAAAAATGTGATGAAAAAAGAGTGAGTGGTAGATTCCGGGCAAGTCGATGCCATCGGTCGCCATGCTTACATCTGGAAAAAATGCTAGAGGAGCGGAGTAAATGCCAACCTGCGTGCCCTCGAGACGTGTTTCTTAGCAATGGTTACGTGCCCACATCGAAACGGCCATCGCGCTGCATCTGCATGTCTTTTCACACGTTACTAACTCATGAAATAGGAGTACAATCCTCGGCGTTCTTTAGTTTTAACTTGATAGCGCAAACTTCGTTTCCAATCGGCAGTCAGGTCCAGAGCTCCGTTTTCGTCTGGTTTCTTCCCTGTTGCTGGTGCGAAAGCGAGTCGCGCAGTTATGGGAGTCGAACTACATGTTATTCCCGATCCAATTGGCATCAGTGAGTACAGTCGCTCGGCGTTCATTACTGCTACTGAAGATTGCGCTGATAATGTGCACAGCCGCAATAAGTTCCTCCGCATTCGCGAGTACGGCCACAACAACCTCACTGGCTGTAACTTCAGGCGGCGTTGCGGTGACTTCTGTGAAGGCAGGCAGCGTTGTCACGCTGACTGCTACGGTCGCGGCGGGGTCCACGAAAGTGACGCAGGGCCAGGTGAATTTCTGCGATGCCACGGCGCCACATTGCACGGACATTCATCTTCTGGCCACCGCCCAACTGACGAGTTCTGGCACCGCCAGTTACAACTTCCGCCCGGGGATCGGCAAGCACAGCTATAAGGCTGTGTTTGTCGGCACCAACTCGTATGCCTCCAGTACTTCCAGTGTGGCATCGCTCAAGGTGACCGGAACGATTCCGAAGCTCGCGACTGCAACAACGATCGATCAGACAGGAAGCTGGGGAGCGTTCGTACTCTCAGCCACCGTGACGGAAATCGGGAATACGGCCGCTCCCACCGGCACCGTTTCTTTTGTAGATTCGAACCACGGGAATGCAAATCTCGGCACGGGGATGCTCGGCCCCGCGACGCGCGACATCAACTGGACGACCGTAAACACTGACGCCTCCTACCTTGTCGGCGTCTCCTACGCGGTGGCAGACCTGAACGGGGATGGAATTCCGGATCTGTTCGTCGAGGATTACGATGGCACCTACGACGTTGTCCTCGGAAAAGGAGATGGAACCTTCACGGCGAAGGGTTCTGCATTTGGCCCTGCGAGCCAGACTGGTTCATTCGTCGTGGGCGATTTCAATAACGATGGAATTCCAGATGTCGCCGCGATTGATGGCGTTTTATATGCTCCGAGTAACACCATAACGATCTTCCTCGGCAACGGTGACGGCACGTTTACCGCAGCAGCTTCCAGTCCGTCCCTTGGCATGAATCCCAACGGGATCGCCACGGCGGACGTAAATGGCGATGGGAATTGCGATCTGGTCGTCAGCCAGCAGGATCCCTCAGGCTATGGGCAGATCGTAGTGTTCTTCGGGCATGGGGATGGAACATTCACCATGGCGTCATCTTTGACTTCAGTGAACTCGACCGCCCCTTCGATCATTCCAAGCGACCTAAACGGAGACGGCAAGATCGATTTCGTGCTGACCGGCAACGGACAGAGTGGAATTACTATTCTGCTGGGCAACGGCGACGGAACGTTTAATGTAGTTTCGGGTCCGACTCAGGCGGGCGAGGCGACCGCGTCCGTGGCCGATTTGAACGGTGACGGTGTTGCCGATCTCGTGTTCGGAGCGGCTGGTACCGGCTACCTGACAGTCTTCCTCGGCAATGGCGACGGCACATTTGCCCAAGCGCCTCCGAGCGGGAATCTGGTGGTCGGCAACTTCTTAGGCATCGCAGACCTCAACCAGGACGGGATTCCAGACTTGGTTGATACCACCAGCGCGACCGGAGCCTTGTTCGGGAGAGGAGACGGGACCTTTGTTCCATCTCAAGCGAGTGTCTTTCTCAGTACCGATGGGTTTGGCACTCCATTCGTGGTGGCAGACTTTAATGGTGATGGCTGGCCCGATGTGGTGGCGATAGTTGTAAACGGCCGGACGATAGAGGATGCGCTCACTCTGCCCAAGGAGACTGCGGCGGCATCGGCTGACGTATCCATCCCTGTTGCGGGCGCACATCTCGTGGACGCCAGCTATCCAGGAGATTTGAATTACATCGGGAGCACTTCCACAAACATCTCGTTATGGGGTGTGCCCCCGGCAACGACGACAACATTGAACCTGACATCGGGAGGGTCGCCAGTTACGAGCGTCGCTCCGGGAACCGCGGTGCTCCTTACCGCGCAAGTGAGCGCCGGCGGTAGCCCAGTCACCGCGGGGCAGGTGAACTTCTGCGATGCCTCCGCGCCCCATTGCACCGATGTACATACTCTTGGCACGTCGGCGCTGAACAACTCTGGGACCGCGACCTTGGAGTTTGTGCCCGGGCCCGGTACGCACAGCTACCAGGCGCAATTCGTCGAGGACGGCTATGGTCTGCCGAGTGCATCGAACATTGCGTCGTTGAAAGTGGGCCCCGCCCCCAACCCCGTCTACAGCGATGCCGCTGCGATCACAATCAGTGGTGGATCGCAGGGCGACTACAGCCTCATGGCCAGCGTGATTGGATATGGTGGTCCGGCCTCGCCTACAGGGAACGTTTCATTCGTAGACACTAGCTTCGGCAATACGGTGCTCGCGACCGCTGCGTTGGGAGCGGGCATTCCCGGCAATGGCTGGCTCATATCGCAGACCCCTCCCACGGGCAGCAATCCTGTGTCCGAGGTGACGGAAGATTTCAACGGAGATGGCATTCCGGATCTGGCGGTTATCTGGAGCGACAGCATTTATGGCGGCCCATACTCCGTCACGATCCTATTCGGTAAAGGCGACGGCACATTTACAGCCGGCCCGACAGTTCAACCGGCGGGTGTCCAACTTTACCCATCGATGATCGGTGGCGATTTCAATGGTGACGGCAAGGCAGACCTGGCCGTGCTGAGTTACAACGGGAACTCGATCAGCTACGTGACAGTCCTGCCGGGCAACGGCGACGGGACATTCGAAACGCCAATAACGAGTCAGGTTTATGCCCAGTCCTCAACTGGAGGCGATGTCATCATCGGAACTCTGGCTTCCGCCGACTTCAATGGGGATGGCAAGTTGGATCTGGCCGTTGTCGGCGACTACGTCTCATCCGGAGGGGCGACGATTCTCATTGGAAACGGGGATGGGTCGTTTAAGGCGAGGAACCCGAACGTCGATCTGACGGCGGATTTTGCATTGATTGCAACCGGCGATTTCAATGGGGATGGCATCCCGGACTTTGTGGCTCCGAATTACTTCGAGTTCGGGGGCAGCCCAACCATTTTTCTTGGTAAAGGCGACGGGACGTTCACGTACTCCAAGGTATCGTTCACGCTCGACTACTTCCCCACTTCCGTATTAGTCGCCGACTTCAATGGCGATGGCATTCTCGACTTGGCTTTCTCAGACCTGAATGGAGTTGAGATCGCTCTCGGCAACGGAGATGGAACTTTTACGGAAACAGCAGCCAGTCCGATTCGGGTTCAGGATGAACTCTATAGCCTCAAGCTTGGGGATTTCAACAACGACGGCAAGGTCGATATTGCAGGAATCGATAACTACGCCGATCGAATGGTTCTTCTCCTCGGTGCCGGAGATGGCACGTTCACGGTGACAGCCACCACTCCGCCGATCAGCCAGATTTGGCTGGGGCCGTTTGCCATGGTCGCGGGCGACTTCAATGAAGACGGCGCGCCCGACCTGGCGATGTTGACCAAGAATGTGAGTACAGCTTCGATCCTGCTGACGGTGCCGACCGAGACCGCGACGGTGACGGTCACTGGCGTTGCGCCGGCTGAGGAAGGGACGCATTACGTGGATGCGAGCTATTCGGGCGATCAAAATTATGGTGCAGTTACTTCCGACACGATACCGCTCACTGGCGGGCTGCCGCCGGTCGTTGTATCGCCGACTTCGCTGAGTTTTGGCGATGAGGCGGTCGGCTCGACGAGCCGCGCCAAGACCGTGACGCTGAAGAATACGAGCGCATCCACGCTCGACATCAGCAGCATCACTCCCAGCGGCGACTTCGCTATCTCCGAGAACACCTGTGGGGCTACGCTCGCTGCGAAGAAGAGCTGCAAGGTGGGTATCACATTCACGCCGATGGCTCCGGGAGGGCGAGCCGGGATGCTTACCTTTACCGACAATGCCGCGAATAGTCCGCAAACAGTGCGGCTATCGGGGACGGGCGTCGAACCTGCAACGTTGACGCCGGCCAGCGCGGTCTATGCGAAGCAGAAGGTTCGTACCACCAGTAAGCCGAAAACGTTCACATTGACGAACGACCAACCCGTAGACCTGACCGGAATCGCAATCTCGACGACAGGACCTTTTGCGGTTTCGTCGACGACGTGCGAAGCGAGCTTAAACACTAAAGCGAAGTGCAAGATCAGCGTGACTTTCACTCCGACGGAGACCGGAACACAAACGGGTCAGTTGATTGTCCAGGACAGCGCCAGCAATAGCCCGCAGACGTCGAATCTCACAGGAACGGGGAAATAAATCGCTGCTAAAAGAAAAATCACGAAAGGAGCCACCCGCAGCGGTGCGGGAGTTTTTCTTGCCGGTGCAGGCGATCAGTGCACAAGGGCAATTGCGACGGTTCGCCAATCAGCCCGCCCTTACTCTGTTCTCATCTCACGGCGGTCGCCACCCACTCCCGAATCTTCGCCAGCAACGCAGGTACAACCGCCGACACCGCCGGAGACAAACTCTGTCCAAGTTCAAAACTCGCGCCAGTTACGGTGAACTGATCGGCGATTGGGCGCGCACCGTAGAGATCCTCAGCCAACCTCAATATGTCGCCCGGTGAGCAATGATGAACATACGCCACCGCCGACTCCGACGGCGTGACGCGGGTGCAACGCAACTCGCCGGACTCTCCCTCGCTGGCAGCGTCGATAAACAAAACCCTTTCAGCCTGCCGGACGGAATCCGCAGTCTCCGCGGTTAGTTCCTGCAAAACGAGCACCTGAATCTCAGGATGGGAGATCTCCGAAGCGAGGCGATCCGCCACGTACCACCCCAATCCATCGTCGCTGCGAAGCGTGTTACCGAAACCGATAATGAGAGCGCGAGCCATTCTTTTTTGTTGCGGACCTTTATTGCGGACCCTTGTGCGGACTGGGAATCGGACGCGCCTTCCATTCTAAGCATGAGCAATCCCGCTGCGCCTGTACAAATCGCGCCGTTTGCTATAAAAATAGCCAACGTCCCGCACACGGGTGAGGCCGGAATCGGGCCCATGGGAAGTGAGCGTTGTTCGGCACCGCCGCATACACAAGACCCCAAACCGTCGACGAAGCTCTGGCGTCGCTGGCCACCGAAAACTCGCGGATTCTCGCCGGCGGTACCGATTTCTACCCCGCTCTCGGTGAAAATGTCGTTCGTGAACCAGTCGTAGACATCTCCGCGCTCAGCGAACTCCGCGGCATCTCGCGCGAAGGCAACTACGTCCGCATCGGCGGACTGACGACCTGGACTGACATCATCCGTGCTACTCTGCCATCCTGTTTCGACGCCCTCAAGAGTGCCGCTCGCGAAGTCGGCTCTGTTCAAATTCAAAATCGAGGCACAATTGCCGGAAATCTCTGCAACGCTTCACCTGCAGCGGACGGCGTCCCGCCGCTCCTGATACTCGACGCCGAGGCCGAACTCCTCTCCCAAACCAGCCGCCGCCAAATTCCGCTCCGTGAATTTCTCGTCGGCAATCGCAGAACAAAACGTCGCCCGGACGAACTTCTCGCCGCCGTTCTGATTCCCGACGCTCCTGAGAACGCGCGTTCAGCCTTCCTCAAACTTGGAGCACGGCGTTACCTGGTGATCTCCATCTCCATGGTCGCCGCCGCGCTCACTTTGACTGAAGACGATTGTGTTTCGAACGCCCGCGTGGCAGTAGGAGCATGTTCTGCGGTCGCTCGCCGCCTGCCACAACTGGAGCGTGATCTCCTGGGAGTTCACCGTCGTGAACTAATCCGCCGAGTAAAAGCGGATCATCTCTCTGACCTCTCCCCCATCGACGACGTCCGCGCCACCGCCGCCTACCGCATGGATGCAACCCTCCACCTCATCCAGCGAGCCCTGGACCTATGCGGAGGCCAGCCGTAATGTCTCAACTTTCGACATGGCCGGCGCGAACCGAAAACTCGACGGAGTTGTCGGTCAACGGCCGCACGGTGCGTGTCTTGGCTCCATCTGTGCAGCGTCTCTCGCGTGTCTTGCGCGAAGATCTCGGCTTAACCGGTACAAAGGTCGGCTGCGACGCAGGCGATTGCGGAGCCTGCACCATCCTTCTCGATAACGACCCAGTCTGCGCCTGCCTGGTTCCGCTCGCTCAAGCTGAAGGCCACGAGATCACCACAATTGAAGGCCTGTCGCAGCGAAGCAGCGGCGCGGGCGCCAGACTCCAGCAATCATTTCTCGCTCATGGCGCTTCACAGTGCGGTGCCTGCACTCCCGGCATGTTGGTTGCGGCAACGGCTCTGCTCGAAAAGAATCTGGCTCCGACAGAATCAGAGGTCATGGACGCAATCGGAGGAGTTCTTTGCCGCTGCACCGGGTATAGAAAGATCATCTACGCAATCATGGCCGCCGGTGCGATCTCACCAAGCACACTGGCAGTTGCCGCGCCACAAGCAGGGGCGGTTGGCCAACGCCTGGTCCGCCTGGACGGAGAGAAAAAGGTCTGCGGCACAGAAGTCTTCGGCGCCGATGAATTCCCCGCCGATGCCCTCTCGGTTCGCGTTGTTCGCTGCCCGCATCACCGCGCCCTTTTTGACTTCGGCCATCTAGAAGCTTTCATCCACGCCCATCCTGGTATCGAAGCCGTTTTCACTGCAAAAGATGTTCCCGGAAGAAACTGCTACGGAGTAATCCCTCGCTTTGCGGATCAGCCGGCCTTCGCCGAAAGCGAAGCTCGCCATCGCGGCGAAGCAGTTGCCGCGATCGCAGGCGAAGCAGCCGCGGTAGAAGCGCTCAATCTTTCAGACTTCCCGATAACCTGGCACCCACTCTCGCACGTCGCTGACATTAATGCCGCGCTGGCCGAGCAGACTGGCCGCATTCACGAAGCACGTCCAGAAAATATCCTGACGAGCGGACGCGTAGTGCGCGGCGATGTCGATCAAGCCCTATCCAACGCCGATATCGTAGCCGAACTCGAATGCGAAACCGGTTTCGTCGAGCACGCCTACATCGAGCCCGAAGCCGGTTTCGCCCGCCGCGTCGGCGACAATATAGAAATCCAGGCGTGCACCCAATCGCCTTACATGGACCGCGCCGACATCGCCACCATCCTCGGTATCGCTCCCCAACAAGTCCGCATCATTCCCACCGCCGTCGGCGGAGGCTTCGGCTCCAAGCTCGATCTCTCCGTTCAGCCGTTCCTCGCCATCGCCGCCTGGCATCTTGGCAAGCCGGTACGCATGGTCTATTCACGTACCGAATCCGTCATTGCGACCACCAAGCGTCATCCCGCCCGCATGCGCCTGAGAGGCGCATGCACAAAAGAAGGTAAGCTTTTCGCCCTCGATTTCAAAGCCGATTTCAACACCGGCGCATATTCCTCCTGGGGCCCCACGGTCGCCGCGCGCGTTCCCGTTCACGCCTCCGGTCCTTATTACGTCCCGCATTATCGAGCCCTGACCCGAGCGATTCACACCAATCTTGTGCCAGCCGGCGCATTTCGCGGTTTCGGTGTCCCTCAGAGCGCCATCGCGCAAGAGCAGCTCTATGACGTACTCGCGGACCGCGCCGGAATCGATCGCCTCGAATTTCGCATCCTGAATGCCCTCGACGGCGACACTCCAACTGTCACGGGACAGAGACTCGGCAAAGGTGTCGGCATTCGCGCCTGCCTCGAAGCTCTGCGCCCGCGCTGGCAAAAAGCAAGAGAAGCCGCCGCTGAATTCAATCAACGCTCTTCCGGTCTTCTTCGCCGCGGCGTCGGCGTC
>Ga0335070_10010449_pt1 | contig 10850 bp, 8 predicted proteins | sample Lox_Sample_13_FD_206722 | JGI IMG/M metagenome (GOLD analysis project Ga0335070, IMG submission 206722) | Soil microbial communities from Loxahatchee National Wildlife Refuge, Florida, United States - Lox_Sample_1.3 | ecosystem: Environmental > Terrestrial > Soil > Wetlands | place: USA: Florida...
TAGATGTCATCCGGCCCGGGGAGATAGTTGTAGTCGGGAGAGCGAAGGAAGCCGTAGCCGTCAGGCAGGATTTCGAGCACGCCCTCGGCGAAGATGTGTCCTTCTTTTTCGCTCTGTGCCTGCAGGATTTTGAAGATGAGATCCTGCTTGCGCATACCGCTCGCACCGGGCAGATCCAAGGTCCTTGCGATCTTGGTCAGCTCGGTGATGTTCTTTTCTTTCAGTTCAGCTATGGTCATGGTTCACCTGAACCCGTGCACTAGAGCGTATTCGGTAGTGTCAACGGGAGATTTTCTAAAGGGAGGAGACTCAGGAAGATGCTAACTGCCGGGCAGGAAGGCGGGACTGGCTTAAGCAGCCCGCCGTTGTGCCTCAGCAAAATTCTCTGGTTCCGACAAAACTTCTTGCCGCGGGGACCCAGCGATGCGGTCCAGCACGCCGTTCATCGTTTCTTGGATTCGGGTGCTAGGCCGATGGAACTTCCGCGTGGCCTTGGAGGCAAGCTGACAGAGCATATACCTGTTACGTAGAGTTTGTAAAGCATCAAACACACGATCAGAGCGCATGTGCTTTATCTCTCCTTCTGTTGTTAAGAGTGGCCTTCCGCTTTCGTCCTTATGCCAGAGGAGGGTGACCAGAGCCCCAAGAGTCAAATCTAAGTCACTGATTCCGGTTGGGTTTTAAAGGATTTAGCGTAAAACTCACTTGAATAGATGCATGCCAGGACACGGAAGATGCTCAATTTCGGGCTTGGCTCCTCAGCCGAGGGTGACTCTGTTTTTGGCCCAGAAGCTTCCGGACGTCCTTGGAACTCGCTAATCTATCGGCAAGACGCAGGCACGTCAAGCGTTTATTTGCGCCAACTGTGGAAACCGGGTTCCTTTTGGGATTCCATCCCGAAAAGCTACGTATTCACAGATATATCTTTATTTTCAGCCACTTAAGTGACCGAGCACACCCTATGTCGTCGCCAGATCATCTGCCGTCCGGGGACACATTTTGAAACACTCTTCTTCAATCAAATGCCTACACCAGCCACTCTGCTACCGGCCGAGCAGCCACTCTTGTCTGTGATCTAGGTCACGGATGAATACCGCTCCAGCCCATACTCTTGGACAGAGTCACTTTCATAGACTGTGAGGGCTTCTTAGATGGGCACGATTTCTTCTACCAGCACGACACGAATTCTCGATTCCAAGTTAGAACGCAAAATCATGAGCGCCGAAACCGCCGCCAGCCTAATCCAATCTGGCGACCAGATCGGAATGAGCGGCTTCACCGGATCTGGATATCCCAAGGCCGTTCCGCTGCAACTGGCGCATCGTATTGCCGACGCCCATTTCCGCGGCGAAAAGTTTCAGGTATCGGTGTTTACGGGCGCCTCCACGGGCCCGGAGCTCGACGGCGCCCTGGCGATGGCCGGCGGCATCCATCTGCGGCTTCCCTACCAGTCCGATCCCGAGACGCGCAAGCGCATCAACGCCGGCGAGATGGAGTACATGGACATCCATCTCAGCCACGTGGCCCAGTTCGTCGAATACGGATTCCTGGGCAAACTCGACGTGGCTCTGATTGAGGTCACGGCGATCCTGGAAGATGGACGCGTGGTCCCGAGTTCTTCGATCGGCAACAACAAGACGTGGATCGACTGTGCGGACCGCGTCATCCTGGAAGTGAACTCGTGGCAGCCCATGGCGCTCGAGGGCATGCACGATATCTACTACGGCCTCGAGCCCCCTCCGAACCGCAAGCCGATTCCTTTGCTGCACACCGGCGACCGCATTGGCTCACCGTATTTGAAAGTTCCTTTCGAGAAAATCATAGGCATAGTCCTCACCGATTCCCCGGACCGTAATAGTCCTTTCAAAGCCCCCGACGAGGCTTCGAAGAAAATTGCAGGGCACATCCTGGAATTTCTGAGCTGGGAAGTGAAGAAGGGACGCATGCCGGCGAACCTCCTTCCCTTGCAGTCAGGCGTGGGTAACATCGCCAACGCAGTCCTGTTCGGCCTCGAAGAAGGCCCGTTCGAAGGCCTCACCTCCTACACGGAAGTCATCCAGGATGGAATGATCCGTCTGCTTAAGTCGGGCAAACTGACATCTGCGTCAGCCACGGCATTCTCGCTCAGTCCGGAGATGTTGAACGAAGTCAACGCGGACATGGCCAGCTATCGCGAGCGGATTGTGCTGCGCCCGCAGGAGATTTCCAACAATCCGGGAATCATCCGGCGGCTGGGCGTGATCGCGATGAACGGAATGATCGAGGCCGACATCTATGGCAATGTCAACTCGACGCACGTGATGGGATCACGCATCCAGAACGGGATCGGCGGCTCAGGCGACTTCGCGCGCAACGGCTATCTCTCCATCTTCATGGCTCCATCCGCGGCAAAGGGCGGGACGATTTCGACGATTGTGCCCATGGTCTCGCACGTCGATCACACCGAGCACGATGTGCAGGTCGTGGTGACCGAGCAAGGCCTGGCCGATCTGCGCGGCCTGTCTCCCCGGCAGCGGGCGCATCTGATCATCGAAAAGTGCGCCAACCCTGATTACAAGGGCTTGCTGAAGGATTACCTCTCGCGGGCAGAGAGCCTGTCCTATGGCAAGCACACTCCGCACTTGCTGAACGAATCGCTAGGCTGGCACAGCCGCTACCTGCGAAGTGGCAAAATGAAGCCGAGCGGGGAGAACTAAGGACGAGCCTTGTTGGGCTCGGAAATCTTCACGCTTCCCGGTATGCTGGCTGCGACCGACACGGATACTGCCGAGGATTTATGCGAATTTGTTTACTGCTGATCACGCTGGTGTCATCACTTAGCTTGTGGGAGTGCGGCGGCAAGGGTGGAAACGGAGGCGGATTCAGCGCAACCTCCGCGCCAACCATCTCGACGACGCCGGCGCAGAACGGAGCCGTGATCGTCAAAGTTGCTTCCAATACAGACGGCGCGAAGATCTACTACACCGTAGATGGAAGCACGCCCACAGCATCCTCCCAGCAGTATCAGGCCCCTTTTCTCATTGCCTCCAATCTTACGGTTAAGGCTATTTCCGTTTCCGGAAGCGCATCCAGCGCGGTCGCCACGCAGAGCTTTTCTCCGAATCTCGCCTCAGGAACCCTGGTCTGGAGCGACGAGTTCTCAAATTCCACCGGGGCCAATGCGCAGCCCGACCCGACTATCTGGACCTACGACACCGGCAACAACGGCTTCGGCAATCATGAACTCGAAACCTACTGTGCCTGGGGATCCTCCACTGCACCCTGCAGCGCCACGAGTCCTAACGAATACGTCGGCACCGATGGTTACCTCCACATCGTGGCTCAGAATCCAGCGCCGGGCGCGTACACATCCGCGCGGTTGAAGACGCAGGGCCTGTTCAGCATTCAGTACGGACGATTCGAAGTTCGGGCCCGGGTTCCCGAGGCGCAAGGATTCTGGCCAGCCGCATGGCTGCTGGGCAACAACATTGTCACGGCGGACTGGCCCGCATGTGGCGAACAGGACGTGCTGGAACGGGTGAACGCTCCAGCCACTCCCGACTGGAATGAGGGTTCCGTGCACGGAATCGGCTTCACCGGCGATACCGGCCTCGGCAAGAAGTATTACTTCGCTTCCGGAGACACAGCCGCAAACTGGCATACCTACGGCATGATCTGGACCAAAGAGAGCGTGCAGTATTACATCGACAATCCCGCGAACATCTACGCCGCCTTCAATACGTCAAGCCTGAGTGGCTTTCAAGGAGCGGTTTGGCCCTTCGACGCCGGCCAGAGCAACTTCATCATTCTGAACCTGGCCGTCGGCGGGGACTGGCCCGGTTCGCCCGACAACAACACGCCGTTTCCCTCCGAGATGCTGGTCGATTACGTGCGCGTGTACACAACGCAGTGAGCGCCGCCTGGGATCGATGACCGGATCGACCATCAATGCGGTTCAATCTCGGCCTGATCCACCAGCATGATGGGGATGTTATCCCTCACCGGATACACACGATGGCACGCCGAGCACTTTAGACTCTCCGGATTTTGCCGGTACTCCAGATCCGTTTTGCAGGCGGGACAGACCAGGATTTCCAACAGCTCTTTCGCAATCATGTCCGGCATTGTATGCCAGCCGCCAAGCACAAGGATTTTTCCACAGGCGATCCGCTGACCTGCCCGAAAGGCGCAACGGAGTGACCGTGAATTGCCCCCGGGCGGGCAGCAAAACCCGAATCGCCCGGGCGGTGGTGCAATTCCACCACCTGACCAATCTCAGCAGGACCCCGCGAATCCAGACATCGCCGCAAAACGTTCCACATCGACACATAGTGTCAATTTTGAGATTACCCCTGAGTACAAAAGGCACCCCCAGCGCCTCCAGCGATCACAGCAGGGCTCTGCAACTTCCGATGTTTCCAAGGGTTAATTCCCCTACAGCGGTTCGGGGAACATATCCGAAAGTAAGGGTAGGCTCCGGCAGTTCAATTGCATGCAACTTCGATAGCTGCCGATGAGTCTAATACGCCAAGAGCAGTGAGGTAGGTCGGAGTCGGAGGTGATGACGGCCATGAACGACAACACGATGAAAGTAGCAAACGATAAAGACAGGTTCACGATGACGGAGCTGGCAGCTCTGCGAAGCGATCTTCTCCAGGGTGGAATGATCGACTCCTACGAGGCCGCCGAACTCCTGCAGGTTTTCCTGATGGGCCGTGGTTATGGGGTTTCCCCGAAGGCAGCATTGGATGCGGCCGGCCGCGTCGAAATGGCGGGCTGTGCGCTTCCGGTTCTGCAGCACGAATTGGAGAATCTCGCGCTGGTGATGTAAGAACACACGCCGCGGCCTGGTGAACCGCGCGTGCAAGTCCTAAATTGGGAAGAAATATCTGGGGATTAACGCGCTAGCGCTGGGGAAAAAGGCGCGAACGATAGCTGCGGAATCCCGATCAATCCAAAAGCCGGGCGAACCTGCCCGGCTTTCGCTTGTCTATCAATTCATCAGAATCCCTGAAATCCCCATCACTCGTATCGCAGGCTTTCCACTGGGTCGAGCTGTGCTGCCCGCGCGGCAGGTATGGTCCCGAATAGTATGCCGACAATCGACGATACCGCGATGGCGATAATCGCCGATCCTCCCCAAATTGGAATCCGGTAGTCGGTCAAAAATCGCACGGAGTAAGGAATGGCCAGGCCCACGACGATTCCGACTGTGCCTCCAATAAACGAGATCATGATGGCTTCGGCCAAAAACTGCATCCGGATCTCCCGGTTGGTTGCTCCGATCGCCTTGCGGATCCCAATCTCGCGAATGCGCGACGTCACCGTGGCCAGCATGATGTTCATAATCCCAATGCCGCTGACCACCAGCGTCACCATCGACACGAGAAACAAAACCCAAGTCAGGCCCGTGGCGATGCGATCCATCATGCCTAGCACCGCGGTGAGGTTTTCGACGGTATAAACCGATTCGGACCGGTGCCGCGACTGGAGGACTCGCTTGATTTCGACCGTGGCCGCCGGCACCATCGCCGAGTCCGACATGGAAAAGTACAGTAGCTTGATGCTGGGCGTTTCCATGAAATAGCGGCTCACGGAGTACGGGATCAGCATGGTGTTATCGACAATCTCGGTTTCTCCAAAGGTCTCCACCCGCTCCCGAAACGTGCCAATAACGGTAAACGGCAATCCGCTGAGCTTGATAACCTTTCCTACCGCAGCCGATGGCGAGCCATAAAGTTGCGTCGCCATCCGGTCGATAATCAGCGCCACTTTGTTGTGAGCTAGTGAATCCTGCTCGTCGAAGAAGCGGCCCGACGGCACGACCAAGTTGCGTACTCGTACATAATCCGGAGCCACGCCAAGGATTACCAGGTCGCGTTCCTTCCCATTCCCTACCGGGACACGGTCATTGAACTGCGCGACCGGACTTGCGGCGATAATGCCCGGAACGTCTGTTCGAACTGCCTGCAGATCCTCAATCGTCAAGGGATCGGGCACGCCGGTGCCAATCCGTTGTCCCCCGCCCTGGTACTCTGCCCAGATTTCGTTGGTACCAATCGACTGGATCTGCCCCAGCGCGTACTGCCGACCTGTCATTCCGATGGTCACGACCAGAATCAGCGACGCAGTCCCGATAACCATTCCTAGAGCCGTCAGGGCAAACCGGACCTTGTTGCTGCAGAAGGTGTCATAGGCGAAACTCAAGATCTCGCCGATAGCCATGTTGGGCTGCGTGAGCACACGCGTGCTGAGTGCGGTCATTTGCTGTAGGTAGTACTGCCCCTCTGTACCTAGATGCTACACCCCCTGAGCCGACGCGCGATAGTTGAGCATAAAGAGTCGATGAACAGAGTGGATTCTCCTTGTCCGGTCTTGGCGTGCCCGAAGAAACCCCCAACAGGCGGTAGAATCTTCTCTGGGCCCGAACCGCCGGCAGTGCGGTCAAGAAAGAACGTACGGAGGAAGAGATCGAACAACAACCCCAAAGATGGGGCCACCTGCCCTTTCTACTGCTCCTGACCGCGGGAGCGCTGCTGGTGCACGGTTATCATCCCTTCGCCGAAGATGCCGAGATCTATCTTCCGGGCATCGAGAAGATCCTCCATCCGCAGTTGTTCCCCGTCGGCGGAGAATTCTTCGGCTCCCATGCCAGCATGACGCTGTTCCCGAACCTGGTCGCCTTCTCCTTGCGAGTGACGCATCTTCCGCTGGAAGTTGGCATCTTCCTTTGGCAAGTAGCTTCGATCTTCCTTCTCCTCCTGGCCTGCTGGCAGTTGAGTGGGTTGTGCTTCCCCACTTCGAAGGCGAGATGGGCAGGCGTCATGTTGATTGCGGGACTGCTAACCATGCCGGTTGCCGGGACGGCCCTTTACATTGTTGATCAATATGTGAACCCGCGGAACCTCGCCGCGTTCGCCGCGATCTTCGCCGTCACTCGGACACTGCAAGGCAAATACATAAGGGCTCTCGTTTGGATTGCTTTCGCGGCATCCGTTCATCCCTTGATGTGGCTGTATCCATTTTCCTTCTGCATGCTTCTCTTGGTCATGAATTATCTCGACCGTAGATCAAGCTCCGGACTCGAGCGCGCGACCGCGCCGTCCGCCGTCGCTTTTTTAGTGCTGATGATCCCGCTCGCGCCCAGGTCCACTCCTGCCTATCACGAAGCGATGAAGACCCACGGATACCTCCTCATCCAGCGTTGGGCCTGGTATGAGATCGTCGGCGCGCTGGCTCCCATCGCACTCTTCTATTGCTTTGCCGGCATCGCGAAATCGAAGGATTGGCTCACAATCCGACGCCTGAGTCATGCCTTTATCATTTACGACATCATCTATGTTCTAGCCGCGCTCGTCATGGATCTTCCGCCGCGCTTTGAAGCGCTGTCGCGCTTCCAGCCCTTGCGCAATCTGCACCTGCTATACATTGTCATGTTCCTGATCGTCGGCGGAATGCTCGCCGAGTTCATCCTGAAGGACCATTGGTGGAGATGGCTGGCTCTGTTTATCCCCTTAGCCCTGGGCATGTTTTTCGCGCAACGTGCTCTGTTCCCGGCCAGCCCGCAAGTCGAATGGCCCTGGCAATCCCCCAGAAATCCCTGGGGGCAGGCATTCGTCTGGGTTCGGGCAAACACCCCGGTTAACGCACTTTTCGCCCTGGATCCCGCGACAATGAATATCGACGGCGAAGATGAGATCGGATTTCGCTGCCTGGCCCAGAGAAGCCGGATGGCCGACGCGGTCAAGGACACCGGGGTGGTTTCCATGTTTCCGCCGCTTGCCGACGAATGGTGGACCCAGGTGCAGGCGCAGAGACCATGGAAGAACCTGAATCTCGATGGTTTCGAGCAACTGAAGAAGAGTTACGGAGTTGGCTGGGCGGTGGTGCAACAGCCCGGAGTAGCTGGCCTGAACTGCAGATACCAGAATATCGCGGTGCAGGTCTGTCAGATTCCCTGATTTCACGCCGTCAGGCGTGGTGGGCGTAATAGGCGGCGCGCATTTCCGATTGCAATTTGCGTCCCTGGGGACTGAACCGCGGAAGATGCAGTAATCCCGCCCGCTGCAATGCGAACTGTACGGTCGTATTCAGCACTCCGAACCCATATTTCACGCTCCGGCGGAAGTTGATTGACGAAGCTTCCTCGAAATATTTCGTAGGGCAGGACACCTCTCCAATACGAAAGCCGAAATGCACGCATTGCGCGAGCATCTGGTTATCAAAAACGAAATCATCGGAGTTCTCAAGCAGCGGCAGTTCGGTCAGCACTTTACGGCTGAAGGCGCGATATCCCGTGTGATACTCCGAAAGCTTCACGCCCAGGAACAGGTTTTCGAACGCGGTCAGCAGCCGGTTGGAGATGTACTTGTACAGCGGCATGCCGCCCCGCAGCGCGCGTCCACCGATGATGCGTGAGCCCAGCACGACGTCGTACACGTCGTAGGCCACCATGCTCGCCATGGCAGTCACCAGCAGGGGCGTGTACTGGTAGTCGGGATGCAACATGATCACCACGTCAGCCCCGGCTTCCAGGGCCTCGCGATAGCACGTCTGCTGATTCCGTCCATAGCCGTAGTTGCGGTCATGCTCGAAGACGAGGAGCCCAAGTTCGCGGGCCAGCCGCACTGTCGCATCGTGGCTGTGGTCGTCGACAAGGATCTTCAGATCGACCAGTTCCGGCAATTCTCCGACCGTGACCTCAAGCGTCTTTTCCGCGTTATACGCGGGCATGACAACGGCAATTCGCCGGTTGTTGATCATCGGGTCTTCTCTACGGCTGCGATTCAGTTTACCCGAAAATGCAGCCTTTTATGCGCCAAATCCAGCTCCCGGTGGCCCATTTCCCGTGCCTGTATGCGGGGGGAAATGGGACTGTTGGCTAGCGTTATCGCATATTATCCAGGATCGATCCCACGATCCCGCCTACTACTCCGCCTTCCACAGCCTGCTTGGGAGCCTCTCGCGGAATGTATTTCTCGATCGCATGGGCCAGCTTGGCAATGGGCAGCGTCTGTAACCAAACCCGCCCCGGCCCGGTGAGGGCAGCCAGAAAGATCCCGTCTCCGCCGAAGATCATGTTCTTGATGCCGGGAACGGTCGTGATCTGAAAGGACACGCTGGATTGAAATGCTCCCACATGCCCGGGATGCACTCGCAATGTTTCTCCCGGCTTCAGGTCCCGAGTCACCAACTCACCCGATAGCTCCAGCCATGCGATTCCCTGTCCGCTCAGGTGCTGGAGGAGAAAACCGTCCCCTCCAAAGATGCCGGCTCCGAGCGATTGTTGGAATCCAACTCCAATCTGGATCTGCGAAGTGGCGCAGAGGAATCCCTGCCGATGAATCATGTACTCATTGCCCGGAGCAACCTCCACCGGAACGATGTGCCCCGGCAGTTTGGTGGCAAACGCGAGTTCCCCGGGTGCACCCACGGCCCGGTACTCCGTCATGAAAATCGATCCGCCGCCCGCCACCCGCTTCAAGACGCCGAATAGCCCTCCGCCTCCAGCGAATTGCGTGTGCGTGGTCATCTGTATGGAACTGCTCATCCACGACAGCTCCCCAGCTTCGGAAATAATGGCGTCATTCGGATCGAGAAGGAATTCCAGGACCGGCATGGTTGTGCCGGTGATGCGGCTCTGCATGATGATCTCCCCTATAAAGGTGCTGGACGCGGCGTGCGGGCCCGCGGAGAGTCCGAGTATAGCTCAGCCCGAAGTCACAGGCGAGACCGCGAACCTTGTCGTTGGAATGATCGTCACAACTCAGGGGTGCAAGACCGGCGGAAATTTCTGCCGTACGATACCTGCCGCGGTCCGCTGGCCTGGAGCCCGCCGTACTGATCTTGCCACGTCGAGCAGCGCCCTTGCACATTCAACCGTAAACGTTTACATTCGGCCTGATCAGAAAACTCTGTCATCGCACGGCAGGGCAAAGCGAGTCAGGAAGATGGGCAAAGAGCCGGCGACGCTGCTCGATATCGCGAACGCGCTCGGAACTTCGATCGGCACGGTTCATCGCGCGCTCCACAACAATCCCGGAGTTAGCGCTAAAACCAAGGCCAAAGTCCTGGAGATGGCCCGCACGCTGGGGTACCGCCCCAATCTCGCCGCGCGCTATCTTTCCTCGAAACGCACCCTGCGCGTTTCCGTTAATACCCTCAGGGGAACCACGTCATTTTGGGATGAAGTCCGCGCTGGCATCCGTCAGGAAGCGGCATCGAATCCGCTCGAGAATGTCCAACTCGAATTCCGCACGTATCCGCACTTGGAAGGCGAGGAAGATGCATTCCGAGCCGCGCTGCGTAAGAAAGTCGACGGCATCATCATCTTCCCCGCCAATCCGGAAGCTTTGCAGCCGTGGATCGAGCGCGCTTCCCGCTCCCGCATCCCGGTGGTTTGTGTTGCGACCGATGCCCCCCAGAGCGGCCGCCAGGGAATCGTTGCGATCGACACTCTCGTCAGCGGATCGATTGCTGCCGATCTTATGGGCAGATTTGTTGGCCCGCGGCCAGGGCCCATCGCGATCACCTTGTTCGACATGGCGATTACCGAACACGCCGAAAAGTATGCTGCCTTCGAATCGACGGTGCGCTCTCTTTATCCCAACCTGCAGGTTCTGAAGCCCATCGAGGATCACGGGGTCGAGGAGGAAGCCTACTCCAAGTGCCGCGCCCTGTTTGCCGAACGTCCCGACATCGTGGGCGTTTATGTGACCACTGAGGCTTCCATCCCAGTCCTGAATGCAGCTCGCGATGCCAGCCTGCTCCCGGGACTCACCATCATCACGACGGATTTGTTTCCGGCTCTCGTACCGAAGATTCGATCGGGTGCGGTCGCGGCGACGATTTATCAGCGTCCGCGGGCCCAG
>Ga0335070_10010450_pt1 | contig 10849 bp, 14 predicted proteins | sample Lox_Sample_13_FD_206722 | JGI IMG/M metagenome (GOLD analysis project Ga0335070, IMG submission 206722) | Soil microbial communities from Loxahatchee National Wildlife Refuge, Florida, United States - Lox_Sample_1.3 | ecosystem: Environmental > Terrestrial > Soil > Wetlands | place: USA...
CGCAGGTGGGCGACGAAGTCGACGTCGTCGAGCGGGTTCAGATCCTGCCGCCCGGAGTCGGCGCCGCGACGACGATCCCGGTCGCGATCTCGATCACGAAGATCGCCGTGACTCCGCCCCCTCCGCCGGGCCGCACGGTCGAGTTCGACGGCGTCGTCCAGTCCCTGCCGCCGGCGGCCAGCCCGTCGAGCGTTCCGCTCGGCCACTGGACGATCTCGGGCAAGGACGTCCTCGTCACGTCGGCGACGAAGGTCGATCCCGGCATCGGGCAGGGCTCCTCCGTCCACGTGCTCGGCCTGACGCTCGCGATCTCGGTCCTCGCGCCCTCCGCGACGCCGCAGATCGTCGCGCTCGAGATCACGAAGCTCTAGACACGGGCGAGGCGCCCGTCCCTTCCTCCACGGCGGGCCGCGAGGCCCGCCGCTCTTTTTTCGGATACGCTCGCGGCATGACGAGCCTCACCGACTACTGCCGCGCCGAGATCGAGTCCCTCAAGGCCGCGAAAACGTGGAAGAAGGAACGCGTCCTCGAAGGGCCGACCGGCGCCCGCGTCCAGGTGGACGGACGCAGCGTCCTCATGCTGACGTCCAACAACTACCTCGGCTTCGCGAATCACCCCCGGGTCCTGGATGCCGCGCGCAAGGCGCTCTCCCGATGGGGGAACGGCCTCGGCTCCGTGCGGTTCATCTGCGGGACGCAGCAGCTCCACAAGGACCTCGAGGCCACGATCTCGAAGTTCTTCGGGACGGAGGACACGATCCTCTACATGTCTTGCTGGAACGCGAACGAGGGTCTCTTCGCGCCGCTTCTCGGCGAGGAAGACGCGCTCCTCTCGGACGGGCTGAACCACGCCTCGATCATCGACGGCGTCCGCCTCTGCAAGGCGAAACGCACGCTCGCGCCGCACGGCGACCTCGCCTCGCTCGAAGCGGCGCTGAAGGAAGCCCAGGCCCAGCGCCGCCGGCTGTTCATCACGGATGGCGTCTTCTCGATGGAGGGAGAGATCGCGCCGCTCGGCGCCTTCGCGGATCTCTGTGACAAATACGACGCGACGATGGTCGTCGACGATTCGCACGCGACCGGCGTCCTCGGGAAAACCGGCCGCGGCTCGGCCGAGGAGCTGGGCGTCATGAGCCGCGTGAAGATCTTCACGTCCACGCTCGGCAAGGCGATGGGCTCGGCGGCCGGCGGCTTCACGACCGGGCCGGCGCCCGTCGTCGACCTCCTGCGCCAGCGCTCGCGGACGTCGCTCTTCTCGAACGCGCTCCCGCCCGCGGTCGCGGCCGCGTCCCTCGAGGCGTTCCGGATGCTCATGGAGGACCCCGCGCCCGCCCTGAAAGTGCAGAAGAACGCGAAGACCTTCCGCGCGAAGATGAAAGCAGCGGGCTTCAAGATCCCCGAGGGCGTCCACCCGATCGTCCCCGTCATCGTCGGCGACACGGCGAAGGCGCTCGCGATGTCGGGGGCGCTCTTCGACAAGGGCGTCTACGTCTCGGGCTTCGGCTTCCCCGTCGTCCCGCAGGGCCACGCACGCCTCAGGTGCCAGATCTCCGCCGTCCACTCGGACGACGACCTGCAGGAGGCCGTGGACGCCTTCGTCGCCGTCGGGAAGGAGTTCGGCGTGGTCTAAGGGACCACGCTGACGTGGAAGTGAACCTGGACGGACGGGTAGCCGAACCCGGCCGGCAGCGGGTCGAACGGCGCGGCAGCCTTCACGGCGGCGAGCGCGGCCGCGTCCCAGCCCTTCTTGCCTGACGACATCGAGACTTCCGTCGTCGCGAGCGTGCCGTCCTTCGCGATGACGGCCTGCACGACCGTCTTTTTCCCGACGGCGGGGACGTCGGCGGCCGCCGGCATCTTCCACTTCGCGGCGACCTTTTCGTACGTCTTCTTCTGGTAGGCGGGGTCCTTCAGCGTCGTCTGGAAGTAGCATTCGAGGGACGGACGGCCCGCCGCGAGCGCAGCGCCCGCGGCGAGAAGGGCCGCGGCGAGAAGAGCCGCTTTTCTCACGGCCTGTCTCCCCGCGCCGGCTTCGGGCGCCGGACGAGCACGAGCCTCGCCGGGCGGCCCGCTCGCTCGCACGCGGCGCAGAGGCGCGCGCGGCCGAAGGCGGTCCGGCGCGTCCACTCGGCGGCGCAGCCCGGGCAGCGGTAGGCGTAGCGGGCGTTGGTCTCGCGCACGCGGCGCAGGCGCTCCGTCTCGGGCGCCGCCGTGCGCACGACGCCGAGCTCGCGGGCCACGGCCCAGAAGCGCGGCGAATGCCCTTCCTCGGCTCCCCAGCGCGCGGCGCAGATCGCGTGCGCGGTCTCGTGGAGAAGCGTCTGGACGCGGTCGTCCGGCCCCATGTGGCTCGAGACGCGGATCACGTGCGGGTCCCCGCGCGTCCCGTACTGGATGACGCCGCCCGTCGCGCGGCGGCCCGAGAGGATCACGCGCGCGGGCGGCAGGCCGTGTGTCTTCGCGAGGGAGTCGTAACGCGCCTGAAGGTCGCGCTCTCCGGCGCGGACCGCCTCCGGCGGCGGCGCGTCGCCGTCGAAGAGGTCGAGCTGGACGAGGGAGCCGGAGCGGACTGCGTCCATCGGCGGGCCTCCACGTCACGCTCCCCACATCGCGTCGCGATGGGGGGCGAGGGGTTTCCGAAGCACGAAGGCGGCCGCGGCGGCGGCGAGCGCCGCGGCGAGGAGCTCGAAGAGCGGGACGGGCCGGCCGTGCGAAATGACGGGCGCGGCGGCCTTGACGGCCCAGACGGCCGCGAGCGCCGCCCCGCCCGGAATCGTCGAGCGGGTCCCGAGCGCGAGCCATGCGAGGCCGAGGCCGAGCGCGAGCGCGACGAGGTACGCATGGACGACCCCGAGAACCGGCGGTCCGTCGAAGCGCGGCCCGAACGCGAGGCGCGCGGCCGCCATCGGGACCGCGCCGAGCGCCGCCACGGCAGGCGCCGCGAGGCCCGCCGGGAGCTTCGTGCGCAGCCAGCCGTAAAAGGCGCCGCGCACGATGCGCTCGAACGCGAACGCGCCCGCGATCGCGAGCGGCACGAGCCACGCGAGGCGGGCGGCGTCGACGTCGCCCGAGAACGAGGCGTAGTGGAGGAAGCGTGTCGCCGGAAGGTACGAGAGCCCGGCGAGAACGAAGGCGAAGGCCGCACCGGCCGCGAGTGCGGGAGCGCGTCTCTCCGTTGGCTCCACGCACGAATGGTAGCAGGATCTAGACTGGGCGCACCATGACGAACACCTCCCTTCCACGCCTCGCGTTCTTCGGACTCGGCACGATGGGCCGCCCCATGGCGGCGAACCTCGCGCGCGCCGGCTTCCCGCTTTCCATCGCCACGAAAACCCCCGGCAAAGCCGCCGCCGTCGCGAAAGAGCTCGCGGACGGCGGCCGCGACGTGCGCGCCGCCGCGACGCCCGGCGAGGCCGCGCGTGGCGCGTCCGTGATCGTCTCGTGCGTGCCCGACGCGCCGGAGGTCGAGGAGGTGCACCTGGGCCCGGGCGGCACGTCGGATGGCGCCGCGAAGGGCGCCATCGTGATCGACTCGTCCACGATCGACGCGCAGAGGGCGAAGCGGATCGCTTCGGCCCTCGCGGCAAAAGGGATCTCCTTCCTCGACGCGCCGGTCTCCGGCGGCCAGAAGGGCGCCGTCGAAGGCACGCTCACGTTCTTCATCGGCGGCGACGCGGCGGCGTTCGAGAAGGCGCGGCCCGTGTTCGAGGCGATGGGCAGGAAGCTCACGCATCTCGGGCCGTCGGGCGCCGGGCAGCTCGGGAAGGCCGTGAACCAGATCCTCGTCGCGAACAACCTCATGGCCGTGTCCGAGGCGCTCGCGTTCGCACAGAAGGCGGGTCTCCCGCTCAAGCCGCTCCACGAGGCGCTCGTCGGCGGTGCGGCGCGCTCGTGGGCGCTCGAGGTCCTCGGGCAGAAGATGATCGACCGCGATTTCAAGCCGGCGTTCGCGGTGAAGCACCAGCAGAAGGACCTCGCGATCGTCCTCGCGAACGCCCGGGCGGCGGGCGTGCCGCTGCCCGGCGTCGCGCTCGTCCACCAGCTCCTCGCGTCGCTCGAGGCCGAGGGCCGCGGCGAGGACGGCACGCAGGCGCTCCTCGAGGTCTACGAAAAGCTCTCCGGTGGACGGTAAGATCCCCGCATCTGGAGGTTCTTGATGAAAGGCTTTCGTCTGGTGACTCTCGCGCCCCTCGTCTGCCTCGTCTCCCTTTCCCTCTCGGCCGCCGACCCCGGCTCAAAAGGAAAATTCGAGAAGAGCTTCCCGTTCACCGGCGACAAGGACATCAAGATCGGCTTCAAGTACCAGGACGTCACGATCGAGTCGTTCCGGGTCCGCCACTGGCCCGACAGCGGCGACATGGAGAAAGGCGAGAAGGACCATTCCGACACGCACACGGTTTGGGTCGACTTCACGTACACGAACCGGGACGACAAGAACGACTACAAGTGCGTTTACACGGTGAGTGTCCCCGGCGGGAAAGACGGCGACTACGGCAAGAACGACCGGACCGCGACACTCGACAAGGGCAAGACCGACGACACGAACAAGGTGTCGCTGAGGCTGAAGACCCACGACTACAAGGCCGCGAAGACCATCAAGGTCTCCCTCGAGGTCTGGAAGAAGTAGCTCCTCAGGCGCAGGCGCGCCGCGCCGGAGACGAGCCGTATGAATCGGCCCGCCACTCCGCGCGGCGCCGCTGGTAGTCGGCATCGGCCTGGCGGGCGAGGACGCGGCGGTAGTCGCGCCTCAGGCGGGAGAGCTCCTCCGCGAGAAACACCCGGTCTTCCGGCCCGGACGCCCGGAGCTCCGCCGCCCGGAGTTCGGCTTCCCGGAGCTCGATCTGCGCCCTCAGGACTCGCGCTTCATGAAGTTCCGCAGCCGATTCCATGACTCCCTGACCCCTTTCCATCCGGCCCCGCAGGACCTTCTGCCTAGAGAAGACGCAGTTCGCTCCGAAAAGTTTCATCGGAGGCCCCGATCGGGTTCGTCCGGCTCCACGGGGGCGGAACAACCCCCGATTCGAATCCAGGCATCGACAGGGATTACGGATGGTCCGGGGGATTCGTCTACCCGAGCGCTCCGCCGCAGGAACTCCCCGCGCCCGCCGTGCAGCCGAAGCAGTGGCGACGCGTCACGATGCGGCGCTCCGCGAGTGCGGCGATGTCGAGGTCCCGGACGTCGAAGCCCCCGCCCGAGGCAGCGCGCGCGGGCAAGCCGAGCATCTGGTTGAAGTCGCAGTCGTAGACGCGGCCGTCCCAGCCGATCGAGAGCGTGTTCCGGCACATGAGCCCGTCGACCGTTCCCGGGTTGAACGACGAGACGAGAAGCTCGAGGTAGCTCGCGAGGTTGCCGCTCGACTCGAGCCACTCGAGGTAGCGCGAGATCGGCATGTTGTTCAGGAAGATGAGCCGGTCGAACGCGATCCCGTGCTCGCGGAGGAGACCGTCCTTCCACTCGCGCTCCGCCGCGTGCTGGTTCGCCGGGAGAAACGCGCCGACGGGGTTCGAGACGAGCGTCAGCGTGCGGCGCGGGTCGCCCTCGCCGTACCCCGCCTCGTTCAGGAGGTGCAGCGCCTGAAGCGACCTCTCGTACGTGCCGTCGCCGCGCTGGGCGTCCGTGCCGCGCTTCCTCCAGTGCGGGAGCGAGCAGACGACCTCGACGCCGCGCTCGGCGAGCCACGCCGGCAGGTCGCGCATGCCGCCCGCGAGGAGGATCGTGAGGTTGCACCGGTCGATGACGTGCTTGCCGCGGGCCGCCGCCTCGTCGACGAGGAACCGGAAGTGGGGGCTCAGCTCCGGAGCGCCGCCCGTCAGGTCGACGGTGTGCGCGGCCGTCCGGTCCAGGGCGCGGAGGCACGCCTCGGCCGTCGCGCGGTCCATCATCTCGTCCGTCCGGTCCGGCCCGGCGTCGACGTGGCAGTGGCGGCACGTCATGTTGCACAGCTTGCCGAGGTTGATCTGGAAGATCTCGACCGCGGCCGGCCGCAGGGCGTCCCGGCCCGCGGACGCGAGCGCGCGTGCGAAGTCGCCGCCGTGCGGTGAGGCCGACAGATCGACGGACTCGAACGTGGAGATCTGCTTTTCCGGGGCGGCCAGCGGAGCGCCCCGGGCGTGGAGGGAGAGCGTCACATCGACGCTTTCTTCTCGTGCTCGCGCATCTGCATCCCGTGGACGAGCGACGCGCCGCCGCGGATCGCCGCAGCGACGTGGACCGCTTCCGTCATCTGCTCGAGGTCCGACCCGTTCTTGAGGCTCTCCTGCGTGTAGGCGTCGATGCAATACGGGCACTGCACCGCGTGCGCCACGGCGAGCGCGATGAGGGCCTTTTCGCGGGCCGAGAGCGCGCCGTCCGCGAAGACGGCGCCGTACCAGGCGAAGAACTTCTCCGCGAGGCCCTTGTTGCCCTCGGCGATCGACCCGAAGTGCGCGAGATGCTCGTTCTTGTAGTACGCGTCCATGGTTCCCCTCTCGCGACGGATTGTCGCCGAGACCGCCGGACGTGAATGCGGAAAACGGCCGTCCCTATTCCGCGCGCGGCACGTCGAGCTCGGCGATGCGGCGCGCGAGCTCGTCGCGGACCTCGCGGAACGCGTCGCGCGGACGCGCGAATCCAGACGGCTCGGCTGCCGGGTCCGGGAGAGGCCAGTGGATCTTCCGCACGCGCGCCGGGAAGACCGGGCAGACCTCTTCGGCGCACAGCGTGATCACGAGGTCGACCGAGGCCGGATCGATCTCCTCGACGGACTTCGAGCGCTGGCCGGAGGCGTCGATGCCAACTTCCGCGAGCGCCGCGACGGCGAGCGGATTCACGGACGAGGGAGTCGAGCCCGCGCTCTGGACCCGCACGGCGTCCCCGAAGTGCGCCCGGGCGAGGCCCTCGGCCATCTGGCTGCGCGCCGAGTTCGCGACGCAGAGGAAGAGGAGGCCGGGCCGGCGGCTCACGCGGGCTTCGTCGCCCTCACGAACGCGCTCATGAACCGGCCCTCGACCTGCGGCGCCATCGCGTCCGCGTCGATGCCCGCCGCCGAGAGGAAGTCACGCGCGTCGTCGATCGTGTAAATCCGCGTCGGCGTGATCGACACGTCCGTGAAGCCCGCCTTCTCCAGACGCGCCTCGAACTCCTTTTCCTCCATCGCGCCCGCGAGGCAGCCGATCCAGAGCTCGACGTTCTTCCGCACGCCGGCGGGAACCTCGCCGCGCACGACGACGTCCGACACCGCGAAGCGGCCGCCGGGCTTCAGGACGCGGAACGCCTCTGCGAGCGCGCGGTCCTTGTCGGCCGAGAGGTTCACGACGCAGTTCGAGATGATGACGTCGACGACGCCGTCCGGAAGCGGCACGTGCTCGAGCTCGCCCTTGAGAAATTCGACGTTCGTGACCTTCGCGATGCGCTGGTTCTCGCGCGCGAGCGCGAGCATCTCGTCCGTCATGTCGAGGCCGTAGACCTTCCCGGTCTCGCCGACGCGGCGCGCCGAGAGGAGGACGTCGATCCCGCCGCCCGAGCCGAGGTCGAGGACGGTCTGGCCTGCGTGCAGCTCGGCGAGCGCCGTCGGGTTGCCGCAGCCGAGGGACGCCTGCACCGCGGCCGCCGGGAGGCCGAGCGTCTGGTCGGCGCCGTAGAGGTTCGACGTGATGGGGTCCTTCGCGCCCGCGATGGCCGAGGCCCCACCGCAGCACGCGCTCCCGCCCTTCGTGGCCCGGAGGGCCGCGGCCGCGTAGCGCTCCTTGACCGTGTCCTTGATGTCCTTGATTCCGTTGTCCGACATGGATTCTCCGCGGGCTACGAAGGGCTACCCGCGCAGCGCCTTGATCTTCCCGATGTGCGCGTCCGTGTGGTCCGCGAGGCGCACGGCGAGCTGCTCGACCGTGATCTCGCCCTTTTCCGGGTGGACCCCCGTCTTCTCCCAGGCTTCGTGCGGCAGCGCGCGCAGGAACGAGATCGAGTCGTCGCGCAGGCGCTTGAATTCCTTGGCGACCTCGGCGGGATCGGCCTCGGCGTACTTGAGCGTCGTCGCGGCGGCGTCGTTGTCGAGCATCCAGAACGCGGGCCTGTCGCCGAACGCCATCTGCGTGAATCGGCCCTGATAGACGCGCTCGATGTCGCGGATGTGGGCGGCGTTCTCGATCATCGACCACTTTCCGCCGGCCGCCTTCTTCCGGAGGACGTCGTCCGGCGCGCCCTTGAGCGCGGCTGTCAGCGCCGCGGAGCCCGCCGCGAGCCGCTCGAGGACGGCGAAGCGCCGCTTGATCGCTTCGATCTGTCCGAGGTGCGCCGTGTCGTTCCCGACGGCGTGCCGCTGGATCAGGTCTTCCATCGTGAGCCGGCCCGCGGTCGCGTGGACGCCCGCGCGCGCCCACTGCGCCTTCCCGGTCTTGCGCAGGAGCTGGAGCGTCTGGCGGCGCAGCGCGACCCACTCGCGCACGACCTCGGGCGCCTTCTGGCCGCGGTAGGCGCGGAGGATCGCGAGCGACTCGCCGTTCAGGTCCGGCAGCTTCGGCTCGTCCTCGGACAGGATGCGCGTGTAGCGCTCGATGTACGCCTCGCGCTCCATGTCGCGCATGTGGCAGAGGATCTCGAGGATGGACCATTTCCCCGGGGCGGGCGTCCAGAGGAGGACCTTTTTCGAGAGGCCTTTGAGCGAGGCCTTGAGCGTCTGCGGCGTCGTCGCGAGCGTTTCGAAGAAGCGGCGGCGTTCGAAGTCTTCCATGGGGCCTCCTCAGCCGGCGCGGGCGCCGTTGAGCGGTTTGTCGAGCTCCGGGAACAGGAGCTCCTGCGGCTTGAGCCGCGCGAGCAGGGTGTCGAGGACGCGCGCGGGCCACTCGGCGCGCCGCGCCGGGTCGAGGGCGACGAAGGGAACGTCCCACGCGGAGAGAGTCTGCTGGATCGAGCGGTCAATCTCGTGCTGGAAGGCGAGGTCCGTGTCGCGCACGCCGTCGAAGCGCGGGTCGCCGACGATCGGGACCTTGAAGAGCCCGTCGTACGTCCGCGTCCAGCTCCTCACGAGGTTCTCGAGCACGGCTTCCTCGGCCCCGCCGGAGAACGCACGCTTCATGTAGCAGAAGTTGTCGAGGACCGCACGGTCGCAGAAGACGACCTCGGCCTTCGCCTCGGCCTGGAGCTCCCACGCGATCTGCGTGTGGAGAATCCAGGACTGGGCCTTGAGCGTCGTCTCCTGGTTGATCGGGAGCGGGCATTCTCGCGCGACCTCCCGGACGAGCTCGACGGTCACGTCCCTCTTCTTCAGGGCGGCGGCGAGGTCGTAGCAGAGCGTCGTCTTGCCGACCCCGTGGGTGCCGATGAACGCGAACTTCATGCACACCGAGACTACCCCACCCGGAAGTGGCGGCCCCTCACGCCGGCGCGGGGAGCCCGACCTCGGCGAAGAGCCGCGCCGTGTCCTCGCCGAGCCGCGGCGGGGCTGCGGGCACCGGATCGGTGAATTCCTTGAGGAAGAAGGGCGGGCGAACGGTCGGCACGCTCCGGCCGTCCCGCTCCGTCACGAGGACGCTCCCGAGCGCCTCGGCCTGCGGGGAGCGTAGCGCCTCGAGGACGCCCGCGACGGGCCCGGCGGGAAGAGCGGCCTCGCGCAGACGTCGGAGCCACGTGGCTCGGGATTCCTTCGCGAAGATCTCTTCGAGGATCGGAACGAGCGCCGCGCGGTTCGTCACGCGCGCCGCGTTCGTGACGAACCGCGGATCCGCGGCCAGGTCCGGACGCCCGACGACCTTCTCACAAAGAGCCTCGAACTGCCGGTCGGTCCCGACCGCGAGGAGGAACGGCCCGTCCGCGGCCTCGAACATCCGATACGGCTCGATCGTGGCGTGGGAATTCCCGTGGCGCGCCGCCTCCCGGCCCGTGACGAGCGCCGAGCCCGCGACGTTCACGAGCGCCGCGAGCCCCGCCGAGACGAGGTTCGTCTTCACGTGCGCGCCCGCTCCGTCGCGGCTTCGCGCGTGGAGCGCCGCGAGGATCTCCGCGAGCGCGGACCATCCGGCGAGGACGTCCACGAGCGCGACCCCGACCTTGTGCGGCGCGCCGTCCGCGGGTCCCGTGATCGACATGAGGCCCGTCGCGCCCTGCGCGAGGAGGTCGAAGCCCGGTTCGCCCGCCTGCGGGCCCGCGTCGCCCGCGCCCGAGATCGAACAGGCGACGAGGCGCGGGTTGAGCGCACGGAGCGCGTCGACGCCGATCCCCCGCCTCTCGAGCGCGCCCGGAAGGAAGTTCTCGACGAGGACGTCGGCCTTCGCCGCCCAGCGCCGTACGAACTCCTGCCCTCCGGGCGTCCCGAGATCCACGGCGGCGGATTCCTTCCGCCGGTTCACCGACAGGAAGTACGCGGCCTCGCCGTCGAGCGCGGGGGGCTTCCAGCCGCGCGTCACGTCGCCACCGTGCGGATCCTCCACCTTGATCACCCGCGCGCCGAGATCGGCGAGGAGCATCGTCGCGAGCGGCCCCGCGAGGACACGCGAGAGGTCGAGGACGACGAGGCCGTCTAATGGTGGTTTACGCACGGGTCAGGGGGGCTCGGGGGGTGCGAACCCAGGGAAGCATAAGGCCATGCGGACGTCGCACCCCCCGATCAGAACAGTGGTCGTTTTGCGACCAGAATGGTCGTGTCGTCGGCCGGGGCGCCCTCGCCCACGTGCCGCCGCCAGTCCGCGAAGAGCGCGTCGACGATCGCCTCCGCGGGCCGCCGCCAAAGGCTCGCGACCGTCAGAACGTCGCGCGGGCGGTCGTAGCCGTACGGCGCGTCGACGAGGTCCGGGCCCTCGAAGAGCCCGTCCGAGGCGAGGATGAGGATGCCGCCCTTCGGGAGCTCCAGGGCAATGTCGTCGTAAGTCCGCTTCG
>Ga0335070_10010451_pt1 | contig 10849 bp, 9 predicted proteins | sample Lox_Sample_13_FD_206722 | JGI IMG/M metagenome (GOLD analysis project Ga0335070, IMG submission 206722) | Soil microbial communities from Loxahatchee National Wildlife Refuge, Florida, United States - Lox_Sample_1.3 | ecosystem: Environmental > Terrestrial > Soil > Wetlands | place: USA: Florida...
CTACGTCCTCATGGGGCCGGGGCGCTGGGGGAGCAACGACATCAACCTCGGCGTGCGGGTGACCTACTCCAACATCAACAACACGAACCTCCTGGTGGAGATCGCCTTCGCCAAGGAGGGCTACACGCCGGAGGTCTCGTACGGGACCCACTTCTTCCAGGACCTGGTGGAGGCCGACATCTTCGTCACCCCCCTCTTCCCGGATGAGCCCGGCGCCATTTTCAGGGAGGAGCTCCTGCTGAGCGCGGAGAACCTCCTGGGCAGCATCTGCCCCCAGCTCCGCGAGTGCGAGCAGGTCGTGCGCGTCATCCGGGTGCCGTCCGTTCGCGGCGGCGACTACCTCCACGTCTACATGGATGCGACCAACCGGCACTGTCTCGGGTTCTTCGGTCCCGGCCAGGAGGTTCGGCCCGCCTTCGAGCCGGGGGAGCTGGTCGAAGCCGAGTCCCGGTTCGATCGAAACGTCTGACCGCGGCGCGGCCTCCGCAAACAGGACCGCCTCCCGGGGAGACCCGGGAGGCGGTTCGTCTTGCCGGCGTCGTGGAATCGCTACCGGAGCGCCTGCTCGATCCGGCCCAGCCGGTCGGCGGACAGGGGCAGCTCCGCCTGCTCCAGGATCGCGGTCAGGGCAATCAGGTTCTCGTTGCTGACCTGGTTCTCCGTGGACATGGCCACGGCCAGCCGCTCACCCGTCCCTACCTCACGCAGCAGGTCCAGGGCGAATTCCCGCACCGCCTTCGGCCCGAAATCGTAGACCGCGCTGGGGAAGCCGATCCAGACGGCCTTGTCGGGCCAGCGGCGGAGCGCCTCCCCGATGGGCAGGTCCCCCATGGGCGGCGGATGCACGGCCTCGACGATGTCCACCGGGGTTCTGGCGATGAGATCCGTGAGAACGTCGAGCCGGCCGTCCATGTGCACCGCCATCAGCTTGCCGCGCGCGTGCAGGATGGCGGCCTGCTTCTCGTACTCGGGCATGAAGTAGGCTTGGAAGATCTTCGGGTTCGCCAGGACCCCGTCGACGTTGTCCCCGCACATGACGACGGGGGCCGGCGACCTGGCCGCGATCTCGACCATCGGCTCCCGGCTCTTGGAGATGGCGCGGTACAGGTCCTCCACCAGCTCGGGGAAGTCTGTCAGGTGGTAGAAGAAGCGACCCCCCTCGCTGCCGACCCAGTTGATCATCAGCATCTGCATGGGCGAGTGCGGGAGGTTGGCCAGGACCACCCCTTCGTCGCCCAGCCAGTCCATGGCCTGCTCGATGGGGAAGTAGTCCGGCAGGTACTCGGTATGCTCCACGATGTACTTCATCACGCGGTAGTCGTCCGGGCCCTTGAGCAAGCGGTCGACGACCCAGGGGGTATGGCTTTTCCAGCTCCGGTTGGCCTTCCACTGCCCCACTCCCGCCTCGCGAAATTCGTCCTCGGCGATGCTCCCCACCGGGGTGGTGTAGGTCCGGTGAATGACGGGCCGTCCGTCCAGCACGGCCCGGCTCTCGGTCACCTGGACCCCGTGGAGCTTCTCGACATACGGGGCGCGGAGCCAGTTCATGCCCATGCCCCGGTTCCGGCACTCCCGCTCGGCCCAGCCCGTCTGGCAATGCCGCCAGTAGTGGAAGAACGGCAGCCGGTCGGCGGGCTTCCGCCGGGAAGCCGCCAGGATTCGCTCTCGACGGGTCATCGCCTCCTCCTTCCGGGAGTGTGCGACTCGATCGCCCGCTCCGCTCGAGTGCCTGCCTCCGGGGGAAACACGCCGCGCGTGGCATTGCTTATATCAGAGACCGAACCCGCCGGGCAATCGGGCAACGGCCGCGCGCCCGGGCCTGTTCGTCTCATCATACCATCCCTGCCGTGGCCGGGCGGGATCGGGCCCCGCACCTTGCGGGATGCCTCGCCCTTTGATAAGGTCCCCCCGGCTTCTGGGGCCCGCACTGGGCGCACCTGCGGCGTCTCGAATCCACCCCGACAACGCCACTCCGTCGAATTGCCTCACGAGGAGCGAGCCATGCAGAAGAATCGGGTCAAGGGCAAGATGCGGCAGGGCAAGCTCGCGATCGGGACCTACGTTGGGCTGGCGGATCCGGCGGTCGTAGAGGTCATCGGGCTGGCGGGTTTTGACGCCGCCTTCATCGACATGGAGCATACCAGCTTCGATTTCGGCACGGTGGAGGCGATGATCCGTGCCTGCGACCTGACCGGAATCACCTCGCTGGTGCGCGTCCCGGATGGGAACCCCAAGACCATCCTGCGCGTCCTGGAGGCGGGGGCGCAGGGCATCCAGGTCCCGCATGTCGCCGGCGTGGACGATGCGCTGGCGGCGGTGAAGGCGGTCCGGTACGCGCCGATGGGGGAGCGGGGAATGGCGGGTGCAACGCGGGCCGCCCGCTACGGGTCCGTCTCCCTCGAGGAGCACATGGCGACCTCGAATACCGAGATCCTGCTGGCCGTCATGGTCGAGGACAAGGCGGCGCTGGACCAGCTGGGAGAGATTGCCTCCCTGGCGGGCGTCGATCTCATCGCCGTGGGGCCGTACGATCTCTCGGCGGCGCTCGGGATCACCGATCCCCGCGACCCGCTCCTCAAGCGCACGATCGACGGGATCGCGGCGACCCTGCGGCGCGTCGGCAAGGCGAGAATGGCCTTCCCGCTGGGGATCGCAGCCTATCCGCTGAGCGCCTCGGAGCTGCAGGGTATGGGGGCTGCATACGCGAACTGTAACCCCGGGGACCTGCGGCGGTTGCTGCTCTCCTACACGCAGCAGGTGAACGACATCCACGCCGAGCTTGGCTGAGGGATTGGCCGTTCGCGTGTCAGCCGGGATTATTCACGGTTCTTTCGTGAATAATCCGGGCTAGACGAGGTCGCAGGCCTCCGCCGGCATCCAGTGCGCGTCCTGCCCCTCCCACTTCACGTTGCAGCCGATGGGGTTAGTCAGGGGGGTGCGCACCGGCCGCCCCGCAAGCAGCTCGTCCAAGGCTCGCTCGAGATCGTTGACCGTGCTCTGGGCGGCGTTCCGAGGATTATCCACCCCCCGCCCGGTGTAGACCAGTCGCCGGTCGCGGTCGAAGACGTAGAAATGCGGCGTCCGGAGTGCCCCGTAGGCCCGCGCCACGTCCTGCGACTTGTCCCGGGCATACACCCACGGAAAGCGCTGCGTCTTCATCCGCTCCACCATGTGGGCAAAGTCGTCATCCGGATGAGTGTGCTCGCTGTTGGAGTTGATGCCGATGAACGCGACTCCCTTGTCCCGGTACCGCTCGACGGTCGCCCGGGTCACCTCGTCCGACCCGATCACGTAGGGACAGTGGTTGCAGGTAAAGAAGACCACCAGGGCCTTGGCGTTGGCAAAGCTCGCCAGCGAGTAGGTCTTACCGTCCGTGGCGGGAACACTGAAGTCCGGGGCCTTGTCTCCAGGACGCAACGTGAACGCCATGCTCGATCTCCCTTCCAAGAGGTTTGGTTGGCACCCCGCGGATCGGACTGGCCGCGCCGCGGGTGATCACTGACACCTCCGCACCCCGTCGCCGATCCGGTCGCTCGATGCAGCCCCCGGGCTCGGGGCGCATCCCTCCCCGGTTCGACGACGCCTGCCAACCATGCCCCACTAAGAACGCCCCGTCAATGAGGTCGAACCGTTCCGCCCGGGCGGCGAGGTGCCGCTCCTGCATGCGATCCCACCGCTCCACCAATTTTTTCTGCCAGTCCGCCGCCCACCCCGCAGAACCCATTTGCCATCTTTCCTCCCTTGCCTTCGCGATTCGGCCATCGGGCCTGAGGGTCGCCTCGTGGTGGCCGCCGACGACGAACTCGTGATCTTCACGCTGCGCTGACCGCAGCCTGGTGACCCGCTCCGCCGTTGTCGTGCTGTTTCTCTCGGCGGACGAGCGGCCCTGCCGCGGAGCTTACCGCCTTCCTATTGTACGCTAGAACGATCCATCGCTCTGTTCGCTTGTTCTCTCCCGTTAATATGCTACTGTCCTCTCATGGAAAGAGAGGAGATGCCGGAAGAGGCTACGCCCGCCGCCCGCGGCCCCGAGCGGTCCCCGCGGTCCACTCCCGAGCTCATCGTCGAGCTGCAGCTGAAGGCGAGAGTGCTCACCCTGGCCGCCATCGCCGTCGTGAACAACGACACCACCCAGTTCGTCTTTGCCATCGACGAGGACCCTCTCGCCACCCTCAATGCCCTGATCCGGTCCGGCGGCCATCCCATCGGCATCGTGGGGGCGCGCATCGAGCGCGGGATCGTCGAATTCCATCCCGAACCCTTCGTCGAATTCCAGCGCAACCCCCAGGCGCTCGCCTATCTGCAATCCCTGCGCGTCCCCTTCCTGACGCTCCTGCAGACCCACGTCGACCGCATGCCGGATAACCCCCGCAACAACTAGCCCGGATTATTCACGAAGAAACTGTTAAGCCCGCGTTATTCGCGAGCCGCGTGCACGAATAACGCGGGCTAGCGCCGCTGATACCGTCCCAGGAGTTCCGTCCGCCCCAGCACGCGGCCCTCGATCGCCTTGAGCACTTCGGCCTTCGTCTTCCCAGGGGCCAGGGCGACCTCGCCGTCCAGGGCGTAGAGATGGAACAGGTAGCGGTGCGCGGGCCCCGGCGGGGGGCACGGGCCCCCGTAGCCGAGCCTTCGGAAGTCGTTGACCCCCTGGGTCCCGAGGCCGGCGACCACCTCGCGGGCCGCGACGCCCTCCGGAAGGCTGCGCAGCGCGCCGTTCATCCCATAGAGAACCCAGTGGACCCAGATGCCGCCTGGCGCATCCGGGTCATCCACGATGAGCGCGAAGCCCTTCGCCCCGGCGGGGGGATCCGTCCACTGGAGGCGCGGGGAGACGTCGGCACCATCGCATGTGAACCTGGCAGGGATCGCACCGCCCGGCGGGAAGGCGGGGCTGGAAAGCTCCCAGGCCTGCGCGGCGCCTCCTGTCCCGAGGAGCAGGCACGTCGCCAGGCAGACAGCCCCTCCGCCACCGAGTCTCCTGCGCCCGAGGGGCGGCGCGGCCACCCGCGTCAAAGACCAACGCATGTCTGCCCTCCCTCGCTCCCCTCCCCTCCGATGTCCACGAGGCGCCGCCGAGTTCAAGGAACGGTATCCCGCTCCCGCGGCCGTGTCAAGGCAGGCCGCGTCGAGGCGTCGAGCCCGGGCCTGGGGCCGATCTCGCCTGTTGACGCGGTCCGCTTACTCGACTAGATATTGCCTGGGGAGACTCTCAGCCCTTCCCCCGGCTGCGAGCGCCTCGCATCACGGGAAGGGCGCACTCCAGCGCGTGTCCCGCTGCCCGGGAGGGGGAAATGGCTGCGCCTCGACGGACTGCCCGGTCTGTACGGCGGGTGATCTTCCCCTACATCGCGTGTCCCTCGACTCCGGGCTCGCCTCCGAAAGCGGGCCCGGATTCTTCCCCTGCACCATCCCGTCGTTTCCCCCCTCACGATAGCAACTCCCCGGTGAGGGCACCCGCGACGGCTCCCTCGCCGTTAGCCCGGATTATTCACGGCGGTGTTGAAAGGCCCCAGAGATGCTTGAATCTTCCCGGGCCACCAATCCCAAGGGCTTCTGTCAAGCCCGCATTCTTCGCGGGCTTCATTCGCGAATAATGCGGGCAAGGGAATACGAGCCCTCGGCTCCGCACCAAATCCCCAGCCGACAGAGGAGGACGCCATGGCATCCGCGAGACATCCGATCCAGGGCAGCGAGCGTTCACCGCTTCCGGGTAGCCGGTCCCTGGGGGCCGCCGACCCCAGCGAGCGCCTCGAGGTCACTCTTCGCCTGCGGTCCCGCTCCGGAAAGAGACTGCAGGGCCTGCTCGATCGCATCATCACAGGATCCCCGGGGGGTAAAGGTCGCCCCCGACGCCTCACCCGCCGGCAATACGAAACGGCTCACGGAGCTGCACCCGCCGACCTGAAGAAGGTCGAAGCCTTCGCCGGGCAAAACGGCCTCGCGGTCGTGGAGAAGAGCGCCGGCCGCCGAAGCGTCGTGCTCTCGGGAACGGTGGCCGCCTTCAGCGCAGCCTTCGGGGTTCGCCTGGAGACCTACGAGCACCCGAACGGCACCTACCGCGGCCGGACCGGGCCGGTCCAGGTGCCCACCCAGCTGAAGGATATTGTGGAGGGGGTCTTTGGCCTCGATAACCGACCGCAGGCAAAGCCCCATCTGCGGATCAGAGGAAGCCAGGGTAATGTCCAGTGGCACGCTGGAGGCCATTCCTTCACGCCGGTTCAGCTGGCAAGGCTCTACCACTTCCCGACCGGCGTCAAAGGCGCGGGCCAATGCATCGGAATCATCGAACTGGGAGGCGGCTACCGCCCGGCCGACCTGACGACCTACTTCACCGAGACCAAGGTCTCTCCCACCCCGCAGGTGACGGCCGTCTCGGTCGATCACGGGCAGAACCATCCCACCGGAGACCCGAACGGCCCCGACGCGGAGGTCATGCTGGATATCGAGGTGGCCGGGGCAGTCGCCCCGGGGGCGCGCATCGTGGTGTATTTCGCCCCCAACACCGACCGGGGCTTCCTGGATGCGGTCACGTCGGCGGTCCACGACAGCAGGAACAAGCCCTCGGTGATCTCCATCAGCTGGGGGGGTCCCGAATCGACCTGGACGCCTCAGGCGATGCGGGCCTTCGACCAGGCGTTCCAGGCCGCCGCCGCGCTCGGCATCACCGTCTGCTGTGCCTCGGGCGATGACGGGTCCTCCGACGGGGTCAAGGACGGCCAGCCCCACGTGGACTTTCCGGCCTCGAGTCCCTTCGCGCTGGGCTGCGGTGGGACGCGGGTGACCGCCTCGGGGAACTCGATCTCGAGCGAAGTGGTGTGGAACGACGGGCCCAGCGGGGGTGCCACGGGTGGAGGGGTCAGCCGGACATTTGCCTTGCCGAGCTGGCAAGCCGGGGCCCACGTCCCGCCTCCCTCCGGCGCCGGGGGAGGGAGAGGGGTCCCGGATGTGGCGGGTGACGCGGACCCGGCGACCGGGTATCGCGTTCGTGTGGACGGGACCGAAACCGTCATTGGCGGTACCAGCGCAGTGGCACCGCTGTGGTCTGCGCTGGTCGCGCTGATCAACCAGCGCAAGGGCCACCCGGTGGGCTACATCAACCCGCGCCTGTATGGAAACTCCCGGCCCCTGAATGACATCACCAGCGGGAGCAATGGCGCGTTCCAGGCGTCGCTGGGTTGGGACCCGTGCACCGGGCTCGGCAGCCCGGACGGAGCCAAGCTCCAGAGCGCCCTGTGAGCGTCTCCGGGCCGCTGGCGAGGGAGGGCCGGCTCCGCGCGACACATGCCAGCGCTCCCGGGGGCGGCCCGAGCCGGGGTACGGCGGCGAGCCGCACATGGTTTGGACTGGCGCGTTGGGCCCCGCCCGGATCATCCTTGGTCTTCCCGTCACGCACCTAGGCGACTATAATGCCTCTCACCCGGGGATCCCCCAGCAATTCGGGGGATCCGGCGCGGAGGGTGAGTCGAGCGGAGGGGCCGCGCATGAAACGGCAAACGCTCTACAGCAGCTCCAGCCGATCGCAGCCGGCGGGCCGGCCATCCCCGATGGGTGAGCACCCCCCGATTGTCCCTCCACCACACGACACCCTTCCGGCCCGGGCGGAGGGCCGGCGGCCCCGCCGTCTGCTCGCGAGGTTCTTCTCCCGCTACGAGCGGCAGCTGCTGCTCGTGGCCGGCGCGCTCTTCGCCCTGCTCCTCGTCTTTCTCCATGCGGAGATGCGGCCGATGCCGCGCGAGATCACGCAGCGCGACATCGACGCGGCGGTGCTGCACACGCTCCAGGCCAAGCCCCTGCCCTCGGCCGCCGCGCGAGCCTACGAGATCATTCGACCCTCCGTCGTGCGCGTCCGAGGGCTGGGGCACCACGACTCGAGCAAGGACGAGGACACCGAGACCGCCGTCGGCAGCGGGGTCGTGATCGTCGACAAGGGGATCATCCTCACCAATGTGCACGTGGTCGCCGGCGCCAGGCGCGTGAAGGTCGTCTTCGCCGACGGGTCGGAATCGGATGCCAGGGTCGTCGGGATGCAGCCGGAGGACGACCTGGCGGTGCTCCAGGCGGCGACGGTCCCGGACGACCTCGTCCCGGCCACCCTGCGCTCCACCAAGGACCTCGCGCCCGGCGACGAGGTGGTTGCCGTGGGCTTCCCGTTCGGCATCGGGCCCTCGGTGTCGGACGGCGTGGTCTCCGGCCTGCGGCGCGAGTTCCAGTCCCCGCAGGGAAAGCGCCTGCTCACCAACCTCATCCAGTTCGACGCCGCCGTCAATCCGGGCAGCTCCGGCGGGCCGCTGGTGACCACCGACGGCGCCGTGGTCGGCATCGTCACCGCGATCCTGAACCCGAACGACCAGCGCGTGTTCGTCGGGATCGGGTTCGCGGTGCCCATCGAGAATGCGGCATCCGCCATCGGGATCCCCCCCTTCTAGCCGGAGCGCATCCGCGGAGAGGATCGATGGACATCAGCGACACGCAGCGCGGCCAGATCTCCTCCCGCATGGAGCGCATCCTCTACGAGGTCAAGAAGGTCGTCGTCGGCCAGGATCACTTCCTGGAGCGCGTCCTGGTGGCCGTCATGGCGCGGGGGCACCTGCTGGTGGAGGGCGTCCCGGGGCTGGCCAAGACCCTCACCGTCAAGACCCTCGCCCGGACCTTGCACGGGTCCTTCAAGCGCATCCAGTTCACGCCCGACCTCGTCCCGGCGGACATCGTGGGGACCCGCATCTACAACCAGAAGACGGGGGATTTCGCCACCTCGCTCGGGCCCGTCTTCACCAACCTCCTGCTCGCGGACGAGATCAACCGCGCCCCGGCCAAGGTGCAGAGCGCCCTGCTCGAGGTGATGCAGGAGCGCCAGGTCACCATCGCCGGCGAGACCCACCGCGTCCCGGACCCGTTCCTGGTCATGGCCACCCAGAACCCCATCGAGACCGAGGGCACCTACCCGCTGCCCGAGGCCCAGGTGGACCGCTTCATGATGAAGGTGCTGGTAGGCTACCCGAGCGAGGAAGAGGAGTTCGTCATCGTCGACCGGGTCACGGGCATCACCGAGCCCGCCGTGATCCCGGTCGTGACCCCCGAGGAGCTCGGGGCGCTGCAGCGCGAGTGCCGGGGCGTCTACGTCGAGCCGTCGCTGATCCAGTACGCGGTCCGGCTCGCGGCGGCCACGCGCGACCCCGAGCGCCACGGGCTCGGGGGGCTGGCCAAGTACCTGTCCTTCGGCGCGAGCCCCCGCGGGCCCATCCACCTCATCGAGGGCGCGCGGGCCCTGGCGTACCTCCGCGGGCGGACCTACGCCCTGCCCGAAGACGTGACCGACCTCGTGCTCGACGTGTTCCGGCACCGCCTCGTCCTCACCTATGAGGCCCTGGCCGAGGGGATGACCGCCGACACGCTGATCCGGCGCGTCATGCAGCACACCGCGGCCCCCGAGAAGCCGCTGGAATCCCATGTCCGCGTCGCCGCGGGATCCTGAGGCCATCCTCCGCCGGCTCGAGTGGACGGTGATCCGTCGCCTGGACGGGGCGGTGCACGGGGATTACCGCACCCTGTTCCGCGGCTTCGGCCTGGACCTCGCGGATCTGCGCGAATATCAGTACCAGGACGACGTGCGGCACATCGACTGGAACGTGACGGCGCGCCTCCAGGCCCCCTACGTGCGGGTGTTCAACGAGGACCGCGAGATCACCGCCTGGTTCCTCCTGGACCTGAGCCCCTCGATGGATTTCGGCTCCTGGGCGCTGAACAAGCGGGCGGCCTCGGTCGAGTTCGTCACCGTGCTGGCGCGCCTCCTCACCCGTCACGGCAACCGGGTGGGGGCGCTCCTCTACGGCGACCGCGTCGACATGGTGATCCCGGCGCGCGCCGGGAGGCGCCACGTCCTGCACCTCCTCCACCGGATGCTGTCCCGGCCCGAACGCGTTCGGTCCGCGCCCACCGACCTGCGCGCCTTCCTGCAGGCCGCCTTCCAGTTCATCCCGCGACGGTCGCTGGTGTTCCTCGTCTCGGATTTCATCAGCGCGCCAGGCTGGACGGCGCCCCTCGCCCACCTTGCCCGGCGGCACGAGGTCCTCGCGGTCCGGCTCTACGACCGGCTGGAGATGGAGCTGCCCGACCTCGGGCTGCTGACCGTCCAGGACGCCGAGACGGGCGAGCAGGTGCTCGTCGACACCCACGACCGGTCGTTCCGGAGGCGTTTCGCCGCCGTCGCCGAGCGGCGCGAGTGGGCGCTCCGCGCCGCCCTCGGCGATGCCGGGGTGGACGCGCTCGAGCTGACCACCGACGACGACCTCGTGGACTCGATCCTCCGGTTCGCCGATCTCCGCAAGCGGCGGAGCCATCTCGGAGGCGGCGCGACGCGCCCGGTGCGCACGGCGAGGCACCTCACGTGACGTTTCTCTGGCCGGACATGCTCTGGTTGCTGGCGGCGGTGCCGGGGCTCGTCGCCCTCTATCTCTTCGTCCTGCGGAGGCGGAAGCGGGCGGCGCTGAGGTACGCAAGCCTGCCCCTGGTCAAGGAGGCGATGGGCCCGGCCCAGCGGTTCCGGCGGCACGTGCCGCCGCTCCTCTTCCTGCTGGCGCTCGTCATCCTGGGTGTCGCGGTGGCCCGCCCCGCCGCGATCGTCCGGCTCCCGATGCAGCAGCAGACCATCATCCTGGCCATGGACGTGTCGGGCAGCATGCGCGCCCGGGACGTGGAGCCGAATCGGCTGGTGGCGGCCCAGGAGGCGGCCAAGGCATTCGTGGCCGACCTGCCCAGCGGCGTGCGGGTCGGGGTGGTCTCCTTCGCGGGGACGGCCGCCGTGGTTCAGCCGCCCACCCAGAACCGCGACGACGTCCGCGCGGCCATC
>Ga0335070_10010452_pt1 | contig 10849 bp, 8 predicted proteins | sample Lox_Sample_13_FD_206722 | JGI IMG/M metagenome (GOLD analysis project Ga0335070, IMG submission 206722) | Soil microbial communities from Loxahatchee National Wildlife Refuge, Florida, United States - Lox_Sample_1.3 | ecosystem: Environmental > Terrestrial > Soil > Wetlands | place: USA: Florida...
GATAGGTCGGGTCGGGACTTTCGCCTTGCCGCGTCCCAGATGGTCCTGGCTTCCAGGCGCCCATAGGCGCGGAACGGCTCGTATGAATCGGCGGCGGGCAATTGGGATAGGCTGGCGGCAGGGTTGCCTTCCTTCTCATCCCTGCTCCCGCCGGTCTCAGTCGCCGGACGGGAAACGAAGGATCGGCGTTCGGGTTCCGTATCATCCAGGCTTTTCAGCCTCGCACAGCCAGAGAAACCCGTGAAGGCAAACATGAGGACGACGCCGGCGAGGCAAACCGGAACGGGGCAGCAAGGGATTGCACCTGAAAGCGAAAGATGAAAGCGGCAGCGCATGGATTAGGCCCGCTTGGTTGTTGGAACGGCTTCACTTTATGAGCGGGAGTTCTTCCGCGATGCCGGCGTCGACGGATGCCTGTATTTTGCTCTCGATCTGGTAATAGCGCGCCACCTTCTTAATGGGTAAGACTTTCTCATATCTTTGCAAATAGGCCTTCATCAACCGGAGACGGTCCTCCTCGAGTTCCAGGCGATCGGTAAGGATTTTTCTCGCCATGGCATCTGTCATCTGGTCGTAGTTCTCCCCGAACTCTGCAATGAGGGCCCTGCGTTTCTCCGTTAGAACAATCAGGTCTTTCTCGAACTGCTCATACAGTGGCCAGAATCGCGCTGCTTCAGAGGCCGTAAGTTGCAGGTTGTCCGCGATCAGGCGTTTTCGGGCTTGGTTGAACGTTTCAGTGGCCTGAGCCAGGGGATCGGTGGATTGTTCCTGCGCCAAGCCTGCGCCGGAAACGCAGATGGCGAGCAATGCTGCCATCAGGCTGCGAATGATGTGCATGGCTTTCTTGCTTCCCCCGGTTATTAGAATGATTTGCCGGTCGGTTTTACCTGGCAACCTGTGCCTCATCCAGCACTAGCGGTATCCGCCGGCAAATAGAAGAAACCGAGCGCCAGCATGATGTAAACGGCGAGCAGCATCATACCTTCGATCCAGGTTGAGCGACCATCGGTGGTCAGGTTGCGGATAACGACAATGGTCAACACCATCGCCGCGACCTCGAAAGGAGTGAACAGAAGATCCATGTGCTCGCCCAGCAGCGGCGCGCTGAAGATGAGCAGGGGAACAGCAAGCAAAACCATTTGAATGCTCGAACCGATCGACGCCTCGATGGCGAGATCCATCTTATTGTTGCGCGCGAAGCGGGTGGCGCTGATGACTTCGCCGATACCCCCGGCGCCCGCCAGAAGTATGATGCCGCTGAACACAGCGGTCAGGCCGAGCTGCTCGCTGGTGGGTTCCAGGGCGTCGGTCACCACCTCGCTCATGACGGCCATGGCCAGGGTCGCGGCGACGAGCACCCCCAGCGATTTTCTTTGCGACCATCGGGGTAACGATTCGCCTGTCTCTGATTCTTCGGGAACCTTCTGACTGTCTGTACTGGCGGGGTTGGCCGGTTGCTGGAAAAGCGTTTTCCCGAGGTTGGCCGCGTACACGAGCAGGAGAATGAACGAAATCTCCCAACTCAATTCTCCTTCGGCCTGTGGCGAGGATATGTGAAAAATCGCGGGAATGACCAGGGCGAAGCCACACAGGGTTAACAGCCCCGCGTTGATCTGAATGGCCTCCTCATTGAACCGCTGGGTCCCATGCCTGAGGCCGCCCAAAAACATGGCGAGGCCTAGACCGAAGAGGAGTTCGACCAGGATCGAGCCAGTGATGGAAGCTTTCACTACCTCTCCGAGGCCATTCTTCAAAGCGAACATCGCAATAATGATTTCCGGGGCATTGTTCAGCGAGGCATTGAGCAGGCCGCCGATGGTGGGCCCTAGGGTGGCCGCCAGGGCTTCGGTGGCTTCCCCCATCAGTTCGGCCAAGGGATAGATTGCGATCAGGGAGGCAGCGAACACCAGGATCGGATTCACATCGAACCAGCGCAGCGCGAGCCCTATGGGAATCGCGAGCAGGAGCCAATTGCGTATGGCGTTGGATGAGGCTGCGTCTTCGGCGCCGTCGCCAGGAAGTTTTTTTCCAACCGCTGTCATCTCTGTATCTCCAAGCTTGAATATCGCATCGAGCTTACCCTCCCCTTATTCCGGAACTGCGGCCCAAAGCGAACAGGGTCCGCACGGATCGACAGTCGGCCGCGCCCCGACAGACGCGCAAACTCTAAAGGTCAGAAACGCGCTTCACGCTGAGGTGCCTCAGGTCGACATAATCCTCATATTCAGGGCTGGTGTTGATGACGATGCCCCCAGCCAGCGCGAGATACTCGCAGCTGAATTCCTTTTTTTGGGCACGTACATACCGATGAATCAATTCCTGAATGATCGTGTACGTAATCTCCGTGGCAGCTTGCAGCGGTTTTTCCGCCGCGAGGATCTGCTCCCGGAAAGGCAGGAGTCGCCGCTCCAGAGTCATTTGCTCCGTATCGTCATCGTTGTAAGCCGGTACGTAGTCGGGCGCAGACTGAAAGTGTTTAAGCGCGAGCGTCAGTGCGCCGCACGCGGCGGACTCCCGCTGTTGTCCAGGACGAAGCAACTTACCCAGCTCACCTTGATCAGTGATACCGATATGGGGCCCATAGACAATGAGCGCCGCACCTCCCTCCGGAATATGGTGGGCGACCGTCAACACACCGGTGAGACCGGAATAGGGTATTCCCGCCAACCCGCCCATGGAGAAAGGTCCCAGGAAATGCTGCTTGAGTTTGCCCTTAATCTTGGGCAAAGGGATTTCGGATTCTCGTATGGGGATGACGTCATCAGCACAGACGGAATTCGCCAACAGGACTTTGGATAGGTCAATGTGGCGCTCATCGCCAAGAATTTGCCAGACCCGTTCGATGAAGGCTACCTCTGTCGTGGCATTGGGGTAGTGCTTCTTGATCAGGCGATCGAGTGAGGGTGTCGTGGTCATCGGCAAACTCCGGTAGTGGTTGAAAGAATGATCTTGGATCGGATTCCGGCGGTTTTTTAAGTTTCACGCCCGACTTCATTCTGCCGGTTCGGAAATTGCGCTGGATTGCTTACCTAACGCCTTCTGATGCACCAACCCGGACCGGCTTTTAGCCTGCCAACAAGGATGCGAAAAGAGTATCGCCAAATAATTGCGGGTGCACCTCTTTACCGATGTCGCTCGCTCGTTGCTGACAGACCTTATCGCGGTTCATTGCCGCGCCATTCTCCCGCCAACTGTGACCGCAAATCGTTTAGGGCACGATCACCAGGCGCGCGCTTAAGCCCCGCCTCGACCACGGCAAGCGCCTCGCGGGTTCTCTCCGCACTGCACAGGGCCACGGCATAGACATAAACGAAACGGGTCTCTTCTGGGGCGAGTTCCGCTGCTTGCCTGAGCGAGCCTAGCGCGGCCTGCATCTTCTGCTGCCGCGCCTGCAACAGGCCCAAGCTGTGGTACAGGGCCGCCGCCTGCGGCTGTCGCGCCAAGCCTTCGCGCAACAGTTTCTCGCCCTCCGCGTCGCGGCCCATTTGGCGGTATAAATCGCTCAGATTGACAGAGGCCGGCACCCAGTTCGGATGCAGGCTCAAGGCCTCCTTGTACGACCGTTCGGCCTCGGCGTATTCGCCCCGTGCCAGGTGAAAGTTGCCCAGGTTCACCTGCGCGCCCGGTTCGTCGGCGTTCAGCCGTTGGGCAGCGAGATATTCTTGTGTGGCTCGGTGGTAACCACCCTGCTCGCCGGAAGGGACTTGCTCTGCTGGAACACCGGCCAGGGCGCCGGCCGCCAGTGCCCGCACCACCCGGATCGGATCGCGCAGCAGGTTGTGGAGGAGTGGCCAGCGTTGCTCAGGTGGTAGCTGCGTAAGGGTTTCCAACGCGCTGACGCGCACCAGGGGATCGGGATCACCCAGAGCTTCGGCCAAAGCCGGCAGTGACTGTGGGCTCAGCCAGGGAGTTAGCTCCGCCGCCGCGGTTGCCCGGACGATGGCTGGCTGGTTTTTGTCACGCAGCAGGCCGGCCAGCCGCGCTTCGGCATCCCCGGCCACGGAGCGCGCCGCGTGCAGCGTCTCGGCGTAGTCCTGATAGCCCTTGGGATTGTGGCCGTACCAGCCTCGCACCAAGTTCGCCGCCCAACCGGCGGATTTGTTGGCATGGCAACGGGTACAGGGGTTGGGCGTCCCGAGCTTTACCGACAGGTCCGGGCGCGGAACACGAAAACTGTGGTCGCGCCGCGGGTCGACCACCATGTAGGTCTTGGCCGGCATGTGGCAATCGACGCAGCGGGCGCCATTTGATGCCGCCTTGTGGAAGTGGTGCTGAGGCGTGTCGTACTTCTTCGCCCCATGGCATTGCAGGCATACCCCGTTCCCCGGTGCGCGCAGCTTGAGGCTGTGGGGTTCGTGGCAATCGCTGCAGGTCACTCCCGCATGGTACATCCTGCTTTGCAGGAACGAACCGTATTCGTAGACCTCCCCGTCAATCTGGCCGTCGGCTTCGTAGAGTGTTTTCTCCAACAGCGACGGGAGATGGGTTCGCATCAGCGGCTGCCCGTATCGATAGTCTTCGAACATCTGGGCGCGCCGGGCATGGCAGCGGGCACAGGTCTGGATTTCCTTTTCTGAACTGCGCGGAGAGCTGCGTTTGACGTTATCGGATTGCGGGTCGATCGCCCATTGAACTCCCTTGCGCTCGTCCAGCAGCACGGCCAGACCCTTGGTTTTGGGATCGATGCCTTCCAAGCCGTGTTCCGCCCACGTCACATGCTGCGAGCCCGGGCCGTGACAGGCTTCGCAGGCGACGTCGATTTCCGACCAGGTGGTGCGATAAGCGCGGCTGACTGGATCGTAATTCTTTTGCAGATTGGTCGAATGGCACTCGGCGCACATATAGTTCCAGTTCTGCAAAAGCTTCGTCCAGTGCAATTCGTCAGTATGGTCGATCTTCTCGCCGGGATAGAGATGGAACCAGCGCTGCCCGCCCTGTTCCTTCGGCCGGCTGTCCCAGGCGATGGAGAGGGCTTGGAGGCGGCCGCCCGGAAACTCCACCAGGTACTGCTGGAGCGGTGTGAAGCCGAAGGTGTACTTGATTTGGAAGTCGGCGAGCCTGCCGCCCGGCCCATCGGTGCGAACCATGAACCGCCGCTCCTTGCGGAAAAAGCGGGAGACCACACCATCCTTCCTGAACTCGGCATTGTTGAAATCGCCGAGCACTGTCGCTTCATTTGCTTCCTGCATGGCGAGAGCGTGGTGCGAGCTCCGCCACAGCCCGTCCTGTTCTGCGTGGCAGCTTGCACAGACCGCCCTGCCGACGAATTCGGGCGCGGGCGGCTTCGTGTTGGAGGAGCCTGTCGGGTTGGTCGCAGACACCGGGGAGGAGGCTTCCTGACGCGCAAAGGCCAGGTAAACCGACAGCACGACGATAAGCGCCACCACGACGGCAGACGCAACCAGCCACGGCCCGTGTCGGCCGGGCGATCCGCTCATTTCACCTCGACCGTCACCTTCTCGATCTTGCCGGTAAACCGAGTCTCTGGCCCTTCCCCGATGCCGGACACCACCGGCGTCGCCTCGTCAACGCCCACATCGGTCGTCTCGTCCGCGGAGAATATCATTGGCTGGGTTCGGTCGATGCGGCCTTCGGCGACTTTCCGGCCGTTGACCGACAGGGTCCCGGTCCCGCCCTTGCCCAATCCGCCGCCGTCGTAGGCGAAGTCGAACACCACCGTGGCCTTGCCCGCCGGCAGCGCCTCCGGGGCGCTTACCGTGTAGCGGTTCAGGCCGACGAAGTTGTAAGTGTAGGCCGGCTTGCCGTCCTTCAGGTACAGGCTCCAACCGCCGAACCGGCCGCCTTGGGCGAGGATGACGCCGTTGGCGCCGCCTTGGGGAATTTCGACCTCGGCGGTGATGGTTTTGGAACGGTTCTTCACGTTGAGGAAGACATTTTCCAGCATGCCTGTCATGCCCTCGCCAAGGGTCAGCGAGGTGCGGCCCGCCATGAGGTCCGGCCGTCCGGCCAAGGCGGCGTTCAGGCGCTCGAGGCTCCGGTCATCGATGGGCAGCACGTTGTACTTGGGTGCTTCTGTCATGAACAGCTTCTGCATCTCGGCGAGCTTCTTCGGGTTTTCCTTGGCCAGATCGTGGCTGAGGCTGAAATCCTGCCGGACATCATAGAGTTCCCAGACATCCTCGGTCAGGGGGTGCCGGGGCTTGGCGGTTTCCCAGGGCGCCCGGTGCACCGTGCCGGCCAGCCAGCCGTCGTGGTAAATGGCGCGGTTGCCGAAGATCTCGAAATACTGGGTGAGATGCCGGTCCTTGGCCTTGGCATCGTCAAAGGTGTAGGCCAGGCTCACGCCTTCGATGGGCGTCTGCTTGACGCCGTTGACCACCTTGGGCTCGGGAAGATGGGCCACTTCGAGAATGGTCGGGGCGATATCGATCACGTGGTGGAACTGGCTGCGGATCTCGTTCCTGGCCTTGATCCCCTTGGGCCAGTGGACGACCATGCCGTTGCGGGTGCCGCCGTAGTTCGAAGCCACTTGCTTGGTCCACATGAAGGGCGCATCGAAGGCCACCGCCCAGCCCGCCGCCATGTGGGGATAGGTCTCGGGTCCGCCCCATTGATCCAGGTGCTTGAGTTGCTCCTCCACCGTCTCTGCCACGCCATTGAAGTAGGTCGACTCGTTGAACATACCCACCATGCCGCCCTCGGCGCTGGCTCCGTTGTCGCCGGCGATGTAGATGAACAGGGTATTGTCCAGTTCCCCCAGATCCTCGATGGCCCCGACCAGGCGGCCGATCTCGTGGTCGGTCTGTTCGGCGAAGCCCGCGTAGACCTCCGCCTGCCGCGTGAACAGCCGCTGCTCGTCGGCCGAGAGTTGATCCCAATTCTTGATGGCTTCGGGTTTGCCTGCGAGCTTGGTGCCGGCGGGCACCACTTCCAACTCGATCTGCCGTTGCAGGGACGCTTCACGCAGCTTGTCCCAACCCTGGTCGAACTTGCCTTTGTATCGGTCGGCCCAGTCCTTGGGAACATGGTGAGGCGCATGGGTCGCACCGGGCGCGTAGTAAATGAAAAATGGCTTGTCGGGCGTCAGCGCCTGCTGGTAGCGGATCCAGGCGACGGCCTGGTTGGTCATGTCCGTGGTGAAGTGGTAGTTCGGGTCATGGGGCGGCTCGACCTTCGTCACCCCGTCGTAAATCGTCGGCGCCCATTCGTTGGTTTCGCCGCCCAGGAAGCCGTAAAACTTGTCGAAGCCTTGCAGGGTCGGCCATCGGGCCATTGGCCCCGAGACGCTGATTTCCCAGGGCGCGGTTTCGTGCCACTTGCCGAAAGCCCCGGTACTGTAGCCGTTGAGCCGCAGCATTTCGGCCAGGGAAGCCACGCTGTTGGGAAGCACCCCGGTATTGCCGGGAAATGCCGTGGCGGTCTCCATGATCGAGCCGGTGTTGCCGGTGTGGTGGTTGCGGCCGGTCTTCAATGCCTGGCGGGTGGGAGAGCACAGCGCCGTGGTATGGAAGTTGTTATAGCGGAGGCCTCCTTGCGCCAGCCGGTCCAGAGTCGGCATGGCGACCGGGCCGCCGAAGGTGTTCGGCGTCGCGAAACCCATGTCGTCGATCAGCACGATCACCACGTTGGGCGCGCCCTCCGGCGCCTTGACTTCGAAGCGCGGCGGCGCCTTGGCCTTGCGGGCGTCCAACTCCTTGATGGGCGGGTACCTGGGCTCGGGTATGGGCAGGACGGTGCGGTCCAATTTCTGCGTCGCCGCCACGCTCCAGGTGGGCAGGCTGAAGGCGACGAGCGCCGCCAACATGGCAGGCAGGATACTCGGTGTGAATTTCATCGCTGGTGCTCCTGTTTGGTATGGTTGTTATTTCTGACCGTGCTTAGCGAGTAGCTGCAGCGAGGGGCCACGGGGGAGCTCAATGCTCGGTTGAATTAACCACTACATCGGCAATTGGCGCTCCTTCCCCCCCCACGGGGGACAACGCGGCAGGAAAGCCGGGTTGCACGGCTCTGCCGCCCGCAGGGCAACAGACAGGGATCGTCTGTTGTGATCGTTGGGATGGGGGCGATCAAATGAGTTGCCTCGGCCCTTTTTCGGTCGCCCCCACCTGACCTCCCCCGTGGGGGGAGGGACTGAACCCGGAGCGTCAGTCGTTAATTCAACAACATTGACGGATCCGGGCTGGCCGTCCTGTGTGAATCATATGGTGAACCTGCGCCCGGGATTAAATCAAGGTGTCTTCGGGTACTCTTCAGTAAAACGAAGTCTGGAGTCCACCTGGACGTGCCGTCAGGAACCGTTCCCTGATCCCGCGGCGCCACGCTTGCCCATGAAAAGGCCAACCAATCCGGCCACCAGGATCGCCATATAGAACTGCCCGGTAATCATTTCCAGATAGGCCAAGGTTCTGAGGAGCGGATTGATGGGGGTAATGTCCCCGTAACCTGCCGTCGTCAGAGTGGTGAAGCTGTAATAGAGGAAATTGTCGAACTGCACAGCATTTTCCTGTAAGGCCATGCCATTGAACGAGCCCTCAGGCCAGAAATGCGCGAACAACACGTAAACCAAGGCCCAAATCAGCCCGAGGAGTAAGTAGATACAAACCGCACCGATTAGGGTATTCATATCGGCGTGCCGCCAACTGAAAACGTGTTGTGCCGCCAGGAAGGCATTCAGCAGGCAGAAAGCCAGAACATTCAAGGTGGCACCGACTTTGAAGACCGGAATGTGAGTGCGCTGTTCGACGACCGCAAAAGCGAGTTGCAAGAGGGCCAGGACCAGCCCGAGGTGGAAAAAACGCCGGTTTCCCTGGAGTCCCCAGACCCCGATCAGAATGAAGAGGCTGAAACCGACCGGAAGATAATCCCTCATCAGTTCGACCTCCATTGACGCTCCAAGAAACAGACGCAGACTCGGAATAAGCAGGAAAAAAAACAACAATCCGCCGAGCAGGTAAGCGAAGTTGTTCTGCGCGAGTTTTCGATGGCGCATATTCCTACCTCACCTTCGAAGCCGGATCGCTATGGAGAATTACGCTTTAGGCCCTGGATTGCCATAGCCACGTTGCGGCTAAATTCGTCCAAAACGGAATTCATCGCTTCCACCGTAGCCTTGTAACCTTCCCCCGTTGGCCGCCTGGCATAGCTGGTTTCCCTCGCCAAAAGCTCGTTCCCATTGCTCGGGCTCTTAATGCTCCATCGGACCCTGAGCACGGCGTCACCGCCCACGCTGCGATCGAAGCGCAGCACCTTGACCACCACCTGGTAGTCGATTTCCGTCGGACGATCCCAGGGGTAGACGACCACCCGTTTGGCGGGGAGGAGAATCGACAGATTCTCCGCCAGAACCTCGGTAAAATTGTCCTGCAGCGGTTCGGCCCATTGGTCGAACTCAGAGAGATCGAATTCGTTCTGGCCCCGGCGGGTCATGATCTGCGGGCGGTCCAGGGCTTCCGGAAATTCCACGGGACCCACGCCCACCGTGATGTTCTGGCTGGTGAACGCGTTCGAAGGCCCGGCCTGTGACAGCGGCACGAGCGTATAGAACCGCGTCGGCGTGCTGCCGCAGCCGGCGGCCGCCAACAGGACGGCGACCAAGAGTAGGGCTAGACAGCGTTTCATGGTTTCCCTCCGTAACCGGATTTGCCCCTGAGCAAGGCTTCGGGATGACGGTCAAGATAATCGCTCAGGGCGCGGATGGATCATGCGGCGGAGGACAGTTCGCTCAGTGCCTTGTTGAGATTGACGGCCATGGGCGAGCCGGGCTCCATTGGCTGCAGGACTTGGCGCACCGTGCCGAGGCTTTTTTCCATGCCGGTGGCCAGGACGACGATCTGGCTGTCCGCAGTCTGGGCCAGCTTCCGGATGTCCTTGAGCGCAGCGTCCAGCGAACGAATGGATTCCTTGAGTTGTGGGTCGTTGGCCACCCGATTCGTGCCCTGCATGGTGCCCAACAACTCGTCGCCGATCTTGTCCAAGGGCAGTTTCTTGAGTTTTGCCATGGTCTCGGTCAGATCCTTTTGCAGTTCGCCGGCCACCGAAGGCAGGGTAGGAATCTCCGGATAATCGCCGCCGTAGACCAGCTGTTTGGGCGGGGTGTCCGGGTAGATATCAAGATCCACGAAGAGTTGTCCCGTCAAAAGGCTCCCTGTCTTTAGCCGCGCCCGAAGTCCCTGCTCCACCAGCTTTTCCAGGACAGGCCGCCGTCCAGTTGCCATTTCGGCTTGGTATTCTGCAAAGAGCTTTTTAACTTGCTCAGCCGCAAAGAATTGTTCCGGATCAATATCGATGAGCACGGGAATCCGAAGTTTCTTGGTCGCAAGATCGAGATCGAGCCTGACGTCGTTCACGGTACCCACCTTGATGCCCCGGAATTCGACCGGAGCGCCGACGGTCAGGCCGCGGACGGAATCATCGAATTCCAGCCGGTAGGTCTGCTTGTGGGTGTGCAAGCCCTCCGCAATGCTGGCGAAGTCCTTGTGTAGGGCAAACCGGGTTCCGGCTTCGCTGGGCTGAGTCCGCACCTCGTTGAGGCCGGGCGTGTCGAAGGAGATCCCTCCGCTGAGCAGGGCCAGGAGCGAGCCGATCTTGAGGTCGAAGCCTTGGGCGCCCATGGACATGTCGATGGCGCTGGTCAGCCAGAATCGGCTGTTGTCCCGCACCAGTTGGTCGAAAGGCGCATAGATGAAAATCTCTGTGAGTACGCTCCGTTTGTCCTCCGCCAGTTGGACATCCACCACCCGGCCGACCTGGATGTTGCGGAAGTAAATCGGTGTGCCTTCCCCAAAATCCGCGACAGTAATTTTGAGCAGCCTACCTCATCCTCGATCCGGGCATTTTTTGCGCCAGCAGCATTGGGATCGACGCGCAGAAGTTAGACTATCGGTTGTTG
>Ga0335070_10010453_pt1 | contig 10847 bp, 13 predicted proteins | sample Lox_Sample_13_FD_206722 | JGI IMG/M metagenome (GOLD analysis project Ga0335070, IMG submission 206722) | Soil microbial communities from Loxahatchee National Wildlife Refuge, Florida, United States - Lox_Sample_1.3 | ecosystem: Environmental > Terrestrial > Soil > Wetlands | place: USA...
TTCAGATTCTGGCGGGCAAGATTCGAGTAAGTGATAAAGCTCGGACAAAGTTCAAGGACAAAATCAGGGAGTTGACTCGTAGAAATAATCCTTTATCGATGTCCCAGTTGATCGAAGACATCAACAGATATATGCAAGGGTGGATATCATACTTCAGCATACAAGAGTTCAAATACTTGTTCAGAGATTTTGACGCATGGATACGAAGCAGATTGAGATCAGTACAACTGAAGAAATGGAAGAACCCAAGGAAGTTTCAGCGTATCGCCATTAAATCGGGATTACGGCCTCAGGAGGCTCGGAGAACATGGCTGCGAATGAACAAATGGCAATCGACAAATAGGAAAGAGGTTCGCTTCGTGATGAACCTCGCCTGGTTCAGGAAGCTTGGTTTGGTGTTCCTTTATGATTCTACACCGGCGACTTTCCACCCATAGGGTGATCGTCGATCGAAGAGCGGCTTACCTGGCCGGTACGAGCCGTTCCGTTGGGAGGGGGTGGCCATTATGACCACCTCCTACCAGATTCAACCGTAGCCTTTTATAGTTTCCCCTTTGTGCTGGGAAGCCCCTTCACTCTTGGGTCTATGGTGACCGCCTCGCGGAGCGCACGCCCCAGGCCCTTAAAAATAGCCTCGATGATGTGGTGGATATTCCTTCCGTAGGGGACATTCACATGGAGTGTGACCCCGCCATGGCTTGTAAATGCCTGGAGGAAGTCTTCCACGAGGTCGGCGTCAAAATCTTTAATTCGTGCTTTTTTGGGAAGGGTGACGTTGTAGACAAGATACGGTCTTCCGCTCATGTCGAGACTCAGGGACGCCAAAGCCTCATCCATGGCCACTGATGCATGACCGTATCTCGTGATCCCCTCCATGGTTCCCAGAGACTGTTTGAGCGCCTTGCCGAGCACGATCCCGATATCTTCGACTGTGTGGTGATAGTCAACCTCAATATCTCCCGTTGCCCTGAGGCTCATGTCAAGAAGCCCGTGCTTACACATGAGTGAGAGCATATGGTCAAGAAAAGGGACCGGACTCTTAATGGAATATTTGCCCCTTCCGTCGAGGTTCAGCTCCATGGATATGGCGGTCTCCCTTGTCTTTCTCTGAACCGTCGACTTTCTCATGCAGGCCTCCTTATGCAAAGGGATATTTGCATCTCGCTCAATTATACCTTATTGATTCCCAAAATGGCAGAGAGGGGAACCATTCGAGGAAAAGGCGAAGGATGATGTATAATTGAACAAAACGCATTACTCAATATCCCATGGAATGGAGTGAAGAATGAAGAGATTGAAGGTATTCCTTTTCACGATCATGGTGGTCGGCCTCGGGAGTTTCTCATTTGCCGAAGGAGCTGACGCCCAGTTCTACTTTGATAGGGGCAGCAGCTTTCTCAATGAAGGGCAGTTCGATAAGGCTATCAAGGATTTTAGTGAGGCTCTTTCCCAAAACCCAAAAATTACGGAGGCGTATTATAACCGCGGCCAGGCGTACTATAGAAAGGGGCAGTACGAAAACGCCATTGCCGATTTCAACAAGGTCATCGAGGTATTTCCGGATAACGCCGATATCTACAATCTCAGGGGGCTCGCCTATTTCAAAACAGGACAATACCAGAATGCCGTAGATGACGAGACCAGGGCTATCTCCCTCAACCCATCCTTTGTGGGTGCCTTGCATAATCGTGGCATTGCCTATGCAAGGACCGGACAATACGACAAGGCCATAGAGGATTACAATAAAGCCATTACCCTCAAACCTGACTATATGGACGCATACTACTCGCGGGGGGTTGCGTATGTGAGAAAGGCATCATCCGATTTCACCAGGGCCTGTGAAAAGGGGAACAAATTTGCATGCGAAAACCTCAAGCAGATTTCGCAGTAATAGCCTGCCTGTCTGGCCTGTTGAAAATATCAAGTAAAAGGAGTAGGATAAGAGCCATGTCGGCCCTCATATCCCGTTTTCCCGTTCACACCCTGGACCATCAGCAATTACTGCCTGCTGGCGCTGAGGTCTCGGGGGAGACGCTGGATGCCCTCATCTCCACCCGCGTAGCCGTTTCCTATGATAGTCTTTCCCTGCTCCAGCACGAGTCGGTAAAGGAGGATATTCTCACCTTTCTCTGCACACCCCCCTGCGATATCATATTCTCCGACCCTCAGGAGGTAACCGAGCTCATGCATCTCATGGATACAGTCCATCTCGCCCTCCCCTTTCTGCAGTCTTTGGATTATTTCAAACAGTATGACTTCTATACCTACCGCCATATACTCATGGTCTTTGCCTTTTCCACCCTCCTGGCAAAGGATCTCCTCCCCGACTATAAAGACTGGATTCAGCAGGCGGCAACCGGCCCTACCCATGACTTCGGGAAGATCTGCGTTCCCCTGGAGATACTGAAAAAAAACACGCCTCTCACCAGAGCAGAACGGAGCATCATCGAGCACCACACCACTGCGGGTTATGTCCTCCTCTGTTATTATCTCGGAGGCCCCCATCATCCTGCTGCCAGAGTGGCAAGGGACCATCACGAACGGAGGGATGGCTCAGGCTATCCTTGTGGCGTTACCCTCATGGACCTACTGGTGGAGGTCATCTCTGTGGCCGATGTCTACGACGCCCTTATTTCTCCAAGGCCCTACCGGGTTGCTTCCTATGACAACCGGACCGCTCTGGAGGAAATCACCCTCCTGGCAGAAAAGAACAAAATAAGCTGGGACGTGGTAAGGGCATTGGTGGCGCATAATCGCAAGGAAAAGCCGCACTTCAGCCAGTGCGATGTCTCGTACGAGAAAAGGGGCAAGCCCCCCAAAGGGAATGTCCATGGCATTCTTGCTGAGGATTCGGAAAATAAGTAGGCAGACACGCTCTGTATGATACCCTGATATGGTAAGAAGAAGAGAGAAAGAGGGAATCGCATGAACTATCTCATCATCTATGCCCATCCAAACCCCGGAAGCTTCAATCATGCCATCATGGAGGCCGTCACAGAAGAGCTGAGGCATCATGGAAGGGGGGTGAAGATAAGGGACCTTTACCAGATGGAATTCAATTCCATCCTGAAGTCAGAGGACTTTGCCAACATGCAAAGGGGTTCTGTGGCCCGGGATGTGAAAGAAGAGCAGGAGTTGATTCGGTCAGCAGAGGTGATGATTTTCGTCTATCCTTTATGGTGGGCCGGTATGCCTGCCATGCTCAAGGGGTATATCGACAGGGTCCTTACCGAGGGATTTGCCTACAGGATCAGTGATGAGGGAATCGCGGGCCTCCTCGCCGGGAAAAAGGTTTTTCTCTTCACCACCATGGGTGCGTCCATGGGGGATTACGAGGAGAGCGGCTTTTTCAAGAGCATGGGCCAGATTACGGACACAGGGGTATTCGCTTTCTGTGGCTGTGAAGTCTTAGGCCACAAGTATTTCCCCTCGGTACCCTATGTCACGGACAGCGACAGAAAAAAGATGCTGGAAGAGGTGAGAGAGCTAGTAAAACAAAATCTCCTGTGAAATGCTGTTCCCCGGAGTGAAGAGACATGAGGGATGGACAAGTCCGTAACTGTCCACCTCCTTTTTGAATTCCTCCATCAGGACATACTCATCCGTGAAGTGAAATTTCTGGTGATAGTCTTCCGCAGACGTAAACCCGGGGTAGGGCAGGATTTGTGTCTTTATTGCGACCTTCAATGTCGCTGCTACCCGCTCCTTTGATTCCGTACGGTGAAGGCATTATCGAAAAATGGGGACACATCCCATTTTTGACTGGTTCCATAGAAAAAACTGCCAGAGTGCAGATGCTCAAAACCTTAGGGAAAAACACACCAAAACATAATAACTTGACAATCGTCCACTTTTATGATAATTTATGTTCAGAAAATAACCATTGTTTATCTTCAGGCGATTATGGGCACGATAGAAAGAAGAGAGCGCGAAAAGCGGGACATGAAGGGTCTGATTTTGAAAACAGCGATGAGGCTCTTCTTGGAAGAAGGCTTTGAGAAGGTCACGATCCGTCGGATCGCCGAAGAGATAGAATATAGCCCTGCCACCATTTACCTTTACTTCGCTGACAAAGACGAGATCCTTTTTGCGCTCCATGAGCAGGGCTTCGAGAAACTCCACAAACTGCAGCAGACAGTGCTCTCCATCAAAGATCCCCTGGAGCGTCTGAGAAGGCATGGAAAGGTGTACATCACGTTTGCCCTTAAGCAGCCCGAATACTACGATCTGATGTTCATTATGAGGAGCGCTGCTCGGAAACTTAAGGAGGATGAGGAATGGACTGCGGGAAGACGTTCATACGAGTTCCTGAGGGAGAATGTTGGAAAATGCATTGAAGCGGGATATCTGCCAGGAGGAGATTTGGATATAGCAGCATTCTCGGTATGGTCACTGGTTCATGGCATTGTCTCGCTCATTATACGCGGGCGCTGCAGCATGTTTCCCCAGGAGCATCTGGCCGCAATCGCCGAAGGAGCACTGGAATATTCAATGAGCAAGATAGGGACTGGGCAGAGCTAAAAATTTTTGCCCATTTATTAACAATGTTCATTTAATAAACATGGTATTTCAAGGGGGGGTGAATTATGGAAAAGAAGAGTATTCTGGCAATTTCTGGGTCCATGAGGAACCCATCATTTACGGAAAGGATGCTAGACCTCTGTGTTGAGGGAATGGGAGAGGGCTTCGAAGTACGAAAGTTTTACCCGCACCGGATGAAAATCCGTCCCTGCCTTGGCTGCTGGACGTGCTGGAAAAAAACGAGCCCTGGCGTGTGCGTACAGAAGGATGATTTCAACCAAATCCTGAGTGCCTATAAAGAGGCCGACTATGTTCTTTTAGCTGCGCCGCTCTATTTTTTTGGTCTTCCCGCTACTGTCAAGAACGTCATCGATCGCCTCTTTGTGATTCTTGAACCAGCGCAATACAAATCGCTGCGGGGTGGCACCGAGCATCCCAAGCGTTACGGCCGCCATCCGAAGGCCGTGATCATTTCCTCCTGCGGTTTTCCTGAAATGGAGAGCTTTGACCTCTTGAGGCAGCATTTCAGGAAGATTTGCACTGAACTTGAATGGAAGTGGGCAGGGGAGGTCCTTGTGCCTGGCGCAGGCACTGCAAACGCCCCAAGGCTGTTTGACAGAAAATACAGGTTAATCAGGCAGGCTGGTGAGGAACTTGCTACGGGGGAAATTAGACCTGATACTACAGAGAGGATTGCCTCTTCAGTCATGCCGCATGAGGACTACCGGAAGATGTGCACTGCAGGATTTAGAGGCGACATATTAGGAAAGTTAATTTGCATCCTCATTGCCACGAAGGCAATGTTAAAGCAAGCGCTTTAGTGAATCCAGACGAAGCGCTTCATCGCTCGCCCTAAAATGAACCGGTCTCCCGATAAGCCCTAATAAAGAGATAAAGGGCGGATGTAATTTGTGGGGAAATGCGGCAAAAGTCAGGGGCTCTAAAATCAAAACAGGAATCTCAGCAGATAAAACCCTGCAATCACGGCAAGAAGAGAGATGACTACAGTCACGACGAGAAGCGTTTTTTTGTCGTATGGTTCCTTGCTTGCGCGAGCAGCCCTATTTGAACCATCACCTTTCTCCGGCACAAATTCGGACTTCTTGATCTCCTCTCCGGAGGAAATATGGCTGGTCATTCTTATGTCGAGAAGTTCTGAGATCTTGAACTCCTTGTACTGAATCTCCATCTCTTTTGGGGGTACGGCTCCCTTTCTGCATTTTTTACATTCCGTACCGTCTGTTATCTCTTCTCCGCAACGAGGACACTCCATAAAATACTTTCCTCTCACACCAATAAAAGTATTATACCAGTTTATCAGCGTATCTATCACAGGTGCTTTGTAAATGGGGACACATATTATTTTGTCCATAGCCCTGTGGATCTACAGGTGCGTAATCCACTAGGTTCGCATTAACCAAAATGAGTGAAAGAAGCCAACGCATATCATTATGCAGACAATACTAAATAAAAAGCCTTATAATGTACCCATGGCCATAGTGTTCTTTCGAAGAGATTCTCACGGGCTAGAAGGAGGTAGGTATGTTTGAAAACTACCGCAGGTATCAGAGATATTCAGTTTCAGCCAAGGCGGTGATAAGAAGGTTGATTGCGGAATCACAGGAAGGTTTCACTACGCGGGTAAACACAATCTCCCAAGGAGGAATGGGGTTTTATACCGATGTCTTTATGGAGAAGGCCACTCCAGTCTCTATTGAGTTCCTCTTCGGTGCCCTCCAGGTTAGGGAGGAAGACATCCTTGTGGGGAGGATTGCCTCGGTCTCTTCCCAGGAAAAGGATTATTTTGTGGGGGTCTCGTTTGAGAGGGAAATCTCTTATGACCGGTTTATGGAGATCGTCGGCTAAGTGCCAAAAACGCATTCCATTTTGCCTAAAATAGGGACACATCCCATTTGTCTTGACGTTTAAGGTTTTCTTCTGTAGACTTGACTTATGCCAAGAATTGCGAGGGCTGTTGTACCTGGATTCCCCCATCACGTTGTCCAGAGAGGCAACAATAGGGGAGAAATATTCTTTAATGACGAAGATAGAGCAGTGTACCTTTTCCTGCTCAAAACATATTCGGAAAAATGGAACTCTTCCATTATCTGCTACTGCCTTATGCCAAATCATATACATCTTCTTACAAGACCCTTTTCAGAAGGGTCTCTTCAGAAAATGATGCAGGGGATAACCCTCTGTTATACCCAGCACATAAACAGGAAATATCGTCGCACAGGGAGGCTCTGGGAAAGCAGATATCACTCATGCATCGTAGATCAGGAAGCGTATCTGTGGGCGGTTATCCGCTATATAGAACAGAATCCGGTTCGCGCAGACATAGTAAAGAATGCTCAGGATTATCGGTATTCCAGCGCGTCTGCCCATTTGGGCCTTGTTTACGACCCTGTATTGGGAGAAGATCTATTTCCTGAGATTCAAAGGGACGATTACACCGAGTTCATGCAAACAGGGATTCCTGCAGAACAGATTAAGGAAATCCGTCAGAGTGCAAGGACAGGAAGACCGTTAGGAACCAAGAAATTTGTCACAGAAATGGAGAACATACTCGGGAAAAGACTTGCCGCTCTAGCCCATGGAAGACCGAGGAAAAAACAGCCATAACATATCAGAAAACGGGATGTGTCCCCATTTTTAAAAAGTGAGGCTGACAAGATCTGCCCCTGCATATAGAACGCACGTAACGTATAAGATTTCAACACACGCAAGAAAGCAAGTTCCACAGGGCAAACGTGCAGGGACTCAGAAGAGACCCTCTACTGAAAGATACCGCTCCCCGGTGTCGTAGCAGAAGGTGAGGATACGGCTTCCTCGATGTGCTTCTTTTATTTTGTGAGCCACTGCGGCAAGGGAAGCCCCTGAAGATATGCCCACCAGGATTCCCTCTTCACTGGCACAGCGTCGTGTGTACTCGAATGCCTCTTCTTTGCTCACCTGTATCACCCCGTCCAGAAGTTTCCTTTCGAGAATACGCGGAATGAATCCGGCGCCTATGCCTTGGATTGGGTGGGGTCCCGGATTTCCGCCGCTGAGCACAGGTGACAGTGCAGGTTCCACTGCATAGACTTTGAGCTTGGGAAACTCTTTTTTGAGGATCTGCGCGCATCCTGTGATGTGTCCTCCTGTTCCCACGCCGGTGATCATATAATCAATGCCTTCGGGAAAGTCCCTGAGGATTTCCTTTGCGGTAAATTTTTTGTGTGCCTCCGTGTTGGACTGGTTTTCGAATTGCTGCGGCATCCAGGCATTGGGCGTTTCCCTTGCCATTTCGGTGGCCCGGTCCACCGCCCCCTTCATCCCCTTCTCTTTTGGGGTGAGGACGAACTCCGCTCCGTAGATGGACATGAGTTTGCGCCGCTCCAGGGACATGGACTCGGGCATGACCAGGATGAGCCTGTATCCCTTTACCGCCGCAACCATGGCAATGCCTATTCCCGTATTGCCTGAGGTTGGTTCAATGATGATACTCTCTTTGTTGAGAATACCCTTGCTCTCAGCATCTTCGATCATTGAGAGTGCGATTCGGTCCTTGATGCTCCCGCCGGGATTGGAACGCTCCAGTTTCATCCAGACCTCCACATGATCACTGAATAACCTGTTGATTCTTACGTGGTCGGTGTCGCCAATGGTTTCGAGTATGGTCTTCGCCCTCATTTCAACCTCCTCATGGGTCACTGCGTAATGTTTATCGTATTTGCCTTATGCGTAGTATTTTACTGCAAGCTATCCTCTTGACACAATGGAGCAACCCTGAGGCAAAGTAGGCTACCAGGAAAGACGGTGAATGGGAATGAGGGAGAATGGTCCCAAGGCACATAGCGCACAAGATAGGGAGATGGAAAAGCTTTATCCTGGAAGCATGAAAGTCGCCATGAAAATTTCAGGGCGCCCTGCCCAAGGCACAAACCTTTTCGAACTCCTGTCTTGTGACCGGCATAACCGAGAGGCGCTGACCCTTTTCCAGGACTTTCATCCCTTTCAGTGCCGGCGTATTCCGCATCTCACCAAGAGGGACTGTCCTCCGAAAGTCCTCTTTCCATTGCACATCTACCATGAACCACCGAGGGTTTCCTTGCAGGGACTTCGCGTCATAATAGGGGGACAAGGGATCAAAGGCCGTGTGGTCAGGGTAAGCTTCGCGCACGACTTCGGCAAGACCCACTACACCCGGCATCTCGCAGTTGGAATGATAAAAGAGCACCAAATCACTTTTTTTCATCCCGCGCATGTAGTTCCTCGCCTGGTAGTTCCTCACCCCGTCCCAGTGGTCGGTGGAGCGGGGACGAGCCTTCAGATCGCTAACGGAGAAGACTGAGGGCTCTGATTTCATCAGCCGGTACTGTGTTCCCACCTTTGTTGCTTCTCCCCCAACGCTTAGGTTTTGTATTTGATGAAGGTGCCTTTTTCGAACTCCTCAAAGGCTGTCTTCAGCTCTTCCTGGGTGTTCATGACAATGGGACCGTACCATGCCACGGGTTCACCGATGGGTCTGCCCGAGACGAGGAGGAGGCGCACCTGAGAGTGTTCTGTGGTGATGACGACCTCTTCACCCCCCTGTTCATAAAGGACGAGAGTTTCCGGCCGGCAGAGGCAGTCTCTCTTGAAGTCGAAATAGTTGTCACCGATCACTTCATGGGCAAAGGGATTCCGCTCTTTATCAAAATAGCCCTCACCCTCGACCACATACGCAAAAACCGTATGGCCTGAGGGTACCCGATGGGTGAAGGTGGTCTCTGCAGGAACGGACACGTCGATATATTCTGGATCGGTGACGATGTCTTTTACTGGTCCGGTGTTACCGTTGATTCTTCCGCAGATGATCTTGACTGTTACACCGGAGGACAGAGTGACCTCAGGGATCTGGCTGCTCTTCACATCCCGGTAACGGGGGTCCATCATCTTGTGCGCTGAGGGAAGATTGGCCCAGAGCTGGAATCCCCATAAAAGTTTTCCCTTCTCTTCCTTAGGCATTTCCTGGTGAATGATGCCGCTCCCTGCGGTCATCCACTGCACATCCCCGGGAGAGATGATGCCGCTGTTCCCCATGCTGTCGCCGTGCTCCACCTTGCCATGGAGCACATAGGTGATGGTCTCGATGCCCCGGTGGGGATGCCAGGGAAAGCCCGGGAGGTAATGTCGGGGATTGTCGGAATGAAAATCATCAAGCAAAAGGAAGGGATCCAGCTGGGGGACCTGATAATAGCCGAACGCCCTCTTGAGATGCACGCCCGCCCCTTCCACAGTGGGCTTGCTCTTCCATAGTTTCCTAATCTTCCTTGTCATGGCCTTCCTCCAAGGTGAAGATGTTTTTTTTATTTTATCAGCTTTTCATGCTGCGCGCATGTTGCTTTTTTCTCTCCTCAGCGATTAAACTATTAAGGAATTCATTCATCCTCAGTAAGAACCCCTGAACGCTGCCCTATGAGGTATTCTTGCCTAAGAGCGTGCCGGAAGTTTTAATCTAAGAGGAAACAGGAGAGGTGCAGGTGAAACGTCAGGATTTACGGAACATTGCGATTATCGCCCATGTGGACCACGGCAAGACCACCCTTGTGGACGGAATGCTCAGGCAGTCCGGTATTTTCAGGTGGAATGAAAAGGTGCAGGAAAGGGTAATGGACAACATTGACCTGGAACGGGAGCGCGGGATCACCATTATGGCAAAGAATACTGCGGTGGAGTTCATGGGAACAAAGATCAATATCGTGGATACGCCGGGCCACGCGGACTTCGGAGGCGAGGTGGAGAGGACACTCATGATGGTGGACGGCGTGCTCCTTCTCGTAGATGCATCAGAAGGGCCGCTGCCCCAGACACGGTTTGTCCTCAAGAAGGCCCTGGAACTGAACCTGCCGCCAATCCTGGTGATCAACAAGATCGACAGGCCTGACGCGAGGATCCAGGAGGTGCTGAACGAGGTGTATGACCTCTTTATTGACCTTGACGCCACGGAGGAGCAGCTTGAATTCCCCATCGTTTACACCAACGCAAAAGTGGGCATAGCCAAGCTCTCTATGGACGATGAATCCGAGGATTTCAGGGTCCTCTTTGAATTAATTTTGAAGACCATCCCTTCACCAGAGGCCGACGATAAAGGGGTGCTCCAGCTCCTGGTCACCAACATCGACTATAACGATTACGTGGGCAGGCTCGCCATCGGCAGGATATTCTCCGGCTCAGTAAAGGTGGGCGACTGGGTATCCATGGTAAACGGAAATGCAGAGAGTATAAAGACGAAGATCACCTCTCTTTATGGATTTCAAGGGCTTGATCGGATTGAGATTAGAGATGCCTCGGTGGGCGAC
>Ga0335070_10010455_pt1 | contig 10846 bp, 9 predicted proteins | sample Lox_Sample_13_FD_206722 | JGI IMG/M metagenome (GOLD analysis project Ga0335070, IMG submission 206722) | Soil microbial communities from Loxahatchee National Wildlife Refuge, Florida, United States - Lox_Sample_1.3 | ecosystem: Environmental > Terrestrial > Soil > Wetlands | place: USA: Florida...
CTCCCCGCACTCGAACCAGCCGGCGACACGCTGCTAAAAATCCTCGAGGACATCGGTGACTGCAAGCGCTGCCGTCTCCACGAAGGCCGCAACAAACTGGTCTTCGGCACCGGCAACGAGCAGGCGAAACTGGTGTTCGTGGGCGAAGGTCCGGGCGCCGATGAAGACTCCCAGGGCCTTCCGTTCGTCGGCCGCGCCGGTCAGCTCCTGACTCAGATGATCGAAGGCACTGCCAAGAAAGAAGGCATTCCGCTCGAGCGCTCTGACGTTTACATCTGCAACGTCGTTAAGTGCCGCCCGCCCGAAAATCGTACGCCTCAACCCGACGAGATGGAAGTCTGTGGCCAGTTTCTATATCGCCAGCTACAAGCGATCCGGCCGAAGGCGATCTGCGCTCTCGGCTCAACCGCTGCCAAGGCCTTGCTTGGAACCAAGGACGGTGTCACTCGCCTCCGCGGAAAATGGCAGCAATGGCGGGACGTACCGGTCATGGTTACCTATCATCCGTCGTACCTGCTGCGCCCCTATAATCAGAACGCCAAGAAAGAGGCTTGGGAGGACCTGAAAAAGGTCCTGCACTATGTCTACGACTAAGCGCGGCCTCTTCCTGACGCTGGAAGGACCCGACGGCAGCGGCAAGACCACGCAATCGCGCACGCTCGCCGAGCGCCTGCGCGCCGAAGGCTACCAAGTTCTGGAGACCGTTGAGCCGGGTGGAACGCCGATCGGTCAGCAGATCCGCCGCATCCTGCTCGATCCCGCGAATCAAGACCTGTGCGCGACCGCCGAGCTGTTGCTCATGTTCGCCGCGCGCGCCCAAAACGTCGAGCAATGGATCTTGCCCGCGCTGAACGAAGGCAAGATCGTTGTCTGCGACCGCTTCACCGATTCCTCAATCGCATATCAGGGCGCAGGGCGCGGCCTCGGCTGGGATACCGTGCTCGACCTGGACCGCATCGCGTGCCACGGCCTGGTTCCCGACCTGACGCTGTGCATCGACATTGAGACGAAAGCCGGCCTCGCTCGCGCGCACTCGCGCAACCGGACCGATGGCGGTAAGCGCGAATCGCGACTCGACGAACAATCGCTCGACTTCCACGAAAAAGCCCGCGCTGCCTATCACGAGCTCGCGCGGCGCGAACCGCAGCGCTTCCGGCTGATCGACGGCCACGGCACTCCTGAGGAAACCGCTGCCAAGGTCTGGGATGTGGTCTCCGTGTTCCTCAGCGCGCTCGCGGCGCGTTAGTCAAGCTATTCCTCTGGAACAGGCGCCGCTACAGTCGGCTCGCCTTCAATCCGAGCACGCCTGCGCGCCGAGAACATGGCTCCTCGCGCCGGCTGATGGGGCGCAAACTTGGCGAGGCCGAGTGGCACCGGCACATCGTCGTAAATCGCTTCCATGCCGCCCCGCATGAAATACGTTTCATGCCAGAAGCCCGTCCCGCCCGAATCGCGCACGAACTCCTGCCACCAGCTCTGATGAGGCATCGTCCGCGACCATCGCTCCAGCGACTCGAAATCGCGCCAGTACTGGCGCATCCCCAGATGCGGCGGGAACAATCCCATAATCAGACTTTCGTGGAGCAGCAGCCCATCCGGCTTCGCATCCACTGACGCTTGGATGCGCGGGCCAAACTTGAAGAGGGTCGCGAGCCCGCCGAGCGAGTTCACGCGCATCCCCAGGTAGATCACCACCAGGTCCGGATACGACTGCAAATCCACGGTGACACGATTCACTTTCGCGGCCATACGCCTTCAGTGTAGCCGCGGGCCGCGGTTGTGTTCGAGGCGCCGTTTCAGTAATGTACTAAAGACATGGACCCTCGTCGCATCCGTATTGTCATCGCCGCCGCGATCCTGGCCGGTGCGTGTTCGGCCGAGGCGCGCGTCACGCGCATCGTCATCGAGCACCGCGATTCACCGGCCTTCAAAGGCCAGGCATTCGGCGTCGCCGGATCCTACGAGCGCCTCACCGGGCACTTCTACGGCGAACTCGATCCCAAAGATTCACTGAACGCGATCATCACGGATATCACGTTGGCGCCTCGCAACGCGCGCGGAAAAGTGGAATACTCGGCCACGTTCTCGCTCGCCAAGCCGCTCGACATGGGCAAGCTCAGCGGCGTGCTGATCTACGAGGTTCCTAATCGCGGCCGATCCGCGCTCGCCGGCGCCGCCACCAACGCGGGCGCGATGGCCGACTTCTTCAAAGACGGGCACGTCCTGGTTTCGAGCGGCTGGCAGGGCGACATTCCGCCGACCGACGGCATGGAAACCCTAGTCGTGCCGATCGCCAAAAATCCCGACGGCTCGATAATCACCGGCCCGGTCCTGGTTCGTTTCGTCGATATGAAGCCCGGAACAACCACGCTCGAAATGTCGGGCGGCCTCGGCGCGGGCGTGCGGTCGCCGCAACCCGCCAGCCTCGACACTTCGCGCGCTGTTCTGACTCGGCGCGCGGGCGAGGGACGCGAGGTCATCCCGCTGAAGGCGAGCGATTGGGCCTTCGCCGATTGCACCAAAACGCCGTTCCCGGGCGAAGCCGATCCGCACAAGGTCTGCGTCAAAGGCGGCTTCGATCCCGGCTACCTTTATGAGCTGGTCTACACCGCCAAGGATCCACTGGTCCTCGGCATCGGTTATGCCGCCACGCGCGACCTGAATTCATTCCTGCGCTATGCCACGGCCGACGAATCCGGAACCGCGAATCCGGTCGCAGGCAAGATTACCCATGCGATCGGCCGCGGCACCTCGCAGTCCGGCAACTATCTCCGCAGCTTCATCCACCTCGGCTTCAATCAGGACGAATCCAAGCGCATTGTGTTCGACGGCGCCCATCCCAACATCGCCGTCCGCCAGAATCCGATGAACTTCCGCTTCGCTGTTCCTGGCGGCGCGGCGGATCTCTATCAGCCCGGCAGCGATGGAATCGTCTGGTGGAGCGATTACACGGATGGAGCGCGACATTTGCCGGCGGGCAGCCTGCTCGATCGCTGCACCACCACAAAGACGTGCCCCAAAATCGTCGAGACGTTCGGGTCTTCGGAATTCTGGGGTCTGCGCGCTTCACCGGATCTCGTGGGAACCAAGGCCGATCGCGACATCCCGCTGCCCGCAAACGTTCGGCGCTACTATTTCCCTGGCGTTACGCACGGCGGTGGTCGCGGAGGCTTTTCTTTGGCCACACCCGCGGCGGCCGGCCGCTGCGAACTGCCCGACAATCCAAACCCGTCGTCTGACACGTGGCGCGCGCTCGGCGAGGCGCTGGTTCAATGGGTGGTGAAGGACACCGCGCCGCCGCAAAGTCAGTACCCGCGCTTGGACCGCAACGAACTCGTGCCACCGACCCAGCAGGCCCTCGGTTTCCCCGTCATTCCCGGCGTACCGCTGCCCGACGGCATCATGAATCCGCTGTACGAATACAGCTTCGGGCCGAAGCTTAATGTCGTGGACCTGGCCGGCTGGATCACAATCCAACCGCCGATCGTCAAAGATATTCTTCCCAGCCTCGCGCCCAAGGTGAATGTCGACGGCAATGAGACCTCGGGCGTCGCGAGCGTGCTCCATCAGGTTCCGCTGGGAACCTATCTGGGTTGGAACGTCACCGCGTCGGGTTATTTCAAAGGAACGGAATGCGGATTCCAGGGCGGCTATGTTCCGTTCGCCAAGACCAAGGCGGAACGCCTGGCAGCAGGCGACCCGCGTCCATCTCTCGAAGAGCGCTATGGCACGCACGACAAGTATGTCGCGCAAGTCCGGACCGCGGCCGCCAAGCTAGTCAAAGATCGCTTCCTGTTGCAAGCCGACGCCGACCGCCTGATCGCCGAAGCCGAGTCGAGCAACGTTCTCAGGTAACTGCGGGCGCGCTACTTCGTTTCCGCCGAGCAGCTATCGTATGCCTGCTTGACCGCGCGGCTCGCCGCGGCCAGCGAGAACTTCTCGCCATCGAACAGATAGTCGATGCGAAAACTCCGGAACGCGACTGCCGGCCCGATGTCTTCAAATCCCGGTCCTCGCTCGCATGCCTTGCGCGACCGCTCGCTTAGCGGACCCCGTCGGCAGCGCGCCGAAATTGTCAGCGTCATCTTGCCGCCCGCGCCCGGAATGAACTTGACGTCTTGAATCGCCGACTGCACCACCAGCCGCTTCGGCGCATCGCATGCACCGCCGGTGCTATCGCGCACCGCCAGCAATTCACTCTTCTGCTCCGGCAGATAAGCAAATGTCAGCCGTCCGTCTTCGCGTTCCGGCGTGGACGCGCTCTCGTAACACACTAGCCCGTCGCGACTGCCGCGGGTCGCTACTTTCCGGCAGGCACCCTCCGGAAGTTCCGCCGCTCGCTCGACAAACCAACCGCTCGACGAGTGAGCCAACAACACCGCTCCGCATCCATACAGGTCGACTAGCAGATCGTCCGAGTCGGCCTTCAAGAAGTGGCCGCGCACTGCCGAAACGATTGGCGCCTCTCCGCGAGCTCCCGCCCGTTTGGTCGACGCCGGGCAGACGCGGCATCCGCTTTCCTGTCCTGAGTACTCCTGTCCCGGACAAAGCAGCCCGAGAATTTCGGCGACGTCCGCGCGTACAAGTTGCGCTGAGTCAGCGGGAAAAGGAGATTGCGTCAACTGCGCCGTGCACGGCCAGCACACCACTACCATCACCCAAAACCCAAGGCGCACGCGTTCCAGCGTATCACCCTCGTGCACTCATTTTGCGCCCTTGTTCGTGCCGAAAAACGCCCGCGAGCTGCTCGATTCCGTGCGCGCCGCCGTCCTGGACGTTGCGCGCGAAGAAATCTCGGCGCCTAACTGATCTGCTTCAACTCGTGAATCCGGTTCACATCCAGCACCAGATCGCCTTTATTATCGACATGGAATGCGGGCACGAACTTCGCGCCCCAGAAAATCTCATCGTGCCGGTAGGAGTACTGCGCGTGAACGATCTGGCTGAACGTGTCATCGAATCCCTTGATCAAAATCAGCAGCTCAGCATCGAGACGCTGGAGGTCGGCCGCGGTCTTTCCCCATAGCGGGCTGTTCGAGTCGATCGGATGCACAATCGTCCACGTCAGCGGAAAGAAGTAAACACGGGTGCGCTCTAACACCAGATCGTCGAAGAACCGCTTGAGCTGACCGTCCGTGCGATGTACGGTCATCAGGAGAACACGCGCGTCCAAATCCATAAGCACGTTATCGCGAGCATTCGTGATGCGGAATTCAATCGCAGTGCCGTCCTGATAGGGCGCCACGATCGCGCTCTTGCTGAACAAAATTTTCGCCGATGGCCGCGAGAATCGCCCGTAGAGCAGCCCTGTTCCGAGCGCAAAGACCATGAGTCCCGTCGCCGCCTCCAAAGCCGCAACCGCGTTAGCGGCCGTGCCTACCGGATAGATGTTTCCATATCCAACCGTAGTCAAGGTGTGCACGCTGAAGAAAAACGCGTTCAGGAACCCGCTCATCTCCGGCTCGGAACCGTGCAGATGGTCCATGCCGATCGACTCGTACGCTATGGCGAATGCCAGGTTCACCAGAAGGAAGATGATCAACACGGTTCCCAGGAAACGCGGCCACGTCGTATCGATCAGCATTAGGTACAGATTCGCGTCGCGCAGCCTCAGCCCCTTGCGCTTCACGTTGAACGAGCCGTCGGGATTGATGGCCCGCCGCAGCTCGCCGCTGAATTGCGTCGTCAACCCTGGATCGAAAGATTCCGGTCTCATAGGAATGAACACAGCTTAACGTAACCGGCCGCAATTTGAGCGCATTTCATCGAAAGGCTCACGAACAGTGCGGCATTCCTCCAGTGAGACCGCTTCGGCGCCGCTCCGAAGCCACGGCTTGAAGCTGGCGGCGCGCGTGCGGTCCAAAGGAGAATTACATGAAAGCAGTTGCTGGTAGTGTGCTTCCGCTCGTTCTGGGAGCGATGCTAGTTGCGATGTTTACCCTCCGCAATCTCGCGGGACAGAGTCCACGTGCTTCCGAGTACCGCATCAGCGGGCCCTTCACGCACGACAATCTTTCCGTGTTCCTGATTCACGGCTCCCCCAAAAGTTCCAAACCGCTGCTTCCTCTCGAAGAAGCCATCGCGCAGCGCAAAGTGATCGTCTACGAAACGCGCAACGTCAACGAGCTGACCATCGAAAATGTCTCGGACGAAGACGTCTTCATCGAGTCTGGTGATATCGTGAAAGGCGGCGCGCAGGATCGCACGCTGAAGGACGATTTGATCCTGCCCACCAAGTCCGGCCGCGTGAACATCAGCGCGTTCTGCGTTGAACATGGCCGCTGGAGCCCGCGCGGCAATGAGTCCGTCGCGACTTTCAATTCCGCTAGCGAAGCCCTCGCTACCAAAGACCTCAAGATGGCGGTCCGCGTGAAGGCCGACCAGAGTTCGGTTTGGGACCGCGTCGCCGCCGCACAGGCCAGCATATCGAGCGCCCTTCGCAGCGATGTTCGCGCCGCCGCCGCTCCCACCAGCATGCCCATGACCATGCAGAGCCCTCTCGTTCAGAAGTCGATCGACGGCTATTTGAAAGAATTGAAATCGGTGGTCAACGGCAAGAATGACGTGATCGGCTACGCCTTCGCCATCGATGGTAAGGTGAACAGCGCCGACGTATATGCCTCGCACAACCTGTTCGCCAAGCTCTGGCCCAAGCTCCTGCGCGCGAGCGCCGTTGAGGCGGTCTCGGAGCTGGATTCGAGCAAGAAGTTCGCGCCCGCAAAGGTGGAAGACGTAGCCGCCGTGCTACACGATGCCGAATCCGGCAAAGCCTCCGCCCGCCAGGTGACGGACCGCACCAGCGTTCATACCAAAGAAACCCCGCGCAACGTGGTCTTTGAGACACGCGACCGCGCCCAATCCGACGCCTGGATCCATCGCAGCTACCTGACCAAATAGCCGGCGCCTTGCGGCGCATGTTTCCGTGCCGCGCGCAAACGCCAGTCCGGCTGCAAAGACGGACAATAGATGTATCGATGCACCGGGGACTCGCCGCACTATTTCTGCTTTGCGCCGCAACTATCTCCGCCGCGCCCCCGCCCGCTCTCATGCTGTGGGCGTGGGAGCGGCCCGGCGATCTCCGCAGCCTGCCTCCGTCGGCGGGCGTCGCGTTCCTCGCCGCCAGCATCTACCTGAACGATGGCGCGATTCGCACTGTGCCCCGCTTCCAGCCCCTGCGTCTCGCGCCCCAAACCCACCGCATGGCGGTTGTCCGCTTCGAGACGCCGCCAACCCCTCAGCCTTTCTCCGCGCAGCAACGTCATGCCGCGGCGCAAGCCGTTCTTGACACCATTCGCGCCACCCACCCCAACGCTCTGCAGCTTGACTTCGACGCGCGCGCTTCCGAACGTTCCTTCTACGCCGCGCTCATCCGCGAGCTTCGCCCGCAGCTCGACCCGAATCTGTTCTTCTCCATCACGGCACTCGTCTCCTGGTGCGACTCGCCCTCCTGGATCGACCACCTCCCGGTCGACGAAGTGGTCCCGATGGCTTTCGAGATGGGCTCGGCGACCGCAGCCACGGAAACCTTTCTGGGCTCCGGCGCTGAGTTCCGCAACCCGCTCTGCCGCTCGAGCCTCGGGATCTCTCTCCGCGAATCACCCACGCGTACGCCGGCTCATCGCCGCACTTACGTGTTTTCCTACAACGACTGGACCTCTCAGCTCGCTCGCAGCGTCGTCACCCGATTCCAATGAAAACGATTCTCTGCTGCTTCCTTGCGGCCGCGCTCGTCGTCACCACAGTCGCCATCGCCTGTGCGCCCGTATTCCCCACGGCGGTCTTTACGTACGCCTATCACCCCGACTTTCCTCGCACCGCTTATTTGGTCGGCAAGCTGGGCGTTTTCCTGCCAACCTACGCGCGCTCCTATCTCGTGATCGCCTATCGATACCTCAACGGGCCCGCGCTCTCCAACGCCGAACGCCAGCAGGTCCGTGAATATTGGAAGGATCGCGAAACGTCCGCCTGGGACAAAACCGGAACCGACTGGGTGGCAAAGTGGCGAACCGCACGTAAGCGCGTCCCGGGCGCGGCTCCGCTTCCCGCCAACACCGCGACACAAGGCCGGTACAAATTCGACGCGGCCAGCAGCGCCTTTTTCCCGGACTGCGCCGACGACGCCTACAAAACTGCCACGGAGACGCTCGATGCCCGCGTCCGCCAGTTCGGCGCAGCCAGTGTCGCGGTCCGATCCTGGCGCGACGCGCAAGACAAAGTGTTCTCCAACTGCGACACCGATCACGCCGCGATTCCCGAACCCGCATCCGCGGCCTTGTCCCCAATCATCCAGGCCGATCGCGAATATCAGATCGCCGCCGCCAACTTCTACGCCGGCAACTACACGGACGCCGAGGCCCGCTTCCGCCGTATCGCAGCCGACTCCAACTCGCCCTGGAACTGGATCGCGCCGTACCTCGTGGTTCGCGCCATGTCTCGCAACGATGACGTGACCGACGAAGCCGCCGAAAAAGAAGCCCGCGCGGTAATCGCCAATCCGAGCCTGGAAAAGCTCCACGGCATGACCCGCGTGCTCCTGCACCGCATGATTCTCGAAGATGCCGGCGAACCGTACTTCCACGAACTCGCGCATGACCTCATGAGCGGGCACGCGGATGCCAGCTTCCGCGAAGAGCTTTGGGACTACGTAACCATCTACGACAAATTCGTCGCATACGACCCCTTCGAGCGCTGGGAACAGACCAAGCCGTCCATCGATTCCTCGATCTTCACCCGCGACGAGATGAGCGACTGGATCTTCAACTTCCAGCAAACCGATCCACGCGCGCGACTCCACGCGCTCGAGCGCTTCTACCAAATTCGCAGCCTTCCCTGGCTAATCGCGGCTCTTGAGCACAGCAATGCGGGCGACTCCGGCAACGACGAACTCATCGCCGCCGCCGCGCGCGTCGCGCCATCCAGCCCTGCTTACGAAATCGCGAGCTTCCACCGGCTTAGGCTCCTGGTCGACTCCGGCCAGAAGGAAGCCAGCCGCTCCCAGCTCGACACGCTGCTCGCATCGCCGCTCACCAAATCCTCCCGGAATCTTTTTCGATCGCTCAGGATGCGAACAGCGCCGACCCTGACCGACTTCCTCACATTCGCCGCCCGCACGCCCGTGATGCTCACAACCGATTGGAACGTCGGACAGGTTCCCGACGAGGGCGAGCGTCAGAAGCCGTCCCACGACCTGCTTTATCGCGACTCCACGAAAATCCTGAACGACCGCGCGCCCACACGCGTTCTTCGCGAAGCTGCGCTCAAAGGCGCCTTCGCACCCAGCGTGCAGTACGATTTCGTGCTCACAGCGTTTACCCGCGCTTTGCTGCTGGACGATACCGCGAACGGTCTTCCGCTAGCAGAAAAACTCACCGAAATCGGGGCGGACAAGGAAAGCCTGCTCGCCGCCTACCGTGACGCCAAAGATCCCTCCGATCGCCGCTTCGCCGGAGTGTTCTACGTCCTCCATCACCCCGAAGCCCGGCCCTACCTCGCCTCCGGACTCGGCCGTGAGACTCCCCCCGAGCGGCTCGACGACTATCGCGATAACTGGTGGTGCCCTGTCGATGTCACCGTCGACCTTGATGCGCGCACCAACTGGTCCGAATATGGCGGCGAGCTGCTGCGCCGCCAGAATCCCGACCTGCCTTCCTGGAGCGCCACCTTCCTCACAACAGCCGATCGCGAAACCGCCAAACGCGAGAACGCTAAGCTAGCAGCAACCGGTAGCGGACCAGACTACCTGATCGCCGAAAGCATGCGCTACGCCCGCGCGCATCCCGAGGACCCGCGCGTCCCCGAAGCCCTGCACGGTGCGCTACGCGCCCAACGCTACGGTTGTGTGACCGCCAAAACCGCCGCCGCCGCCGAACAGGCCTGGCGCTACCTCTGGCGCCGCTACCCCAAGAGCCCCTGGACCCGAAAGTCCAACTACAACTTCGAGTCAGAAAACCTGCCCACCGCCCGCTAACCGGGGCACATGATCCCGGAGGTCTGGGACGTCACAGCCAAACCCATCTCGCGCTATACTAAAGCTTAGTTCTCACGTGTCGGGTCTCCGCCCGGGCCGAGGATTCAAATGCCAAAACGTACATTTCAGCCAAATAATCGCAAACGGGCCAAGACTCATGGCTTTCGCGTGCGCATGAGCACGAAAGATGGACGCGCCGTCCTTGCGCGCCGCCGCGCCAAGGGCCGTCATAAGCTCACGGTCAGCGACGAGCGAGCCGTTCGTTACGCGTAGTCCCGTCTCCTCGACGGAGGATAATGTGGGTGCTCAAACGCCCGATGTCGAAATTCCTCCGCTGCGGGTCCGGAAGACCAATCGCATTCTGAGAACTTCTGACTTCCGCCGAGCGTATACCCAAGGGAAACGAATTGCCGGCCAATTCTTCACCGCGTTCTGTCTTAAGGTCCCGCTCAATGCCGGGCCGCGCTTCGGTTTTACGGTGCCTCGCGCACTCGGAAAGGCTGTGGTTCGCAATCGAGTGAAACGTCGCTTACGGGAAATGCTCCGGCTGCGCGTAGCCGAATTCGCGCCGGAATGGGATATCGTTATTAACCCCCGGCGATCGGCCTTCACCGCTTCTTCGGACGATCTGCGCCGCGAAGTGGACCGCCTCATCACGCAATGCGCCAAGCTCTAATTGCCATCCTTCGCGTCTACAAGCGGTTCGTTTCCCCGCTGCTGCCCTCGGCTTGCCGTTTCCACCCGACGTGCTCGGAATACATGATCGAAGCGGTGTCCAAGTACGGAGCCGGCCGCGGATTATGGATGGGAACGCGCCGCCTGCTGCGCTGCCATCCGTTCCACCAGGGAGGCTTCGACCCAGTCCGCTAGACGGATCGT
>Ga0335070_10010456_pt1 | contig 10846 bp, 5 predicted proteins | sample Lox_Sample_13_FD_206722 | JGI IMG/M metagenome (GOLD analysis project Ga0335070, IMG submission 206722) | Soil microbial communities from Loxahatchee National Wildlife Refuge, Florida, United States - Lox_Sample_1.3 | ecosystem: Environmental > Terrestrial > Soil > Wetlands | place: USA: Florida...
AGGGTGCGCGCGTCCGCCCGCTGAACCACGAAGAAGATCACCCCCCTGTTCCCGTCCCGCACTTCCCTCATCAGTTCCTTCAGGTGCTTCCGGCCGCGCAGCGTTTCGGCGTCGGGGAAAAGCGCCTTGCTTCCCTCCACGAGGGTGACGTTTTTCACTTCCACGTAGCAGAGCCCTCGCGGACCGGACAAGAGCAGGTCGATGCGGCTGTCCTTGCCGTACTTCACTTCGGGCCGTATACTGTCGTATCCGGCCAACTCAGGAATGATCCCGCTTTCGATGGCTTCGGCGGCCAGCCTGTTGGGCAGGCCGGTGTTTATCCCGGCCCATGACCCGTTTACCTGCGCCAGTTCCCAGGTATAGCCCAGTTTCCTTTTCGGATTGCCGCTCCGGGAGAGCAGCACCCTGCCGCCCGGAACGGCGCAGCCCTTCATGCTGCCCGAGTTGGGGCAGTGGGCGGTGACGGTTTCACCGCCGTCCAGTTCGACATCGGCGAGGAACCGCTTGTAGCGCCGGATCAGCGCGCCGGGGTATAAAGGTCGGGGGAGTTTCATTGTTTGTCCTTACCATGAATTCAATTTGACGTTTTTCCGGTCCGTTTCCGTCCGGACCGAATAAAAACCTTTTTTCATGAAGCCATTATTGATAGTATGCTGAAATACTTTTAGGGGCCTTTACCGTTGGGCAAAAAAACGGTATTTTTTTGACTATAGAAGAATAAAACCGCAATTGCAACGGCGTTGGGAATCTGGACGCTTAAGGGTTGATGTAAGCTCCCCCTCCCGCCAGGGAGGGGGAGTGTAATGGTCTAAACTCCGGATGGCGATGTTTGTTTCGTCCGAACTTATATTGACCGGTAAAGCACGAACGAGGCATGCCGCATCATAATACGCATCTTGACGGTCCGGCCGTCACCGGTTCGTTCAGAAGGACATATAGCAATTGTTTAAATTCAGACTGATAAAACTGCTGCTGATCATTGTGCTGTTGGTCCGGCCGGCGCCTATGCTTGCCGCGGACCAGGTCAGGGTTTCCGTGCACGGGCTGGAGGGAGACGCCCTGGAAAACGCCCTGGCTGCACTTTCGATCCCCACCGGGCTGGTCCGGGACGGCAGGGTGGACGTGCTGTGGCTGAAGCTTTTCAGGGACCAGATTGCCGACAAGGTCCGGACCGCCCTGCAGCCTTTCGGTTACTATAATGCGCAGGTTGACACTTCGCTTGAAAACCCCTCCGCGGAAAATTACGTCCTGGTAGTGACGGTATTACCGGGAAGGCCGGTCAGAGTGACGGCCGTTGATGTGGGAATTACCGGCAAGGCGGCGGAGGAGGAATCGCTGAAGGAACTGGTTGAGGATTTCCCGCTGCACAAGGGCGACGTGCTGCTGCAGGCCCCCTACGAGAAGGCGAAAGCGGCGCTCAAGTCGAAGGCGCTCGAACTCGGCTACCTGGAGGCGGACTTTTCCTCCCACGAAATTCTCATCTCCTCCGACAAGACCACGGCCCGGATTGCCCTTACGCTGAACTCCGGACCGCGCTACCTGTTCGGAGAGACCACCCTGACCGGCGCTCCGCAATATCCGGACCGTTTCCTGCGCCGTTATCTGACCTTCAAGAAGGGAGATATCTTTTCGTACGTCAAGGTCAACGAAACCCAGCTCAATTTCATCAACGCCGACCGTTTCAGGGAGGTTGTCGTCACCCCCGACAAGGATCACGCCCATGACCTGCAGGTGCCGGTACTCGTCCAGCTGAAGCCGTCTCAGCCGAAGAGGCTGCGCGTTGGGGGCGGTTACGGCACCGACACCGGCGCCAGGTTCATCGGCCGCTACAAGGACGTGAACATGTTCAGCCTCGGCCATGAACTGCAGACCGAGCTTTTTGTCGCCCAGCGCCTGCAGGGCCTGGGGCTCGGCTATATCATCCCCGGCTCCGGCGGCGTCAACAGTTCGACGGGACTGCAGGTCAACCTGCAGCGGGAGGACGTGAGCACCTATACCAGCAAGCTTGTGTCCGCGGAAGTGGACAGGAACAGGGGATTCGGGGCCGGCAGGGTGGGGACCGCCTATGTCCAGCTGCTGCAGGAATGGTTCACCGTCGCCGGGCAGGACTCCAGCTCCCGCCTGATCCTGCCCGGGCTGCGCTTTACTGAACGATACTACGATGACCCGGTTCGCCCGACGGAGGGGCACCGTTATACGGTTGAGGTCCGCGGCACTCACCAGTTCCTGGGCTCCGACACCGGGCTTGTCCAGCTCATCGCCGACGGCAACGCCATCTTCCCGCTCCCCTGGCGGCTTTCCCTTCTCGTCCGGGGCAAGGTGGGGATGACGGCTCAGAATGACCCGTTGAGCGACATTCCTCCGTCGGTCCGCTTCTTCGCCGGCGGCGACACCAGCGTGCGCGGCTATTCTTACCAGTCGCTGGGGCCGCGCGACTCGACCGGCCAGGTGGTCGGCGGCAGGGACCTGCTTGTCGGTTCGGTCGAACTGCAGAAGGCGATCCTGGAAAGCTGGGCGATATCGGCCTTTTTCGATTCCGGCAACGCCTTCAATTCATTCTCCAAAATACGGCTCTATTCGGGGACCGGCGTCGGCCTCCATTACTTCACCCGGGTTGGCTCCCTAAACCTCTATCTTGCCAGGCAGGTTGGAGTGCCTTCGCCGGGGTATCATATCCATTTCACCATGGGGTTCGAGATGTGAAACGCCTGTTGAAATATTTCATAATTGCCGCTTTGCTGGCCTGCATGGTTGCGGGCTCCGGCGCGCTTGGCTGGCTGCTGGGGACCGCCGACGGTGTGCGGTGGCTGTTCGAAACGGTTTCCCGGCACACTTCCATCGGCATATCCGCCGGAAAGGTGGAAGGCTGCCTCTGGAACGAGCTGCGCCTCGGGGATGCGCGGGTACGCTGGCGAACGGGAAACGCCGCTGTCGGCGGCCTGCGCCTGCGCTGGCATCCGGTTTTCCTCCTGCTGGGGAAGGTGGCGGTTTCGAGCCTGGAGGTGAAAGATCTGCGTGTACGCGACGACAGGCCGGTAAGCAAGGCGCCGCCCGAACTGGTCTGGCCCAGGGTGTCCGGCATACCGGCCTGGCTGAACATGCGGGTCGGGAAGCTGCGGATTGACGGCCTCGAATACAGCCGGTCCGGCGGACCCCCTTCGAAGGTGACGTCAATCGACGCCCGGATCATGTGGCAGGGGAATGTCCTGACCATCTGGAACCTTGCCCTGAAAACTCCTTCGGTCGGCATTGACGGAGCGGTCATGGCCGGTTTCCGCCGACCGTCCCTTCTTTTGAAGTTCAGGGCCGGGACCGCGCGTCCGGTGGCCGGGTTTGACGGAATTTCCTGCGAGGCCAGGCTGTTCCCGGGACGCGCGCCCGAGCAGGCGGCGGGTCCGGTCAAGGTAATCGGCTTTTCAGGGAAGAAGCAGGAGCTGGTGGCTTCCGCCGATATGGGCCTGGCGCGGAATGCCCTGAACGTGAGAAAGCTGCGCCTGGAGCAGCCCGGCCGGCGCGGAGCGGTGAGCGGCGAGGGGTCCCTGTCGTTCGCGGGCGAAAAGCCGGTCGTCCGTCTCCGCTTGAGCGCGGCAGGCCTTGACCTGTCACGGGAAATGCACGTGGCGACGGTAATTTCCGGGGATGTTTCGGTGGACGGAAAACCGGACGATTACCGGGGGACATTTTCGCTCTCCAACAGGGGTGCGGCATGGCGGGCGGGCCGGGTTTCCGGCTCGTTCCACGGCAATGAGGAGGGGGTCGGACTGACCGCCCTGCAGGGCATGCTGCTTGACGGGACGGTTACCGGCGACGCAAAGGCCGACTGGCGGGAAGGGATCGCCGTGAGCGGATCGCTCCATGGGCGCAACCTCAATCCGGCGAAGGTATTTCCCCAGTGGAAGGGGATCGTGAACATCGACCTGGCCGGTTCCGCTGCCCGGCCCAGGACCGGGCCCCCGCGGGCCGACCTTAGCGGCCGCCTGCTGGAAAGCCGTCTGAACGGAAAGACCCTGGCAGGGGAAGCGGATGTGAACCTGTCGGGGGACAATGTTGTGATCAGGCGGCTGGCCCTGCGCGGCAAGGGGTTCGATGCCCGTGCGTCGGGCGAATTGCGGAACCGCGTCAATTTCGACGCCCGGATCGGCGATCTCTCTGGGCTCGTCCCCGGCGCGACCGGAAAGCTGAGCGCAGCGGGATGGGCGCGCTGGCGCGACAAGCGCCTGAGCGGCTCCGTCACGGCTACAGGGCGGAAACTGGTTGTAACCGGGTTGACCGTAAGCTCGGCGGATATTGCCGCCAGTCTTGCGGAAGGCCCCGGTTATCCCGTGCGGATCGACGCCTCTGCGCGGGGAACGGTTTTCAGGGGATATCACGTGGATTCCCTGAACCTGGCGGCGGCCGGCGTCGTGGAACGCCATACCGTCGATGTTTCATTGAAGGCGGCCGGGTTCCAGGCGGCGGCGACTCTGTCGGGAGGTTACAAAAAAGGCTTATGGACGGGCTGGATAACCAGGCTCTCCGGCCGCGACGCGGTCGGCCCCTGGAACTTGCGGTCTCCGGCGGCGGTGAGCTTCGGTGCCGATTCGATTTCCCTTTCGAGATTTTCCCTCGACGGCACGGCCGGGGAATTTCTCGCCGCGGACGGGCAGGTTCTGCTGCATCCGCTTCGCGGTTATTTCCGGACGGAATGGAGCTCGCTGAATCTTGCCCGCCTTTCCCGGCTGCCGGGGGCGGCCGGGTTGACCGGCCTCAGCTCGGGCTCCGCGCAGGTACGCTGGCCCGGCGGAGACCGGCTGCTGGTGACCGCTAGGGCTGACGCATCGGGTACGGTAACAGCGGGCGGGCAGCGGCTGACGGTCCGCCGCGCTTCGGCGGACCTGGACTGGAACGAGCGGGGAATGGTCACGAACTTCGACATCCGCCTGGCCGACGGCGGCACGCTGACCGGCCGCTTCTCGTCGCCCCGGCCTGCCGGCATGGGCATCCCTTCGGAGGGAAGCTTCGAAGCCGGCCTGCAGGGCTTCAATGTCGCCCTTTTTCATGCATGGATGCCCGCGGGGCTTGACCTGAGCGGTCTCATTTCCGGCCAGGTGAAGGGCGACCTCCTGCCCGGCAACCGCCTGGACGTAAAAGGCGGGGTGAAGCTGATCCGGGGCGCAGTGTCCTGGACCGGCTCCAGCGGCCGGTTCAACGCCAAAGTGAACGCCGCCGACGTCTCCTGGACATGGAGGGGCGACAGCCTCGCCGGCGATGTTACCCTGGCGCTGGAAGAATACGGACAGGCCCGCGGCAGCTTCAGGATTCCCCTGGCGGCCCGTCTGCCCGCCGCGGTCAACCCGGCGGGGCAGGTCATGGTCAACGTTTCCGCGACCGCCATGGAAACCGGCCTTCTCACCAGCCTTTTCCCGGGGCTGATCCAGGAAAGCCGCGGAGAGCTTAACCTTGAGGCGCGGGTCGCGGGGCAATGGAGCAAACCGGACATAACAGGCAACCTGAAGCTGGGCAAGGCTTCCGCGTATCTGCCGACGGCGGGCGTCCAGCTGAAAAATGTCGCGCTCGCGGCCCATTTCGTCGCCGACCGGCTGATCGTCGATTCTTACGAGGTCGACGCCGGCCCCGGCCGCATCGGCGGCACAGGGTCCATCCGCCTGAAGGACTGGCGGGTGGCGGATTATCAGGGGACCATAAAAGGCGAGCGGTTCCAGGTCGTCTATCTGCCCGATTTGCAGGTCCTTGCAAGTCCGGACCTTAGTTTCTCGGGGACTCCCGGGAAGTTCACGGCGCGCGGCAAAATACTGGTGCCGGAGCTGATCGTCAACGAGCAGCAGTCGCGTGCGCCGGTCCTGCCCAGCCAGGACGTCGTCATCGAAGGCGGGACCGGCGCCGCGAAAAAGAAGCCGGCGATGCCGCTCGATATCCAGGTAACCGTGACGCTGGGAGACAAGGTCCAGTTGAAGCTGCAGGGGATCGAGGCCCAGCTTAAGGGGAGCCTGAAGCTGGTGATGAACAGGCTGGATGAAATCAGGAGCACGGGCGAAATCAGGGTGGTCAAGGGGAAATACAAGACATACGGGGTAAGCCTCGACATTACCCGCGGACGCGTCTATTATGCCGGCGGGCCCATAAATGAGCCCACGCTCGATATCCAGGCGTTGCGCAAGGTCGGCGACGTGCGCGCCGGCGTGCAAATTGCCGGCACCCCCGACACGATGGCAGTAAAGCTTTATTCTGAGCCGAACATGCCGGACAGCTCGATACTCTCTTATATCATACTTGGGCAGCCACTTGCCTATACCAGCGAACAAAGCGGTCTCGTGACGCGGGCCGCGGGGCAGTTCACTTCGACCACCGGCTACAAGCCGTTGCAGGCGGCTCCACCCGGCGTCGCCCCGTCGAAAACCTCGGGTTCCACGCTTTCCGAGTCGGTTGTTTCGGTCGGAAGGTATCTCACGCCGGAACTCTATATAAGTTACGGTCGGTCCCTCCTGACCAGCGCGAATCTGGTCCGCCTGCGCTACGATCTGTCAAAGCACTGGGAGGTTGAAACACAGACCGGAACCGAGAGCGGAGGGGATCTGTTTTTCAAGATAAATTTCAAATAGTGGAATAATTGGAATATGAAAATTGTATGGAATTAATTATATGAATGTCTAATTGTATTGTTGTTATGTATGTTTGCATAATTTTATTGTCATTGCAACATTGTGTTAACAATATGCAATTGGGTCAGTCAATTTCATAATTTGTTCAATCAATGTGCCTTAAGCTGTTAACATCCGAATTAGTCTGTACAAATCAATACTCATAATGCTTAAATAAAGAGACAAAAAATTGTAGTAATTTTCCTCCAACGCGATATCATTTGCTTCCTTAACGAAATCCTGATAAATATTGAAAAAGCGTCTTGCCGGTGCCGGCGCAATTCCATATGCCCGGCCGGGGGAGCATATCGCGGGGGTCTTTGTAAAATCCCTAATTAGCTGTTTCGTTCGGTCATTAGCGCCTGTTCAGAGAGGTTTGGCGGTCACGAAGGACCCCTCCGACCGGAGCCTTGTGAAGCGGGATCGCCATGCCCGGATGGAGAAATGAGATATCATGACTGACGCAAAGTATATTCGCCAGAAAATTCAACTTTTGAAAGAGCTGCCGCCGTTGCCGGTGATGGCGCAGAAAATTCTCTCAATGTCCAACGACGAGGCCGATATCCAGGTTCTCGCCGACACCCTGGAGAAAGACCCGTGTCTTTCGGCGCGCATCATCGGCCTTGCAAATGCGGCCTATTTCGGCTGGCCGGGCGGGGTCCGGACCATGTACGACGCCATTTACAAGGTCCTGGGCCTCAAGATGGTCAAGAATCTCGCGGTGGGACTCATCCTGGGCGGCCTGTTCAGACCGGAAAAATGCGGGACGTTCTCCGTGGAGCGGTACTGGTTCAACGCCGTGGCGACGGCAATAATGGCCCAGAACCTTTTTCCGCACATGCCTCCCGCCCTCAGGCTCGGCCTTGACAACATATATCTCGACGGCCTGCTTCACGATATCGGACTTCCGGCTCTGGTCCATCTTTTCCCGGAGGAAATGGACAGGGTTTTTCCCCGGCGGAACGGCCAGGACGGACGTTCGCTGGGTGAAATCAGCAGGGATATCCTCGGCATCGCCCCCAGCCAGGCCGGAGGATTGCTGGCGCGCAAATGGCACCTGCCCGAGGATTTCGTATGCGTAATAGAGTACCATGATGATCCCGGCTACGAGGGCGAATTCTGGACGATTGCGCACCTTGTAGGATGTTGCGCCCGCCTGGCCGGGTCCTTCTATGGCAATCGCGGATTCGGGGACGAGAGTGGGCTTACGGAGCGGCTGGGCATAACCGAGGCCTCCCTGGAAAAAGTCAAACTTGCGGCAATCGGCAACCTGGAAGGAATCAGGGAAATGGCGATGCTGTTCTCGAAAAACGGTTCCGTCAATGGATAACGGCTTTTCCAAAGCATATCGGGAGCTGAACGCCAGGATTATCAGCCTCCTGGACTCTTTTTCCGCGTTAAGCGCTTTGAGCGCGCTGGACCTGAGGGACGTCGACGAAACCACCATGATCCGCAATGCGCTGAAGGGGCTGATGGAGAACCTGGATATCGAACGCTGTTCGGTTTTCCTGCTGAAAGACAGCGAACTGGTTGTCTGCACCGGCCTCGACTGGGACGACCTGCTGATCGGAGATAACGGCGAAGTCTTGAAATACTACGGCCCTTCGGCCTTTACCGCGTCCGTGGGCGAGGGGATAATGGGCCTGGCCGTCCAGTACAAGAGCCTCCAGCACTGCCGCGACTGTTCCGCGGATTCCCGTTTCAAAACCGCTCCCGACCAAAAATCCGGCTCGCTGATCAGCGTCCCGATCTTCCAGATGGGCGGCGAAGTGCTGGGCGTGCTCAATATTTCCCATTCAACGCCGAATTACTTCAACGAATGGCACGAGCGGTTCCTGGCGGTTTACTGTCATTGTCTCGGCCAGCTGCTGAGCAATTTCCGCCTCGTAAACCACATGGAACTGGAAATAGAGAAGCGCACGGCGCAGCTTTACCATTCGCAGAAGATGGAGGCGATCGGGCAGCTAGCGGGGGGGGTGGCGCACGACTTCAACAATATAATTACCGCGGTCAGCGGCTATGCCCACCTGCTGTTCATGAAAATGTCCCCGGACGACCCGCTGAGGCATTTTGCCGAGCAGATAATAGTCTCTTCCGAGAGGGCCGCCAATTTGACCCAGAGCCTGCTCGCCTTCAGCAGGAAACAGGTCGTCCACCCGAAACCGGTTAATGTCAACAGCGTCATAAGCAGTGTCGAAAAGCTGCTTCACAGGCTCATCGGCGAGGATATTACGCTGAAGACCGATCTGTCCGAGCGGGAACTTTTCGTCCTGGCCGACAGCGGGCAGTTCGAACAGATAGTGATAAACCTCGCGACTAATGCCAGGGATGCGATGCCTGACGGCGGCGAGTTGACAATCGCCACGCGTAATGAGGAAATTGACGGATCATGCGTCAGGCTCCGGGGGGTCGGCAGCCCGGGGAAATATGTCCGCATTTCGGTCTCCGACACTGGTATCGGAATGGACGATAAAGTCCGGGAAAAGATTTTCGAACCGTTTTTTACCACCAAGGAAGTGGGCAAGGGGACCGGGCTGGGTCTGGCGATAGTCTACGGGATCGTCAGCCAGCAGAAAGGTTTTATAGACGTCAGAAGCGGCATCGGGGCCGGCTCGACATTCAATATCTACCTGCCCGCCATCAAGGAGCAAAACGAGCAGAGTATGCCCGAGAACCAAGCGGCTCCGATCACCGGAAACGAAACCGTTCTGATAGTCGAGGATGACGAAGATCTTCGCAGGTTCGACGTATCCTTCCTCGAACAGTTCGGGTACAGGGTGGTGACCGCCATTGACGGGGAATTGGCCCTGGAGAAGTTCGCCTGTCAAAAGGATAAAATCGATATTGTCATACTGGACGTGGTGCTGCCAGGAATCAGCGGCAAGGAAGTCCATGACAGGATAAACGAGATGCGGCCCGGGACGAAGGTCCTCTTCACCAGCGGCTATACCCCGGATGTCATCGAAAGGAAAGGCCTGTCCGTCGAGAAATGCCATTTCATTGAAAAGCCCCGCTCGCCGCTGGAGTTATTGAAAAAGATGAGAGAGGTCCTTGACGGGAAGCCGAAATAAGGGCCATCGGCTTGCTGCCTGTTAAAAAGGAATGTCCCCCCACTCTATACCCAATTCTGCTATGCTTGTTTTATCAGCCGTCATCTTCGGCGATATTCGATAAAGCAACGCCCTTCAAGTCTGCTTGTCAATTTCGAGGTGAAAAAATGAAACCGGAAATAGATGGAACGAGTTTCGGCAGCATAACTATTGACGGCGAATCATACGACCATGACGTCATAATCCGCCTTGACGGCAAGGTGAAAAAGCGCAAAAAGAAGCTGTCGAAATCGGTCTACGGCACGTCTCACAAGGTTTCTCTGGAGGAAGCCGAGCACATTCACGAGAAAGGAGCCGGGCTTCTGATAGTCGGCACCGGCCAGAGCGGGTGCGTCGGGCTCTCGGACGAAGCGGCCGAATTTTTCCGGAGGGAAAAATGCCCGGTGAAGCTTCTTCCCACCCCGGAGGCGGTCAAGGCATGGAATGCCGCTGACGGCGCCGTGATCGGAATGTTTCATGTGACGTGCTGAACAAAGTCGGAAGCGGCTCTTCCCGGCGGAATGGTGAATTTCCGATACCTGCGTTCATAAAAGTTTTTCGGAACTATCATCCACACAAAGGTAACGTTTGTCATTCACGCGACCGCGTGTCGCCTTAGCTTTAGCGGTGGCGCAAAGCTGGAATCCACAAAATTCGGGTCAGTCATTTCATGCTGGAAATTCATTCATTTGCGGCAAATGAAAACTTAACCTTCTTTTTGGGATAGTTACGAGAAAATAAATCCGTCCCCTTTTCGATTCATCAATGCGGCGCATCAGTTCCAGGTCGCCCTGGCGTAATCCTGAAGCGTGACCACGATAGTAGTTGGCACGAGGGACACCGAGAAGCTCGCAACGACGTTCAACGGAAACTTCAGGATGACCGGCGGCAATCACCTTCTGTTAATGCGCCCGGTCAAGTTCAGGCCGGGCAGATTGGATAAAAAATCGTTCTCAGCCTTAAGCTTGCCGATCACGCGGTGCAATTCGGCACCGTCGGTCTCGTGATGGAACTCTTTCTTCTTGTCCTTCCCAAAGAGGTCGGAAGCATTTTCAATAAGTTCCTGTTTCCAGAAAGTGATTTGGGTCGGATGAACCTGATACTCGCTGGCAAGTTCTG
>Ga0335070_10010457_pt1 | contig 10846 bp, 7 predicted proteins | sample Lox_Sample_13_FD_206722 | JGI IMG/M metagenome (GOLD analysis project Ga0335070, IMG submission 206722) | Soil microbial communities from Loxahatchee National Wildlife Refuge, Florida, United States - Lox_Sample_1.3 | ecosystem: Environmental > Terrestrial > Soil > Wetlands | place: USA: Florida...
TCGAAAAGAGTTTCGAGGTGGGCCGGGTGGTAGGAGCGGTCAACCTGGTGCGGGAGTTTGAGCGCATAATCTTCAAAGAGCTGGATATGCTCATCGAGGCGGGGAGCATCGAGAAGTTCGCTCAAAACTTTCGAGATACCGCCGAGATCGCCATCCCCAAGGTGTACTGGGACTACACGACCAAGTCGATCCTCGTCATGGAGCGGGTAGACGGGATCAAGATGGACCAGGTGGATCAACTGCGAGCCCACGGGATCGATCCGAAATCTATCGCCCTTATCGGGCTTCGGGCCTTTTCCCGTCAGCTCATGGAGTTCGGTTTCTTTCATGCCGATCCCCACCCAGGGAATACCATTGTCAGGTACGATGGCCGGGTGAGCCTGGTCGACTTTGGCATCACCGGCTACCTGGATGAGAAAGCCATGCTCGAGGTGGCCCAGATCTTTCTCGGATACGCCGAGCACGACTACGAGATGATCATTGAGGCTCTTCAGAAGGCCGGGTTGGTCGACGAGGCCACCATGGATCTGGAGAGCTTCCGGGCGGATCTGAAAGATGTGAGCGAAACCTTTTACGGTCGCCCCCTCCGGGCCATCTCGGTCAAGGATGTCCACGACCAGATCATTCGTCTCCTGCTCAAGTATCACATCCGGCTACCTAGAAACCTCTTGCTCCTGCTCAAGACACTGGTTCAGACCGAAGCCCTGGGAAAGATTCTGGGAAGTGATGTGAGCCTCCTCGAATTTACCAGGCCGTACGCGAAGAAGCTCCTGGAACGCGGCCACGAGGCGAGAAGAGTCATCAGGAGGATCGGTAAGGAGTCCCGGGATGTGGGGCGATACCTGAGGGAGACGCCGAAGTTCTTGCATGACGTGCTGAGCCAGGTTGCGAGAGGTAAGCAGCGACTGGAGATCTGGCACGATGGCTTTCCCGACTTGGAGAGGAGGGTGGAGAAAAGTCTCAATCGGCTGACCATCGGAATCATCCTCTCCGCTTCCGTCTTGGCTGCGGCCCTTGTACTCAACTCCGGACAGAAAGTTCTCTCCCTCCAGGTTCACTTCTTCGGGGTGCAGACGGTATCGCTTACCGCCGTTTTCGGGCTCCTCGGCTACTTCATCGCCACGATTCTCGGGCTATGGTTGATCATCTCCATCTATCGCTCGGGAAGACTCTGAGGTGCGCGACCTCGGGGAGGATGGCGTCGGCTGGGATGGTCTACCCTGCACGGGCGCATGGAAATGAGCCCCGCAGTCCGCTTCGTAGTCGTGGGCGGGTGTCTGCAGCAAGGTGCAAGTTCAGGGTAGGAGAGGCTCGAGAGGACATCCCGGGCATAACGGGGTCCGGCGGCAGTGCCGCTTTCCAACCTGTACCAGGAGGGCGTGGTACTCGTTGAACAAGGCCTGATCAGGCGGCAGGTGGCTCATGAAGAGGCCCTGGAGCTTCCCGTACTCCGCCCTCGGCAGGATGAGGCGGTGGCGGCTCATGACCCGCAAGGTATACGCGTCCACCACGAACACGGGGCGGCAGAAGGCGTAGAGAAGGATACTGTCCGCGGTTTCCGGTCCGATGCCGTTCACCGCGATGAGCTCCTGTCGCAGTTGGCCGGTGGGGAGCTTCCCCATCCGGTCGAAATCGCCGGAGTACTCGACGACCAGGAGGTCAATGAGATTCTTTAAACGACGCGCCTTGAGTCGGAAATAGCCCGTCGGACGGACAATGTCAGAGAGCTCGTCGACCGGGGTTTGGTGAAGTGCCGAGATGGAGAGGAGCCCCCGGTCCTCGATGCGGGCGATGGCCTTTTCGACGGAGCGCCAGTTGGTGTTCTGGGTGAGGATCGCCCCGATGGTCACCTCGAGGGCGCTGTGTGCGGGCCACCAGTGCTGGGGCCCGTAGGCCGCGAGAAGGCGTCGATAGATGTCGGTAAGGATGTCCGGGAGGGAGATCCCCACTCCTTCCGGCGCACTCGGCAGAGACTCGACCCGACTTCTATCTTCGCCTCTTCTCGTACCCATCGTGCCCCTCGCTTCTCTCAGGTCTCTCTCCCCCCCAACAGCGCCTTAGAGGCCTTGTCCCCCGTCGCGGCTAGCCTGTCCCGGGCCCGTGACGGGGAAGCCGCTCCAAACCAAAATCAGTTGCTGCCGCACACCACCCTACGCGCCGGTTGATCCCCGTTGGTCGGCCAAGCCCACCCTGCACCCTGCTTCAGCTCACAGAGTAAGGACCGCCATATCAGCGTTCGTAGCCGTTCGTCCCCGCATAATGCAGGCTAGGAGGCTATGGCCCGTCCGATCCCGCCAAGAGAGGTCTTTTGGTACTCTTCGAGAATGCGGCCAATGGCGTCTACCCTGGTTTGCGCGAGCACCTCTTGGGCTAATCGGGTGGCATCTTCGAGGCGGATCCTGGCGATAGCCCTTTGTACCCTAGGAAGGTACAGGGGATCGAGGCTGAGGACCCGGACGCCGATCCCCAGGAAGAAGGGGAGGTACTTCTCGTCGTTCGCCATCTCGCCGCACACGGACACCTCGGTGCGCCCGCGTCGCGCCGCATCCATGACTCTCCTGATGGTTCGAAGCACCGAAGGGTGGTGGGCGACGTACAGGTTGGCCACCTTCTCGTTGGTCCGGTCCACCGCCAGGGTGTACTGGATCAAGTCATTGGTGCCGATGGAGAAGAAGTCGGCCTCGCGGGCAAAGTCGTCAATCAGATCCACCACCGCGGGGATTTCGATCATGATGCCGACCCGCGGGCTGTGAGTATGGCGTATCCCCTCCTGTGTCAGCTCGTCCCTGCAGGAAAAGAGGGCATCGCGGGCCTCCAGAAACTCCTCCAGGGAGGAAACCATGGGAAACATAATGTTCACCTGGGCGTCGGCACCGGCTCGGAGGATGGCACGGAGCTGGTCGACGAAAACGGGCCTGTTCTGGAGACAGAAGCGAAGGGAACGAAGACCGAGAAACGGGTTGTGTTCAGTGGGATGGTCCAGATACGGAGGGACCTTGTCCCCGCCGATGTCAAGAGTTCTAAAGGTTATGGGCCGCCCGGGCATGCCCTCCACCAGCCTCCGGTAGACCGCGTACTGCTCCTCTTCGGAGGGAAAGCTGCTTCTCACAATAAAGGGGAGTTCCGTGCGGTAGAGCCCGATCCCTTCCGCCTTAAGTTCCCGAGCCCCTTGGAGGTCGGCGAAGATGTTGATGTTAGCCAGCAATTGAATGCGAGTACCGTCAGCGGTAAGGGTGATCGGCTGAATGGACTCCTTCTCCGCCTGGACCGCCACTCGTGCTAGGTGAGCTGACTGGAAGGTGGAGACGATGCTAGGGTGTGGCTCGACGAAGACGTTTCCTGTCTCGCCATCAAGAAGAACCGTGGTCTTCTCGGAGATGCCCAAGAGACTGGGCGCATCGACGATCACCAGAGGGATTCGAAGAGACCTCGCCAGGATGGAGAGATGGGAGGTCACCCCACCGCCGACGAAGACGAGCCCAGCCACACCCTCCGAGGACATCTGGAGCAGATCGGAAGGGAAGAGGTCCCGGGCGACGACGATTCGCCCATGCCAGATGCTCTCGCTTTCCCCTTCAGCGATAAGATTGCCGAGGAGCCGCAAGGTGAGGTCCTTGAGGTCATGGGCCTTTTCGCGAATGTAAGCGTCCTCGGTCCGCGCAAAAAGGTCGATCAGATGTTTGGCCACCTTTAAAACGGCGGCGGGTGGGCTTTCGCCGGCCTCGATGAGCTCGGTGATGGCGCCGAAGAATGATCGGTCCCTGACCATCAAGAGGTGGGAGGCGAAGATCAGGGAGGCATCCTCGGAGAGCTTCTCCCCAAGAAGCCTCTGGACGTTCCGCAACTGCATCTCGGTCACGGCCACGGCGCGGCGAAAATCATCAACCGTGTAGGGCCGGTCCACATCTAGGGAGAGCACCTGGCCGAGAAAGCGCTCCTTGTCCACCACCACCGCCTCGGCGAGAGCAAAGCCCTCTGAGGCGACCCGCCCCTTGATGAACCTCAGATCTCCGAGGCCGTCAACGGTTTCCACCGCGCGGGGTGCCTCCTGGAGGGAGAAGAGAAGTCTCGCATTCTCAATGATGTTGGCGAGCTGTGAGGCCACGGCGCGAAGGGCCAGGACATCCTTGTCGCCGAAGGGATAGTCCCTCTGCCGCTGCACGGTGAGGGCGCCAATCCTGGTTGTTCCCCGCACAATGGGGACCACGAGGAAGGACTCGTACCGTTCCTCGAGGATACCAGGGAAGAACTTGAAGTGAGGGTTGGTACTGGCGACAGGTTCGCAGATCGGCTCTAATTCCTGCAGAGCCAGACCTACGAGTCCTTCACCCAGCTTGAGTCTCACCCGCTCCACGGAATCCGGATGGAGCCCCTTGGTCGCCTTGAGAATGAGTTCGCATTTCCCTTCATCAAAAAGGTAGATGGAGCAGACATCCGCTTGCATGTGGGTGGCGACGATGCCGACGATTCTCTGAAGGAAGGCCTTCGTGCTCGCCCGGTCGCTGAAGATCCAGTTTAACTCGCCGATGTCGCAGAGTAGCTTGAGATGATCCATGAACCCAGCCCTCGTGCCGCGCCTGAACCATTTCGGAAGCTGGCAGCAGGGAATCGTAAAGAGCCCTCACCGGCAGCATGATAACTCACCGCGGCAAAAGGAGGAAAGGGAGCGTTCGCCTTTTATTCACATGTTCGCTCGGTTCTGCTATAAGCGGAGACAGGTTCTCATACAAACTGGCCAAATCTCTGGCTAGCCGCGGCTTCCCGCTGCGGATAGGTGCAACGCCGCCATGAAGATTCTTCTCCTCCAGCCACCTGTGCGGGATTTCTACGACACGCCGATCCGCCTGCAGCCTCTGGGGCTCTGCCTCCTCAAGGCGGCGATTAAAAGGTATGTCGCTGGTGCCGAGGTGGTGGTCAGGGATTTTCACCAGGGCTTCGGTCGGCGAACGGTCTCCATTCCCCGTGAGCTCGCTTACCTCAGAGACTACTACGCTCATCCCGACCGGAGCCCATTCTCGACCTTTGCCCACTACTACCATTTCGGCGCGAGCGCCGAGGATATAGGCCGGGCGGCGGCCGAGGAGCGTCCCGATTTGGTGGGGATCTCCACGCTCTTTTCGGCTTACCATCAAGAGGCCCTCGCCTGTGCCCGGGAAATCAAGAAGCGTCTGAAGGTGCCGATCGTCATGGGCGGCGCTCACGCCTCCGCCATGCCGGAATATGTGCTCGCGGATCCCCATGTGGATTTCGTAATTCGCGGGGAGGGTGAACGAGCCCTGGTGGAGTTAATATGGGCCTTGCAGGGTCGGGGAGATGTGGCCTCAGTGGCAAACCTCGGCTACAAGCGGGGCGGCGAGCCGGTGTTGAACCCCATGGCGGCCAACTACCCTTTGGACGAGCTCCCGCCGGCTGATCTCTCCGACTTCGCTAACGGACGGTACCTCTTCGAAGGGAGGCCTCTTTGCAGTCTCGTCACCTCGCGGGGGTGCCCGCACCGTTGCACCTTTTGCTCCGTGCAGAGCACCTCGGGGCCAACCTACCGGCGACGCCCGCCGGAACAAGTGCTGGCCGAGATGCGGCAGCGCTACGTCGAGGGCTATCGGGTCTTCAATTTCGAGGACGACAACCTGGCCTACCATCAGGAAGGCTTCAGAAGCCTCCTTGAGGGCTGCGTCGCGGCATTCCCCGAGGGGGAGATTTGCCTCCTCGCCATGAACGGCATCTCCTACCTCAGCCTCGACCGGGAGCTCCTCGGCCTCATGAAGCGGGCCGGCTTTCACCACCTCGACGTGAGCCTGGTTAGCGCCGAGGATGAGACGCTCACGCGCATGAGACGACCGCATAGTCTGGAGAAATACTTAGCGGTGGTCGAGGGAGCCCATGCCCTGGGGCTTCCCGTAGTCTCCTACCAGATTCTTGGCCTTCCCGGCGAGCCCATCGCGGCGATGATATCCACCATGGCACTCATGGCTCGCCTTCCGGCGATCATCGGTGCTTCCATCTTCTACCTCACCCCCGGTTGTGCTCTCGCCGCGGAGTCCCCTCGTCTCACCCCGGGGGATCTCGTGAGGGCCCGCTCCACCGCCATGGCCAGGGGGAACGAGCACGTCTCCCGGGACGATCTTTACACACTTCTCGTCAGCGCGAGGATTATCAACTTTCTGAAGGGCATCCGGCTACGGTCAGGAGAGAGCACTCTGAAAGAAGCGCTCCGTGGCGCTGGAGGATACCGACAGAGGGCCCGGATCGGTGCGGAGCTCCTCGAAGGGTTGCTTGCTGAGAAGCGGTTGTACGCCGCAACAAGGAACGGCCAGCGGCTTCTGCCGCGGTTCAGGACCGAGCTGTTCTTCCGTGTCTGCGCCGAGGCCGGATACCTCCGCACGCGGCATGGCGCAGTGATTCTCCTGGACCCAACGTCTCCTGACGGAGGCAGACCGCGGGCCATGGAGATGCGAAATTCCGAACAGCACGGTCTCGATTCGGTATGATCAACCCATGGATATCGTACTCCTCAGCCTCTATCTCCTTGTGGCCTGCGCCACACTCTGGCTAAAACACATCAATCTCCGGCACCTTAAGGATAAAGGCCGGGAGGTGCCGCCCGGGTTCGAGGGGGGCATCGATGCAGAGACGCTTCGGAGGAGTCTCAGTTATGCGCTGGAGACGAGTCGACTCGATGCGCTCGGGCTCCTCCTCGACTGCGTCCTCGTGGTCGTCTTCCTTTTCGGAGGACTCCTGGCCGCCTATGACCGGTGGATCGCCTCGTTGACGAACAACGTGGTGCTGGGCGGGTTGCTCTTTTTTCTCGGCCTCCTCTGGGCGGAAACCGTGGTCGGCCTTCCCTTCAGCCTCTACCGGAATTTCCGGATCGAGGCGCGCTACGGCTTCAACCGGCTGACCGGGAGGCTCTGGCTCGCCGATCTGGCGAAATCCATGCTGATCTCCTCCGTTCTCACCGCTACCCTCGTGGGCGTCGCCCTTGTTCTCATGCGCTGGAGCCCTGGCCGTTGGTGGCTATGGCTCTGGGGGTTCTTCGTGGTTTTTAGTCTCATCATCATGTATATCTCCCCCGACGTCATCGAACCCCTCTTCTTCACCTTCAAACCGATCAAAGCCGAGAGGCTCGAGGCGCAGATCCGGCGGCTGATGGAGCGCGCGGGGCTCAGGGTGGATCGGGTGTTCCAGGTGGACGCCTCGAAACGGAGTCGTCACTCGAACGCCTACTTCTCGGGAATCGGGAGAGTGAGAAGGATCGTCCTCTTCGACACCCTGCTGGAGCAGATGAACCGTGAGGAGATCCTGGCGGTGCTCGCCCATGAAGCGGGGCACTGGAAGAGGCGACACCTGTTGAAGAGAATCATGGTCACCGAGGGCGGCGCCCTGATCGCCCTTTCCCTTGCCTTCCACTTGGTGCCGTGGGAAGGGCTGCCCGGACTCGTGGGCCTCACCCACGCCTCGCTTCCCCTTCGCCTTGTCATCGTGGGCTTCCTCGGGGCGATCATCGCTTTTCCCCTCACGCCCCTGGCAAGTTTCCTCTCCCGAAGACACGAGTGGGAGGCGGATCGCTTCGCCGTGGAGCTCACGGGTCGTCCCCTGGATCTGGCGAGTGCCCTGATCAAGCTTTCCCGGGAAAACCTCGCCAACCTCTATCCCCATCCCTTTTACGCCGCGTTCTACTACACCCACCCACCGCTGCTCGAACGTGTCCGCCGGCTTCGAGAGATACACGCCGCCTCCCCCGGGGCGGAGTGATCTGCCGTGCCTGTAGAGCTTCGTCGGTGAGGTCCGCTACGGGTCGTTTAAGGGCCGACAATGTGCCAAGGTCTCGACGCTCCCCTGAACAGCCTGTCCGACCGCTCCCAGAAACATTTTCCTCCCCCAGTGGGGGAGAGGGAGCCCAAAAAGGCGGCCCCTACTTGACGAGCAGCAGAGTCACCTCAGGAATGAAGGTGATGATGGCAAGCGCGATGAGGAGCAAGGCGAGAAACGGAAGGGATGCCAGGCTGAGCCGGAGAATGGACTTGTCGAATCGCAGGCTGGCGATGAAGAGATTCATTCCGATGGGCGGATGGAGGAGGCCGATCTCGAGGTTGGTGAGGAAGATCACCCCGAGGTGCAAGAGGTTGATCTGGTAGGCCTGGGCCACAGGAATGAGAAGGGGGGCGATGACCAAGAGGGCGGAGTAGATGTCGAGAAGACAGCCCACCACGAGGAGAAAGAGATTGAGCATAAGGAGGAACACGAATTTGCTCTCCACGTGGGCCTGGATGAAGCGAAGGATCTTCATCGGCACCTCTTGGTCCACGAGGAAGCTGTTGAAGGCGAGAGCTGCCCCGAGAATGACGATCACGCCGCCCACCATCATCACGGTTCTGACCGCGATTCCAGGCAGCTGGCGGAGTTTCACATCCCGCCTGACGATCAGGGAGACGAGGAGCACGTAGAATACCGTCACCGCGGCGGCTTCGCTGAGAGCCAGGAAGCCACTGAAGATCCCGCCTAAGACGACGACGGGCAGGAGGAGCTCCCAGAGGGCCTCGCGGGCGGCCTGGATGAAGCCCCGGGAGCTGACGCGTACCCTGTTGCCGTGCCCGCGCATCCCCTTATAGAAGCTGTAGGCGGCGAGCAGAACAAGGATCAGCGCTCCAGGCAGCACCCCCGCCAGAAAAAGCTTGGGGATGCTGGCCCCTGAAACGAGGCCGTAGATGATGAGCGGCAGGCTCGGCGGGAAGAGGAGCCCCAGGGCGCCGGAGCTGGTAACGATTCCGAGGGAGAATTTTTCAGGATACCGCTCCTCGAGGAGGGCGGGGAGAAGAATCCCGCCCAGGGCAACGATGGTCATGCCGCTCGCCCCGGTAATGGCGGTGAAAAAGGCGCAGGAGACCAGGCAGACAATGGCGAGACCTCCGGGGAGCCACCCGAAGACGGCGGTGGAAAGCCTGACCAGGCGCTTCCCGGCGCTACTCTCGGCGAGCAGGAAGCCGGCAAAGGCGAAGTACACGAGGGCGATGAGGAGAGGGTTCGCGGCAAGGCGGTACATTTCGATGATCACGAGGGAGAGGTTGACCCCCAGGAAATAGAAGCAGAGAAAGGCAGCCGCCGAGATGACCAGGAAGAGAGGAGCGCCAGAGAGGGCGAGGAGCGCCAGGCTTATGCCGAGAAGGGTCTTCATGGCTTCGCCCGCTCCACAACTTTTTCCACCACCCTGAAGCCGAATCTGAGCGCCATGAGGGCAAAACTGATGGGAAAGACGGTCTCCACCCACCAGTAGGGAATTCCGGCGAAGACCTTGCCCCCGCTCAGACGTTCACCCTGGACGAACCCCCACGACGCCCAGAAGAGGACCACGCACACTCCAAAGGAGAAAAGGGAAGAGAGCACGGCGAGAGCGACCCTGCCCCGTCGGCGGAGGAGCCTCGGCAGGAGATCGACGGTGATATGCCTGTTCTCGGAAGTGGCCCGGGCTGCTCCCAGGAAGCTCAGCCAGAGCACGCCGTGTCTCAGAAAGGCGTCACCCCAGAGGAGCCCGGTGGAGAAGAACTCGCGGAGAACGATCTGGGCCAGGGAGCATGCAGCGAGGAGGGCGACCAGCAAGACGAGCAGCCCATCCTCCACGTGGTGAAACAAGCGGTCCGCACGCCTCACCGCGTTCACCAATGTCGTCGTCATGGACTCCCTCCGCGACGGCTCCGGTACTTGGCGATTTCATCCCTCACCTTCTGAAGGGTTCCCCGGGGAAGGTACTGGGGATCGACATCACCCAAAGCCTCTTCCATGAGGGCCTTGAAGTGATCCACCTCCCGCGGCTCCGGGGTGACCTTCTGCACGCCCCGTTGGAAGATGATCCGGAGCGCCTCATCGTTGTCCTTTCTGGTCTTGTCGGTGAGGCGACGAAGATACTTGGCGCACACCTTCTTCAAACTCGCCTGAAGGTTCGGCCCAAGCTGAGAGTAGACCTTGCCGTCGATGATGAGGGCGCCGCCGATATAAGCGAGGGGGGTGTCGGTCAGGTACCCAACCCGACTGTACCACTGGGTGAGGAGAGCATAGTAAGGAGAGTTGTACACCACCTCCAGGAGGTTGGTCTGGAGCGCCATAAGAACGTCCGGGGCGGTCACCGTCACGGGTGACACCCCGGCCCGGGCGAAGACGGCGTTTGCCATGGGGGACTCGGCCCTGGTCCAGACCTTGAGCCCCTTCAGATCGGTAACGCTGTCAACGGGAACGGTGGACATGAGATAGATAAACCCCAGTTCCGTCCAGCCCAGCACCTCGTACCCTGCCTTGGCGAACCCTTCCTTGAAGAATCCGCCCAGCTGGTTCATGACGTAATCCACCTCTCGATAGTTCCTGAAGAGGAAGGGGACCTGGAGAACCCGAACATCGACATTCACGTTGGTAAGGGTCGTGTCGGTAAAGGTCCCGGCCTGGACGACGCCGAAGCGGAGCTTTCGCAAGACGTCAAGCTCGTCTCCGAGGACGAATCCCGCGAAGATCTTGAAGCCCACCTGGTTGTTGGTCTCCTTGAGGAGTTCAGTGTTCATCTCCTTAAAGACCTGCATGAGGGAGCTGTTCTCCGGCGCCAAGGTGGCAAGTTTGATCTCATGGGTCGGTGTCACTGCAGCGGCGATACCAGGCATGGTCAGGAGCAAGAGGAAAACCATCCCGAGACTCAGAATCGAAAAAGAGTGCGACTGCGAGGGAGTCGATCCGGCATGCTTACGGTTTTCCGCCGAAATATTCATCTGTTTTCTCCAGGAGTTCCTTCGCCTGCTCTTTGGCGACGGCATTCGAGAGCGTGAGCTCCGGGACCACGTCCGGCGGGGCGTTCAGCACCTCCTCCAGG
>Ga0335070_10010458_pt1 | contig 10846 bp, 6 predicted proteins | sample Lox_Sample_13_FD_206722 | JGI IMG/M metagenome (GOLD analysis project Ga0335070, IMG submission 206722) | Soil microbial communities from Loxahatchee National Wildlife Refuge, Florida, United States - Lox_Sample_1.3 | ecosystem: Environmental > Terrestrial > Soil > Wetlands | place: USA: Florida...
CTGGCGCCAGGGCTCCGGGGGCGGGAGGCTGGAGGGCCTCTTCGGGGCCGGCCGTGGCCTGCACCGTCGCGGCAGCCATGAGGGTGGGGGCAAGCAGCTGGAGGTCGTACTGAGGGGCCGCCGCGTTGGCGTTACCGTAGTAGAGCAGGGTGCCGGAGCCGGCCGACGAGAGGAAGAGGAGGCGCGAGACCGGGTACCAGGCCTGGGTCTCCACAAGAGGAAGCGGCGGGTTGTCCCCGTTCTCGATCTCGAGGAAGAGGGTGTCGGTCCGGGGGAAGCCGGCCAGGCGGAGGGAGAGGGGCACGGGATTCCCGCCCAGCGGCCGGGTCCAGGTGGCCGAGGCGAGGAGCCACGTGCGAGGACTTCCCCGCTCGTCAGCCGATTCCGCATATATGTGCACCTCGCGCCGAAAGTAGGGGGCAGAAGTGTCGCAGGTGAGCTGGGTGATGGCTGCCGTGCGCACCGGGAGACGGACCTGCCAACGGCTGATGGTGGGCCGCGCGGGATCGGGGGCCAGGGTGATGGCGGGGGTGATGCTCCGCACGGCCGACGTGCGCTCCAGGACAAAGGGGATCTGGCGGTCCTCCCGGATCAGGCGCAGATCACCCAGCGAGGGGGCCGCGCGGGAGAGGACGTTCAGATCCAGCTCGAGGTGCTGCACCCCAGCCTCCCCGACCTCGACGGGCTTGCGGTACGACCAGCCCGAGAGATCGAGCGGGGTCCCCTCGCGCCCCAGGGCGAGCAGGGGGTCGGAATCCCGGAAGCCGGAGTTCTCCGTCAACGTCCCAGGGACCACGGCGGCGAGGCGTGCACCCTTAACGGCCGCCTGCAGCGAGGCGAGATCGTAGGCCGGGGCGAGGGCCTGGCGGTTCCCGCTCAGGAGGGAAATGGGGCCTGCCTGAGTGGCGAGGAAGGTGAGATAGACGGGCCGGCGCCGGGCCGTGATCACGGACAGGGCGAGGGGCGAGTTGTCGCCGTTCCGGATAGTGAGCAGCAGATCGCGCGCGTGGACCGGCAGATCGACCGGGAGGGTCAAGCTCTGGGTCGGGGGCCCAGCGCCGAGGGCCACCCGGTAGACCGTGCCTTGCGCAACGACCGATTCGCGGCTCTCGGTACCTGCAAGGTCCTGCTGGGTCAGGATGAGGGGCCGCGAAAAGAGGGACTCGGGGGTCTCCAGCGACAGTTCCGCCAGGGGGACGTTCTGCCCGGGTAGGCGCAGGGTGAGCCGGGTCTGCCCCGGCTCCTCGCTGCGCTGGATGATGCGGACCTCCACGGGCTCGGTGGCCGCGTCCACCCGGGGCCGTGTGTGGAGGAGGACGCCGGTCACCGGGATGCGCGGGGAGCGCCGGTCGTCAAGGATGATCCGGAGCCGGGACCACTCGCCGGGAGGGAATCCGACCCGCAGCTGGCTGGCGCCGTTCCGCTCGCGGAACACCGGCTGACCCCGCGCCAGGAGCCTCCAGGCCGCGCCGTCGACCGACCCCTCAACGCGGACCGCTTTGAGAAAGTCCACCGCCGGGGTCTGAAGCGAGAGGCCGATGAGCGGCTGGTCGATCCCCGTCTCGATCCTGAGGGTGGTGGACTCGGCCTCGAGGGTCACTTGCAGGGCGCGCGGCGGATGGGTCGAGGGGACGGGACGCGCCGGCCTCTCCAGGAGGTAGGGGACCTCGCGGCCGACGGGGTCGAGGAGGCGGAGATCCCCGAGGTCGGCTCGCGCCCTGGCGAGGGTCTCCAGGGGCACGCTGAGCTTGCGGAGGCCGGGCTGGATGTTGGGAAGGGTCTGGGAGTACCTCCACGCAGCCGGTACCTCCGCCACCAGGGCCCCGTGGGCCACGGGCCCGGCCAGGTGGAGGGCGCTGAGCGCGCAGGCCGCAAGCCCGGCGATGGCCACGAGCGCCCGCCCCGGCCCGCCGCCACCTTCCCGCGGCCTCATCGACTCCTCCCGGGCCCGGACAGCGAGAGGGAGCGCTGATAGAGGAAGGACGCGACGATGAGGACCACTGCCAGCCCGATCAGGGATCCGATGCGGTACAGGCCACCCAGTTGCCAGAGGTCGTGGAGGAAAAGCTTGAGGATGGTCACCACGAGGAGGCCCATGCCGGCGTAGCGCGTCGGGGCCTGCCGGGTCCGGAAGCCGATCGCCAGAAGGCCGAAGGCGAAGAGGGCCCAGGCCAGGGAGTAGGTCATGTCCTGAGCGAGGTTCCCCGAGAACTGAAAGGTGAGCGTCCTCCCCGTGCTGAAGTAATCGGCGATCTCGATGTTGAGGAGCAGGAACGCCAGGATCGCCCCCAGGCCGGCGAGGATCGGGGGGAGGTTCAGCGGGCCGAGGCGGTCTCGCGGGGGCGCCAGGAGCCGAGCACCGGCCAGCTGGCAGGCGGCCACGATGCCGTAGGCGTAAAGAAACCAGTTGAGGATCGGTGCGTGGACTTGGGGGTGGTACGTCAGAACGGCGGGATTGAGCGCCAGCCGGACGAAGGCCACGGCAAGGAAGGCCGTCCCCGCAACCCGCAGGCCTGGGTGAGGCAAGCGATGGAACAGCCAGAGCAGCGCCGCCCCCTCGAGCGCCCAGGCGATGGTCAGCCACTCCCGCTCGAGCTGGATGGGGAAGATCAGGGTGACGAAGAGCAGGGTCGCGCCGCCGAAGAGGGCGAGCACGGCCGTGCGCGGCGGCCACTGCGCCGGCAGATCCCGCACCAGCCACCACGCGGCCGCAAGGTGGGGCAGCGCCAGCGCGGCGGGAAGCAGGCCGAGGTAGGGGAAATCCGGGTACGCCTGTCCCACCGCCCGGTAGATGAGCACGAAGTGCGCAGGCATCGCCAGGGCGGAGACCGCCCAGACGGCCATTCCCGCTCGCTCCCGCAGGCGGCACACGAAGGGGAACAGGAAGATGAGCGCGGCCAGGCCCAGGTACCAGCCGGCGGCCAGGGGGGCCTGGAGCGGGGTGAGCCGCTGGTCGTGCCACACGTACTCGAGGAGCAGCACCGAGATCATGGTCACGGGCGCCAGCAGCGCGGTCCGGAACACCGCCGATACGCTCAGGAACAGCAGGACGAGCAGCGCCGCCAGGCCGAAGATCGGCGACGGGCTCGGCGCTGGCAGCCGCAGGACTACGAGGATCAGCAGGAGGAAGGGCTGGACGGCCGCCAGGGCCGCCAGGTCGCCGAACTGGTCCCGGGAGAGCCCCGGGACCGGCGACGCGCCGATGCCGGTCGCGTCGCGCTTCGGTCCGGCGAAGATCGTCCTCGCGGCATAGAGGGCGGCGCCCGTCAGGAAGACTGCGAACCCGGCGATCACCATCAGGACCATCGGGAGTTGTGCCGCCGGGGGCGGCGCCTGGAGAATCCAGCAAGCAGCGGCCAGCATCGTCAACACCGTGAGGACCAGGAGGAGGATGAGGCTCTGCGCCAGGATCACGACCGCCAGCCCGAGCAGGTCGATGGCCAGGATCGCCGGCCACACCAGGAGGGAGGGCGTGGCGATCTTGAAGAACGGCGCCATGGTCAGGAGGAGGGCCAGGACGGGATAACATTGGATCCACCAGAGCGGCGTGGTCGCCGGTCGGCGTCGTTGCAGGGCCACCGGAACCGCGGCATGGAGGACGGCGAACAGCACGAAGAGCCCCAGGGCGGGGTTCAGCAAGTCCGCCGAGAGAAACCGGGTCGTCCACACGAGCAAGAGCACAAAGACGGCCCCCCCGGCAGCGAGAAACGCGGCCCGCATCTGCTCCCGGAGCCAGGTGATGGCGAGGACCACCAGGTCCACGAGAAAGACGAACCCGAAGAAGGATCCCACCCGGACGACCACGGCGGCGTGGGGATAGGAGAGGAGGTGAAGGGCGAAGAGCAATGCCGCCGCGGGCATGAGCAGGGCCGCCCCCTCGTCCCAGCGCGTCGCCGTTCCCCGCCGGTTGGCGAGCCAGAAGCCCGTAGCGAACAGGACCGCGAATCCCAGGAACACCGCGTACCCCGTGAGACTCTTCTCGGGGATGAAGAACTGGCCCACCCATGCAAACTGCATGATACCCGTCGCCGCGGCCGCCAGAAGCGCGAGGTGGCTCCAGCGCCTGGCCAGGGCGATGGCCACGAGCCCGATGTCCAGCAGGGCGATATAGCTGAATAGGGCCACTGGCCTATCCACGCCCGTGGACAGCAGGACGGGGGTGAGGAATCCGCCCAGCAGGCCGAGCACCGCCACGACCTGGGCTTCCAGACGCACGGCCAGCAGGAAGGCGACCACGGTGACCAAAGCCATCAAGGCAAAGGTCACGGGGACCCCGGTGAAACGATAGTAGGCGTGGCCGGCGAACACGTTGGCGTACAGGATCAGGACGCCGGCCGCGCACAGGGTCTGGACGGTGACGGCCTGTCGATCGCGCGGGAGGGCGAGCCCCCCGGCGAGCAGGCCGACCCCCACCAGGTAGGCGGCGACGAGCCGCATCTGGGGGCTGATCAGATTGTGCTCGAAGGAGTACTTCACGAAGAAGGCCACGCCCAGGAAGAGCACCAGGCCGCCGATCCAGGCGAAGAGCTTGACCCCCAGGAACTGCTCCCAGTCAATGGGCGAGGGGAGCTGGAATCTCGGCCAGAGGCCGTGTGACTGCGGCGCAGGCTCGGGTAAGGGGTTTGGGGGCTGGGCTGGCGGCGCAGCCTGGCTGGAGAACCTTCCATTCCATGCCGAAGCGGGAGGCGCGGATGCGGGGGACAGGGGTTCCTGGGCGGGCTTGGTTTCTCGCTGATCCCAGTCCGCGGCAGCCATTCGCCGCTCCAGTTCGGAGACGCGCCTGTTCAAAGATCCGGTGCGGAAGAGGAGAATGATGGGCAGAAGGAACCATCCGACCAGGAGCAGGACGATGAGCCCAGTGATCCCTTCCATATACCCTCCGGAATCGCGCCTGGGGCCATGAGGCTGCGATCGGCCGCGCGACTGCCGCCGACCATGGCGAGCGGTGTCTCGACTGTCAAGAACGAGCGCCGTACCAAGCGGCGCATCGGCTGGCAAGCGGTGCAAGTCGAGTGCCCGTCTGGACCGGAGTCAGGTGCCGATCGAAGCCGGTAGATTTACAGGGCAGGACTGACCAATCCGAGAATGAAAGGAGGGACCAGGTGCCAACCGGGGCATCCAGGGCGGCGCCCAACTGCTCAGCCGCCTCGACGTGAGGTGCTGCAGCCCGTCTCTCTCGCTTTCTGATCTGTTCCGTTGTTTGCCGGCTCTTATCCCGCGGAGGTCAGCGATTCGGCCGGGGCGCGCCTTGACAGTCCGGGGTGGCTCTGCTATCTGTGCCGCGGATCCCCCTCCCAGGGGCATCTGATGCGCGAGGTGTCGATTGTGAGGGGGGCAGCAGGGGATCGAGGAGGAACATCGCATGTCGCCGTCCGACCCCACCCTTCCGCTCCAGGGCATAAAGGTGGTCGAACTGGGTCAGCTCATCGCCGGTCCATTCGCCGGAAAGATGCTGGCCGAATTCGGGGCCGAGGTCGTCAAGATCGAGCCACCGGGCGAGGGAGATCCCCTGCGCAGGTGGCGCAAGCTCTACAAGCGCACCTCGGTGTGGTGGCAGGTCCAGTCGCGAAACAAGCAATCGATCACCCTGGACCTTCGGCATCCCGCAGGGCAGGAAATCGCCCGGCAGCTCATCCGCGAGGCGGACGTGGTGATCGAGAACTTCCGGCCCGGGACGTTGGAGGAGTGGGGTCTCGGCTGGGAGGAGCTTTCCGCCCTGCATCCCGGCCTCATCATGTTGCGAATCTCGGGCTACGGCCAGACCGGCCCCTATCGGGACCGGCCGGGGTTCGGGGTGATCGGCGAGGCCATGGGGGGCCTCCGCTATATCACCGGGGAGCCCGGCCGGCCCCCCGTCCGCGTCGGGGTGAGCATCGGGGACTCCCTGGCGGCACTTCATGGGGTGATCGGGGTCCTCCTGGCGCTGCGCCACCGCGAGGTGAACGGCGGGCGCGGGCAGGTCGTCGACGTCGCGCTATACGAGGCCGTCTTCAACATGATGGAGAGTCTGCTGCCCGAGTACGACGCCTTCGGAACCATTCGGGAGCGCACGGGCAGCGCCTTCCCCGGGATCGCCCCGACCAATGCCTATCCCTGCAGGGACGGCCAGTACGTCTTGGTCGCGGGGAACGGAGACAGTATCTTCAAGCGGCTCATGGAGGCCATCGGGCGATCCGACTTGGCGGGGGATCCTGCGCTGGCCCACAATGACGGGCGGGTGCAGCGGGCGGACGAGATCGACGCGGCCATCGCGGCCTGGACCACCGCGCGGGACCTCGACGAGGTTCTGGAGACGATGACCCGGGCCCGGGTGCCCGCCGGGCGGATCTACTCGGCAAAGGACATCGCCGAGGACCCGCATTACACCGCCCGCGGGATGATCGAGCAGATCGTGACCCGCGACGGACTCTCCCTCAAGGTTCCCGGCGTCGTGCCGAAGCTGAGCAAGACCCCCGGCACCCTCCGCACGCTGGCCCCATCCCCCGGAGAGCACACGGAGGCGATTTTGCGCCGACTGGGCTACAGCGCAGTGGACATCGAGCGCCTGCGTGCGGAGAAAGTGACTTGAGCCGCCACAGCCACCTTCCGGCCCCGCCCGGACAAACGCCGAAGTAGCAAGGCAAACGCCCAGCGATTGGCTGCCAACCTACATGCCATTAAGTATTTGTTTTTAAAGGATGGCCTACCGCCTCCCCCCGCTCCTTTGATGATTTCGTAGCTGCTCCACCCAAAAAACTCGAAATTATCGGAGTAAGCCGGTATTATATTCCCCGATTGCGCTAGCTTGATCGAACCCGTGGCGATTATCACACCGTGAAGAAGGAGGATTCGGCAATGAAGAACTTTTCGAGCGCTGCGATTGCCGTCGCAGCAATGCTGATCGCGTTCGTCTGGTCGATTATCTAGTCGCCGATTCCTGCTTCCTCATCGGCGGCAAGAAAAACCCCTCTCCCCGCAAGAGGAGAGGGGTTTTTGCTTTCTGCCGTGGCGGGCCAAGCGTTAGGGTCGAGTCATGCTGCAGGGGTTCTCTTCCTTGGTGGAGGCGATCATCTCGAGATCCTCGCTCTTGGCCGGGACCTCGCCAGCGATCTTCCAGATGTCCCACTGGTCCTTCTCTTCGCCCTTCTTCTTGCCAATCGCCACCCACATGGGCTGCATCAGTTGGTGATCCCAGGCCCGGAAGTACAGGTCGCGCCCCTTGCCGCCGTTGAACTTGATCTTCTCCATGGCCTCGACGACCTTCTTGCTGTCGGTCGAGCCGGCCTGCTGCATGGCCATGGCAATGGCCTTGGTGCCGTAGTAGTCGCCCCAGGCCTGGTTCTCGGGCGGCTTCCCGTACTTCTTGGTGAAGGCGGCCGTGAACCGCTTCGTCTCAGCTCGTACCACCAGAGAAGCGGGAAGGATCCGGTGATGGCGCCAACACCGACGGGCCACATCAGCAATGTGTCGATCAGTCCCCCCGCCACGTCGATGGTCATGCCGAACTCGGCGTACTGCTTCATGAAGTTGGTCTGGTCGGTCCCGGCCAGGTTCTGGAAGACCACATCCGGTTTGGCATTCCTCACCTTCAGCAGGTACGCAGCGAAGTCCACGCTGCCCGTGGGGATCAGCTCGCTCCCGACCTCGGTCCCACCCATCTTCTTGAGCAACCCCCGGGACACCCGCAGCAGATCGTGCCCGAAGGCGTAGTCCGAGGTCAGGAAGTACCAGCGCTTGTACTGCTTTTCCTTGATGAGATAGCGACCGATCGTGTTGACGTACTGGGAGTTGGAGCCCTCCACCGAGAAGGTGTAGAAGTTGCAGTTCTTGCCCCGAATCTCGTCCGAGTTGGAGCCGGTGTTGACGAGCAGCATCTTGGAGCGGTCCGCCACGTCCATGACCGCCAGGCAGACGGCACTGCTCACCGTCCCCATCAGGGCGTCCACCTTGTCCTGCTGGATGAGCTTGGTAGCCTTCTGCACCGCCACGCCGGGGTTCATGTCATCCTCGGGGACCAGCTGGATCTGCCGCCCGAGGACGCCGCCCGACGCGTTGATCTCCTCCGCAGCGAGCCGTGCCGCGTTGATCATGTACTCGCCCATGGGAGACAGGAACCCGGTCTGCGGGATGAGGTGCCCGATCTTGATGGGCTGCTGCTGGGCCCTGAGGATCGCCGGTGCGAAGATCCCGCCCGTCCCGGCCGCTGCGGCAGCGGCGCCGGCCGCCTTCAGGAACGTCCGCCGCGTGAGATCTCTCCGACGCTTCATGGGTTTTCTCCTCCTGTGTGTGGCCGACCCCGGAGGGTGGCCGGTTCCGTCTGTCCTCCGCCGCGCGACGCCCGGATCATCGCGCAGGTCCGGAATTCGTGTCAACGCGAAAGCCTGCAAGGTTGGGAATTCAGGGTAAGCATTGACGGCGCGTGGGGCCTTCGGCTAGGATGCGCGCCATGCATGCGACAGCGAAGCGCAGCCTCGGCATGGACGAGTTCGTGAAGTCGCACGCCCTGGGCAACGACTACATCGTCCTGGATGGGGGGCGGCTCTCCAGGCCGCTCACGCCCGAGGGGGTGCGCACCATCTGCGACTACCACTTCGGGATCGGCTCGGACGGTATCCTCCTGGTTGTGCCCGGCCGCGACGCCGACTTCGGCGTCCGCATCTTCAACCCGGACGGCAGCGAGGCCGAGAAGAGCGGGAACGGCATCCGCATCCTGGCCAAGTTCCTCTGGGACCACGGCTACGCCCCGCGCCCGGAGTTCAGCCTCTCGACACTAGGGGGGCTGGTGCGGGCGAGGCTCACCCTGGACGGGGATCGCGTGCGGACCATCACGGCAGACATGGGGCGGGCCACCTTCGTGAGCAGCGAGATCCCCGTGACCGGCGCGCGCCGCGAGGTGGTGCGGGAGTCGCTGGATGTGGCGGGCGAGCGGCTGACGGTGACCTGCGTCTCGGTGGGGAATCCCCACTGCGTCGTCCTCACGGACCGCCTGGACGTGGAGCGGGTAAAGCGTCTGGGGCCCGAGATCGAGCGCCACCCGAGCTTCCCCAACCGGATCAACGTCCAGTTCGCGAAGGTCCTGGGCCGGGACCGCGTTGCCGTCGAGATCTGGGAGCGGGGGGCGGGATACACCCTGGCTTCGGGGACCAGCTCCTGCGCCGTGGTCTCGGCCTGCGTGAAGAACGGCCTGACCGGCCGGAGCGTGACGGTGGAGAGCCCGGGCGGGGAGCTCACCGTGAGCGTGACGGAGAACTGGGACCTCACCCTGACCGGCCCGGCATCGGAGATCTGCCGCGGCGCCCTCAGCCGCGATCTGCTCCAGGGCCTGTCCGCATGAGCGCCGCCGCCGAGGCCCTGCATCTCCGCCGCAGCTTTCTCTTCGTCCCCGCCAGCGAGGAGCGCAAGCTCGCCAAGGCGCCCACCCTCGCGGCGGACGCGGTGATCCTGGACCTCGAGGACGGGGTGGCCGCCGCGCGCAAGGCCGAGGCCCGGGCGCTGCTGCAACAGTTCCTGCCAGGCCGGCCTGCCACCGGGATCGAGTGGCTGGTCCGGCTGAACGCCTTCGACACCCCGCACTTCCAGCCCGACCTCGAGGCCGCGCTCCGCGCGGGCCCGGAGGCTCTCGTCATCCCCAAGGTTGACTCCCCCGACGTTCTGCGGCAGGTGGAGGAGCGCCTAGCGGCGGCCGAGCCCGTGCTGGGGCGCGAGCGGGGGAGCGTCAGGCTCTTCGCGCTGATCGAGAGCGCCCGGGGACTGCTCGCCGCCCGGGAGATCGCGGCGGCGACGCCGCGGCTCCAGGGATTGATGCTGGGGCACGTGGATCTGTGCGCGGACCTGGGGATCACGGCGGGGCCGGCGGGGGGCGGGATCCTGCTGCACGCCCGCTGCCAGCTGGTGCTGGCGGCCCGGGCGGCGGGTCTGGATGCGGTGGACACGATCTTCCTGAACGTCAAGGACGCCGAGGGACTGCGGGCGGAAGCCACACAGGCGGTCGGGCTGGGATTCGCGGGGAAGCTCGCCATCCACCCCGGCCAGCTCCCGATCATCCACGCGGCCTTCACCCCCGATGCGGAGCGGGTCGCACGAGCGGAGCGTATCCTCGAGGCCTGGCGGCAGGCGCAAGCCGAAGGGCGCGGGGTCTGCGCCCTGGACGGCCTCCTCATCGAGCGGCCGGTCGTGGAGGCGGAACAGCGGATCCTCCGGCGAGGCCGGCACCTCGGCGCCTAGCATTCCCCCAACCGGCCCTTCCTGCGACCAACCAAGCCCCCACCCCGGCTCCCGGTGCGTGAGCACAATTTGACGACCGACCCACCGGCGGCTAGGCCGGGTCCATTCGCAGGTCACTGCTCGCCTCGCCCGCCTCGCATTTCCTCGCCCTGCCCCGTAAGACTTGAAACCGGGCCCCCGCTAGCCCGGATTATTCACGAAGGACGTGTGAATAATCCGGGCTTACCTGGCTAGGGCCGATTCCCGTTTGGCGCGAGAGCATACTTGCTCCAGGGCAGGCACCGCGCAGTGTCCCGGCGCGCCGGCGACGCGGGTTTCGCGCCGAACCGCTGACCACAAGGGCTTCTGTTAAGCCCGCATTGTTCGCGGGCTGTATTCGCGAATCATGCGGGCTAGGTGCATCCTGCGCTTGGGAGATTGCCGCACGAAGTCGCCGCCTCTTCTCGGAACCCTCCAGAGTCTGCACCGAATAAGAACGGCGGGTGCCCCTGGGGGCACCCGCCGTGGCTGTCTCTCCGCAGGTCGAGCCGAGCCTACACGCCCAGGAGCTTCACGCGCCGATCGTGGTCGTCGATGAGGGCCTGGGCGGCTCCCTCGTACTCGATCTTCCCGTTGTTGATGACGTAGGCCCGATCGCCGAGCG
>Ga0335070_10010459_pt1 | contig 10845 bp, 13 predicted proteins | sample Lox_Sample_13_FD_206722 | JGI IMG/M metagenome (GOLD analysis project Ga0335070, IMG submission 206722) | Soil microbial communities from Loxahatchee National Wildlife Refuge, Florida, United States - Lox_Sample_1.3 | ecosystem: Environmental > Terrestrial > Soil > Wetlands | place: USA...
GGCCGGGGACCCCGATGCCTTCGCCAGGATTCTCATCCAGGAACGCAACTCCCGCCGGGTCTGCGGGCTGCCGCCGCTCTACACCATGCTGAAAGTTCTGGAGGGACGCGCCCAAGGTGAAGTCCTCCATTACGCCTCCGCCGAGGTGGACGCCTACCACTCCTTTGTCAGTTTCACCGCCATGGCCCTCTACGCACGCGGTCACTAGCCCGCATTATACACGACACGCCCTTCGCGCATGATGCGGGCCAGCCAATCCCGGCCTCACCTTACTCTATCAATGTGTTAGAGATACCTTCTGGTGAACAGATCCCGATCGTAGGGCATCAGTCTGGCGGGACATCCCTCTCTCGGGCACAGGAGGCAGCTCTCGAAGAGGTCCTCTGAAGCAAAGAGTATGCCCGAGAGAGACTTGCGGGGAAGCATCATGAGGTCCTCGGTGAGCCGAACGCCGACAGCACGCTCGGTATCATCGAAAAGTTGAAAGAGGAGCTTTTGTTCGTGGAGGGGCCAATCCTCGAGGGAGCCCGGACTCATCCTGGAAATCGTTGCCAGACGGTACTCCTCCCGAAGCCTCTCCTTCAAGGCTCCCAGGGCTGAGTACAAAGCGACCTCACTGATCATATCAGCGACGCGACGCTCAAGGGGCTCATCCTTTTCCACCACCCATCGGTCCAGTTCCCAGCCGCAGGTCGCCACGAACGGGAATGCCAGATCAACCGGCTCGAGATTAACTCGGAGCACCCGGCTCGTCAGGGTGACCCGGTCGACGACCACAGTCCTCTCCGTGTCCTTGCGAAGGGAACTTGCCCGGTAGAGTGCCCTCGGCCTCCCGAGCACCCGCGCGTCGCGAGCGAGACGCTCCGCGAGAGTGAGGTGACCCAGCGTTGCTTCGAGACCCGCACGCGCGAGGATGGAACCCACGTCGAAGCGGAGGGGGACCTGATCGATGATCTTCTCTGCCATGGCGAGCCGCACCGGTACTGCCGATTTAAGGAAAGGTCAAAGGCCGCCAGAGGGGGCCTCATCAGCCCTTGAGACTTCCGGGAGGGATGCCGCAGGCGAAGCGCTTCAGAGGCCAGGGCCACGAATCTTGAAGCGGCCTGCGGTGTGGACGAACCTCTTGCCGGCCAGGATCTGGAGAGCCCTTGCCTTCTCTTTGGGTGACATTCCCTCGACCTCGGCAAGGAGAACGCTCAGCCCCCCGCTCCGGAACAGCCGTTCGTTGTAGAGCTGCTTGAGGCAGAACTGGCACACCACGCTCCAGAAGGGTTCCTTTAGGTTCAGGAACTTGATGCCCGCGGCGTAGGCGGTTGAGCCGGGAGTGGCCTCGTTCCGCTTACTCCAGCACCACGCGACCTCGCCCGTCAGGACAACCGAGTTAAGTGTATCCGGCACGACGAACTCGGCGGTAACCTGTTCCCCGACAAGGAGAGGCCAACTCGTCTGCAGGGCGAGGCCCTGTGTGCTGAGGTTGGAGGCCCTGCCTTTCACCGCGAAGCCGTCGGCTCGTCGGCAAGAGACGAAGAACGAGACCGGTGCGCGCAAACCCTTCCTTTTCGGCTCATATCGCTCCATCGAATACTCACCTCTTGGATACCGCTGTCAGTGTGCCCCTGAGCGAAGAGGCGATAGCGTTTTTCCTGGGCCCCGGAAAATCCGCCCAGCCCCACTCAACGGTAGAGTATCACGGAGGTTCCCTCAGGGCAAATAGAAACCCCAGCACCGCGTCGCCGCTCGCCCGGCCTCCAACAATGGAACGGCATTATGCTTTTTGGGAGCTCACGCCCCCTATTTGCTTCTCCGCGAGCCATGTTCTCAGCTCGTTGATGTACGGTTCCGGAAATCCATGTCGCGTTGCGGCGGCCACGATAGCTTCCAAGTACTGAGACCTTGGCGAACCCGGCCGGTCATTTGCTGCGATGTATACAAAGGCATTGCTCACGGCGCCGCGCATGAGCGTCACCTTCACCGGTACTCTTGAGTAAAGGCCGCCTGCCACATCCTCGTACTCGTCCAGGTGTAGCAGATCTCCTTCGGACAGGGCCCAGAGAACTCCATAGACTTTCTTTCCGGTTCCAGGAACTACAGTTGCGAAGCCCCGCTGGTTGATAATGAATCTGTAGTCGAAGAGAATACCGATTCCACTTGCCCTCGCGCTCGGGTACATCCGCGCCATCCGGGACGAATCCATGTTGGAACCATACGCAAAATAATAGATCATCATGGCGCGACTCCTGCGGCTCCTGTGGGTCTCATCGGCTCGCCCGTAAGATCCCGACCGCAATCACCATCACTCTTACGGACAGCCTCAGGGAGCCGTATCAACCGACTGCCCCTTGAGTCACAGCCCCCCACTCAGAAGGTTCTCTCGGCATCTCCTCCCTGTGCCGCCACGGTCGCGGCCATCCCCGCCAACCCGGCGCCTATCAAAAGAACGCTTGTGGCTGTCAAACGACGCTTCCCTTCTTTTCGGAAAGGGGTTTTCTGGAAGATGTGTAACAATATACAATAGATTTTCGTTTATGCTAGCCCGCGTTATCCACGAACCACCTGCTCGACGCCTGCGGCAGACGACGGGGAGAAGTGTTCTATGAGGAACGGGTCGAGCGCTCGATCCGGCAACGAGGTTCGCGAAGCGGGACTCTGGGAGAACATCCGGGAGCGCCTCTTGGGGCGGCGCCGCGCCCTCGACTGGATCCAGGTGGAAGTCACCTCCCGCTGTCCGGGTCGCTGCACCTATTGTCCCCACACCACCATGTGCGCCGGGTGCCGCCGCTTCCGGGCGCGCCTCGCCGGCGGCGACCCGAACTTCCCCTGCAAGACCTGCCCCAAGAGGTTTTCGCCTTAATACTTGGTTGTCCACTCCTTCCCCCGCCGACAGGACGCGCCTGCGGCCTTTTGGACGCGCCCACCTCCGGCCGGCCAGATCGCCCCCTGCCCCGCCCCATTCCATCGCGGCTGGCATGTCCCGCTTGTCCCGCTTGTCCCGAGCGTGTCGCGGGGGAGGGGGCCGTCGCGGGGGAGCCGCTCCCACAGGCTCCTCCTGGCGAAATCGGCCGGCACCGGAGGGAGGGGGCTCTCCGGAGCAAGGCGCATCTGGAGCCACTACCTTCTTCCCGAGTAAAGAAAGGCCTCCCAAACTTTGTATGCCGCCCGCTGCAAGGCCGGGCCTCACCTTATACTGTCAATGCTGCGACTATGCGTCCTTGCCGAGGAAGGCCCCCTGCCGTAGCCCATTCACTCGCGGCTGGCCTCCGACCCGGAGGGAAGCCGATCCCACCAAACTTGTCCTCCTCGTGGTTTTGTGAGAATCTTCGCCCTGATTCGAATTCCGAAAAGGAGGAGAGGATATGGCACAAAACGTCATGGTCGTTATCGGGAGCCCACGGAAGAGAGGAAACAGTTCCGTCTTGGCGAAGCAGGTTGTCGCCGGCGCTAAGGCGGAGGGAGCGAAGGTGGAGACGTTTTTTCTCCACGACATGAATATCAAACCCTGCACCGCCTGCGATTCCTGCCGGAAGAACCCCAAGATCGATTGCGTGATTCAGGATGACATGCAGATCCTTTACCCGAAGCTGAAGAGCGCCGACGCCATCATCATCGCCAGCCCGGTGTACTGGTTTACCGTCTCGGCCCAGACAAAACTCTTCATGGACCGCTGGTATGGCCTAGGGGGTGACGAAGGATATGCACTGGCCGGGAAACGGTTCGGAATCGTTCTCGCCTACGCCGGCGAGGATCCCTTCGTCTCCGGCGCGGTCAACGCCTTGCGCATGTTTCAAGATGCTCTCCGTTTCATCGAAGCTGAGATCGTGGGCATGGTCTACGGGAGCGCCTGGAAAGCGGGCGAGGTCCGGAAGAACAAGGCCTTGATGGGCGAGGCCTACGAGCTGGGGAAAAAGATTGCTACGGAATAGCAAGAGCGACAGGGAGTCCAAATTTTGCACTTCATATGTGCGACAATCGCTCAGCGGCGGTGTGGCGCCTTTTCCTCGGCGAGGCTGGATGCCGCCTCAGCCGCACAGTTTCCGGACCACGCAGGCAACATTAGCAAAGGGACCGCTGAAGTCGGGCTCGGGAATGCTCAGTGGTGCGCTCTCCTCATCAACAGTAAGCCTCAGTGAAGAGTAATCGATTTCGCCGACTTCGGTCGTCAGGTACGTCTTCATGCCGGTTGCTCCGGCGACCATGTCATTGATCGGATCGTTTCCCACCATAAGGCACTCTTCGGGGGCCGCATCGATTTTCTCACAGATCTGGAGATAATACTCAGGCCGGGGCTTGACGAAAAACATGTTTTCAATGTCCGTCACCAGATCGAACCTGAACCTGTCGAGGCCGGCCCAGGCCATGCGCTTCTGCTGCACCATAAGCGGAAAGATGGGGTTCGAGGCGACCACCAGTTTGAGGCCTCCCTGCCGTAGCTGGCTAATACCGTCGTGAAGACCGAAGGGGACCTTTACCTCAACCTCGATCCTGTCGTATTCGTCCTCGTAGAATTTCACGAAACGCCGCCAGATCTCAGTAACCGGGTGCTCGCATTTTTCAGTGAAGACATCGAGGAAGAACCGGCGATTGCTCACCTCGCCACTGCTCCGCCGAAGAGCCATCGTCGCCCTGAGGACGCGGTTCCGGAACTCTTCCGGCGGGAACATGTCCGAAAAGCTCCGGCAAATGCGGGCAAAGTAGCGTTTATAGAACGCCGGCTCGTCAAAGAGAACCAGGGTGTTATCTAGGTCGAACAGGACCGCCTTGAGCATATCTCATCCGTAGTTTCGCCGCGTCCTCCGCCCCTAGCCCGCATTATGCATGAACCACGACCTGCGACCGCGCCAGGGCGCGGCGTTGTGGATTTGCCCGCCAACGGTGGTGCAGTTTGCCCTGCCTCCTCATATTCAATCGCGGCTGGCCACCGGCCCGGAGAGAAGTCGCTCCCACTGGGAAAAACTTGGGTGGTGGGCCGTGCCCACCCTGCATCCTTACGAAACCGGCCAACACCGGAGGCAGGGTCATCTGCTCCCGGAGGCTTTCGCGAACGGTTGCTGCAGCCCAAACCAAGCTTCCCTCTCTTCTCGACCCGGGCTAATCTTCCAGGATGACCAGATCGAGAGCCACGGTGTTCCGACCCTGCTGGGGGTAGATCTGGCTGGTGAGAGTTCGATAACCGGGCGCAAAAACCTTCACGTGGATGTGGGGCGGCCGCCCAAAGTAGGACGGGGGGAAATCCGTTTCGAAACGGTAATCTCCATCCTCGGCCGTTACCAACGCCCCCCGATGTTCGTCATCGTAGCTTCCCCGCGCGTTCGCCAGCCACCACTCCACCCGTGCCCCCGGTATCGGTTTGCACGAACTGGCCGACCTCACCGTGCCGCTTATCGTCAATCCCCGGCCGGTGCGTTCTCGAATCGGTGCACCTGCCTTGTAGAACGGCCCCTCCGCGTCAGAGGCGGTAGGCGGGCACTTCGTCTGCGCCATGGTCGCGGCTGGGCTGAGGAGCACCAATAGGGTTCCAACGGCGATATAGAGCAGGTAGTTCATGGTCCCCCCTCAAAAAAATCACTTGCCAGGCGCAGAGTCCTGACGCTCCCTGGCTGGCAAGGAACCCGCAGCCACCCTCCCGGCACGTGCTTCTTCCTCTCGACTTCGGGCAGCCCCCGCTTGCGCAGACCAAGAAATCCTCGCGCATTACCGGTATACTCTAACCAATGTCCCGCCGGAATGGGAGTAGCTATATGAGAGGGGGCCCGAGAGCAGGACTCCGTGCCCCGGCGGGCCCCCTTATCTCAACGATGGATGGGGAGACGACGAATGAGGTATCGGTTCTTTCTTTGCTTTTGGGGATATCTTGCACTAAGATGCAGGGTAAACCGGGCGGGTAGGTCAGGTCATCGCAGACGCCCTGAAGAGGAGCTCTCATCGGACAAACGCCGTTTCAGGGCTCCCATGTCCGCACTTTCAGTCCCGGGGTTGGCGGTCATCCAGCTAGTATCGGGAAAGACCTCGAGATGGAGCTAGAACCCAAGAGGTCGTATTCAGGGGGTACTCACATGAACAGATGGCTCGTCGCGGTTGTCATGCTTGCCGCCCTTCTACCAACAACGCTAGCGAACGCAGCGGCCAATGCCGAGTGCATCGAGCCGATCCCAGAGCTTTTCGAGCGAGTCTCGCCCGCCGTTGTCTCCATCTCGGCGGTCGCGGTCGACCCTTTTGACGTCAATAATCGGGTGAGCCTTGTCGCGGGCTCGTCCTCACAAACTCTCACGTGGTTTTCGGTCACCAAGGGATCACCGTGACCCTGGACGACGGCCGCAAGGTCGAGGCGAAACTCCTGGGGGCTGATCCGATCATCGACCTCGCTGTCCTTCGCATTCCGGTTTCCCGTCAAGGCCAACCCCGGGCAGTGCTGGGAAACTCTGATTCGATCCGCATCGGTGAGGAAGTTATGGCGATCGGCAACCCCCTCGGCCTTGAACAGACGCTGACCCGAGGCGTAATCTCAGGGCTCAATCGGTTCATACAGGACTCCCCCCTGAGCCTGACGCCTCCTCTCATTCAGACGGACGCTCCCATCAATCCGGGCAACTCCGGCGGACCCCTCTTCAATCGGTGCGGCGAGGTAATTGGAATAACCACATCGATGGTGGCCGACGCTCAGAATATCGGTTTTGCTGTGCCCATCAATATCGCCAAACAGGTATTACCGAGCCTCGTAGAACAGGGACGAGTGATCCGCCCCTGGTTTGGTGTGAGTGGCAGGCTCATCAGCACCGACTGCGCGGCGATCATCAACGTGCCGGTGGTTGACGGCTTCCTGGTAGAAAAGGTCGATCCCGGAAGTCCAGCTGAGCGGGCGGGGATACGCGAGGGTGTTCTGCCGATCACGATCGGTGGAGACAACTTTGTGCTCGGGGGCGACATCATTACTGAAATCAATGGCCAGCCTGTCAATGATTCAAAGAAATTCGCCAGGCTGATCAGCTCCCTAAAGGTAGGTGATACAGTTCAGTTGACTCTCCATCGCGACAAGGAGACACGGAGGGTCGAGTTCAGGTTACCAGAACGGCCCGTTCTCCCGGGGGATTTGCGACCCAGCTCCTCCGGCACCCTGTTACCGATGGGGAACAGACCTGGTAGCCTCCCCCTGAATCAACGACGGATAACAACTTTCTCGCGATAAGAGGACGGATGGCCCAGGGTATTGTCCACCTGTAAAGCGCCGACCTTCACCATGGTTTGCCAGGTGAGGCCGACCTGTTCCACGAGTTGTTTACCCCTATTGACCGCTTTTCTCGCCTCGTCCTTTTTCCCGTTGCTTCGCCGTGGGTTCTCTGGCAGAATGAGGAAAGCCTTACAGCCAACGGCGCGAGCCGCTATTCACATTAAGGCGCGTCGCGAACACTATCGAGATCTTGAAGGGCCAGAAGCTTCATTGGAGCGTGGCAGGTGGCCATTCGAGTTTTCATACGGTGCGAAACCATTCCTGGAAACGAGGCGTTGCTCTATGAACTTCTGATGAAAAACCGCACCAGACTCATCGGCACCAAAGGCTACATCTCGGGCGAGACCTTGTGCGCTATGGATGATCCCAGCAGTTTCCTCATCATCAGCACCTGGGACTCCTTCGAGCAGTGGAATGCCTGGGTAAACTCCAAGGAGCGCAGGGAGACGCAGACGAAGATCGACAATCTCCTGAGAACCCCTTCCGTTCACCACGTATACTTCTGCGGCTAGCATGCCATGTTAGCAGAGAATCACGTTCATGCGTGCAGATCACGCGATCTGTCAAGCAAGCACATCAGGAAGTGGTGATAACCAAACATCAGTGATTTGACTACAGGGTTTCCATTGCCTTATAAGAACTGTCTATCCGATCGCGGAGTAATAAGATTAACTTCTCTAATATTTTTGTCTTAATCTCCAGGTTTTTCGCAATGTAGTCTCTTAGCCTCGAACATTCTATGGAAACGAGGGTGGTAGCCCTGTAACATATGGCAGTACACATGTGCCGATGTTCCTCACCAAGCACTGCAAACCAGCCACCCATGAGCCTTCTGGATGGTGTTGCTCGAAAGGTAAATACGGGTATCTTTGCCTTACGTTGATCTCCGATATCGATAGTTCGTTCGAGAGTAACCTCTCCCTCCGCGAGAACGTATAATTTTTTCCCGACACCACCTTGTGAATAGATACTATCACCGACGTTGAATTTCTCGATGTTACATAGCTTGGCAATGGACCTGATTTCTTTGTCGGAGAGCTCGCTGAATACCTCACATTTCCGGAGGAGCCTCGATATCTTATCCATATCCATTAGAGTAGATCCTTCGTCAAGAGACTAAGGTATCGGTACTTTAGCCCGTGCCGGAACGCGCGTCACTCTCTGAGCCGTTGGAGGACTGGACGTATGAAAGACGGCCGTGATTCTATGCGACATGAAGAAGCGAAAGCACAAGTGGACCGCCGAGAAAAGGCATATAACGCCATGAGACAATGCGCACTTGCCCGAATCGTACCGCTGTATCTTCAGACGGATTAACACTCTCCGAGCAACTCCGACACATTGGAGTTAATGCCATGCTATGAAAAGGCTGCAAAAAATTAAAATCTATCACTGCCTTTCACCTTAACTTATTGATGCTTGATTCATCGATTAGAAAATATACTATATCGATGTTGGCTGGTCAAGGAAATTGTTGCCTTCCACGATGATATATATTAAACTAGCTGCTGTGCATATCAGGTCCGGCGGCCCGACTGAGGAAGCACGAGGGGAGTCAGTCAGCATGCTTTATGGAAAGAGAAGTTCCTCTGGCGGACTTGGCTGGTCAGTAGGAGACTTGCAGCGGGATTTCGCAAGTGGACAGAGATTGCCCTCACCGGATATCAAAACTATCGTGGCCCGGTGGAATTAGCTGCAGCGATTACGTTTGAATGAATAAGTCTTCTGTAAAACCTCTTTCGTTGGTCGAGCAGAAAGCTGGGATTATCTTTCACTCGTGTTTTTTCGATGTGAAAATCGCCGGTTCATCGATAGTTCTGCGCTTTAGCTGCTCACTTAAGGGGTAATTTTTGTAATGACTACTCGGGTTTTAGTTCGTACCGATTTACCTTGGCGGGACCCGGCGGCAGATTAATAGAAGTGAATTAGGGAAGGGTCGAAATCCCAGTGGAGATTCCAGCTTCCGAATTGAGTCCCGCAGAAAGGGCAATGGTTCAAGACATCTCGGCCATGCTGCCTGCATTTGAACGGCACCGGGGAAACCTCATTCCTATTCTCCAGGCGATTCAGGAAAGGCATTCGTACCTGTCCAGCGCGGCGATAAAAATGGTCGCCAAGCACCTCGACATTGCTCCAGGGGAAGTGTACGGGGTGGCCACCTTCTACAACCAGTTTCGCTTCCAACCTCCCGGCAGGCACCGGATCAAGGTTTGTCTCGGTACCGCCTGCCATGTGGCGGGGGGGGAAATTATCCTGGAAAACTTCGAACGTAAGTTGGGCATAAAGGACGGAGGAACCACAGCCGACCGCGAATACAGCATAGAACGGGTGGTCTGCGTAGGATGCTGCGCCCTAGCGCCCGTGGCCGTGATTGATGAGGACGTGCTGGGACGCATGCTGCCGAGCAAGGTCGAGGGTTTATTTGTTCAGTTCGAGGTTGAACGCCAGCGCCAGGACCGGGAAAAAGCGGCGAGGGAATCCGGTGAACAAGCAAGAGATTGAGGCACGCCTCGCATCTATCCATCGGGAGGCAGAACGACGCGCCCAGCACAGACAGCGTGAGGGTATTCCCACCATTTATATCGTTATGTCCACCTGTGGACTCGCCTCCGGCGCAGCGGAAACGAAGCGCGCCTTCGAAGAAGCGATCTCCCATAAGGGGATCCAGGCGCGGATCGTCCCGGTTGGGTGTCTCGGCCATTGCTATGCAGAGCCCCTGGTCGTAATCGACCACCCCGCCTCGGGATTTCCGCCAATATGCTATCACCAAGTCTCCGCTGGGAGGGCGCGAGTCTTGGTCGGATCTTACCTGGAAGAAGGCGATCCGGTTTTCGAATACGTCCTGGGAGCCATGGAGCGAAGCGATCTGATCCCGTCGGTGATGGACTTCCCGCGTTTCAGCCTGGAACAAAGATTGGTGATGGAACACTGTGGTCACATCGATCCCGATGACATCTATCAATACATCGCCCTCGGTGGCTATTCCGCCTTGGCTCGGGCGCTCGCATCTGAGCCCGCTGAGATCATCCATCTGATCGAGACCTCGGGGCTTCGCGGCAGAGGCGGTGCGGGTTTTCCGACCGGGCGCAAGTGGAAGCTCGCAAGAGCCACCGAGACGGGCGGAAAGATTGCCATCTGTAACGCCGACGAAGGCGACCCCGGGGCTTACGTGGACCGCACAATTCTCGAGAGTAACCCCCAGCAGTTACTGGAGGGTCTTGCCATCTGTGCGTACGCCGTGGGAGCAAACGAGGCCATTGTTTATGTCAGGGCGGAATACCCCCTCGCCGTACAGACCGTCAAACGAGCCATTAAGAGCGCCAAGGACGTTTCACTTCTGGGTTCCGGTATCCTGGGCACATCATTTAATCTCGAGGTGTCGGTGTTCGAGGGCTCTGGGGCCTTCGTTTGCGGCGAAGAGACCGCCCTGATCCGGTCGATCGAAGGAAGGCGTGGAATGCCACAGCACCGACCGCCTTACCCTGTACAAAAGGGCCTGTGGGGTCGACCGACCGTGGTGAACAACGTCAAGACGCTGTCGTCTTTGCCCTCTATTGTCCAGAAGGGCGGAGCGTGGTTTCGCGCCATCGGCACCGCGAGCAGTCCCGGTACCGCGGTCTTCT
>Ga0335070_10010460_pt1 | contig 10845 bp, 8 predicted proteins | sample Lox_Sample_13_FD_206722 | JGI IMG/M metagenome (GOLD analysis project Ga0335070, IMG submission 206722) | Soil microbial communities from Loxahatchee National Wildlife Refuge, Florida, United States - Lox_Sample_1.3 | ecosystem: Environmental > Terrestrial > Soil > Wetlands | place: USA: Florida...
GGCGCGTTCCGCCACTACCCGCGCCCCGTCTGTCCGCAGTGCTTGTCGCGAACGTACATCTGGGAGCTGTCCTCGGGACGCGGCACCGTCTACACGTGGACCATCGTGCGCGGCCCCACGCTCCCCGCCTTCGAGCACAAGTTGCCCTACAACATCGTCGACGTGCTGATGGACGAGGGCGTGCACTTCGTCAGTGAGATCCTCGACTGCGCGCCGGACGAGATCAGCGCGGGCATGCGCGTGCAGGCGACCTTCGTAGCGGTGACCGACGAGATCACGCTCGTGAAGTTCCAGCGCGAGGGGTGAGGAACCGAGTGCCGGCAACCTCCTGAACTCTGGGCAAACGTCCTGCAGCTCCGGGGCGCACTTCTTGCCTCACGGCATCGACGATCGGCCCTCAGGCGACGCCGGCGCAGGCCAGGTGGGCCGCCGGCCGCGCCCGGTAGCCGTCGGTGCGCGTTGCAAAGTAGCGCCGGTCGATCTCGGCCATGTCCAATTGTTCGATCAGCGTCCAGCCCGTTGCGTGCAGTTCGGCGCCCAGCGTCGTCGGGTCGAGTCCGGTGATCATGGGTTCGCCTACGGCGCGTGCTCGTTCGAGCGTCCTCCGCCTCGGCAGCGGCGCGTTCTCGGAGAGAACATCCGGGTGGATGAAGTCGAACACCAGCTCGCTCCCGGGCGCGGCGACACTGCGCATGGCCCGCCATGTCTCCTCGACGGCCGCGCCTGTGAGATACATGGTCACCCCGAGCCATGCAAAGAAGGTCGGTGCATTCCGTCGAAACGGCAGGCGACCGAGCGCCTCGGCGATATTCTCGCGCTCGAAGTCGACCGTGCCAAAGTGGAGGTTCGCCGGTTCAGCCAGGCCGGCGGCCGCCAGCCGTTCCCGCTTGACCGCCTGGCTCTGCGGATGGTCGAGCTCGAAGACCTGGAGGCGGTCGCACAGGTCAGTGCGGCGGAAGGCGAACGTGTCGAACCCGGCACCGACGAGGACGTACTGATCCACGCCCCGTTGAACGGCCGTCGCCAGCCGGTCCTCCGTGTAGCGCGCGCGCACCAACACGTGCGGCGCAGGCGTGATCTCGCGCAGCGCGCGCGCGAGCACGGTCTGGGGATCGCCGGGCGAAACCCCCAGCTCGCGTCCGTCACGCACGCGCCTTTCGGTAAGAGCAGCCATCTCGCCAGCGGTCAGCAGCCGGTGCGCGTAAGGGTCGTCGAAGAGCTTCGGCTCGTCGTGCAGGTGATGCTGCGCCCGATAGAACGCCGCCGCGAGAGCCGTCCTGCTGTACCGGTCTGCCTGCATCGCACGAGGCGTACCACGCGCCCTTGCATGCTAACAAGGGCATCTGCACGCGGCACATTCGGTTGGCGCGCAGATCAGTTCGGCGGTAATCATCGCGCACCGCCACCCAGGCATCCCCAACTGGATCGACACCGCTGGGCATCGGCGAGGGCTTCTTCTGCCCGTTGGCTACAACCCGAGGAATTTCTCGAGCAGCCGACGTGTACGGTGCCACCACTGGATCGCGCGCGTACAGCGTACCCTCACCGGCTGCGCTTTGTAGCCGCGATTGCCTGTAGCAGTTCGCTCCGATCGAAGAACACCTCGTTGGAGTAGATCCGGCCATCACGGATTTGCACCGTGCACACACCCTCGACCTCGATCGTAATGCTTCCTGCCGGAATGGACGCGTGCCATCTGTTCAGGAATCCGTCCTGCATCGGGGTGGAGCCGCGATGGGTCCACACCCAGTTGGGATTACGACTGAGCAGTTTGGTGAAGTAAGCCAGCAGCGCTTGACGGCCACGCACACCGGTGGGGACAGCAGGGTCTGCGTAGTATGCGTCCTCGGTATAAAAGGACGCCAAGTGCTGGGGGCGATTGCCGCTCCATGCCGGCAGCCAGATTGCCGCGAAGGCGCGGGCGTGCTCCGCGTCGTATCCCTGGAAGTCCACGGCTGTCCCTTGGGGTGGTTACGAGGCAGCCGCCAGCGCGATGTGCCAGCGCATTGGCGCACGCTTGATGCCACCGACGAAGCTGGAGCGTACACGTTGTGCTGGCCCTGCCGGCTCGCAAGATTCCAAACGCGCGCGCAGCTGGGCGAAGGCGTGGTGCAGCTCCAGGCGCGCCAGATGCGCGCCGAGGCAGACGTGCTCCCCCATGCCGAAGGCGATGTGCAGGTTCGGCTGGCGATCGATGCGGAAGGCGAACGGGTCCTCGAAGACCTCCTCGTCGCGGTTGCCGGACGCATAGAAGAGGCACACGGACTCGCCGGTGCAGACGGTCTTGCCACGCAGCACGTACGCGCGTGTTGCTGTCCGCGAGAACTGGATGACGGGAGTCGTCCAGCGTACGATCTCCTCGACAGCGCTGTCGAGCAGCGCAGGATTGCGGCGCAGCTTCTGCCACTCGCCGGGATTCTCCAGGAGTGCCAGCATACCGCCGGTCATCGCGTTGCGGGTCGTCTCGTTGCCGGCAACGACGAGCAGAAAGTAGTAGGAGAGCAACTCGACGGGCGGCAGCGGCGCGCCGTTGACCTCGCCGTTCGCGACTACGCTGACGATGTCCCCGGTTGGCCGCACGCGCCGCTCGGTCACCAGGTCGTTGAAATACGTGAACAGCTCCACGCGTGCCTGATTGAGCGTTTCATAGGGTGTAGAGCCGTGCTGGAATTCCGGATCCTGCGGCGCGATGATCTCGTTGGTCCAGCGGAAGAGCAGTTCCCAGTCGCGGCGCGGCACGCCGAGCATCTCGGCGATCACCGCGATCGTGATGCGCGCCGAGATGTCACGCACGAAGTCGCCCTCGCTCCTTTGCGCGGCATCGTCGAGCACCTCGCGCGTGACGTGCGCCACCTTGCCGTCCATCGCGCGGATGGCGCGCGGGGTGAACCAACCGCTGGTCACCCTACGAAAGCGGGCGTGGTCGGGAGGATCCATGTTCAGCAGGTGGCGCGCCGCGCCCTCGGGAGGTGGCGGCAGGTCGTTGGTGAAAATGGCCAAGCGCGGCGCGTTCAAGAAGATGTCCGGCTGCTTGGCGATCTCGATGATGTCGGCATGCTTGGTGATTGCCCAAAACGGATCGACGTTCGGCCGGTCGTACCAGAATACCGGGTGGTGACGGCGGAGCCACGTCCACTCCGGGTGTGGGTAGCCGTGTTGCTCGTAGTGCTCCGGCGTCACCAGGTCGAGTGTCTCAGCGTCGAATTCGCGGTCGAGTGTATGCATCGCGTACCGTCTCCTTTGCGGGTGCAGCCGCCAACGATTATGCCGATTGACGTGGCTGTATTACCAGCCCTCCACACCGTCACGCTGGCGGCGGGCGTTGGTCGGCGCGGCGCGGAAACCACGGGAGGAACGCGTTGGTTTGCCGCCGGTACGCTTCGTAGTCCGGACGTGTCTTCGCCAGCTTGCGTTCCAACAGGGCGACCCCGGAAACACGCATCAGCATGAAGGTCATGAGCAGCGGGCTGATGATGGTCCACACACCCCATGGCGTGGCCAGCGCGATGAGGAAAAACGCCCACCAGACCAGTGCGTCGCCGAAGTAGTTGGGGTGCCGGGTGTAGGCCCACAGGCCGCGGTTCATCACCTTGCCGGCATTCGCCGCCTCGGCTTTGAAGCGTGCCAATTGCCAGTCGCCCACCGACTCGAACAGCAGCCCGACCGCCCACAGCAACGTCGCCACCGCCTCCAGCCACGTCAGCCGCGCAGGGACAGGTGAAATCTGCGCCACTTGCAGCGGCAGGGAAATCACCCACATCAGCGCCCCCTGCAATCCGAAGACCATGTACAGGCTCACCAGGCCGAAGCGCTCGCCGTGCCGTTTGCGCATGGCGCGGTAACGGTAGTCCTCCTCCTGCCCCCAGTTGCGCCAGAGCAGATACACCGCCAGGCGCAGGCCCCAGAGGGTCACGACCGAGGTCACCAACAGCTTGCGGCCGCTGTAACCGCCGCCGACGCGGCAAGCGACGTGGGCAATCAGCACGAAACCCAGGCCCCAGAAGATGTCGACGATGCTGACGTCGCGTTTCGCCAGGCTGAGCAGCCAGACGAGAACCATCATCACGGCCGTAGCCGTCAACGTCGCCAGCAGAACCGCCGCTGCATCCATGCGGGCTCCCTCCGAAGCCTCCCCCCTTTACGAGATGGTTACGCTTGCATTATGACTCTTCCCGTCAGATGCTCCGAAACGGGGAGGCAAGGCAAGTGGAGCAGAGCAGAGCAGACGGACAACGCGAGATCGTGCGCCGCCACCGGCGTCGCTCTCCGGGTCGCTCGCATGCACTGGGGTTGGTGCTCTCCGGTGGCGGCGCGCGCGGCGCATTTCAAGTCGGCGTCTACGAACGCTTGTTGCGCGACCCGCGCTTCGCGCGCGGACCGGTGGTCCTCTCGGGAACCTCGGCCGGGGCGATCAACTCCGCCTTGATCTGCGCGGGCCGCTCGCCGCGGCAGATGATGCAGTTCTGGAACGAGATCGCCGACAACCCGCCGGTGGCAGCCAGCGCGCTCTTCTTCCAAACGGCGCTGCGCACGCTGGTGCGCCTCACCCTCGAGGAGTCGACGCGCTGGATTCGGTCGAGTCGCCCGGTACGCGCGTTTCTGCAACGCGCGTGGAACCATGTGCCACCGCGGCCCGGGAGCCTCTCAGCCTTGTTCGTCGAGTATCTGCTGACGACGCGCTTCGAGCTCGTGAGCCGGTTGCTCGACGGCATCAAGGAGCCATTCCTCGCCGACACCACGCAGCTGCGCGAGCGGCTGCGCGAGACGTTCGGCGGCGACCGCGTGCCGACCAACGGGCATCGGCTGGCGATCAACACGGTCGATGCGCATACCGGTCACGTGGTGCGCTACGTCACGCACGAGACGCCGCTCACACGGCCGCCCGACTACGTCATTGTCGACGCCATTACCGTGGACATGATCCTGGCGAGCGCTAGCATTCCATTGCTTTTCCCACCGGTGGAGATCGGTGGGCGGCTCCTGTGGGATGGTGGCTTGTTGGTCAACACGCCGTTGGCGCCGGTGGTGGCCCTGGGGGCGGACGAGATCATCACGGTGCTGGTCACCGAGGCCCCCGACCCGGACCGCGGGCCGTTCACGCGCTTCGGGCGGGCTGTCGAACGCACCGTCGACAGCTTCCTGGAAAACGCGTACAACATCGACCGCAAATTGCTGCTCGAACGCAACCGCCTGGCGCGCTTGCAGGACAGCCGCTATCGCGACGTCACCCTGTACGAGGCGGTGCGCCCGGCACGCGACGGGTCATTCAATGCCGGTTCGTACTTGTACTTCGAGCGCAGTGTCCTCGCCGAGATGCATGCCGCCGGACGCCGTGCTGTCAGCGCCTGGCTGGCCGCGGGCCCGCGCGTCGATCATTTGGAAGAATCGGCGGCGGGCGTCGCGGCGTAGCGCCGGCGGGTGGCCATGAAGCAGGGGGACGGCCGATGAAGATCGGCATCTTCCTCCCTACTTTCGGCGCCGGCCATCAGCCCGAGTACCTCAGCGCCTTGGCGGGTGCCGCGGAAGCGGTCGGCGTCGAGAGCCTCTGGGCACCTGAACATGTCGTGCTCGTCGACGAATACCGTTCCGCATATCCGTACGCCGAGGACGGGCGCTTCCCGCTCGACCCGTCGCTGGGCGGGCTCGCCGATCCGTTTGCGGTGCTGACCTATCTTGCGGCGCTGACATGGCGGGTGCGCCTCGGCACCGGCATCTGTCTGGTGCCGCAACGTAACCCGGTGTACACCGCCAAGATGGTGGCGGCGTTGGACGTCTTGTCGCACGGGCGTTTCGATTTCGGTGTCGGCGTCGGCTGGTTTGCCGAGGAGTTCGCCGCAGTCGGCGCCGAGTTCGCGCGGCGCGGGGCGCGCACGCGCGCCTACCTCGAAGTGATGCGCCGGCTGTGGATACAACCCGAGGCGTCCTACGAGAGCGAGTTCTACCGCTTGCCGCCGGTGCGCTTCGAGCCCAAGCCGGTGCAGAAGCCGCATCCACCGATCATCTTCGGCGGTGAAAGCGACGCAGCGCTGCGGCGCGTCGCCGACCTCGGTCAGGGTTGGTTCGGGTGGAACGTGACCCCTGAGACGACGAGGGAGCGGGCCGTGGCGCTCGAGCGCTTACTTCAAGCGCACGGTCGCACCCGCGCCGAAGTATCGATCACTGTCTCGCCGTACACCCTGCCCACGCAGGACCTTGACGCGATGAAGCGCTATCGCGACGCGGGGGCTGAGCGCGTGGTGTTGCTGCTGTTCGACGGCCCCACAACCCACACGGTTGGCCCCGCGCTCGAGAAACTGGCCGAGCGCATCATCGAACCGGCGCGGTCGCTATGAGGAAGGATTCGAGAGGGAGGAGCTTATGATCGCCCGATGGTGGTCCCATTGTGCTCGTCTCGATTCTGCTGAGCGCCGGTACGGCGCCGGGCCAAACGGCATTCAGCTACCAAGGGCAACTCACTGATACCGGCCAGCCGGGCAACGGCAGCTTATGACTTCCAGTTCGTCTTGTTCGGCGCCGCCAGCGGCGGCACGGCGACGGGCGCGTCGACGCTCACGACGTCGCGTTGCTCCTCGCTCGGATATTTGACGAACCCTGAACTCGTGGCGGGTTGCGCGTCTTCCAGTCCTTTGCGGATCTCGGTGTGTTCCGCGTGCTCCAGCGCCGCCCGGTCTCGGTTGTGCCAGTGCCCCTTCCCGATGGGGACGCTGCGAAACGAGTTGCGTGAGCGGGCGCTCTATGCGAGGCAGAAGAGCTGATCAGTTGGCGGGCGGCCGGAGGCCAATCAGGGTCAACGGCTCCGGGATCTTCGCAGGAACCATTTTTCCATAAGGGAAGGAGAAATCTCGATGCAGCGTCTCATTGGAATGATGGCAGTGGTGGTGGGATTTGTTGGCGCCGTGGCCACCGCAAGTTATGGCGACACCGTGATGGAGGGCACAACGGCCGGCGGCGCCGCCTTCAAGATCGTCGTGCCCACCGCCTGGAACGGCGACCTGGTGATCTGGAACCACGGTTACAGCTTGACCCCGATCCAACAGGTGACAGACCTCGGCCCGCTCTCAGCGGTGCAACTCGCCGAGGGCTACGCGATCGCGGCTTCGGGGTATCAGCAATCCGGCTGGGCCCTCTTCCAGACGAAGAAAGATCTGCAGAACCTGATGAAAGTGTTCAAGGCCAACTTCCACAAGCCGAAGCGCATCTTCATCAACGGCGAGTCGCTGGGAGGGATCGTGACCGACCAGGCGGTTGAGACGGCGCACCTCGGAAACGTCGTCGGCGCCTACCCGATGTGCGGCGTCCACGGCGGCAGCATCAATTGGAATGCGGCGCTCGATCTGCGGCTGCTGTACGACTTAATCTGCTCGAACACCCCGGCGGCGGCGATCCCTGGAGGACCGACGGGCCTCCCGGCACCGGGGTACCCTGGTTACACGTTCGGGTTTGGTGACCTCGGAACCGCTGTGAACGCCTGCATGGGGGTGCTCGTACCCGCGGCATCCCGCACGGCGCAACAGAGCGCGAACCTGAGCCAGTTCCTGAGCATCACACAGCTGCCCGAGAGTTTTGTTCTCACGGACATGGGGTTCGCGCTCTTCGGCCTGTCGAATTTGATTTTCGACAAGGCAAAGCTCAATGGCGGGCAGGGCGTAGGCAACGCCAAGGTGAACTACGATAACGGCGGTTCCGTTGACCAAAACATCGCCCGCGTGACCCCAAAATCCAGTGCCGCCAAAAAGCTGGCCAAGAACTACGTCGCGAGCGGCAAGGTCGGGAAGACGAAGGTCGTCTCGCTACATACCGACAAGGATGGCTTGGTGATCGTGGAGAACGAGAACTTCTACGCCTCCGTCGTCCCTCCCGCCCGACTCACGACCGCAATCGTGAAGGAAGATACGGCCACCCACTGTGGCTTCAATCTGGCCGAGACGCAGGCCGGCTGGGAAGCGCTGCGTGCGTGGGTCGCCGGCGGCCCGCAGCCAACGGCGCAGGATATCCAAACCACCTGCCAGTCCCTCGTCGACAACGCGCAGGCAACGGGTCCTTGCCGGATCGACCCCAGTTTCGTGATCCCGCCGCTCACCAACCGGATCCGCCCGCGCTGAGGGGGTTCGAGAGGCCGCACGGTGCGACGGAGTATTGCGGCGCGCTCTTCCCGCCATCTGCGGGTGCGCCACGTGGTGTGGCGCGGCGCAAAGACGCAATTCGTGGGGTAAGAATGTCGCAGTTCCAGGGCAAGATCGGGTTCGTTAGTGGAGGCGGCACGGGCATCGGGCTGGCCTGTGCGCGGGCTATTCTGGCGGGCGGGGGCTGCGTGACGCTTGCCGGTCGGCGGGAAGAGGTGCTGCGCGATGCGGCGGAGAAACTCGGCGGACACGTCGATTGGGTGCGCTGCGATGTCACTGACGATGCGTCGGTGGACGCCGCCGTGGCGCAGGTCGTGGAGCGCCACGGTGCGTTGCACGTCGCAGTGAACGCCGCCGGCACCGGAACGATCGGCAGCGTGCTGAACGCCACCAGCGCGGAGTTCCTGTTCACGCTCGACACCAATCTCGTCGGCGTGTTCCGTTGCATGCACGCCGAGGCGCGCGCCATGAAGGCGGCAGGTGGCGGCGCCATCGTCAATGTCAGCTCCATCGCCGGCGCACTGACCCATCGCTGGATGAGCGCGTACTGCGCCTCGAAGGCGGGCGTGAACATGCTGACCCGCTGCGCCGCCGATGACCTGGGTGAGTACGGCATCCGGGTCAACGCAGTGATGCCGGGGCTCGTGCCCACCGACCTTGCGGCGCCGTTGACGGCAAGCGATCTCGCGGTACGGGACTACCTGCGCTGCATGCCCGTCTCACGTCTCGGTACGCCAGAAGACGTTGCGGCCACCGTCGGCTTCCTCTTGAGCGACGCCGCCGGATGGGTCACCGGCCAGGTGATCGGCGTCGATGGTGGACACACCATTCGCCGCGGCCCCGAGTTGGTGGAGCTGTTTCGACAGTACGTCCCGGTGGAACGATAGCGAGGCAGGTCCTGGCGCTCGCGCGGCGGGTTTCGACCCGCCTTTTCAATCTGTCTTCTTCGTTGTGACGTGCGTGAAGCACTGCCCGCCGACGGTCAACGTCACGCGCGTGTCCGCCGCGCTCTGGTTGGCGGCACTCGCGGTGAACCACTTCGACGCCTTCACGGTGATGCGGAACATCCCCGGTTGACGCGGGCTCAGGCTGGTGAGCGTCACGCGCTGCAAGCCTTTGGTCTTCACTTTGTACTCCCAGACCTTGCCACTCTTGCCCTTCGCCGGCAACGCGCCCACCACTTGTTGGACGATCGGCGTGCTGTCGCTATCGTCGAGCCGGACAGCCACCGCCCCGCCGGCGTAGGCGCCGAGCGGAACGACCACACGGACATTGAGCGCACCGGCCTCGCGCTTCGTTTTGACCGTGATTGTCGCCTTCGGATCGGTCACCTCGTTTGTGCACGGACACGTGCAGTCCGACTGGCACACGCCTGGGCAGGCCATGGCATCACTGCCGTCGCACTGCTCGCCGACGTCGCTGATGCCGTCGCCGCAGCTGCCGAGAACGCGGCTGCTCCACGTACTCTGGTTGGGCGCACTCGGCGCCGCTGGATTCTGGAAGGCGCGGCACCACACCGGATGCACGGCTTGGGAAGATGCCGCAACGCCCATGTAGTCCCCCAGGAAGTAGCAGGGGGGATTGCCACAATCGAAGGTCGTGGTCTGTGCCGCAAAGCGCAGGTCCGTTGCGTCGCCGAGGATACGCTCTCTGGCGAACGTGAGTCCCGCGTCGTCCGATGCGCTGTAGCGCATGTCGACCAATGTCGACAGGCCTGCGCTCGTGTCGCGTGTGCGGTAGACGACGTGCACCTTGCCGTTCAGGGCGGTCACTGCCGGGGTGAAGTGATCGAGCCGACTGCTCGGCGAGTCTGCATTCACGCGGGTCAGTGCACCCCAGTCGGCGCCACCGTCCGTCGAGCGGCTGATCACGATGTCGCGGACGCTGTCGCTGCGGAAACGCTGGTCCTCCCAGACCGCGTACAGGAAGCCGGTGTGTGGATCGACTGCGGCTGCCGGCAAACCGCCGGAGCGGATGTCCGGCAGTATGCCACCTTGAAAGCTGTTGATCGTCACCGGCGGATCGAAACTGAGTCCGCCATTGTGGGACGTCTGCGCAACCTCGTTGTCGCCCGCGGTGAAATCCTCGTAGACGATGGTGAGTGCGCCGTTCGGCTGCACGAGCGGCAGCGCGCCGAGCCCAACCGCGGTCGGGCTGGACACGGTAATGAGCGAACTCCACGTCTGCGCACGGTCGTCTGAGAAGCGCAGCAACATCGGTTGGCCGATCGTGTTGCCCTGGTCCCAGGCGACGTAGACGCGGCCCCGATACGGGCTGCCGCCAAACGTGTCGACCGCGATCCAGTCCTTGTCGTTGAACAGGTTCGGGTCGTTGTCGTCTTGCGCCAGGACGGGGGCGCCGAATGTCATGCCGCGGTCATCCGAGCGTTGCACCGCGACGCCACTGCGCGCCCCTCCGAACACCAGGCTCTCGGCGTAGACGGCCCCATCCGGTCCGAACGCAACCGCCGGGTCGCTCGCCCGGTCGAATGGCCCGCCGGTTGCCACGGTCAACAGCGGCAAGTCACCCGCCATCCACGTCTGCCCGCCGTCGTGCGACGTGGCGTACCCGATCGCTGTGGAGCCGCCGTCAGGAAAGCGGCCCTGCTGAACGACCGCGACGACGACCAGCGGATTGTTCGGGTCGACGGCGATGCCCGGCTCGGTCTGCGTGTGTGCTTGCGCGCCCGTCGCCGCTTGAATCGTCTGGCGCGTAATCTCGG
>Ga0335070_10010461_pt1 | contig 10845 bp, 10 predicted proteins | sample Lox_Sample_13_FD_206722 | JGI IMG/M metagenome (GOLD analysis project Ga0335070, IMG submission 206722) | Soil microbial communities from Loxahatchee National Wildlife Refuge, Florida, United States - Lox_Sample_1.3 | ecosystem: Environmental > Terrestrial > Soil > Wetlands | place: USA...
GACAGCGAGAGCGTGACGGCGAGCTGCTGCAGGGTGGCCACGCCGAGGAAGGCGCGCATCAGCACGAAGAACGCGCAGAACACGGCGATCGGAATGGCGCCGAAGATGATGAGGCGCCCGGCGATGAGCTTCCTCGCGGCGGCGGGCGCCTGCGCCACGCGGTCGGCGGCGGCGGCTTCCGGCGCGATGTCGCGCGTCTCAGCCTGCAAGCGCGGCCTCCTCCTGCCAGAGGCAGCGGCCCCTGGCCTCCTTCGCGATGCGCTCGCACATGGCGCGATGCTCGGCGAGCTCCGCCTCGGTCGCGCGCAACACGCGGATCGCCGCGCGGATGGGCGCCATCGCGAGCGCCATGGCAGGCGCCTCGCTGGCGCCGATCATGATGTCGAGCGTCTCCTGGCCGCGCGTCATGGCGAGCCAGACGTCGGCGAGGAGCTGCGCGTCGAGGAGCGCGCCGTGCAGCGAGCGGCGCGAGTTGTCCACCGAGTAGCGCTCGCAGAGCGCGTCCAGCGAGTTCTTCTTCCCCGGATGCGTCTCGCGCGCGAGCATGAGCGTGTCGCTCACCGTGCACACGCTCGTGACGGGCGGGCGGCCCAGCTTGGCGAGCTCGGCGTCCAGGAAGCCCACGTCGAAGGGCGCGTTGTGGATCAGCACCTCCGCGCCCTGCAGGAACTCGAGCAGCTCGTCGGCGATGTCGGCGAAGCGCGGCTTGTCGGCGAGGTCCTCGGCGGTGAGGCCGTGCACCTCGGTCGCGGCGAAATCGATCTCGCGCTCGGGATTCAGGTAGCGGTGGAAGTGGCGGCCGGTGGGACGCCGGTCGGCGAGCTCGATGCCGGCCACCTCGATGATGCGGTGGCCCTCGGCGGGCTCCAGGCCCGTGGTCTCGGTGTCGAGGACGATGCGCCTCACGCGAGGCTCTCCACGCCCTTGTTGGCGAGCGCGTCGGCGCGCTCGTTGCCCTCGTGGCCCGCGTGGCCCTTCACCCAGATCCAGTCGATCTCGTGGCCGCGCACCACTTCGTCGAGCTTGCGCCAGAGGTCCGCGTTCTTCACCGGCTCCTTGGCCGCGGTGCGCCAGCCGCGCGCCTTCCATCCGTTGATCCACTCGGTGATGCCCTTCTGCACGTACTGAGAGTCCGTGTGCAGGACCACCTGGCACGGGCGCTTCAACGCGTTCAGGGCCTCGATCACCGCGGTGAGCTCCATGCGGTTGTTGGTGGTGGAGGCCTCGCCGCCGAAGAGCTCGCGCTCCTCGCCGTTGAAGCGCAGCAGCGCGCCCCAGCCCCCGGGGCCGGGATTTCCCTTGCATGCGCCGTCGGTGAAGATGTGGATCGCCGCCGGGTTGCTCTTCAAGGGCTTACTTGACGACCTTGAGGTGCGAGACGCTTTGGCGCTTGGCCGCGGCGAGCGCTTTTTCGCGGGCATCCTTCTGCTCCTGCCAGGCGGGCGTGATGAGGCGCATGCCGCGCACGCGCTTGATCGCCTGCAGCATGTAGACGGCCCCGCCCACGGCCCACCAACGGTCCCCCGCCGGTTCCATGAAGCCGAAGCGGCGGCGCACGCCGACGCTGTCGATGGGAGGCGCGTAGCCCACGAGGCGGCCCGCCGAGACGTCGAAGCCCAGCAGCGCGAGCCAATCCTTCACGCGAAGGAGCGAGACGAAATTGCCGTTCCACGGATACTCGCCGCGCGAGGGGCCAATGGCGCTTCGCAATCCCCACAGGCTCCACGGGTTGAAGCCCACGATCACGAGGCGGCCCTCCGGCATCATGACCCGGTCGACCTCGCGCAGCACGCCGTGGGGATCGCCGCCGAACTCCAGGACGTGCGGGAGCACGACGAGATCGATGGATTGCGTGGCGAAGGGCAGCTCGTGGCACTTCGCGAAGACGTCCGGATGGTCGAACGCCGCGATGCGCAGGCGATGCGCGATGCGGCTCTCGCGCAGCAGGTCCACGTTCGGCATGCCCAGCTGCAGCGCGTGGAAGCCGAAAATGTCGGGCGTCACGTCGTCGAGGTAGGCCTGCTCCTTCTCGAGCAGGTAAAGCCCCAGCGGCGTGGCGAACCAGTCCTGCAGCGTGTTAGCCGGCATGGGCCAATTCTAATAGACTCGGAACCCATGGTGCAGGTCCACGCAGTGCCCGCTTTCCAGGACAACTACCTCTGGGTCCTCGCCCGCGATGGCCGGGCGGCCGTGGTCGATCCGGGAGACGCGGCGCCCATCGAACAATTCCTCGCAGGCCGGGGCCTCGAGTTGAAGGCCATCCTCGCCACCCATCACCACGGCGACCATGTGGGCGGCGTTCCGGCGCTCGTGGCGCACTGGCATTGCCCGGTGTTCGGCCCGGCGAGCGACGGCGTGGCCGGGCTCGACCATGCCCTTCGCGAAGGCGACCGGATCGAGGTGCCCGGCATCGATGCGAGCTTCTCGGTGCTGGACGTTCCCGGCCATACCGCGGGCCACATCGCCTACGTGGGCGAAGGCGTGGTCTTCTGCGGCGATACGCTCTTCGCGTGCGGCTGCGGGCGCCTCTTCGAGGGAACGCCCGCGCAGATGAGCGCCTCGCTCGCCAAGCTCGCGGCGCTGCCCGGCGAGACGCGCGCCTACTGCGCGCACGAATACACGATGGCCAACATCCGCTTCGCCGAGGCGGTCGAGCCGGGCAACGAGCGCCTCGCCCGGCGCAAGGCGCGCGACGGCGCGCGGCGCGCGCGCGGCGAGCCCACGGTGCCCACGACCATCGAGGAGGAGCGGGCCACGAACCCGTTCCTGCGCTGCACGCAGCCTGAGGTCGTCGCCTCGGCCGAGCGGCACGCCGGGCGCCGGCTCGCGGGTCCCGTGGAGGTCTTCGCGGAGATCCGCGCATGGAAGAACACGTTCTGAGCGCCGCCTTCTCCATCCGCGCGGCGCAGCCTTCCGACGCGCGCGAGATCGTGCGCCTCATCCGCGAGCTCGCCGAATACGAGAAGCTCGCGCACATGGCCGTGGGCACCGAGGCGAAGCTCGGGGAGCAGCTCTTCGGCGCGCGCCCCGCGGCCGAGGCGCTGGTGGCCGAGCGCGCGGGCCGCGCGGTCGGATTCGCGCTCTTCTTCACGACGTTCTCGACCTTCCTCTGCCAGCCGGGCCTGTACCTCGAGGACCTCTTCGTCGAGCCCGCACACCGGGGCCTGGGCATCGGCAAGGCCCTCCTGCAGCGCCTGGCGGCGCTCGCCGTGGAGCGCGATTGCGGCCGCCTCGAGTGGCGCGTGCTCGACTGGAACGAGCCTTCCATCCGCTTCTACGAGTCCCTGGGCGCGCGGCTGATGCCGGAATGGGAACTGGTGCGCATGACCACGGCCGAATTCACGGCGTTGGCCCGCCGAGGCGGGTAGCAAGGCGGCGCATTGACGCCGGGCGCCACCCCCGGTAGCATGGAAAAATGCAAAGGAAACAAGCACTAGCATGAGCTACGCGCGACGATGGCGTAGCCTCGCCCTGGCGCTATTGCTCGCTTCGGGCATCGCCTCCCCCGCCCCCGCCGTTCCGCAGCCTCCCGCAGCCCCCTCGCTTCCCTCCGCCTTCGACGACGTCGACGACGTTCCGCTGCCCGACCCCGACCTCTGGCAGCGCATCCGCATGGGCTTCCGCCTCGAGCCCCTCGACTCGCCCCTCGTGGCCGAGCACGAGGCGTGGTACTCGAGCCGGCCCGAATACATCAAGCGGTTCGTGGACCGCGGCAGCCTCTACCTGCACTACATCGTCGAGCAGGTGGAGAAGCGCGGCATGCCGATGGAGATCGCGCTGCTGCCGGTGGTCGAGAGCGCGTTCAATCCGCTCGCCTACTCGCGCGGGAAGGCTTCCGGCATCTGGCAGTTCATCCCCTCCACGGGCAAGAACTTCGGGCTCAAGCAGGACTGGTGGAAGGACAACCGCCGCGACATCATCGCCGCCACCGACGCGGCGCTGAACTACCTGCAGCGCCTGCACGACATGTTCGGCAGCTGGGAGCTCGCGCTCGCGGCCTACAACTGCGGCGAGGGCTGCGTGAGCCGCGCGATCGCGAGCAACCAGCGCAAGGGCCTGCCCACGGACCTCACGAGCCTCAAGCTCCCGCCCGAGACGCAGAACTACGTGCCGAAGCTGATCGCGGTGAAGAACATCGTGCTCTCGCCCGCGAGCTACGGCATCGACCTGGAGAGCGTTCCCGACGAGCCGTACTTCACCACCGTGCAGGCGCCGCCGAAGATCGACGTGAAGGTCGCCGCGCAGCTCGCCGGCATGAGCCAGGAGGAGTTCGTCGCGCTCAATCCCGCGCACACCAAGCCCGTGGCCGCGGGCACCGGCACCTTCATCCTTCCCGTGGACAAGGTGGACACGTTCCGCGCGAACCTGGAGAGCTACGACAAGCCGCTGGTGAGCTGGACCACGTACTCGGCGCACAAGGGCGAGTCGCTCGACGCCATCGCGCGCAAGCACCATCTCACCGCGGGCCAGCTCAAGGCGGCCAACGGCGACGTGAGGCTCGACAAGCGCGGGCGTCTGCGCACGGCGAGCCTGGTCATGGTGCCCATGGGCGCGAAGGCCGCGCAGCCCATGAAGGTGGCCTCGCTATCGACCGAGCGCCTGGCCGACCCCGCGCCCGCCGCGCCGGCCCCCGCGACGAGCGGCACGCGTTTCTACGTGGTGCGCTCGGGCGACACGCTCTACGGCATCGCGGTGCGCTTCAGGACGGCGGTGGAGAGGCTGCTGGACCTGAACAGCCTCGCGGCGGGTGCGGTTCTGCATCCGGGATTGAAGCTGAGAATCCAGTAGCAAGCCCGGACGCTAGCGTTTCCCGGTGATCTCCGCGAAGAACGCCTCGTTGGAGGGCGCGCGGCCGAGGAAGCGCTTCACCATGTTGATCTCCTCGTCCTGGCCGCCCTGCGAGAGCACGTCGTCGCGGAAGCGCCGGCCCACGGCCGGGTCGAGCATGTCCTTCTTGAACGGCGAGAGCATGTCGAGCGCGAGCACCTGCGACCACATGTAGCCGTAGTAGCCCGCCGCGTAGTTGCTCGCGATGTGGCTGAAGGAGGCCGGGAACATCGTGCCCTCCGGGTGGCCCAGCGGCGTGGCCGCTTCCAGCTTGGTCCACACCGCGAGCGGCGGCTGCGGATCCATCGAAAGCGCCATGTCGAACGCCGCGAAGAGCCACTGGCGCGCGTAGCGCGTGCCCTGCCCGAACTGGCGGGCCGCTTCCAGCCTCGCGATGTCGTCGTGCGTGAGGTGCGGGCAGTCCGCGCAGACCTGCTCGAAGAGCGAAAGCGGCTGCTCGCGGCGCGCCCACTCCTCGTACATCTGCGAGGGCGCTTCCACGAAGTCGCCCTTCACGGCCGTGCCCGCATCGGGGTTGTACTCGGTGCGCGAGAGCACGTTGTGCAGCACGTGGCCGAACTCGTGCATCAGCACCTCGAGCTCGTCCTGCGTGAGGCCCTCGGGATTCAGGTTCGCCACCAGCGCGGCGAGCGGAGTGCGCCTGGCGCGCGTGCTCGCCCCGCGCAGCGGGAAGGCCGCGGCGTGGTTGAACTTGCCCTCGCGCGGGTAGAGGTCGATGTAGAAGCCCGAGAGGAACTTGCCGCTCTTCGCGTCGAGCACGTCGAAGTAGCGCACGTCCGGGTGCCAGACCGGCGCCTTCACCTCCCGGAACTTCAGGCCGTAGAGGCGCTGCGAGACGAGCAGCATGTAGTCGATCGACCTGGCGGTCGGGAAGTACTTGCGCAGCGCCTCGGGGTCCACGTCGAAGCGCGCGCGGCGGATGCGCGCCTGGTAGTAGGTCACGTCCCAGCGGTCCACGCGCGTGTCGGCCACGGGCGTGCCCAGGTCCTTCGCCTTCTCGGCGCGCACTTCCTCGATCTCGCGCTTCTCGACGCCGGTCACGGCCTCCTTCACGTCGTCGAGGAATTTCTCGACGGTCTTCGGGTCGTGGGCCATCTTGCGGCGCAGCGCGTAGTCGGCGAACGACGGCAGGCCATAGAGCCCCGCGAGCTCCTGGCGCAGCTTGAAGATCTCCTCGAGGCGGTCCAGGTTCGCCTGCCCGCCCTCGGAGAGCTTGGCCACGTAGTAGCGCCTGCGCGCCTCGCCGTTCTTCGCGCTCTGGATGAACGCGAAGTACGAGGGCTCGTCGAGGCCCAGCAGGTAGTTGCCCTGGTCGTCGCGCTTGTGCGAGGCGAGGAAGGGCTGCGGCATGCCCTCCATCTCGGCGGGCGTCATCGCGACCTTGGTGGTGTCGTCGCGGATCTGGCGGTCGAAGGCCTCGCGCAGCTCCTCCAGCTTGTCGAAGATCGCCTTGGCGCGCGCGCGTTTCTCCGGCGGCAGGGCCACGCCGCTGTCCTCGAAGCCCTCGATGAGGTCCTTCCTGAGCTTCGCCTGGTGGGGGGTCGCGGGGCGGTACGCGTTCACCCGGGCATAGAGCTTCTCGTCCTGGAACATCTCGGTCTGCAGCGCCGTGTAGGCCTGCAGGCAGGGCTCGGCCGCGTCGCGCGCGGCCTTGTCCGGATGCACGTTGGAGAGCAGGTAGACGGGATTGATCACGTCCTCGACCTGGATCGCGAGCGCGTTCCACTCGTCGAGGATCCCGGCGGGCCCCTTCTTCGCGTCCATCGCGGCGATCGTCTTGCGGTGGCGCGCGAGGCCCTCGTCGCAGGCGCGCTTGATGCCGGCCGCATCGAGGATCGGGATCAGGGGGCGGGCGGGCGCCCTGGGCGCCGCGGCAAGAGCGTTCGCCGCCGCAAGGCACGCGGCGACGGCCATCCAGTGTCGCATGGGTTTCCTCCGGTCAGCCTTCGGCCGCGAGCTCGTAGCCCTTCGGGATCGAGGACAGGAGCTTGCGGGTGTATTCCTCGCGCGGATGCAGGTAGATCTCGTCGGAGTCGGCCATCTCGACGATCGAGCCCTCGTTCATCACCATCACGCGGTCCGAGATGTACTTCACCACGGCGAGGTCGTGGGAGATGAAGATGTACGACAGGCCGAATTCGTCCTGCAGGTCCTGCAGCAGGTTCAGCACCTGCGCCTGCACCGAGACGTCGAGCGCCGAGACGCTCTCGTCGCAGATCAGCACGTCGGGCTTCATGGTGAGGCAGCGCGCGATGGCGATCCGCTGGCGCTGCCCGCCCGAGAACTCGTGCGGGTACTTGTAGAACGATTGCTCCGAGAGCCCCACGCGCGCGAGCAGCTTGAACGCCATGTCCACGCGCTCGCGCTCGTCGCGGCCGATGGCGTGGATCTTCATGGGCTCGACGAGGATCTGCCCCACCGTCATGCGCGGGTTGAGCGACGCGTACGGGTTCTGGAAGATGATCTGGATGCGGCGCCGGTAAGCCATCATCTCGCGCTCGGTGAGCTTGAGCAGGTCGCGCCCCTCGAAGAGCACCTCGCCGCTGGTGGCGTCGTGCAGGCGCATGAGCGTGAGGCCCACCGTGGTCTTGCCCGAGCCCGACTCGCCCACGAGCCCGAGGGTCTTGCCCTTGGGCAGCGCGAAGCTCACGTCCTTCACCGCGGGCACCAGGCGCTTGCCGAAGAAGCCCTCCTTCAGCGAGAACGTCTTGTTGAGGGCCTTCACCTCGAGGATGATCGGGTCCGAGGGCGTCGTGCCCCGCGGCCGCTGCTCGAGGTGGTGCGGGTGCCCGTCGCCGCGCATGAAGTCGTCGATCACCGGCAGGCGCACGGGCCGGCGGTCCAGGCGCGGGCGGCAGGCGAGGAGCGCCTTCGTGTACGGGTGCTGCGGGGCCTCGAAGATGGGCTTCACCGCGCCCTGCTCCTTGATCTCGCCCTCCTGCATCACCACCACGTAGTCGGCGATGTCGCCCACCACGCCCAGGTCGTGCGTGATGAAGAGCACCGACATGTGGTGGCGCTCCTGCAGCCCCGCGATGAGGTCGAGGATCTGCTTCTGGATCGTGACGTCGAGCGCCGTGGTGGGCTCGTCCGCGATGAGCAGCTTCGGCTCGCACGCGATCGCCATGGCGATCATCACGCGCTGCTGCTGGCCGCCCGAAAGCTCGTGCGGATACGAATTCACTCGCAGCTGCGGGTCCGGGATCCCCACTTCGTTCAGGAGCTCCACCGCGCGCGCGGCCGCCTGCCGGTAGCCCATGCCCATGTGCAGGCGCAGGACCTCGCCGATCTGCTCGCCCACCGGGAACACGGGGTTGAGCGAGGTCATCGGCTCCTGGAAGATCACCGAGATGTCCTTGCCGCGGATCGACTGCAGGTCGGCGAGCGGGGACTTGAGCAGGTCGCGGCCGCCGTAAACGATGCGGCTACCGGGCGCGACGATCGCGTTCTCGGGCAGCAGCCCCAGGATCGACATGGCCGAAACGCTCTTGCCGCTGCCGGATTCGCCCACCAGCGCCACGGTCGTGTGCGTCGGGATGTCGAACGAGATGCCCTTCACGGCCCGGAAGGGCTCGGACTTCCGGTCGATGCGGAAACGGATGTCGAGGTCTTTGATCTCGAGGAGGTTTTGCGTGGCGCTCATTTCAGTTTGGGATCCAGCGCGTCGCGCAGGCTGTCGGTGAAGAGGGAGAACGCGGTCACGAGGACCGCCATGGAGGCGCCGGCAGCCACCAGCTGCCACCACTTGCCGATCACGAGCTCGTTCTGCGCCTCGGCGAGCATCGTGCCCCAGGAGACCATGTCCACCGGCACGCCGAAGCCCAGGAACGAGAGGATCACCTCGGCCTTGATGAACCCGACCGTGTACTGGGAGAGCTGCACCAGCGCCACGTGGCTCACGTTGGGCAGGATGTGGTGGAACATGCGCGACATGTTCGTGGCGCCGATCGCCTGCGCGGCCTTCACGTACTCGCGGTTGCAGTGCTTGATGTACTCGGCGCGGATCAGGCGGTAGATGCCGGTCCAGCCGGTGAGCGAGAGGATCAGCACGATGGGCAGGATGCCCTTGCCGAACTTGCCGGAGGCCTGCGCCACGGCGGCGAAGGCGAGGATCAGCAGGATGTACGGGATCGACGTGAAGATGTTGTAGAACCACTCGAGGAAGTCGTTCACCTTGCCGCCCCAGTAGCCCGCCATGGCGCCCAGGAACGTGCCGATCGTCACCGCGAGCAGCGCCGAGGCGAGCCCCACGAAGATCGAGACTTCCGAGCCCTTGATCGCCTTCTGCAGCACGTCGCGGCCCCACTTGTCGCCGCCGAAGGCGAGCGTCTCGGCGCGCTTCACCTCGGTGACGGCGATCTTGGCCGCGCGCTCGTCCCACTCCTTGTAGCGGGGCGCCAGGGGATCGATGTCGGAGAGGTCCACGGGCGGCGTCTTGGAAGCGCCTTCCTTGGCCGCCATGGCCTTGGCCTCCAGGTTCTCGGCGCCGGCGAGGAACGAGGGATTCGCGTACGAAACGCCCCTTTCCTTGCTCCAGTCCTTGGCGATGAGGCCGGTGTAGGAGGCGAGCATCATCGCGAGGAAGAACACGACGACCACGAGCGACACCATGCCCACGGTGTCCTGCCGCATGCGCCGCCACGCGAGCGACCAGAGGCCCGGCGATTCCTGGACCGGCGGGGCGGGGGGATTGTCGAGGACGGCGCTCATTTGAAGCTCACTCTCGGGTCGACCACCTTGTAGGTGACGTCGACCGCCAGGTTGATCACCATCGTGAGGATGGCGAGGTAGACGGTGACCGCCTTGATGACCGGGAAGTCGCTGCGGTTCACCGCCGTGATGATCTCGCGCCCCAGGCCCGGGATGGAGAAGAACACCTCGAGCAGGAACGAGCCCACGAACACGCCCGGCAGCAGGATCCCCAGGTTGGTGAGGATCGGGATGAGCGCGTTCCTCAGCACGTGCTTCAACATCACCTTGCGCTCGGCCACGCCCTTGGCGCGCGCGGTGCGCACGTAGTCCTGGTTGATCTCGTCGAGGATGAAGGAGCGGTAGAGCCTCAGCTCAGGGGCGAGGCCCACGAACACCGCCAGCATGATGGGCAGCGGCGAGTACGTGAGCAGGTTCTTCCAGAAGCTCTCGCTCCAGCCCTGCACCGGGAACCATCCGAGGATGAAGCCGAAGAGCCACTGGAACACGATGATGTAGACGAGGAAGCTGATCGACATCGCGACCGTGCACACGATCATCGTCACGCGGTCGGTGAGCGTGCCGCGCACGTAGGCCACGAGGATCGCGAGGCCCACGGCGAGCAGCGTCTCGATGATCAGCACCGGCACCATGATCGTGAGCGTCGGGCCCACGCGCGTGATGAGGATGTGCGAGACCTCCTCGTTGGTGGACCAGCTGCGCCCGAAGTCGAACGTGAAGACCTGCTTCACGAAGATGAGCAGCTGCTGCCAGTAGGGCAGGTCGACGCCGAGCTGCCGGCGGATGTTGGCGATCTGCTCCGGGTTGGAGATCTTGCCTGCCAGGACCTGGGCCGGGTCGCCGCCCACCCAGTTGAACAGGATGAAAATGAGCAGGATCACCCCGAAGATGGTGGGCACCATCTGCCAGATCCTGCGGATCACATACGCCGTCACGTCTCCTCCTTGCGGGGCGGATCGCGCCCTCGCCGATCAACCCCGGGTGCCCGCCTTTTGCGCGGCCACGTCGATGTCCAGCCATTTGAAGTTCGTAAACAGGATCGGGTGCTTCTTGTAGCCTAGCACCCAAGGGTACTGCAGGTGGTTGAAGATGCGGTGCACGCCCAGCCGCCACGGAGCGTACGCGAGCATCAGGCGGTCCATCTCGCGGTAGAGGCGGTCACGCTCCGGCCCGTCGGGCACCCGCTGGGATTTCTCGTAGAGGCGGTCGTACTCCGGGAGCTTGAACTCGGATTCGTTGGATTCGCCCGTGTTCGGCCCGTAGAGCAGCTGCAGGAAGTTCTGCGCG
>Ga0335070_10010462_pt1 | contig 10844 bp, 8 predicted proteins | sample Lox_Sample_13_FD_206722 | JGI IMG/M metagenome (GOLD analysis project Ga0335070, IMG submission 206722) | Soil microbial communities from Loxahatchee National Wildlife Refuge, Florida, United States - Lox_Sample_1.3 | ecosystem: Environmental > Terrestrial > Soil > Wetlands | place: USA: Florida...
TGCGGCGGGCGCCGGAATTCCGGCCCTCAAGTACAATCTGAGCATTCTGGGAGTGGTCCGCACGGAACCCACACGCGGCCGCGGGGGCTGCCAGTACAGCACGTTCGTTTACGATCGGACGCGGCAAGAACCTCCGCTTACCGAGGCGGGCCCGGTCAGCGAAGATGCCTACTGGGAGCGCATCACGCATTTCCTGGAGCGCGTGGTCCCGGTCGCCGAAGAGTACAAGGTCAGGATCGCCTGCCATCCGCACGACCCGGGGATGCCGCGCGACAAAGGTTTCCGCGGCGTTCATACCGTGCTGGGAAGCGTGGCCGGCCTGAAGAGGTTCATAGAAATCAAAGCGAGCCCGTATCACGGGTTGAACTTTTGCCAGGGTACGGTTTCTGAAATGCTCCAAGATCCCGGGCGCGAGATCTTCGACGTGATTCGATATTTCGGCACGCGGCGCAAAATTTTCAACGTGCATTTCCGAAATATTCGGGGCCGGTTTTTGAACTTTCAGGAGACGTTTCCGGACGATGGTGACGTGAACATGATCGCGGCCATGCGGGTGTACAAAGAAGTCGGGTACGACGGGATGATCATGCCCGATCATGTTCCGAAAATCGCGGGCGACACCGGCGGGCACCAGGCGTTCGCTTTCGCGTTCGGCTATATCCAGGCTTTGATTCAGTTAGCAAGACTCGAGGCTTGACCCGGTTCAGGCGACGAGCAACGCCAGCCTGCCCAGCCGGTCAAGGTTCGTCTCCAGACTCTCTGCGGTAATTTCGCCTGAATTCGCGCGTTGACGAAGTTCCAACAGCAGCTGCTCCCGGTCGCGGGTTCCGTCCAGCATCGTCAACAGTTGGCGCGCCGCCTCGTCTTCCACTTCCACAGAGGAGTGGCGCAGACTGGTTACGGTCGAGCCGCGTTCCACCTGTGCGCGGGCCAAAGCGCTCGAAACGGGCCGCGCAGAGGGCTTTGTTACGAACGCCGGCGCATGCACATGCAGCTCCAGAAAATTAGCCGCGTAAAGTTTCACCACCATGTCCGAGAGCCAGGTGGCATCTTCTTCGAGCGGAGCGCCGGCCGATGTGTCACGCCGGGAAAGGGCCCGTGCTGTCCGCAGAAGCTCAGAAAACGGCAGAGCCTGCGGCCATACCCGGCCCAGATGCATCATGGCAGCCTTGGCCAGCGGGTGATTGGTGGACATGGATCCGCCGTTCGGGTAGTTGAACTGCAGGGCGGATGTCGATGTCAAGTCCGGTTCGGGCAGCGCAGGCCGCGCATCGGACGCTGCAAACATCCGGGCGACACACGCCGGGCGAAGCCTGCGGTCCAGCGCGCCTTCGGAACGGCACAACAGGGTTTGCCGGAAGTTCCGCAGTTTCAGGAAATCCAGGTACTGTTCGCGCGCCAGTTCGTCACCACCGCTGAAGGTGCGGATCTTCTCGGCAACCTGCGGTCCGAAGGCGTCAGTCTGCATGCTCAGGAGCTGCGCCTCAGAGAGAAACTGAAGGCCATAGCGCCCGGCCTGTTCCACAAATTCGTAAAAATAGAAACGGTGGTTATGCTCACTGAGCTCGTCGTGGTAGAAAAATTCCGGCTTGCGTTCGAGCAACAACTTCAGTTCCTGCCGCAGCAGAGCGCCGTGGACATCTTGATCGGGGTGCGCTTCCACCAGAAACTCGAGAAGCTCGCGCGACTGGCGCAGGCGCTCGTGGGGGCTAGCGACATTTCGAACGTGAAACTGCATCATCTCGCGGATAGTGTCCAGGAGATGTCCGCCTGGATACGTGTTGTAGCTGACGAATGCAATACCTTGAGCCGCAAGGTGGGACTTACAAATGTCGAGAATCTTTTCGCGAACCTGTGGCGGGACCCAAGAATACAAGCCGTGCGCAATGATGTAGTCAAACTCTCCAAAACGAGGGTCGAAATCCATCAGATCCAGATGATGCAACTCGACGTTGTCGAGCTGGAGCCCGGCGATCAGTTCCTGGCCGCGAACGATGGCGGATTCGGCAAGGTCGACGCCAGTGAAGCGGCTATCTGGCAGTCCAAACGCCATGGGGATGATGTTTCCGCCGTCGCCGCAACCGAGTTCGAGAACTCGGCAGCGCTCGACCGGAGCGGGTGTCATGCCGAACAGGATCGCCAGGGTCGCCAGCCGGTCGGGATGCGTTTGCGAATAGGGAGAGCCGGGGTAGGGAATCTCGTCGTAGGACGTTGGCATCGACTTTGCTGATCGACGCGGCTATGCCGGACGGATGACCTTTCCTTGCCGCATCGCGAGGTTCGCCAGATGCGACGTGCGAGCGGCCTCGACACCAGCCCGTACGTGAGCGTTCGGCAACGCACGGCTGCGGATACATTCCAGCCAGTTTTGCAGGTTGGCGCGAGTGCCGTCGTCGGTGCTTTTCATGACCATATCGGGATCGGGTAATTCACGGTCATTGCGGTGCTCGTTGGCCTCGTTGTAGACCCAGAAGCCGGACCGGGTCAGTTTCATCACGCCTTTGGTGCCGCGGAACACGATTCCGCCGTCTTCGAGCGAGCTGACCATTGTGCCGTTGTAAATCGCGGTGTAGTTCTGCGGGAACTCAATGGAAGCGTTCACCGTGTCCGGGCATTGCAAATTGTGCAACGCATGGGTTGCTCCGGAAGCTTCGACCGAACTCGGAGAAGGGCTCTTCATGAACCACTGAACCACATCGATCCAGTGCGCCATGAGATCGGTGAAAATGCCGCCCCCGAAATCCCAGAAAAATCGCCAGCGCCGGTACTTGATGGCTTCGAACGGCTGATCGGCGGCGGAGCCCAGAAACTTCTTCCAATCCAGGCGCGAGGGATCAATCTCGCGTTCCGGTTCCCGGGGGACAGCCAGATAGTTTTGATACCAGTACATCTCCGCCAGAGTGATCTGGCCGATCCGGTTGCCCTGGATGAGCTCTTTGGCGAGCAAGTAGTGGTCCCAACTCCGCTGCTGCGTGCCGGTGGCGACCACGCATTTGGACTTCTCGACGCCGGCGATTAACTTGTCGCCTTCTTCAAGCGTATGGGTGATGGGTTTTTCGCAATAAACGTCTTTGCCGGCGGCGACAGCATCGAGCGTCATGGGAACGTGCCAGTGATCGGGAGCGCCGATCACAACCGCGTCGATATCTTTGCGATCGAGCACCTCGCGATAATCGGCCGAGGCCGTGGTGTGCGGCCCCGTTTTCTCGACCGCTTCGAGGCGGTGAGGTTCGTAGATATCGCAGGCGGCAACGATCTCATTGCCCGGGAGGCTCTGGAGCAACTCAGCCAAATACATGCAGCGGCCGCCGGTCCCCAAGAGGCCCATGCGGATTCGGTCGTTGGCGCCTAAGGCACGGCTGCTCGCGAACAGCGTGCCGGCCGCGGTTGCGGAGATGAATTCTCGTCGGTTCACACGAGTAAAGTATCACAAAGCAGCAGGTGCGGCGGATCGCAGGCGGCAGCCTGGCGCGCACACACCAAGACAAGAGAGAATAGTTGTGAAATGCATGTGATGATTCCGATGGCGCTGCTCGCGGCCAGTGTGAGCGGCGGTGTCATTCTCACGCCGGTTGCAAACATGTATTCACGGCCGAGTGAGGAAGCGGACGTCGTTTCGCAAGCCATCTACGGAAGCAATGTCGAAATAATCGAGGAGCACGCGGGATGGTTGCATGTGCGCACGGCCGATGCATACACGGGCTGGACGCCGGCGGCTGCGTTGCGGCGTCTCGCTTCCGGGCAGCGGCCTTATGCCTCAGCGGGGCGCGTGGCGCATGTGGCGAGCCTGTTCGCGAATCTCTATCGCGAGCCCGACGTCACGAAGCACCAGCCGCTGTACACGGTGCCGTTTGAGACTCGCCTCGAAGTGATTCGGGAAGAAAATGGGCGCTGGCTCGAAGTGCGGCTACCCGACGAGCGAGCGGCCTGGGTGCAGAAGGGTGATGTGACGGTCGACGCGAAGCCGCTGGGTATCCGGGAGGTGATCGAGTTGAGCAAGCAGTTTCTCGGACTGCCGTATTTCTGGGGCGGCACGTCAACATTCGGTTACGATTGTTCGGGGTTCACGCAGATGCTGTGCCGCCGGCGCGGGGTCGTGATTCCGCGCGACGCGGACATACAGGCGGCGTGGCCGGGCGCCGAAGCCGTGGATCGCAACCGGCTTGAACCCGGCGACCTGTTGTTCTTCGGAGAGTCGAAGATCACGCACACGGGCATGTACATTGGGAACGGCCAATTCATCAACGCAACCACGCACGAACACCCGGTTGTTCAGATCAGCGATCTCAGCGATCCCTACTGGGCGAAGCTGCTGCTGGCCGCCAGGAGAGTCAAGTGAGGCGCAGAGACTTGTTCAAAGCGGTGGGAACGAGCGCTGCGGCGGTCCCGCTTCTGGCCGCGGGCACATCCAAGATTGAATCCAAGATCGTCAGGCTGAAGTTGCGCCACACCTGGACCACGGTGATGTCCTCGAGCGAGTACCGCGACACCCTGTTCTTCGACTACACGCGCGAAGGAATAACCGGCGTGGGCGAGGGTGCTCCCATCGTTCGCTATCACGAGAATGCGGAATCGGCGCAGCGAGCCATTGAATCGGTGCGCGAACTGCTCGCCGCTGCGGATCCGCGCCATTTTGCGAAGATCATGGCCGAGGTGTTTCGCCGCATCGATCGGCAATACGCGGCGAAAGCGGCCATCGACATTGCGCTGATGGACTGGCTTGGCCAGAAGTTGGGTGTCCCTTTGTACACCTATTTCGGACTGGACCCCGCCGATGCGCCCGTCACGACCTTCTCCATTGGCATTGACAAGCCGGAGATGACTCGCCAGAAGGTGCGCGAAGCCGAGGCATTTCCGGTTCTGAAGATCAAGGTCGGCCTCGCGACCGACGAGCCAACCATCGAGGCAGTGCGCAGTGTCACGCGCAAGCCGCTGCGCGTGGATGCTAACGAAGGCTGGAAAGACAAGGAAGAGGCTGTTCGCAAGATCAACTGGCTGGAGTCGCAGGGCGTTGAATTTGTCGAACAGCCGATGCCCGCCGAAATGATTGATGAGACCCGCTGGGTGCGCGGTCGCGTGCACATCCCGATCATCGCCGACGAATCCTGCCTGCATCCCTCCGACATTCCCAGGCTGGCCGGCGCCTTCGACGGCATCAACGTGAAGCTCGACAAGGCGGGCGGAATTCTCGAAGCTTACCGCATGATCCAGATTGCGAAAGCTCTGGGCATGAAAACAATGCTGGGCTGCATGATTTCCAGTTCGGTTTCGGTGACGGCCGCGGCACATCTTTCGCCGCTGGTGGATTACGCCGATCTCGACGGAAATCTGCTCATCGCGAATGATCCGTACAGCGGAGTGACAGTGCGCGATGGAAAACTCATCTTGCCGGATCGTCCAGGTCTGGGATTGAAGCCCGCTTAACTATGCGGGCACCTGCGGAGCCAGTTTCACCTGCGCCAATTTCTCTGCGGCCAGCCGCCGTACTTCGCGAATCTTTTCCATCTTGATGTTTTCATATCCGCGGATCTGATCGGGCAGCACGGCGATTTCCATCGCGAGCGGCAGGTTATCGGGCGTAACGTGTGCCAGGATTTCTTCGATCAGGTTCCGATACCACGTGATGAGCGCGCGCTCTTCCTTTCGCAACCGCGCGTAGCCGAATGGATCGAACGGAGTGTTGCGCCGCACTTTCAGGCGCGCGAGCAATCGCAAAGGCACCCTGAACCAAGGCCCCAGTTGCATTTTCTTCTTCAAGCCGAAGGCGCGTAGAAAGGGCGGGTGAATATTGTAGCGGATGGATTCAGCGGCCTCCCACATATTGCGGACCTGCTCTTCAAATCCGGACTCCGTCAGCAGGCGAGCCACTTCGTACTCGTCCTTGAAGGCCATCAACTTGTACAGATAGCGCGCCACGGGTTCCGCGAGAGCCGGCTGGCGTGCGGTCACGCTTTCCACAAACGCGCGATACTCTTCGGCGTACCGGCGATCCTGATACCGTTCGAGTTCGCGCACCCGGCGCTCGATCAATCCCAGCGGCTTCGACTGCGGTCTTGGTGGTTCGAGGATTTCCTCCACGGATCGAGCATCCATGTAATATTTCCGTCCCCACAGGAACGCCTGCAGGTTCCGCTCCGCTTCGACGCGATTCAGCCGGATGGCCTCTTCGATGGCGCGGGCCGACAGAGGAATGAGGCCGCCTTGATACGCGACGCCGAGGAGAAACACATTGACCGCCAGGTGGCTCGAAAACAGACTCTCGGCGATGCGTGTCGCATCCACGTAGATGTTGCGACCCTTGCGTGTGCAGGCATCGATCAAGTCGATCAGACGCCCTGCCCCGTACAGCACCGATTGGCCTCGCACCACGTTGCTGGTGGGAATTTCAGCGGTGTTGATCACCGCGATGGTTCGCGATGGATGCGCGCGGTTGAGGTTATCGGCGTGCGCGACGCCCAGCAGATCGAAGCCCAGGATCAGGTCCGCGTTGCCGCAGCCGATCTTGGCCGAAGCTTCCACCGGCCGATCGCTCAGAATGATGCTCGAAACCACGGCGCCGCCTTTTTGCGCGAGCCCCGTCTGATCCAGCGTGATGGCTGAAATGTTTTCCAGCCACGCCGCGGTGGCGAGCAGCGCGTTGATGGTGACGACTCCCGTGCCGCCAATACCCGGCGCAAGGATCGAGTACCCGTCGCCTGCGGCAACTTTCTCGCGCGGCTCGGGAACCTCCGCTGCGGGCAGTTGCGCCGCGCTCTTCTTGCGAAGGCCCGTGCCCGGCTTCAACTTCACAGTCACAAAGGACGGGCAATCGCCCAGCGCACAGGAGTAGTCTTTGTTGCATGACGACTGATGAATGCGCGTTTTCTGGCCGAACTCCGTTTCTACCGGCAGAAGGCTCATGCAGTTCGACTGCCGGACGCAATCGCCGCAACCCTCGCAGACCGCTTCGTTGATCACCAGGCGCAGCGCGGGTTCCTGCAGCTTGCCGCGAGAGCGTAGCCTGCGCTTTTCGGCCGCGCATTGCTGGTCGTAGACGATTGCTGTGACGCCGGGGATCTGTTCCAGCTCGCGCATGACCGCGGGCAACTCGTCGCGATGGAGCAGTTGTGCATTGCCGGCGAGCGAAATGCCCGCGTACTTTTCGACATCGTCGGTGAGCACCACTGTTTTGCGAACGCCATCGGCTTCGAGCTTTCGCGTAAGCTCCGGAACGGGCAGCGCGCCGCTTGGTTCCTGGCCTCCGGTCATGGCGACCGCGCCGTTGTACAGAATCTTGAAGGTGATGTTGACGCCGGCGGCGCGGCAAGCTTCGATGGCCAGCGATCCGGAGTGGAAGTACGTTCCGTCGCCGATGTTCTGGAAAATGTGTTTCCTCTCGACGAATGGCGCCATGCCGATCCACGGAGCGCCCTCGCCGCCCATGTGCGTGAGGAAAGAATAGCCTCGGCCGGAGTGCGCGTCGAGAGCCGCCATGCCGTGGCAACCGATTCCGCCGGCGGCCACCTGTCCTTCGAGCACAATGGTGGAGCGATTGTGCGGGCAGCCGGGGCAGAACGTCGGCGGGCGCGTGCCGATTTTCTCACGATGGCGTGACGCAATTTCTGCAAGCTGGCTCAGCCGAGCCGTGATGGATTCGCGCGGTGGCAAGTAGCGAGCCAGCACGTGCGCCAGCTTTTCCGGATCCAGTTCGGCTGTGGCCGGAACCAGGGCGTGGCCACTTTCGTCGTTCTTACCAGCGATCGATGGGCGTCGCGCCGCATTGTAGAGTAATTCGCGCAGTTGCAGTTCGAGAAAGCTGCGCTTTTCTTCAATCACCACCAGGGTCTCAAGGCCCCGGGAGAACTCCGCGACGAAATGCGGCTCGAGTGGAAAGGTCAGGCCGAATTTGGCGACGCGGACGCCGAGCGCATCCAGATCCTCGCGGCGAATGCCCAGATCGCGCAGGCACTGCATGAGGTCGTAGTAGGGCTTTCCGGCGGTCGCGATGCCCAGGCGCGCGCCGTCACCCGCGCCAAACATCCGGTTCACCCGGTTCGCGCGAGCGAATTCGCGTACCGCGGCCAACCGGCGGTAGTTCACTTCGTGCTCCAGTTGCAACGTGAACGGGATCAAGAGACGAGCATCGAAGTGCTTCTTGTAATCCGAGGGAATCTCGATGGCCAGCCGCTCCGGGTCCAACTCCACCGTGCCGCCGCCGTCGCAGACGTTGGTGACCATCTTCATTGCGACCCACGCGCCGGAAAAGCGCGAAAGCGCGATGGCCAGCAAGCCGTAGTCCAGAATCTCTTGCGTGTTGCCCGGGTAGAAGACCGGCATGCCGAAGTTGTAGAAGCTGAGGTCGCTCTGATGGGGAATGGTCGAGCTTTTGGAAAGGTGATCGTCGCCGCCCAACACGAGTGCGGCGCAATTCTGGCCGGTGCCCGCCAGGTTGGCATGGCGGAAGATGTCGCCGGAGCGGTCCACGCCCGGCCCTTTGCCGTACCAGATTCCCACCAAACCGTCGTATTTCGATTCGCCGAGAACGTGGATGATCTGGCTGCCGAAAATGGAAGTCGCGGCCAGGTCCTCGTTCACGCCGGGCACGAAGTGAATGCGGTGCTCGTCGAGGAGCGGCTGGACGCGCGCCAGCGCAAGATCGTACCCGCCGAGCGGCGATCCTTCGTATCCCGAGATGAAAGCCGCTGTGTTGAGCCCGGCCTGGCGGTCTCGGCGCATCTGGTCCATCGGCAGACGCACCAGCGCCTGAATGCCGGTCAGATAGGCCCGGCCCTTTTCCAGTCGATATTTGTCATCGAGCTTCATCGGCGGCAGGACAGAAAAATTCTATCAACGTTTGTCGCGCGCCAGCAGTATATATCTGTAGAACGGCATGCAGGAACTGGCGCTACTGATGGATAGCGGCTGTCTGGACGCGCGCGACGAGGAGTTCGCCAGCCTGGTGAAACAGGCTAAGGCAGGCGACACGGCGGCCTTCGACGCGATCATGATACGGTTCGAGCGCCAGGTGCTGGGCACGGCTCTGCGTCTGCTCAACAGGAATCTCGAGGATGCAAAGGATGCTGCGCAGCAAGTGTTCTTGCGGCTGCATCGATCGCTGCATCAGCTTGATGAGAGCCGTCACTTTGCGAGCTGGCTGTATCGCATCACCGTGAACGTTTGCCGCGATATGCAGCGCGTACGCGCACGCCGCCCGTCGCTGTCGCTCGAAGAGGTGGGTGAGGTTGCCGCAGCGGCCGGCGAAGACGTCATCCAGCGGAACGAGCAGCGGGGCATGATCTATGCGGCGCTCGCGAGGCTTCCCGAGCGGGAGCGAACAGCGGTCGTGCTGCGCGACCTGGAAGGCCTGTCTACCAGCGAGGTGGCGCGCATCATGGGATGCGCCGAGGTTACCGTGCGGTCGCAGATTTCGAATGCACGCGTCAAGATGCGCAAGTTTGTTATCCAGCGGCAAAGGAGGCCTCGATGAGCTGCGCAAAATTCGAGCCGCTGATTGCGTTGTACGTGGAGCGCGATCTTCCGGAGAGCGAGGCGCGCATGGTGGAGATGCATCTCGAAGCGTGCCCGGACTGCCGCGAGTTTGCCGCGGAGATGCGTGAAAGCCAAGCGGCGCTGAAATCGCTGCGGACGGATTTCGTGGAAGAGGCGGTTTTCGGGAAGGTCCGCACCGAGGTTGTGAGCCGCCTCTCGACGCCGCGCCAGACGGCGGCGTGGCCGCGATACGCGGTTGCGGCGATGTTGTTGATGGGGTTATGTGCAGGATGGCTCTGGTATACGCGGCCGGCCGCGTCATTGAAGTTCCAGCCGGGAATTGCCGCGATTGCACCTCCGCCGGTGACGCGCGTATCGGCACTACCGCAGCGAGTGCCCCGTGCGCGCGTTCGGCCCCATCGTGCGCGGCCCGCGCCCGCGTTCCGGTCCGAGCCCCTGGTGGTGAAGATCGTTACCGACGACCCACAGGTCGTCATCTATTGGCTGGTTGATCAGAATGGAGGCTAAGGTGAAACGAGTTTGCATAGGTTTGATGTGGCTGCTGCTCGCGGCGGCACCAGGTTTCGGCGCGGAAGAAAAGAAGAAGACGGACGAGCCGGTGCAGCCGATGGTGACCGAGGCTCAACACTGGCCGGTCAAACTGTTCCAAGTGAAGTACGCCAATGTCAACCAGCTCGCCAATCTCTTCCGGGCATTTGGCGCCATCGTCCAGCCGTCGGAGGACTTGAAGGCGATTTCCGTCCGTGCGCCCAAGGAGGTCCTCGCGGCGATTGAAGAATCCTTACAGCGTCTGGATGCGCCGCAAGCTGCGGCGAAGAATGTGCAATTGGAGAGTTACCTGCTCACTACGTCGGAACAGGCTTCGCCGGCAAACACGCCCGGCGATTTGGCGCCGGTCATCAAGCAGCTCAAGAGTGTGTTTAATTATCAAGGTTTCCGGCTTCTGGGCACTCTGTCATGGCGCGGGCGTGACGGCAAGGGTGGCGTCGTAAGTGGGCTCCTACCACCTCTTTATGCAGATTCTGCCGAACCGACTTTGTACACCTTCAAGGCGAACGGGGTGGCGATTTCATCGGAAGGCAAGCAACCGACCGTGCGGATCGACGGAGTCGGGCTGACACTGGACTTCTGGGCTAAAGACGGCGCGATGAAGCACGCCAGCATCAGCACCAGCATTGACGTTCCCGAAGGCCAAAAGGTCGTGGTCGGTAAGGCCAATATCGGCAACGCCGATAACGCCCTCATTCTCGTCCTTACCGCCAAAATCATCGAGTAAACCGCTCCCGGACTGCCGCCGCGTTATAATCCGGCATTCCGGATGTCACACTATCTGGCTTTTGATCTTGGCGCGGAGA
>Ga0335070_10010464_pt1 | contig 10843 bp, 13 predicted proteins | sample Lox_Sample_13_FD_206722 | JGI IMG/M metagenome (GOLD analysis project Ga0335070, IMG submission 206722) | Soil microbial communities from Loxahatchee National Wildlife Refuge, Florida, United States - Lox_Sample_1.3 | ecosystem: Environmental > Terrestrial > Soil > Wetlands | place: USA...
GGGGAACTCTCCGAGCGCTACTACTATACACCGATTCCGGCGATCGCACCACAGTCGAAATCGATAAGGGAGAGGTTGGCTGAGGCGGTTGGACCCATACTTTCACCTTTGGGCTAAGACCCTAATAACATGCTTAAAGTCAATAGGTTAGAAGTTAGAGGTTGTAAATAGCCGACAGCCTTTGTAAAGACCTTGGGAGGCAACATGTCCAGTTATTGGACGGGCGGGTTTTCGACGCTTCTGCTCGCTGCGCCACTGTTCCAACATTGGAGTCCAAACGCCCGCTGGACAAGGAATATGCTGCACTCGTGAATGCCTGGTGGGCCAACGGACACAAGATATGCGGGACGTCAATCAGGGCAATGGCGCAATGACACCGCTAATCTCCTGTCCCAGAAATAAGTGAACTAAATGAGGTGGGGTTGCGTCTTAAGATGTAGGAGGCTTAGATGCGAACCGGGCGACCCAAACAGCCGTTGATTCTGACTGAGGAAGAGCGTGATCGACTGCAAGCGCTGGCCCATCGGGCACGCAGCCAGCCGCTCCTGGCTCGGCGCGCGTGCCCAGGGACTCGACAACATCGCCGTGGCGCGAAAAGTACGTGCCTCCCTGGGCATGGTCGGCAAGTGGCGCTCCCGGTTTCTGCAAGCTCGCCTGGAAGGGCTCTACGACGAACCGCGACCTGGGGCGCCCCGCAAGGTAAGTGATGCCGAGGTCGAGCAGGTGGTCATTCAGACCTTGGAAAGCACGCCTCGCGGACAGACGCATTGGAGCACGCGCGGTTTGGCCAAAGCCTCCGGGCTTAGCCGGATGACGATCAGCCGCATTTGGCACGCCTTCGGCTTGCAACCTCATCGTACCGACACTTTCAAACTGTCGCCCGACCCGTTGCTGGTCGAGAAAGTGCGCGACATTGTGGGCCTGTATATGAATCCGCCCGATCACGCCCTGGTATTATGCCTGGACGAGAAGAGCCAGATGCAGGCGCTCGACCGAACTCAACCGCTACTGCCTTTACGACCGGGGCAAGCGGAGCGTCGTACCCACGACTACAAACGTCATGGGACGACTTCGCTGTTTGCTGCCCTGGACTTGAAGAACAGCCAGGTGATCGGCCAACTGCATCGCCGCCATCGCTCCTTGGAATTCCGCCAGTTCCTCGATGGCATCGAGGCGCAAGTGCCCGCCGGACTGGAGGTGCATTTCATCATGGACAACTACGGAACCCACAAAACCCCCACCATCCGCAAATGGTTCGCGAAACGCACACGATTTCACGTCCACTTCACCACCACCTACGGTTCCTGGATCAATCTGGTGGAGCGATGGTTCGCCGAACTTACCAACAAGAGAATTCGACCTGGCGTGTTCCGCAGCGTCAAAGACCTCGAAGCAGCCATCCGCGAGTACATCGACGTGCACAACCAGAATCCGAAACCGTTCGTGTGGACCAAAACCGCGGACCAAATCCTGGCCAACATCTCCCGCTTCGCGCAGCGCACGACAGTCGTGCAAGCCTCCCAACTTATCTCACGAACCACTGGGACAGGAGACTAGTCAGCCATGCGCTTCCTCCACATCATTCAACGTCGGCAGTCGGTCGATCGATCTTCCCACCTTCTTCTGCGCGATCCGTAGCTCATAAAGCCCTTGTAGGTTAAGCCAAAATTCGGCAGTCGTCCCGAAGAAATGGGCGAGTCGAAGAGCCGTGTCACCTGTAATAGCCCGCCTGCCGTTCAGGATTTCTGTAACACGATTCGTTGGAACATCGAGCTGCCGTGCGAGCTCGGCCGCGCTCATCCCCAACTCGTTCAGTTCTTCCGCCAAATGCTCCCCAGGATGAATCGCCTGAATTACCACAATGGCCTCCTAATGGTAGTCAACAATCTCTACGTTGGATGGACTTGGCGCACACCGCCCTGCCACTCAAAGCAGATTCTCCACTGGTCGTTGATGCGGATACTGTGCTGACCCCTGTGCTGACCCCTGCGGTCGCCTCTCAACGCTTCAAGTCGATTGCCGGGCAGCGCAAACAATATCTTTGAGGTCAACAGCTGCTTCCAAGCGATCAAGCTTGAGCCGCGCTGCTCGTTCAATTCCCGAAAATGGTTGGACCCGCTTACCGGATGCGAAGTCTCTCGTGCGCTTGTCCCGATAGCTGACGATCACACTTAAGAAGTACCAGTTCGTTACGTGTTACGTCAAACGTAACGGAGTGATGACCGTCCAATGCTGCAGGTAGAGAAACTCGGCCAAGCGGCGAACGACACTCGAACTGGACTTCACCGGGCACGAGCCAAGTAAGTACGTCCTCGCAGGCAGTGCGGATGATCCCTTGCCTAGAAGTCCACGACGATCATTCCGTCGAAGCCGCAGGTGTCCACCTGGAACCAGGTCTTTTTCTCTACTTCCTTTCCGGCGACGATGGCCTCAACCTTCAATCGATAAACGCCAGGCACCAACTGCTTTGAGTTGGAGACGCCTCCGTATTCGCGATGGAACTGGAACGACTTGCAGGCAGTTCCCGGTGTGGCGGTCACGGTTTGCAATAACACTTTCTTGACCTCGTCAACTTCCTTGCGGAATCCAAACCAGCCACCGTGCAGAAGCTTCAGCTCGATTTCATGCACCTCAGCCATCGGCACCCCTCCTTGTGTCACGAGGACACGTGCGCCGGTTCGCACTCCTTCTCCGCATAGCTGTGTGCGCTGAGTGCTCGTAGCGCCGGTGGCGGGGTCCGATACGAACGTGACGGTCGCCAGAGCAGTGCGTTCCCGCGCGACGTCCGAAGGGGTGAATACTACATCGAGGTCGCCCGAACCTACCTGATCTCCCGGTTCGATCGTGATTGGAAGGGCCGGCAGACCTGACAACGAAAAGTCGTTCGCGTTGGGACCGCTGAGCGCAATGTTCGAGATCGTCAAGCTGCATGTTCCTTTGTTCGAGACCACCAAGGGTCTGACCGAGTGACAGTTCCCGATGGTGTGAATGACGGTTGGCCGGAAATCGAGGTCGGAGTCAAGACCCAACGCCCCGACACCCACGGTGGCACTGGCTTGTACGGTCAGCGTGGGAAATGAGGGATCGTTGCTTGTGATCGTTAGCGTTGTGGTCCGGACGCCGGTGCCGGTAGGTTTGAAGTCGATGGTAAATGGAAAACAGAAATCGTGACTGATCGTGACCGGAAATCCGCTGGAGGGCGGGACCACAGTGAACTCGGGATTCGACGAGGTGATAGACGTGACGACCAGATCGCCTGCACTGGTATTGCAGACCCGGAGCGTTCCGGTTTCCTCGTCCCCCAGGCACGCAGGCTTGAACTCGGGCGGCGCCGGGACCTGGATCTGCGGCATTGCTACTTTCTTGAAAGTCAGCCGCCACGCTCCGCGACCGCGCGTGCCGAGAAACAGGTTTATGTCACCACCTGCCGGATCATGATCAAAGTGCGCGAAGTACGGTCTAGGAATGTGCGGAGTGCCGGACGTGCCCGGCGTAAACGGATCGGTCACGAGTTGCCATTGTGCGCCGCCGTTGGTACTGATAAAGACGCCGGCGTCTTCGGCTCCCGCAACGAGAATGTCCGGATCGGATGAATCGAACTTGACTAGCGTCGGCTGTGGATAGCCATTGAATCGGATCGCGGCTCCTCCGGCTGCAACATTCGGCCCCGATAGATTCTGATACTTGAACCTTCCTGCTCCCGTCATCTGACTATTCAGCGCTGCGAGTGAGTTCCAGGTCGTGCCGCCGTTGCTGGTGAACACCATCTCCGGGCCAGAGGGACCTCCGAGGTGCGAAGCGATGATCCGCTGTGGATCGTTCTGATCCACTGCGTACACACCGAAGCCGCCGCCGCCCGGAGGATTTGGTACCTGCTGCCAGGTGCCTCCAGAACCCGTTCCCTGGTAGCGAAACACATTACCGGGAAGCTCTCCATTGCAGCCGCCGCTCTTTATGAAGAACGTGGTTGTGCCTCCGCGCGCGGCAAACTGCAAGCTGCAGGGTGAGGCGGGTGAAGTTGTGGCGCCGAGTTGCGTCCAGGTGATTGTCCCTGCGCCAATGTTGGTAGTGAGAAATATCCCTGTCGTGGTGGCAATGGCGTAGGAATTCGCTGCGAATGTCACGAGCGATTCCAGTTGTTCAAAGGAACGCACGTTACCTGGCGGATAGGTATTGATTTGTGGCGAACCTCCCCCCGCCGTCAGACCTGGCGGACTTACGAACAGAAGGGTTGCACGCCCCGGGCTGAAGCAGCAGACCGACGTCAGCGCACGTGTCAGGTCAGCCTTGGCGCCAAATCCGTCGCAGCAGTTTTCGGTGTTCCAAGTGACAGCCCCAGCCCCTCCGTTCGTGGTCCCAAACGTTCCGTCATCCTGATTGGCAAGATAAATGTCTTCGGGTGCGGCTCCGGGTCGGTGCACGCCATCGAACGCATATTGCCGGAGGCCGTGCGGCGTGACCGTAGGTTGCGTCCACGCTGGCGTGTGGCATCCCGGGCTGGTGGTTAGGGTGTTGCGGAAGACGCCGCCGTCAGACGAGAACAATATGGGACAGGCGTTGGCACCGGAACCCGGTGCGAAGGCAATGTCACCGGAGTCGTCGTGAGCTCCAGCCGATCGCGTGAAGGGTCCGGCCCAAGCCGCGGAAGCATTGCAGCGTTGTGCACCTCCGGACGTCGCGGGCGAAGGGGTTGTGCAGGTTCCACGAAACAGACGCACGTCGCCAAACCAGAAATCATAGTTATTGCCCGAGCGCTTATTGGTGGCGACAAAAGGAATCCGGCCTTGAGGGGCGGGGTTCACGTAGGTGCCTGACCAGTTCAGTCCGTCATCCGTTTCGAAAATTGAGGTTCCAACCACGGCAAAGAGGACGTACGATTCATCGGGCGAAGAGACAATCGAGCACTGGCCAGCGGGCAAAGGTTGCGTAGTGGATGTCGTCCAGGTTGCGCCGTTGTCTGTGGAGCGCAAGTGTCCATCCGCACCGCATACATCAATGATACCGCCATGATGAACCGTGACGTCGCGGACATCGGTGGCGAGAGTAGTCGGAGTTGGGTCGACAAAATTCCATGTCACGCCCGCATCTAGGCTGATGGCTAGCCCGCAGTTAGTGCCAATGAATACATGATTTGAATTGGCGGGATCGATGGCGATGCCGAAAGCAGCCAGTTCAGTGCGCCGCGTATCACTGGCACAGAAGTTCAGCGGAGGATTTGCGCTTGCGGGATGTGTCCACGTATTGCCGCCATCTGTGCTGAAGTTGATGCCGGACCGGCTGTTTGTGAGTCCGTCGTAGAACGATGTCGCATAGATGCGATTCGAGTTCGTGGGATCGACCTTCACGCTCCACGTCACTTGCGGCACGTGGCCGTCGAGGTGAGACCAGGTCACAGCGTTGTCGGTGCTGCGGTATATCCCACCGAATTCGCTTGCCGCGTACAACCTTCCTGGAGTGCTGACGTCTACCCCAATCTTGTTGACGCGTCCTCCGGAGGCGGCATCGGCATCGGGGCTATTGGAGCGATCAGGACTGATGTCCTGGAACGTCACGGAAAGTTGCGGCCAGGCCCCGGGTACGATTACGCAGAACGCGATTATGAATAGAGCGGTTCTGTAGCCCCTCATCGCTTCCTCCTGTTCTTCGCCGGGGGAGTTGGGACCATGTCGGCTGGGCAAACAACTGCCTCGCTTGTGGTAGGTACAGAGACCAGTCGTCCGGAATCGGTTTCAATAGCGATGCGCCATGTGTAATCCACGCCGGGCTCAAGACCTTCCACTACGGCAGCCATCTCAGTGCTGTTCTCCGCGGCTGCCTTGGGCTGTTCGACCTGGATCAGGGAAAATTGAAAAGCGCGCAGCTTCGACATCCTGTCGGGCGCGCGTGCGGCAAGCGGACGATCGGGCGTTGCTTGCGTCAGCGGGAGCGAAACAAACAACCCTTTCTCGAATCCCTGGTTGTACACGGTGGCCTGCAGGCTCTGCCGCGCAGTGGAAAGGCTGTTAATTCGTGCGGTCGCGAGCGCATCTGCGGACACTCTCCAGTGAATACGTGCGTTCGCGGTACGAAGCTTCGTAGGGCTGCAGAAATCCTCTACATTCACAACAAGGTTGGGCTCTTCGCGCTGGGGTGGCTGGGGTACCTGTGCGAGCAAGCGGTGCCCGCTACAGCTCACGACGACAAGGCAGACGACGGAAAGCGTCCTTCGTGGCGATATCCGAAACATGGACCCTCCTTACGATCAATTCGTATTGACCGTTCTTTGCGGACGGGCTGAATAGTTCAGGGTCTCAACCGTCCTTGCGGACAGAAGAGAATCAAGAAACGGGTCACTCCTATTTTATGATCGCCCCCACGGCGAACTCATGCGGGATAGTGCATGGTAATAACAAAACGTTTCGCCGCCAAGGCCTTTATGAGCTACGGGTCGCGCAGAAGAAGGTGGGAAGGTCGATCGACCGACTGCCGACGTTGAATGACCTCGAAGAAGCGCATGGCTAGGTACGTCGATTGGGCCGGAATCACCTCGCCATTCCACTGTCTCCGTTCGCTCTAGCCCTGCTGCCGATCGTCACCTAGCCGAAGGAAATAGGTAGCCCCTCGCTGCGGCCGTGGAGGCTTTAGAAAGTATGTATTAACGGGTTCGCCGCATTTCGTGACCGCAAAAACGACGACAAATCGAGCACTCCACCTCAAATTCGTTTAAGAGTTGTAGTTTGTAGTCTGCGCCTTCTGTCATGGTTGGTTTCCTCAGCTAGCTCCACCATTTCCCTTGCGGCGGCGAAGATGGCTTCATCCGCCTGCTCCTGCCAGAACTCGATGTCGAAGGAACGATCGGGAAAACCGCCCTGTACCAATCGCGTCTTCCATTTTGAATTTTCGGGAATAGCCATTGCCGCTCCGAATTGTCCGATGGCAGGCCTGCCACGCAAACGCTGCTCGCATGGCGCACAAAAGCGCCGTACAAAGCTGATCTGCTGATGACGTCAAGGGCAAGGAACGTCCCACCGCCGTTGACCCTGCAGGTGTCGCACGATGCCCCGATAATCTCCGATCAAGAAGATTTAGTAAAGATGAGGGCGCGCAGCTAGGGGCCCTGGCCGAATTAGCCCAACCGAAGCAACCTCGCTTCTTGAGCCCGGGATATTCATAGTTGGCATGGATTGGGGGCGCAAATATCCGGGACCCATACGGACACCATTGAGGCAGTTTGAGTCGTGTCCCTGAGAATTAGTGGACCAGCCTAATCTCCTTCGAGCTTGTTTAACACAGACTTTGCTTGCCCGTCGGAGAGAAAGACGTCTCGGATCTGATGCTCGACTTTGGCCAGCCGCTGCTCGAGTTCGGTCTTTTCAACCGCCCGCAACTGCAAGTGCTTGAGGGTTTTTACACACGTAGCTTGCCCCTTTTGACAATGTGACACAATATGTGTCACGATTTTAGAATGCCTAACATGAACATTCGGCAGCTTCGCGATACGCGCAAGCTCAAGGCTTGGCTCCAGGCGGGAAAGACAGTGGAACTTCGGGACCGTGACCGAATTATCGCCCGTATCGTTCCTGCCCAGCAACCTCAGCGGGCGATAAAGTGGCCCGATTTTTCCGCCCGCCGCAAGAGCATCTTTGGCGATCGGGTTCTACCTGGGGCAGACCTCCTAATCGAGGAGCGGGGACGTTATTGACGATCTACGCCGATACCAGCTTTTTTGTTTCGCTGTACGTGAAAGATGCTCACTCAACCGATGCCGACCGACTGTTGGGTTCCGGTCCGGCGCCGTGGATCACCCCGCTTCATTTTGCCGAATGGACGCATGCCGTCGCAGCGCAAGTCTTTCGCGGCTACATGACCCTTGCTGAGGCTGGTCGAGCGCAACACGAACTCGAAGGTGATCGAGACGCCGGATTGTGGGTGAGCATTGACGTTCCTGACAATGCATTCAACGTCTGTGCCGACTTGGGACGCCGCTACGGGCCAAAACTAGGAGTGCGGACGCATGACAGCCTGCATGTTGCCTGCGCCCTCGAACTCAAAGCGGAGCAGTTTTGGACCTTTGATGATCGGCAGTTGAAGCTAGCCAGAGCGGTGGGCCTTAAAACTCGCTGACCAATCATTTCCACCAGCGGTGTCACGACCGTCGTGCAACTGGTTGCACAGAGTCGGGACGGATCATTCACCGCGACCCAGTCTTTCTCCGGCCATCGCGGTCCATGATGGCTAAAGCGATGCGAAGCCATGATTCACGCGCGATCCGCCCAGGTGCTTGCATTTCTCGCCTACAATGCCTACAATATATGCATGCAATATACCATCCGCAACGTGCCGGATAGTCTGGACGAGGCTCTTCGCCGGGCTGCCCGTGAGCAGGGCAAAAGCCTGAACGATGTGGCGATTGAAGCCTTGGCCCGAGGTGCCGGCGTTACCGGGGAGCGCGCCCGGCAGCGTGATCTCATAGATATCGCGGGCACCTGGCGCAAAGACCCCGCTTTCGAGCGCGCCCTGGCCGCGCAGGACACCATTGACGAAGAGATGTGGCGGTGAAGCTGGCAATCGACACCAATCGTTACACTGACCTTTGCCGAGGCAATGTATCCGTGGTCGAGGCGATCGAGCTCGCCGATGAAGTCTGGCTGCCCTTCGTCGTGCTCGGAGAATTGCGCGCCGGATTTGCAGTGGGCACTCAAGGACCGCACAACGAAGCCGTCCTGCGCCGCTTTCTCCTCAAGTCTCGCGTAGCTGTGCTCTATGCCGACGACCAGACGACGCATCATTACGCCGCCGTTTACCGGCAATTGCGTAAGCAAGGCACCCCCATCCCTACGAACGATATGTGGATCGCAGCTCTCGTCCTGCAACACTCGCTTGTACTGTTCGCCCGTGATGCGCACTTTGACGTTCTTCCTCAGCTCGCCCGAGTGTAGGCTTGCGGTGTCTCGGCGCAACGCATGATTCATTGAACGGGAGCGCCACGGAGCATTCAGAAGATGTTTCATTCGTCGTTATCGGTCAGTGCTCTTCGCAGCCATAAGAGCGGTAGCGGATCGCAATCGTCGTTCCGACTTGTCGTCGTCGCAGTCGGGGCGGTATTTGCGACACTTCGAGGGTCAGTGGCGCCCGGGACATTCTCACCCTTCTGGAGTCGCTGCAATGTCTGCAATTGGTTCATGGCAGTCGTGCAACTGGTTGCACAAATTCCGGAAGATCCATCCCCGACGCTCAGCCGTGCAGGGCGATCCAGTCATAACGCTTGAGCGGTAGAAGGCCATGATTCACAAGGATCGAGCCGTTTTCCTTGGCGTAGCTCTCGACGGCTAACCCGGCGAGGCGCTTCTCGAACTTCGTTTTCTCGAGCACCCGGAACTGCAGGTGCATCAGAGGGGCCAAGCCCGGGGCGATCCGGTTGCACAGGCGACTGTGGAGGGGTCACGCTGCTTACCATCGGTTCTCCTGTCGCGCAGTATCCCGGGCCCATACCGACAGTGCGAGCGAAATCCACGGTGAGCCGGTGAGCCGTGAAGCCGTCAGGAGAGAGACACTACCTCGGAATCAGATACGATCCAGGAATGTTTTCGTCCAAAGTTGCGAGGACGGCACCGTTCGCGCTCGCAAGCTTGCTCAAGTGGCCATCGGTAATTTGCTTAGGCGCTCTGACCCAAGCAGGAAGATGAGAAACATCATGTTCGTCTGAAATGAACATGAGGCGAGACGTGCGCGCTTCCTTGAGGCGCAGTAACAGTGCACGAGCTTGAGTAACTGTAAAGCCGTAGGCCGGGGCTTGGGCGAGGACGCGTACAAATCCGAGCTCAGTGATTGAGCAACTCGCCAAGCTCGGTGCATTATGCGATTGAACCCAGGAAGCAAGACGACCGTGAAATTCGTGATTAATGAACCCGAGAGCGACCAGAGCATTCACATCGAGCAGGTAGATCATGGAAAGTTTGCCAGAATTTCTTCGACCTCCCTGCTACTTAACGTCGGTGCGTTCGGGCCTGCGCTTAAGGCAGGCCATCCAGTGACGGGGTCGGTCACGAGTTTGACTCGATGGGGCCGCTTCTTGCGCGGCGTCAGCACAATTCGCCCATCCTCGATGTTGGCGTCCAGAGGATCACCTGCCCGGATATCAAGCTTGCGGCGAAGTGGGCCTGGAAGAACAACTTGTCCCTTGGTGGAAACCTTGGTTTGCATGGTAAGACAATCTTACCTCTTCCTCGCTGTCTCTGCAACCGAGATCACATCTACGTCTTAGAGCATGAATCGCCCCTCATACGATCAATGCTGCCCGATCGACTCTCGCAACAGCCGCTCTCAAGAAGGCCGATCACAAAGTAACGAGACTGCAATAAAGTAAGGAACGGGGACACGCAATGCAGAAGCAGGCAACTATCACCAGTCAAGGTCAGATCACGGTGCCTCGTGAGATACGGCGCGCACTGGGAGTCCGGACAGGAGATAAATTGTTGTTCGAGAGCGATGGAAAGGGAGTCCGAGTACGGCCCGTTCGGAGCAGGAGTGCATTTTCCAAATACCGCGGCATTGGCAACCCCGGAATCGCGACGGGCAGAAAGAGCATTGACAAATGGCTGCGCGGGATACGTGGACAATGAGCACGACCGTCGATACCAATGTGGTTATTGCCTTGTGGGATAAGGATCCCGTACTCAGTCTGGTGGCGCAGAACGCCCTCGCAGCATTCAATCGTGGTAATTTGGTCGCGGCTGCTCCAGTTTTCGCGGAATTGATCGCTGCGCCCGGGCGCACCGAGAGTTTCGTTGGGGCATTTTTCGAGGAGACGGGAATTGTGATCGACTGGGAGTTAGGAGAGCAGATATGGCGCTCGGCGGGACGA
>Ga0335070_10010465_pt1 | contig 10842 bp, 6 predicted proteins | sample Lox_Sample_13_FD_206722 | JGI IMG/M metagenome (GOLD analysis project Ga0335070, IMG submission 206722) | Soil microbial communities from Loxahatchee National Wildlife Refuge, Florida, United States - Lox_Sample_1.3 | ecosystem: Environmental > Terrestrial > Soil > Wetlands | place: USA: Florida...
TTGCCTTCCTCGCCCGGATCTCAATCCCGCCATCAAAGTCGAGCAAATCCAGTCCGTGCTCCTCGACAATCGGACGCCATCCCAGCAGCACCCGTGCCCGCAGGTCAGCCGCATCCAGAGGCGGCAAGCCCCTCCAATGAACCGCAATCCCACCCGGCTTGAACTCCGCTCGATGCCGAAGGTGCTTGTAGCTAAGCCACCGCTCGGCATCCGACAAGCCCTGAAGCGTCCGGTCGTCCAGATGTGGCATTTCGGTCGTCCCGTCTGTCCTTAGGCGCTGAAGCCCATGTATGCCCCAAATCTCTGGCCGGGGATGGATATCGATCAGCGGCAGCAGGTCGGTGACTTCCCTCCCGGAAATCACTACTACGCGCGAGTACGCCTCCCGCACAATCTCCTGCAATAGCAGCGCTACTCCCGGATACGGAAACGCCTGATTGCGCTGTGTCTGAAATGGCGCCAGCGTCCCGTCATAATCCAGCAGCAAGGCCGAATCTGTTGAATGTGCCAGCAATCGGAAAAATGGTTCAAGTTGCTCTCGCACCTCCGGTCTCACTATTGCGCTCCTCTTTCAACTGGCTTCACGTCGTCTCCATGTCCCGCTCACGCCGCATGCACGCCTACCGGCAGCTTGCGCTCCTCGCGATGCGCCTCCGCCTCCTCTAACTGCTGCTCGTCCTTATCCAGTCGAACCTCCGCAAGTTCCGCGATCAGCTTCGCTGCCCAGCGGTAGATGTTGTTCTCTTTAATGACGCGTCGCATCCGCTGAATTCGCAATTCCCTCTCCTCCGGAGGCATTTCCAACGCCGTGCGGATGGCATCCGCCGACCTCTCAATGTCGTACGGGTTGATGAGGAGTGCGTCGCGCAACTCACGCGCAGCTCCCGTGAATTGGCTCAGAATCAGCACTCCGCGCTCATCCTTGCGCGCAGCAAGAAATTCCTTCGCGACCAGGTTCATTCCGTCATGCAATGACGTAACCAGGCATAGGTCCGCAATCCGGTAGTACGCCTCAATCTCCTTATGGCTATGCTGTCGCGCAAGAAAAACTATCGGCTTCCACTTCCCTGCCTGAAAACGCCAGTTGATTCGCTCCGCTTCCGCTTCCACTTCCCCCAACAAATCGTGATAGCGCTTGATGTGGGTCCGGCTAGGCGCGCCAATCTGCACGAACGTGAATTTGCCCTGATAGCTCGGATACTTCTCCAGAAATCGTTCGATCGCGAGGAAACGTTCAAGAATGCCTTTGGTGTAGTCGACGCGATCGACACCCACGCCAATGTATCCAGATTCGACTCCAAGCCCGCGCAGGAGCGCACTCCGCTCTTCATACAAGAAGAGCGGCTCGTCTCCGTCATCCGACGCTTCGTCGTCGCTGAAAGCCACACTAATCGGGAACGGCCGCACCAATGTCCCGTGTCCGTGCCGCAAGACGCAGAAATGTTCCAGGTCGATGCGCGACTCCACCACCCGGTCTACTGTCTGCAAAAAGTTATTGCAATGCGACTGCACGTGAAAGCCGATCAGGTCCGCACCCAGCAGCCCATCCACCAGCTGCCGCTGCCACGGGCAAATTCCAAACGCCTCCGGATTCGGCCACGGAATGTGCCAGAAAATCGCCACCCGCGCGTCCGGCCGCTTCTCTTTGATCATCTGCGGCACCAGCGCGAAGTGATAATCCTGCACCAGCACCACTGGGTTCTTCTGCCCCTCGATCTCCTCCAGCACCGCGGCCGTGAACTTCGCGTTCACTTCCTGATAGAACTGCCAATCTGACTCCCGGAACAGCGGACGCGTATGGGCAATATGGCAGAGCGGCCAAAGCCCCTCGTTCGCAAATCCGTAGTAATACCCTTCCTCTTCTTCCTTCGTCAGCCAAACGCGGCGCAAAGTGTAGTGCGGATCATCCGGAGGCACACGCAGGCGATCGTGGGAATCGACCACTTCCAGGTCGGCATTTCCGCTGCCATGCGCGATCCATGTTCCGTTGCAAGCATTCAAAATCGGCTCAAGCGCCGTCACCAGCCCGCTCGGCGGAACGACTACCTCAATGTCCCGCCCATCACGCTTGTGGGTGTAAGGTTCGCGGTTTGAAACCACATAAAGATTGCTTCCATTCAGCCGCGTCTGCACCTGCACCGCCAGCCGGTCCGCCGTCCACAACGACTCCGCCGCATCACGCAGTCGAGCCTCATTCTCCGCCGCATTGCGCGCCCGATTCAGGCTCTCCGCCATTGTGGCCACCTCTCGAGCTAAAGGCCGGAACACATCGAGTTCGAACCCGTCATGTCGAAAGGTATTCCCTGTTCGCAGTGCTCGCATCCACAGCGCCGCGCGCGCAATTGGCCCGGCAATGCTCCAGCGAATAATCAGGAGCGTGATCAAAACGATCAACACCACTTGCGCGAGAATCCCAAGAAACGACTGCCGCCACGACTGCAAAATCTGCGAACGGATATAACCTGCGTCGTGCACCACCGCGAGGCTTCCCGAGACCACATCATCGTGATGCACCGGCGCAGCCATAAACAGCAGCGAACGGCCGTCAACTTTCACAAACCCGCTGTCTTCGTGACCGTCGTTAATCGCCTGCAGAGCGACCGGAGGTACCGTCTTCAGCGTGTTGCGCAGATCGGGAGTGATCGCCACCAGCGCACCGCTTCGGTCGTAGATCGCCACGCCCAGCAAATGTTCGCGATTCCCGAATCGCTGCACCAACTGCTCGAGTTCCCTGTCTTTATTCGACCCATGATTCCGAGAGCGCTCGACATTACCTACCAGACTCTCCGTCAGAACCTGCGCTCGATGTTGCAGGTCGATGCGCAGCGCTCGCTTCTCTCGCACCGCCCCGTAATACGAAAATCCCGAAGACACCAGCGTGATGCCGACGATAAGCGAAACGATCAGTCGCGCGCTTAACAATCTCATGGGCATCCCTTAGATGTGAGGCGGTTTAGTTGAGTTGACCCGCGGAGAACGCCTTTCACAAGCGCCGCGGGCTAAATATGGCATAGAGATTTTGTACGTTTAATATGGTTCGACTTACTGTGGTTCGATGGCGCTGACCCGGATCGTCCCGGTCGAGGGGTCCAAGACTCCAGTCACTTTTACGTTCTTGTTGAGCATTTCTTGCGCCCTCCGTTGGTCGTCGAGCTGATAGCTGGTTTTTGTCAGCGGATCGGTGAGGACAATCTTGTCGCCAGATTTCGTGATGACTCCAGTGAATGTCTTCGGCGCGGCGGACACGTCGGCGCTATGACTGGGAGGCTGAGCAGCCTGCTGCTGCGCTGCCTGCCTGTCGCGGACCGCCTCCTGCCCTTGCATCGCGTGCGTAGTCGGTAGCCAAGAAAACACAACGACTAACGCTGCGCACTTCTGTGTAATGCTCATGATCGACTCCACACTTATGGTTAGCCTGAGGAGTGCAACTCCTCTGCCAACGGATTCCGGCTTAAGTGATTGAAAACGTTTCTGGGTGATTTGCCCCGCACGCAAGGATGACCGGTTCGCGAGAAAAATTTTCCCCACACTCTGAGCGGAGAGTACAACCGCCCGACTCACCTCTCGCCCGGCCTCTCCGTCGGGTATCTTACGGATCGCCTTCCTCTTCGTGGTAAACTTCCAAAATTATGCGACCAGCCATCCTGCTCTCCGGTCGTGGTTTTACCTGACTCTAAATTCCTGCGACGTCCGTCGGCCGTTCCCGTCTAACGCCTCATATCGAAAGGATTCTGCTATGCCACGCCGTGCCCTCTCCGTCGTCGTTCTGTTGTTCGCCTCTCTTCTGCCAATTCGTTCCGCTGCCGCCGATCAACCCGGGTCGGAAAAGCACGCCCGCCATTTCACCTTCCATTACGCATTCACGGTAAAGAACGTCCCCGCCGGTGAACCCGTACGCGTGTGGATCCCGCTCGCTCACTCCGACGAATATCAGGACGTGAAGGTGACGGCGAAGTCCGGAGACCTCTCGCTGAAACAAGTTTCCCAATCGCGCTTCGGTAACGAACTCCTCTACGCCGAAACGCCCAAGGCTGAGAAAGCCGAATTCAAATTTGTAGTGGACTACGATGTCGTGCGCCGCGAGCACGTCGTTTTGATCGACGGTAAGCCCGCTTCGGACCTGCCTCCGCGTCACTCCGGTCCCAAGCTAGAGATGGCGAGCTACCTGGAAGCTGATCGCCTCGTGCCGACCACAGGCGTGCCCGCCAACCTCGCCGCCGAACAGACCAAGGGCGCGACCACGCAGATCGAAAAAGCAAAAGACATTTACGACTACGTCTTCCGAACCATGAAATACGACAAAAGCGGCACCGGCTGGGGACACGGCGATACGCTCTGGGCCTGCGACTCCAAGCGCGGCAACTGCACCGACTTCCATTCCGTTTTCATCTCCATGGCGCGCTCGCAAAAAATTCCCGCCCGCTTCCAAATTGGCTTCCCGCTTCCCGCCGACAAGACCTCCGCCGAGATTCCCGGCTATCACTGCTGGGCCGAGTTCTACATAGACTCCGTCGGCTGGATTCCCGTCGACATCTCTGAAGCCTGGAAGCACCAGGAAAAGCGCGACTATTTTTTTGGCGCCCACGACGCCAACCGCGTCCAGTTCACGCAAGGCCGCGACCTGAAGCTGACGCCGGCGCAGGACGGCCAGCCGCTGAACTACTTCGTCTATCCATATGTGGAGATTTCAAGAAAAGAATACTCAAACATCTCTATCGCCTTCTCCTTCGAAGATGCGAAGTAGAGGGAAGCTCTAACATAGCGACGTCGTCCTCCTGAGCGCCCGTGACTTTATCAAGCTATGTCATCCCTAAACGATGTCATTCTGGATTAAGCGATGTCATCTTGAGCGAGGTCGAAGGATCCCTATTATCGCATTCGCTCTCTCAATCGCCGCAGGACGCAACGATTGATCTTGAGCACCTCCCTACGATGTTAAAATCCTGCCTATGCGCTACCGAATCGAACCCGCAATCATGGCGGAAGGCTGAGCCCAACCGCAAGTGACCACCCCCCGCAGGCCCACCATCGGCGTATTCGATTCCGGCGTCGGAGGTCTCACCGTGCTCTCGGCGCTCCTTCGCCACATTCCCGACGCCAACTATCTCTACTTCGGCGACACCGCCCGCCTCCCCTACGGATCGAAGTCAGCGGCTACCGTAGCGCATTATGCCGTAGGCGCCGTCCATCATCTCCAGTCGCAGGGAGCCGAGCTCCTCGTCATCGCCTGCAACACTGCCACCGCACTCGCCTTTGATGAAATCAAATCCGCCTCGCGCTTGGACGTAATCGGTGTGGTCGAACCCGGGGCACGTGCCGCCAGCGAAGCGAGCCATGCCCACAAAGTGGTAGTGATCGGAACCGACGCAACAGTCTCTAGTCACGCCTACCGGCGCGCCCTCGAGGCCCGTGGCATCGCAGTAAAAGAAAAAGCCTGCCCGCTCTTCGTTCCGCTGGTCGAAGAAGGATGGACCGATCATCCAGTCACGGAGCAGGTCGCCCGCATCTACCTAGACGAAGCATTCTCCGGCAACGAGCAAGATGCCGATGTCCTGGTCCTTGGCTGTACCCACTACCCGCTCATCAAGCCGTTGATCGCCCGCACGGCACCCAGCCACGTCACGATTGTCGATTCCGCCGAATCGACAGCACACGACGTAGCACGCCGCCTCGAAATCGAGCCAATAACAACCTCGTCCGAAACAGAGCGCCGCGCGACACCACGCCTGAAGTTCTTCGCCACCGACTCCGCAGAAAAATTCAAGAGAATGGGAACCAGATTTCTAGGCCACCCGGTAGAAGACGTAGTTCACGTAGACCTTAAAGAGTAGCGCCGACGTCCCGCCTGGCTGTCGCGGGACTCGCCCCCCACAGACATCAGCAGTTCGTTATGGGCCCGAGGTTTTAGCGTTCGTCCGTAACTCGGGAACTCGCGTCTCGCGCTAAACAAAAACGGCCGCAAACGCGCGGCCGTTGGGACTCCTAACCTCAGTCTCTCATTTCAGTACAACCGGAAGCTCACCTCAACGTTGATCTGCACCGCCACCGGCTTTCCATCTTTCATGGCGGGATCGAAGCGCCATGTCTTGACAGCTTCAATCGCCTTCTCGTCCAGCCCCAATCCCAAGGTACGCTGCACGCGAATATCGCGCGGACGTCCATCCGGACCAACCACCAGCCACAACACGCACGTTCCCTGGAACTTCGCCTTCCGTGCCTCTTCCGAATACTCCGGATCGGGCGAATAGATCGCCTTCGGCGCCGAAACGCCGCCGCCTACGCGGAACGCTCCGCCGCCAGTACCGCCGCCGTGTCCCGGTCCAAACCCAGGACCAGACCCGCTTCCAACTCCACCGCCGCTTCCCGAGCCGATGCCTCCGCCCGAGCCAGTTCCGTTCGACGGTACCGAGGCCGGCATGTGCGACAGCGGATCGCCAAGGTTCGGCATATCCGGCTGGGCAATGTGCACCTGCGGGGGAATCACAACCGTGGGTTCCATCGGCAGCTTAGGATTTTCATTGCGCACCACAACAACGGGAGGCGTGAACTGCTGCATCGACTGCTTCGGCAATCTTCCCTGCGACGCCTGCAACTTATCGCGATCTCCCCCACCGCCACCACCGCCAGAAATCGTCTTCGACGGCTGCAACGCGGGCAAGTCGCTCGGCGCGATCAACTCAACCGTCTCTTTCGGCTTAACAATCTCTTGTACCGCACGCTTCGCCACGATCGTTCCAACGATGATCAGCGCGAGTGCCACGATGTGTACTGCAGTTGACCCAAGCGCACCCTTCCCCCGGTTGTTATAGAAGCCCCAAATGTCGCGCACCGGGACCGGCTTCGACGTCAGCACCAGTGGTGGAAGTTTCTTGGGAAAGAAGAATTCGTCGAGATTCCGGAACAGAGACTTCCAGATTGGTTCTTCCAGGGTCTGGTTGTGCAGCAACAGATCCAGTTCGGGCTCTGGACTCACACTTGGTTTTTCCGGCAGTGTTGTAAGTTCTGGCATATTTTCCCGAGAGCTCAGATGTGCGATCTCAAGGTTCGCATTTCTGGAAGCCGTTGATTTAGATGCTCACAGCCTCCTCGGCGGTCGCTTTCCGATTCCCACAGCACCGCCTCAGACGGCACCCTTATTATCTTTGCAAAGGTTAGATGCCGCCGATGTTTCTTATTTGCAAGAAATTGTACACTTTTTTGTATCTTGATTCAGTACTTTCTGAGTTCATGTCCCATGGTGTGACGGCGATGGACGCGTTTTGTCACCCTCCCTATAATGAGAAGATTCAGTCATTTGGGAGAACCTGCCGGTGGCATCCGAGCCGAAAGAGCTGAAGTCTACCATCAACCTGCCCAAGACCGCCTTCCCCATGAAGGCCAACCTGCCCCAGAACGAGCCCAAAATGCTGGCGCGCTGGGAACAGGAGAAACTTTACGACTGCATTCGCGCCGCGCGCAAAGGCTCGCCCACCTACATCCTCCACGACGGCCCGCCCTATACCAGCGGTCCCATCCACCTCGGCACGGCGATGAACAAGTGCCTCAAAGACTTCGTCGTCAAATCGAAAACCATGTCCGGCTTCGACGCGCCCTACGTCCCCGGCTGGGACTGCCACGGCCTGCCCATCGAAATCAAAGTCGATAAAGAACTCGGCGGCAAGAAGCTCCAGATGCCGCCGCTCTCCGTCCGCAACGCCTGTCGCAAGTACGCGCAGAAATATCTCGACCTCCAGCGCACACAGTTCAAGCGCATCGGGGTCTTCGGCCGCTTCGACAATCCCTACGCCACGATGAATCCGCAGTACGAGTCGACAGTCCTGCAAACCTTCTTCTCGTTCTACGAAAACGAATTCGTCTACAAGGGCCTGCGCGCCGTGTATTGGTGCATGCACGACGAAACCGCGCTGGCCGAAGCCGAAGTCGAATACGAAAACCACACCAGCCCGACGGTGTGGGTGAAATATGCCTTCGCCGACGATGCGGCAAAGATCGATCCCTCTTTAGCCGGTAAGAGGCTGAACACAATCATCTGGACGACAACTCCCTGGACGCTACCCGCCTCCATGGCAGTCGCATTCCACCCAGATGAAGAGTACGAAGCGATCGAATCCGGCGGCGAGGTCTACATCGTCGCCTCGAAGTTGGCAGCCGAAACCGCCGCCAAATGCGGCCTTTCGGATCCGAAAGCTCTCGTCCACTTCCCCGGCCGCAAACTCGAGCGTCTTAACTTCCAGCACCCGTTCCTCGACCGCAAAATCCTTGGCGTCCTCGCCGACTACGTCACCATGGACACGGGCACCGGCGTAGTCCACACCGCCCCATCTCACGGTGCCGAAGACTTCATGACCGGTGTCAAGTACGGCCTCGATGCCACCAGCAACGTCGACGAAAAAGGCATCCTCCGCAAGGGCCTCCCCGAATATGAAGGCCTACGAGTCTGGGACGCGAATCAACCAATCCTCGATTTGGTGAAGAATCGCGGCGCGCTCCTCCACAGCGAAAAGACAGAGCATTCCTACCCGCACTGCTGGCGCTGCCACAACCCGGTAATCTTCCGTGCGACGGAGCAGTGGTTCATCTCGATGGAGACGCCGATGCCCGGCGGCAATGGAAAAGATGACACACTACGCGCTCGAACTCTGGAAGAGATCAAGCACGTAAAGTGGGACCCCTCTTGGGGCGAAGAGCGCCTCTCCAACATGATCCAAACCCGCCCCGACTGGTGCATCTCGCGCCAGCGGGTCTGGGGAGTTCCCATCGCCGTCTTCCTCTGTGAAAACTGCGGCAAACCACTCAACGACACGGCCATCAACAAGAAAGTAGTCGAACTCTTCGCCCAAAAAGGCGCCGACGCCTGGTTCACCGACGAGCCCGCCACGCTCCTGCCAGCCGGCACAAAATGCCCTCACTGCTCTGGCACAAAGTTCGAAAAGGAAACCGACATCTTCGACGTCTGGCTGGAATCCGGCGCCAGCTATTTAGCGCTCATCAACTCTGAGCCCGAATACCCCTGGCCCTCGGACCTCTATCTCGAAGGCGGCGACCAATACCGCGGATGGTTCCAGTCTTCCCTGCTCTGCGCCATGGGCACGCACGGTACTCCGCCCTATAAAGGAGTAGTCACGCCCGGCTGGACCCTCGACGAAAAAGGGCAGGCCATGTCGAAGAGCCGCGGCAACGACGTCGATCCCGTCGACATTTCCAGCCGCCTGGGAGGCGAAATCGTCCGCCTGTGGGTAGCGAGTGTCGACTTCCGCGAAGACGTAGTCGGCTCGGAAGCGTTAATGCAGCGCGTAGGCGAGAATTACAAAAAGATTCGTAATACCTTCCGATACGTACTAAGCAACCTGTACGATTTCGACCCAGCAAAAGACGCGGTCCCCTTCGACCAAATGGAAGAGCTCGACCAGTACATGCTGCGTGAGACGGCCGCCTTCGCCGCCGATGTCCGAAACTGGTACGACGAGTTCGCCTTCCACCGCATCTACCAGCGCGTAAATCATTTCGCGATCGTCGACCTCAGCGCCTTCTACTTCGACGTATTAAAAGATCGCCTCTACATCTCAGCTCCAAAGTCACAAGCTCGCCGTTCCGCGCAAACGGCTATCTGGCGCATCGGAGAAGCCCTGGTCCGCCTGCTAGCGCCTATCTTGACGTTCACCGCCGAAGAGATCTGGCAATACCTGCCCAAACTCGAAACTCGCGAGGAGAGCGTGCACCTCAGCCAGTTCCCGACGCCTGTGAATCTGGTAGGTATACCTGCGGCCTCTGAGGCCGAAAGGTGGGAAACAGCCGCGTTAAGAGTCAACTGGGCAAATCTTCGACTCATTCGTGACGAGGTCCTCAAAGCTCTTGAAGAAGCCCGCAACGCCAAGCTAATCGGCACCAGCCTTGAAGCAAAGGTTATCCTGACGCCAACCAGCGCGGGTTTTTATGAGCTACTCAGACATAACGAAGCCCAACTCCGATATCTCTTCATAGTTTCAGCAGTAGAGCTTCGGCCAGCCGCCTCTCAAGACGGCGCCAGCGGTGCCGTCAAGGTCGAAGTGAAGAAAGCCGACGGCCAGAAATGCGAGCGTTGCTGGAACTATTCAGTTCACGTAGGTGAAGACAAGCTCTATCCAACGGTCTGCGAGCGTTGCAGCGCGGTCTTGAAGGAACTCGATTAGTAGGTTCCAACAAAATAAAGCGAGTGTGCCCCACGTTCCCGCGCGTCCTTTGCGCGTTAACGTGGGACTGGAACCATTCCCGTCTCTTTTCGTCCAAATCTCGTACGCTAATAGGTTCTAATATTCAATGACCATGACCAAATTCTTGCTTTGCTTTCTAGTCCTCCCCGCCCTAGTCCATTCCCAGCAGCAACCCACCCCATGCCCGGCCGCCGACCAACTCCACCAGTACGAACTCAAACTCAACGACTGGCCGCAACTCACCCGCTATCGCGACGAGAACTCCAAATTGCCCGCGCCCACAAAATCCGAATCCCGCGTCATCTTCCTCGGGGACTCCATCACCGAATTCCGGAATCTCTCCGCCTCTTTCCCCGGCAAGCCCTACATCAACCGCGGCATCAGCGGACAAACCACGCCCCAAATCCTTCTCCGCTTCCGCCCGGACGTCATCAACCTCAAGCCAAAGGTCGTTGTCATCCTCGCCGGTACCAACGACATCGCCGAAAACACCGGCCCCATGCCGCTTTCCGCCATCGAAGGCAACCTCGCCTCCATGGCCGAACTCGCTCACGTCAACGGCATCAAGGTCGTGCTAGCCTCCGTCCTGCCCGCCGCCCGCTATCCCTGGCGTCCCGACATCGAGCCGGTAGAAAAAATCCGCACGCTGAAC
>Ga0335070_10010466_pt1 | contig 10842 bp, 10 predicted proteins | sample Lox_Sample_13_FD_206722 | JGI IMG/M metagenome (GOLD analysis project Ga0335070, IMG submission 206722) | Soil microbial communities from Loxahatchee National Wildlife Refuge, Florida, United States - Lox_Sample_1.3 | ecosystem: Environmental > Terrestrial > Soil > Wetlands | place: USA...
GCGCCTGTTCGAGATCGAGCGGAAGAAGAAGGAGGAGGAGCTCGCCAAGATCAAGGGGGCGAAGAAGGACATCTCCTGGGGGAACCAGATCCGCTCGTACGTGCTCCAGCCGTACCGGATGGTCAAGGACCTGCGCACGGGTCACGAGGTCGGCGACGCCGACCGCGTCCTCGACGGCGATCTCGACGCGTTCATCGAGGCGTTCCTGAAGCAGCAGGCCCAGGCTGCTCATGAGGGCTGACGATGTCCCCTGAGCCGCCCCCGCAGCCGTCGCTGCGACGTCGTTCCGGGGCTCGGAGCCCGGAGCCCGGACCCCGGATTCTCTGGGCGTCCCCCCTCCCGCCGACCCGCTCGGGCGTGGCGGACTACGCGGCCGAGGTGCTGCCGCACCTCGCCGCTGCCGGCGCGGTTACCGTGCTCGAGCCGCCCGGGTGGCGGCCGCCCGCCGACGCGGCGTGGCTTGCGGGCGTGGCGACGCTGCCTCACGACGCCCCGGCGCCGGCCGGGTCCGTGCCGGTGCTCCACCTGGGTAACAACCCGTTCCACCTCTGGGTCGTCGCGCGCCTCCGGGCCACCGGAGGCGTCGTCGTGCTCCACGACACGGTGCTGCACCACCTCCTCGTGGAGGAGGCCGCGAGCGGCTCGGAGTGGCCGCGCTTCGCCCGGGAGCTCGAGGACGCGGAGGGAGCCGCGGGCGCCGCGCTGGCCGGAGGGCGGCGCTGGGGGTACTCGGGATGCCTCGATCCGTTCCTGTTCCCGGCGCGACGGGCGTACCTCCGCCACGCGACGGCCGTGATCGTCCACAACAGGACCGCGGAGGCGGACGTGAGCCGGGCGTGCCCCGGCCTGGCGGTGCGGTGCGTGCCGCTCGCGGTGGGAGCGCTGCCCGGCGGCGACCGCAAGGCGTGGCGCTCCCGGCTCGGGGCGCGGCCGGAGGAGCTGCTCATGGTTCACCTCGGCTTCCTGACGCCCGCGAAGGGGCTCGAGGTCGTGCTCCGGGCCCTCGCCGCGCTCGAGGTAGCCGGCGTCCCGGCGCGGCTCGCGATGGTGGGCGAGGGGAGCGAGCGAGAAACGCTCGAGGGTTGGGTCGAAGCGGCGGGGTTGGGAGGGCGCGTGCGGATCTGGGGGTACGCGACGCCCGACGAGCTCGGCGGGATCCTGTCCGCCGCCGACCTGGGCCTCGTCCCGCGCTACCCGACCGCCGGGGAGACCTCGGCCGCGGTGCTGCGCTTCCTTGCGTCGGGGACACCGGCTGCCGTCGCGGGGTACCGCCAGTTCCTGGAGTTCCCGCCCGCGGCCGCTCCCCGCGTCGCGCCGGGGCCCGCCGGAGTCGCCGATCTCGTCCGCCTCGCCGCGGCGCTGTCAGGGAGCGCCGAGGCGCGCCGCGCCGGGCGGCGGGCCGCGAGGGAGGCGTGGGAGCGCGGCGGCCACGAGCCGTCGAAAGCGGCCGCCGCTCTGATCGCCGCGGTCGGAGCCGTGTCGCGTGTGGCTTGAGGAGGTCGAGCGCCTGCTGGCAGCGCGCCCGGTCCGGCGCCGCGCGCCTGCGGAGGGCGAGGCGGCGGCCGGAGTGCTGGTCCCGCTGTACGTCGCGGGCGAGAGCCTCTGGGTCGTCCTCACCAGACGCGCCGCCTCGCTGCCGGACCACGCCGGTCAGGTCGCGTTCCCGGGCGGCGCGCGCGAGGCCGGCGACGAGGACGAGATCGCAACGGCGCTGCGCGAGGCAGGCGAGGAGCTCGGGATCGACCCGTCGGTCGTGCTGGTCCTGGGTCAGCTCGACGACGTCCGGACGCCGACGGGGTTCGTGATCTCACCCGTCGTGGGTGCGCTGCCGTACCCTCTTGCCCTCAACCCCTCGGGGGACGAGATCGACGTCGTGCTGCCGGTGCCGTTCGCCTATCTCGCCAACCCGGAGGCGGTCGAAACCGAGGAGCTCGTCGTCGGAGGCGAGCGGGTCTCCTCTCCGGTGTTCCACTACCGCGGTCACCGCGTGTGGGGTGCGACCGCGCGCATCGTGTCCGACCTGGTGTCGCGCCTCAGCGGTGCTCCGGAGGCGCCGTCGGAGTGAGCGCGGAGTCGAGGACGTCCTGGGCGCGGCGCGTGGCCTCGGCGAGCTGCGCCCCGGATTGGACGAGGGCGGGCGCCTTCGGCATCGCAGCTGCCTTCGCGAGCTCCCGTGCCGCGGCGGCCCATTGCCGTTGCGCGTGGAGGCAGTACCCGAGCAGGTAGCGCGCCTCGAGGTTCGCGGGGGCGGCGGCGACGAGCTCCGTGAGGATGGCCTGGGCTTCCGCCGGGCGGCCGGCATCGAGCAGACAGCGCGCGCGCAGCAGGCGGACGGTGGTCTCGTCACCCCGCGCCGAGGCGAGCGTTGCGAGGGCGTCCTCCACCTTTCCTGCGCGCCTCTGCGCCTCCGCGAGGGCGAGTGTGAACTGCTGGAGGCCGCCCTTGACGGCGGTTGCGAGCTTCTCGGCGGCGCCCGCCGCGTTGCCGGAGGCGAGGTACGTCGCCCCCAGCCAGCCGCTCGCCCACGGGTCGTCGGGCTTGACCTGGAGCGCCCGCTGGAGATCCGACAGTGCCTCCCCGGGGTGGCCGTCGTTCAACGCGATCTCCGCGCGGACCACTCGGGCCTCGAACAGCATGCCGTTGGATGCAAGCGCCTTGTCGAGCGCCTCGCGCGCCGAGGCGAGGTCGCCCATGCGCGCGCACAGGACCCCGAGAGCCGCCCAACCCCGGTCGTTCCCGCTGTCGAGCTCCACAGCACGCCGGAACGCGTCGCGGGCGCCGGTGAGCCGCCCGCGCTTGAGCTCGACCTCGCCGAGCGAGAGGTACAGCTCGGGTTTCTGGTTGCCGAGCAGCGCGGTGCGCAGGGCCTCGTACGCGTCGTCGAGCCTCCCGGCGTTCATGTACGCCTCGGCGAGCACCTCGAACGCCGGCACGCACGACGGCGCCGCCGCCAGGACGCCGTGAAGCAGCGAGATCGCGTCCGCCGGTCGGTCCGCGGCGAGGAAGCGCCGCGCCTCGAGGAGCGCCTCGAGCGGGACGGGCGCGGTGCCCGGCGAGGCCTGGGCGAACGCCCTCATCGCGGCCACGCGGCCGCGGAGCTCGAGCGCATCGCCCCCGCGGCCGAGGCGCTCGAGCGTGTCCGCCTTGACCTCGAGCACGTCCGGGAGCTGGGCGGCGGGCGCCGACGCCTCGAGCGCCTCGACGCTCGGGAGGAGCGCCTCGACGGCGTCCTTGTCGGCGGCCTGCGCCAGCCGCTGCCGGACCTGCGCGAGCGTTCCCGCGGCCGGCGACCGCGACGGCGGGGTCGGGGCCGCCGGCGGGGCGGCGAGCCTGGCCTTGACCTTGGAGACCATCGTCAGGAACTCGGGCGTGTAGAAGTCCGGGACCAGGTCGAGCTGCGGGTTGTCCTTGAGTGCTCCCGCGATCGCGTCCTCGGCCTTGGCGCGGTTCCGCATGTTGAAGTAGGTCACGGCGAGCTTGACGCGGATGTCGGCCCGCTTGACGGCGTCAGCCTCGTTGTCGACTGCGCTCGCGTACAGCTTCGCGGCGCCCTTGAAGTCGGCGTTCCGGAACGCCTTGTCCGCTTCGGTGAGAGCGTCCTGAGACCACGCGACCCCAGCACTGAGAAGCAGCACTGCCACCGCGGCGAGTGAGCGCATGCCGAGAGTCTAACAAGAAACCTGCGACTGGGGACCGCTACTGGGGCCGGACGACCCGCGTCAGCGCGCTCGCCGCAGCGACATCGGCGGCTTCGCGGTACTCCGAGCCGTCGGGCCACGTGACCTTGATCTCGTGGGAGCCTGCCGGGACCTTGCGGTCGCGGATCGGGAGCGGCCCCACGAGGTTGCCGTCCAGGAAGACCTTCGCCCCCTGCACCGGTACGTTGAAATCGTTCAGGACAGAGAGGATTCCGTACGGCGGCAGACGGAGGGTGACGGTCTGGCCGGCCTGTCCGATCTCGACCTCCCTCGTCTCCTCGCGGTACCCCGCGATCTTCTGGACGAAGGTGTGCTTCCCCGGCGCGAGCGCGATCCTCGACGACTGCACCCTCCCGAGCGCCTGCCCGTCCACCGTGACGTCCGAGGGCGGGTCGACGAACAGCTCCACGTCCACGGGCGCCGGCGTCGGGATCGCGGTCGGGATAGGTGTGGGCACCGGCGTCGGCGGCGCGGCCGGCGGCGGCGTGGGCTTCGGGCCGGCGAACAGCCCGGACCCCGGGCCGGCCGCACCCGGCCCCGCCAGGAACCACCACGCCGCGACGGCGCCAACCACCACGAGTACCGCGACGGCGACGAGAATCCCGCGGCGCTTGCCGGACGCCTCCGCAGGCGTGACCGACGCCGTCGGGATGACGTCGAGCGGCCGAGCCGCGAGCTGCGTCGCGGCTGTGAGCTGGTCGTGCGGGAGCGAGGAGATCCTCGCCAGCTCCTCGCGGACCATCGCGGTCGTCGTCTCGCTCCGGCGCTGAGGCCCCCTGTGCGGCAGGGAGGTGAGCACCTCCTTGAGGTCCTGGGCGAACTCCCGCACCGTCGCGTAGCGGTCGCCCGGATCCTTCGCCAGCGCCCGGAGGATGGCCCGCTCGAGCCGCTCCGGACACGCCGCGTTGCGCTGCGAGGGCGGAACCGGATCCTGGTTCAGGATCTGGTAGATCACGTTCGAGAGGTTCGGCCCGGTGAACGGGCGGGTGCCGGTGACCATCTCGTACGCCATCACGCCGAGCGAGAAGAGGTCGGTTCGAGGGTCGAGGGGCTTGCCGGAGAGCTGCTCGGGCGCTAGGTAACCCGCGACTCCCCCTCGAGCGACTTCGCGATTCCGAAATCCATGATCTTGACGGTGCCGTCCTCGAGCACCCGGACGTTCGCCGGCTTGATGTCGCGGTGCACGATGCCGCGCGAGTGCGCGAAGTCGAGGCCGCCGCAAACCTGCAGGAGGATTGCGAGCACGCCGTCGAGGCTCAGCTTGCGGGTCTCGAGGACGTCGTCGAGGTCCGTGCCGCTCAGGAACTCCTGCACGAAGTAGGGGGTCTTCCCCTCGATGCCGAAATCGAAGATGAGGGTGATGTTCGGGTGTTGGAGCGCCCCCGCGAGCTGCGCCTCCCGGAAGAACCGCTGGGTCGCCTCGGTGTCGGTCGCGTTGCACGTCTTGAGAGCCACCCATCGCTGGATGAACGGGTCCCACGCCTTGTACACGATGCCGAACCCGCCGACGCCGATCTGCTCGGCGATCTCGTACTTTCCGATGCGCTTGTCGTTCGCCATCGTCCCGGCGACATTCTACCGCCCTTTTCTTGATTCCGAGACTGGAAATGATAGGCTTCCGCCGTGCGCAGCATCCTGGTGATGATGGCAGGGTGCGCCGTTGTCGGCGCGCTCGTCGCAGCGTGCGGTCAGGGCTCGGGCCCGGAGAGCGCGGAACGACCGTCGCCCACCGCGGGCCGCTCCGCCGACCAGGGCCCGCTGACGGAAGCGGACGTCCAGATGTTCCTGGCGGTCCGCTCGAAGGCGATGCAGCGGCTCGAGGACGCCCTCGCGAGCGTCGACGCCGACGGCGGCGACGTCCTCGCGCACGTCCAGGAGATGACGGTCGCCGAGCGGGATGCCGCCCGCGCGCTCGGCGTCGACTGGCGGAGGTTCACGCGCGTGCGGGACCAGATCGGCCGATTGTTGACGAGTCAGCGCCAGCACGACGATCAGAGGCTGCTCGCCGCAGAGCTCACGAAGGCCAAGGAGGACCTCGGTGCGCAGCTCGCCGCGGCGCGCGACGCCGCCAGCCGCCAGTTCCTCGAGGCGCAGCTCAAGGTCGTCGCCGACCAGCTCGACAAGCTCAACAGGGAGCGGGCGGTCGCACCGCCGCAGGCCGAGGAGCTGAGGGCGCTGGAGTCGGCGCGTGCCGAGATCGCAACGCTCCAGGGCCGCCAGGACAGGATCCAGCACCGCGTCCAGGAGCTCCTGCAGCGCGCCGCGGACGCTCAGGCGACGCCGAGCCCTACCGGGAGGCCCGCCCGATGATGCGCCACGGGACGACCTCGGCGCGGCGGCAGGCCGAGACGGCCGCCCTCGGGTGGTCCGGGCGGCGGGGTGGCGGAAATAAGCCGCGAGCCGTCTCCGATTACTCGCGTAACGGAACGCCGGTGGAACTGAGATCCGCGGTTCCTCGAGGCGACCCGTCGGTAACACCGCCGGGACGTCCAGAAGGGGAGCGGGCACCGGCATAGTGGGAGGGGCACATGAACCGACTTCTAACTCTGGCCGTGACGCTGCTGCTGGTGGCGACGGCCGCGGGCGCCAAGGACTACCCGAGCTCGTTCGGGTTCACGTTCAGTGCCCCTGACACCTGGCTCGTCATGACCAAGACGGAGCTCGCCGGCAACCCCGTGTTCGCGACCGCGGATGCGGGGCTCAAGACGAAGGTCCAGAACGGGGCCCTCGAGATCTACTACGACCGGGCGACGAGCGACGCGACGTTCACCGACTACGTGGACGTCTGGCTCGGCACCAAGGGGGTGATCCCCAACACGCCCGACGACGTGAGGGCGCAGTGCAAGCAGTACGCGGACAAGCTCGCGAAGGACGCAGGACGCCCGCTCGCGATGGCAGTCTGCGAGGACCGCACGGTGGGAGCGGCGAAGACGTTCTACGTCGAGCACGACGGCCGGACCGCGGACACCGTCACGATGCAGTACCAGTTCCTCCGTCCGGATGGCAAGCTGCTGTTCGTCAGGGCAAGGTGCAAGAAGAGCGTGCTGGACAAGTTCCGCCCCGACTTCGAGGCGATCGTAAAGTCGGTCCACTTCAGCTAGGAAGAGGGAAGAAGGTAGACGGTAGTCGGGAGAGGGACTAGGGGAGACGGCCGCCTGAACGGTCGTCGTTCCTCTACCTTCTTCCCTCTACCGCCTCGCCGCCTTCGTCTACCCGATCGTCGCCAGACGCGACGCGTGGGTCAGGAAGAACGAGAGCAACTCGAGGTTGATCTTGAGGTCCACGTTCTTGAGCTTAACCTCGGCGTGCCCCTTCAACTGGGCCGGGGCGAAGTTCAGCACGGCCTGGACGCCGCCGTTCACGAGGTCGTCGAACACCTTCTGCGCCGAGCTCGCCGGTACGGTGATGACACCTATGTGAACTCGCCGATCTTTCACAATTCGGGGCAAATCAGAGACGCTCTCGACGACCAAGCCGCCCGGGACGCGCTTGCCGACCTTGTGCGGGTCCGAGTCAAGGATCGCGACGATCCGGAACCCGCCCGTGTTGAACCCCGAGAAGTGCGACAGGGCGGTGCCCAGGTTGCCGGCGCCGACGACCAGCACGCGGCGCTCCTCGTGAAGCCCGAGGATGTTCACGAGGTGCTCGCGGAGCTGCGTCACGTTGTAGCCGACCCCGCGGATCCCAAACTCCCCGAAGTACGCGAGGTCCTTCCGGATCTGTGCCGAGTTCAGGTGGAAGCGATCCGCCAGCTCCTGCGAGGAGACGGTCGTTGCGGTCTCCTGCTCGAGCTGCTGCAGGCAGCGCAGGTAGACCGAAAGCCTGTTGATGGTGAGTTCCGAGATGCTCTCGACGGGGATGTAGCGCTTGAATGACATTCGTCACCTCAGCAAGGTCCGTGCTGCAAGCTCGCCGGCTCCTAGCACCCATGCGGGGAGCACACCCAGCACCACGATGGCCAGGGCGCAGATGCCGGCGATGATCCTGACCGGCCAGGGCTCTGAGTACGCTGGAGCACGCTGTGGCAGCGGCTTCATGTACAAGTAGTATACCACCCGCACGTAGAAGAACACCGACACGAGACTGTTGAGAACACCGACCACCGCGAGCCACGCCAGCCCCTGATTCACTGCGGCGCGGAACACGAGGAACTTCGCGACGAACCCAACCGTAGGCGGGATCCCAGCGAGCGCAAACATCGCGACCGCCAGCGCCAGCGAAAGGAACGGCCGCTGCCACCCCTGGCCCGCGAGGTCGTTGATCAGGTGGGGCTCGTCCTCGCTCTCGGAGAACGCCGACACTACGGCGAACGCCGCGATGTTCATGAACGTGTAGGCGGCGAGGTAGACGAGGACGCCAGTGATCCCGTCGAAGCCGAACGCGACGACGCCCACCAGGGCGTACCCCATGTGAGCGATCCCCGAGTACGCCAGCATCCGCTTGAGGTCGCGCTGCGCGATCGCGACGACGTTCCCCAGGACCTGCGACGCCACCGCGATCGCGGCGATCAATGCAGTCCACTTCGGCGTCAGCGTCTGGGGAGCGATCGACGCTACCGCGCGAGCGAGCGCGACGAGAACGACCCCCTTCGGGACGACGGAGAGGAACGCGGTCACCGGCGTGGGAGAACCCTGATAGACGTCGGGCGCCCAGGCGTGGAACGGGACCAGCGCGAGCTTGAACCCGAATCCGGCGAGCAGGAGGGCGGACGCCGCCAGCAGAAGCGGGTCGCCCGTGAGGCCGTGCGTCCCGGCCACCTGCGCGATCGTTCTCAGCGAGAACGTTCCCGTCGAGCCGTACAGCAGCGCGATCCCGAAGAGCAGGAGCGCCGACGCGAACGCGCCGACCACGAGGTACTTCCACCCAGCCTCGAGCGAGATCACGCTCTCGCGGTGGAACGCGTTGAGGACGTACAGGGCGATCGAGAGGAGCTCGAGCGCGACGAACACCACGAGCAGGCTATCCGCCTTGGCCAGCGTCATCGCGCCGACGGCGGACCACAGGAGGATCCCGTAGAACTCTCCGTAGCGCGCGCCGGTCCGCGCGAGGTACGGGTCGGCCATCACGGCGACGAGCAGCAGGGCCGCGAGCACGTACGTGTCCACGAAGCGCGCGAGCGGGTCGACGATGAGGGCGCCCGACCAGACGGCTCCAGGAAGCGGGCCCGTCCAGCGCAGCGCGAGCGCGGCGACGGCGGAGAGACCGGCCAGGAACCCGAGACGCGGGCGCGAGTCGGGCGCGAAGGCGTCGGCCAGCACGAGCGCGCCGCCCGCGAGCGCCAGGACCAGCTCGGGGAGGATGGCGGTGAGGTCGCTCGCGTTCACGGTCAGCCTCCGATCACCCGGCGGATCGCGGCCTCGGAGAGCGAGAGGAACGTCCCGGGGTGCACGCCGATCCAGACCATGAAGACGCCGAGCGGCGCGAACGCGAGAGCCTCCTGCCACGTCAGATCGGGGAGGTTGCGGTTCTCAGGGTTGGTGACCGCGTTCCAGAACACGCGCTGCACGAGCGACAGCATGTAGACGGCACCGAGCACGATCCCGGTGGCGGCGAGCGCGACCGCGACCGGGTGGCCGGGGAACGAACCGGTGAGGATCAGGAACTCACCGATGAAGCCGTTGAGGCCTGGGAGCCCGATCGACGCCAGCGTCGCGAGCAAGAACGCGCCGGTGTACAGCGGCATCACCGCGGCCAGCCCGCCGAAGTCCTCGATGAGGCGCGTGTGACGCCGGTCGTAGACGACGCCCACGAGGAGGAAGAGGGCGCCGGTCGAAAGCCCGTGGTTCACCATCTGGATCAGTGCGCCCTGGGTCGAGGTGACCGTGCCGGCGAACAGCCCGAGCACGATGAACCCCATGTGCGTCACCGACGAGTACGCGACGAGCTTCTTCATGTCCCGCTGGGCCCACGCCACGAGTGCGCCGTAGACGATCGCGATCACGGCGAGCGTGAGGAAGAGCGGCGTGGCGGCTCGCCAGGCCTGTGGGAACAGGGGACGGTTGAACCGGAGGAGCCCGTACGTCCCGAGCTTCAGCAGCACGCCCGCCAGGATGATCGAGCCCCCCGTCGGCGCCTCGGTGTGCGCGTCGGGCAGCCACGTGTGGAGGGGAAACACCGGGACCTTGATCGCGAACGCCAGCGCGAATGCGGCGAACAGCAGCATCTGCGGCGAGTGCCAGAACCCCTGACCCATCGGGAGCGGGAGGTTGAGCATGTCCTCGTACGCGAACGACCAGGCGCCGGCCTGAGCGTGGTGGGCGAAGCTGAGGTAGATGATCGCAACGAGCATGAGGAGGGAGCCGGCGAGCGTGAACAGCACGAACTTCACCGCGGCATAGATGCGGCGGTCACCGCCCCAGACGCCGATGATGAAGTACATCGGGACGAGCATCAGCTCCCAGAAGACGTAGAAGAGGAAGAGGTCGGTGGCGAGGAACGCACCGAGGATCCCCGTCTCGAGCAGCAGCATCGAGACCACGTACCCCTTGACCTTGTCGTGGATCGAGCGCCACGAGGAGATGAAGACGATCGGCTGGAGCAACGCGGTCAGGAGCACCAGGACGAGCGAGATGCCGTCCATCCCGAGGCGGTAGCCGATACCGAGGCTCGGCAGCCAGGCGTGCGCCTCGACGAGTTGGAACCCGACCTTGGCGGGGTCGAAGCGGCTCCACGCGGCCCCCGCGAACGCGAGCGCGAGGAGCGACGCGATCAACCCGACCCACCGGTGGAGGCGTGCGGAGTCGCGCGGCGTCCCCAGGAGCAACAGCGCCGCGAGGCCGGGGGTGAGGATCGTGGCGGAGAGCAGGGCATCTGTCGGCACGGTCACCCCCTAGAGCAGCAGCCAGGCGGCCGCCGCGAGCGCGCCGGCCAGAACGAGCAGGCCGTAGTTGCGCACGTTGCCGGTCTGCAGGAAACGGAGCAGGTCGCCGGCGATCTCGGTGAAGAAGGCGCACGCGTTCAGAGTCCCGTCTATCACGACGGTGTCGATCCCTTTCCAGGAGAACCAGGCAACCGCCGCGAGCGGCCGCACGATCGTGCGGTCGTACGCCTCGTCGACGTAGTACTTGTTGGCGACGGTTTGATAGAGGGTGGGGAAGCGCTCGGTGAAGCGCTTCGGGCGGGTGAAGGCGTCCGGCCCGAAGTA
>Ga0335070_10010467_pt1 | contig 10841 bp, 7 predicted proteins | sample Lox_Sample_13_FD_206722 | JGI IMG/M metagenome (GOLD analysis project Ga0335070, IMG submission 206722) | Soil microbial communities from Loxahatchee National Wildlife Refuge, Florida, United States - Lox_Sample_1.3 | ecosystem: Environmental > Terrestrial > Soil > Wetlands | place: USA: Florida...
TACATTAAAGCTTTCGACCGGAGCGGTGAGCAGAACGCGGCAGCGAACTTCAGGCACGATCTCCAGATTGTTGGTGATCATCAGGTTGCCGACCACCGTGTTCAGAACCTTGTCCACTTCACCCTGCGGAGCGAGCAGACCGGCGAATTCGAGGCGGGCAAGCGCGTTGTCTTCCGCCTGGCGCTCCCACGCGCGCTGCGCGGCAACCGGTGACAAGTCTTGGTGAGTTTCGCTCTGGTCGCTTACGTTTGCCTTCTCATCAACCACAACGTCGGTAAAGGTGTTGCCGCCCTTGCTGCGGCCCACGTTGTATCCCCACACTCGGATTTGGCCCTTGTAGCCGATGTCCTTGGGAAGGGCGTTCGGAACCGAGCTCTCTTCGCTGTACACATATGCCGGGAGCCAGATGTTGGGCTGGAGGTTCAGGCGCCAAGTGTCAAAGTGCAGGTAGTGCCCGGTGCCGCTCGGATTTACGAAGGTGCCGTTGAAGCGGACGATGTTGTAGGCCTGATCTTCAACCCAAATGCGTCCCTGGAAGCGGCCGTTGCCGGCCTTCTTCTTGGGTGTGACGTCGATGACGTAGCAGCGCAATTCGCCCAGGAATTCGCGGCCAACGTACTCGTAACTGTAGTGCTCGCGATCGAGCCCGCGCTGGTCGATCAGCAACATGTAGCTGAAGCCGGTCGGGTTGAAGTCAACATGCGACGGCGTAACCGCATTCTTCATCTTGCCAGTCATGCGCTTCAGGAAGCTTCCGCTGATTGCGGAACGCTTGGAAGCCGTCAGGAAACTCGTGTTGTCGAGTTCCTTGGTAATCGCGACGCGGCCGAGGAAATAGCGGTCCGAGACAGGAACAGCTCCGAGATCCTTGTCGAGACGCATTTCCTGCAGATAGGTTTCGACAACCGGGCTGTATTGGCGAAGTGCCTTGACATTCTCGGCCTCGCGTGCGGTTACCTGTCCCATCACGCGATCGAAGGCGCTGTTGCTCGCAGCGGGCTTCTGCTCCGCGTAGAGTGCGGATATAGCTACGAAAACAACAAGCATTAGTGTGAACTTGCGGAACATTTTGGCTCCTCGCTCAATTACTGCAATTCATACGAACTAATTACGACAATTGGAAGACAATGTGAAGTGTTGCCGTTGAGTCCACCGGCCGACCGTCACGCTGCGCCGGAACGAAACGGATACCCTGAGCCGCGCGCACGGCCGATTCATCCAACCCGTGCCCAAGTCCGCGAACAACACGAACATTGGAAACCTGTCCCCTGGCTGTGAACGTCACTTGCAATAACACTTCGCCTTCAACCCGCAGTTCGCGGGCCTCCGCGGTGTAGGAGGGTAAAGGCTTGCTCTGAATGGCAACTGGAGTGGAAGTGACCTTCGCCTCAGCTGTCGGCTGATGTTGAGGCGCCGACGCCTGTTGCACGGCAGCGTCGCCGAAACTGGTAGTTTGCACGCGACCAATGCCACCACGCCCACCGCGTCCGCCATCGATGGCTACGCCGTTCCCAAAACCCGCGCTGGCGATGGTTCCGCGAGCACCTTTGGCTCCGCCGCTACCGTTGCCATAACCCGGGCCTGCGGGCAGATCAAAGGAACCGGTTGCCGCGACATTTGATTTGCTGGCATTACTGTTCGGGTTGGGAGCGAAACCGTTCGGGCTGCCGAATCCGCCGGTCTGCACCTGCGCGGCGGTTTTGTTGCGCAGAGTCGGGTCGGCCGAGCTTCCCGTGCCGAAGGTGTTCGTCTGAACGGCGCGAGTATTGGGACCGGCAGCCTTGTTATCGGCGACCTGATCGAACATCTTTGTCGGCTGTGCGGCGAACTGCGGCTTTGGCGCAGTGGTCGCATCCAACTTCGGCATCGACTGCGACGGCTTGACCTGTGGAGGCATGATCTCTGCCGGCATGCGCAGCTTGGGCTGGGCGATTGGCACCGGTTCAGGCGCGCGCAGGCGCGCCACCAACTTGGGGCGCTCAACCGCATGCGGCTTGAGCGTGTGCTCTTCCTCAGGAATCTGCGCAAGTTCGATGTGCTGGTACTTCTTCTCAATAAATTTGGGCGTTGCGAGCGTAAGGGTCGCAACGAATGACAACGCGAGAGCCTGCGCGACAAAGCTGAAGCCAAAAGCTCCCCAACGCGGTTTTGCGGGCGGCAAAGACGAGAAAAGCACTTCTTCATTCGATTCCGGAATCGTCGTCATTGTTCATCCACTCAGTGTCTGGAGCCTACGGGGACTGCACACCCGAACATGCTCTACCACTCGAAATCGTCAGCTCTAGGAAGCGTTGCGATATTTCCAGAGCGGGAACCCCAGATTACACCATAGCTCCGATGCTCTTTTTCCAAAGCTTCCAGTTAACTACTCATGCAACTGCGAGTTTTTGGGAACTTGTCCCATCCCAGTAAAAGTAGAACTCAGTCTAGCGAATCCACACAACAGGAAACAGTTAGCAATCAGTGACAGACCGGCGGTTCATGCAATGTACCTCCAGCCAGTGTCTACTCGTAATGTAGTCCATGGCCGGCCGATAAGTGTGCTTTTACTGCGATCGAAATGTTACTTTCGTGTCAATAGATTGACTCACGGTATCTTGACTGGGCCCCTGTTAGCCACTGTAGCGCCGGACTGCGCCGCGGCGCGCGCCGCGGATGGTGTCACTCACCCATCACTTTGACGATGACGCGCTTTTTGCGTTGGCCGTCGAACTCGGCGTAAAACACACGCTGCCAGGTGCCCATGTCGAGCTTTCCGGCGGTGAGAGGAAGAATGACTTCGTGGTGTATGAGCAGGGCCTTCAAATGTGAATCGCCATTGTCTTCGCCTGTCTGGTGATGTCGGTAATCCTGGCGAAACGGCGCGAGCTTCTCCAACCACTCGTCTATGTCGTGAATTAGACCGTCTTCGTGGTCGTTGACGTAAACACCGGCGGTGATGTGCATGGCCGAAACCAATACCATCCCGTCGCGGATACCACTGCGGCCGACGATCTCCTCTACCTGAGGAGTGATGTGCAGGTACTCACGATGGTTGCGCGTATGAAAACTTAAATACTCGGTATGGAACCTCATTTGGGAACCCTCCGGCAATCGTTGAGTTTTGGTCGTGCCATTTTAGTGTGATATGGAAACTGGCGGGGTCGTGGAGAGCGTAAACGCAGTTTCGAGTTTCCAGTTTTGAGACGGCAAAGCGAATTGAAACTCAGAACCCTGAAACTCGAAGCTCCGCGAGCCTAGAGTGAAAACGACCCTGCGTGATAAGCTGCCATTCCGTGAACGACTCAGAAGTACAACAACTTAGAGAACAAGTTGCACTCCTGACACAGCGCGTCTATCGGCTGGAACAACTGCTGTCTGCTCAGATGGGCGAGCGCGCAGAACCGGGTCCCATAACCGAGCCAGCTCCGATACCCAGCCAGACGCGAAGCGCACAGCCTGCCTCACCACCAGCCAGTGCCGCGCCGCCCAAGGCGAGCGAATTTGGCGCGCACCTGCCTCGTGTGCCGTTTGCGCTTCGCGAAAGGCAGGAGTCGCTGGAGAGCCGCATTGGCGGGCGATGGCTGAACCGGGTGGGCGTAGTCGCCGTCCTGATCGGCGCGGCACTGTTTTTGCAGTACGCGTTCGAGAACCACTGGATCGGGCCGGCAACGCGCGTGCTCATCGGCATGATTGCTGGAGCGGGCGCAATCGCCTGGAGCGAGCGCATACGGCGGCAGGGCATGCTTGCGTTCTCGTTTTCGATGAAGGCGATTGGTGCGGGCCTGCTGTACTTATCTTTGTGGGCGGGGTGCCAGTTGTATGCGCTCATGCCGGTGCAGGTGGCCTTCTTCGCCATGGTGCTGGTCACGGCACTCATTGCGTGGCTCGCAGTCGTGCAGAATACAGAACTTCTGGCAGGCCTTGCGCTTCTTGGCGGCGTGCTGACGCCAGTTCTGCTCTCCACCCGACGCAACGAAGAGACGGCGCTGCTGACCTACTTGCTGGTGCTCGACATCGCAGCAGTTGCCGTGCAGCGGTGGAAGCAGTGGCCGCGAATTGCAGCGGGTGCGTGGCTCGGCACCGCCATGCTGTACACCGCGTGGTTCAACCAGTACTACCAGCCAGAGGCATTCGAAGAGACGATCGCGTTCCTGGCCGCGTTTTTCCTGATCTTTGCGCTGGCTCCGGAGCTTGCGAGCGCACCCGTTGAACCGAAACGGAGAATGAACTGGTGGGCGCTGCTGACTGTGGCAAACACCGTGGGGTTCTTCGCCGAAATGCAGTGGATCGAGAGCGGACACGCCTACCGCACCGTACTGCTTGCGATCTTCATGCTGGCCTTGAGCGCCGCGACCGAGCGCAGATACGCGGGTGACGCATCGCGTACGGTTCTCGCGAGAGTTCAATTAGGCCTGGGGCTGGCGCTGCTGGTGATCGCTGTTCCGGTGCAATTCAACGGCGATGGACAGCCGATTTGCTGGTTGCTGGAAGCCGCCGGGTTCTACGCAGTGGGAGTTTTATTGGCGCGAGATTTGGTGCGGCTCTTCAGCGCGATTGCATTGGCGCTGGCCACGCTGTACGTCCTGTTCGAGATGTGGCACAAAACGCAGCCGCATTTGTTGGTGAACGAGCGCTTTGCGTTGTATGTTGCGGCAATCGTAATCCTGGGCGCGATGTTGTGGACCGAGCGGCAACACTTCGGAGACGTGCCTCCGCAATTTTTATTGCTTGGGCTGATTGCGCTTAACCTGCTGGCGCTTGTGGCGCTGAATCTCGAAGTGCGCGACTACTATCGGCAGGAGGTGGTCGCGCTAGGCAGGCAGTACGGAGAGACGGTTTCAGCGGCGTACAGGACTGCGCGCCGTTCTCTTAATACTGCGGAAGACTTCAGTCACTCGGCGGTGTGGATGCTGTACGGCGTCGCACTGATGTGGTTAGGTTTCGCGCGGCGCGAAGCAGTCCTGCGGTGGCAGGCGCTGGTGCTGATCGGTGCAACCGTGCTCAAAGTTTTTCTCTACGATCTGGCTGTGCTCGAGCGCGGATACCGCATTGCGAGCTTCATCGTGCTCGGCGCAATTTTGCTGACGATTTCGTACGCGTACCAGAAGGACTGGCTGGGACTGAAAAGAATTGAAGATTGAATATTGAAAAATGGACGGACAACAGAAGGTCCTTCGTCGCTTCACGACTCAAGACGACCAACTTCAAGTAGCGCTGTACGTGAGGAAAGGGAACACATGTTTGCTTCAGACTTGTTGAAAGGGAAGCGGGCACTGATTACCGGCGGAGGCACTGGGCTTGGCAAGGCCATGGCCAAGCGATATCTGGAACTCGGAGCGGCCGTCTACATATGCGGGCGTCGCGGGGATGTTTTACGTGCCACATGCGCGGAGTTGTCTGACGCGACAGGCGGAAACATTCAGTTGTTCGAATGCGACGTGCGCGACCCTGCAATGGTCGAAGATTCGATTGGGCGAGTGTGGAAGGATGGCGCGCTCGACATCCTGGTGAACAATGCCGCGGGAAATTTCCTGGCGCGCACGGAAGACCTTTCGCCCGGCGCATGGCAGGCGGTGATCGGAATTGTGCTGATGGGCACCATCAACATGACGATGGCTTGCGGACGTCGCTGGCTGGCGGAGAAGAAGTCTGCAACCGTGCTGAACATCGTTGCGACGTACTCATCCACGGGATCAGGTTCGGGATACGTCGTTCCCTCTGCGGTTTCAAAGGCCGGAGTGCAGGCGCTGACGCGGAGTTTGGCGGTCGAGTGGGGCCCGCGCGGAATCCGCATGAACGCCATCGCTCCGGGACCGATCCCCACCGAGGGCGCGTTCTCGCGTCTGCTGCCCAAGCACGAGTTGGAGAAGCTCGCGGTAGAGCGCATTCCGCTGCGGCGTTTCGGAACTCAACAGGAACTGGCAAACCTTGCCGCCTTTCTTGTGAGTGACGGCGCGGGCTATATCAATGGCGAAGTGGTGACCATGGACGGCGGCGAGTGGCTGCAAGGCGCGGGGGAGTTCAGCTATCTCGGACAGATGATGAGCGACGCCGACTGGGCCGCATTTAAACCCGCGAAGAAATAGGGATAACCCTCAAGTAGAACAAAGACCCCGCCCAAGCTGAACCTGGACGGGGCACTTCTCAACTCGCTCGCGGGAATTGCTATTCGTCGTCGCGAGGGCCGATTTCGTCGAGCCAGTCGGGCTTCTTCAGAATTTCGCGAGGCTTCGGTCCGTCGGCCGGGCCGACGATACCGTCGCGCTCCATCAGATCGATCAAATGCGCGGCGCGTCCGTAGCCGACTCGCAGTCGGCGCTGAATCAGAGAGGTCGAAGCCTTGCCAAACTCGAGCACCAGGCGCACAGCATCGTTGTATAGCGGATCGTTGTCATCTTCCGAGAGTTCGCCGTTCTCGTCGCGGGCGCCATTACCTTCTCCGGCGGGAGCGGCGAGGTAGCCTTCTTCGTATTCGGCGGTGGACTGCTTTTTCCAGAACTCGACGGTTGCGGCGATCTCTTTCTCGGTGACGAACGGGGCGTGCATTCTGTGCACGCGCGCCGAACCCGAGGGCAGGTAGAGCATGTCGCCCTTGCCGAGCAGGTGCTCGGCGCCGTTGGCGTCGAGGATGGTGCGCGAGTCAATTTTGGTGGCGACGCGGAAGGACATGCGCGCCGGGAAGTTCGCCTTGATCAGACCGGTGATGACGTCAACCGAAGGACGCTGTGTGGCGAGCACGAGGTGGATGCCGATGGCGCGCGCCATCTGCGCGAGTCGCGTAATCGACTCTTCAACGTTCGCGCCGTCAACCATCATCAGGTCGGCCAATTCGTCGACGATAATGACGATATAGGGCAGCGGCTTTTCTTCTTCACCTTCTTCGAACAGCGAAGGCGTGGTTCCGCCTTCAAAGAGCTTGTTGTACTGGTCGATGTTGCGCACGCCTTTTTGCGCGAGCAGCTTGAGGCGGCGTTCCATTTCGCGAACGGCGTTGCGCAGGATGTTGGCGGCCTGCTTGGGTTCGCTGATGATCGGAACGAGCAGGTGCGGGACCTCGGCGTAGTTGCCAAGTTCCACGCGCTTCGGATCTACAAGGATGAGGCGCACCTGGTCCGGCGTGGCCTTGTAGAGGATGGACATGATGAACGCGTTGATCGCGACCGATTTGCCCGATCCGGTCGAGCCTGCGATGAGCAGATGCGGCATCGAGTTGAGTTCGGTGATGTTGATGCGGCCGTTGATGTCCTTGCCGAGCGAAAGCGTGAGCTTGCTGGGTGACTTGATGAATTCTTCGCTTTCGACGACCTCACGCAGCCAGATGGTTTCGCGCTTCTCGTTCGGAACCTGGATGCCGACGGTGCTCTTGCCGGCCATGCGCTCGATCAGGATGCTTTCAGCACGCAGAGCAAGGCACAAGTCATCCTGCAAATTGACAATGCGGCTGTACTTGATACCCGCTTCCGGCTTGAATTCGAAGGTGGTGACGACCGGGCCGGGGTTGATTTGCACCACCGTTCCGCGCACGTCAAACTCGGCGCATTTCTGCGTGAGCACCTGAGCGAGATCATGCAGTTCCTGGGTATCGAATTCATTTCGAGCGTCGGGACGATGCAGTAGAGAGCTGGGCGGCAGCTTGTATCCACCCTGCGAGCGCGGCATGGTGGTGCGGGCGCGGCGAGTCTCGTCGGCGCGCGTCCCGACCGGAGGCGCAGGCGCTTCTTCCAGGGCGGTGGCCACTCCGCCGTCCTGTTCCAACATGCGCTCAATGCCGGTCTTTGTGGCTGCGGCCTTGGGCGAAAGATCGACATACTGCGGGTCGGAAACCGGAACTCCCGGGACCGGCGCTTCCTGGACCACTCCTCGCAGAGGCGGTTCGAGCGCGGCAATGACGGCGCTGCGCTGGGCGGCTTTTTCCTTTTCCTGTTTGGCGAATTCCTCGGCTTTCTGCTGCTCAATGCGCTTGCGTTCGAGCAGGCGCTGTTCCTTCTTGCGGGCGCGACGCTCTTGCCAATCGAGATAGCGTTCGCGCAGCGCGAACAGGAAGGCGAAGCGCGTCTCAAGCCACAGTTTCAAGGCGCCGAAGCTGAACGCGGTGGTCAGGTAGAGTCCCACGGCGAGGGCGGCGAGCGCGACGATGTAGGCGCCCGCGGTGTTCAGGTAGTGCAACAGCAGGTCGCCAAGAATGCGTCCGAAGATTCCGGCGGCGGGAACGGCTCCGCGCAGGCGCAGGCTCCACGGCAGCAGCGCGAGCACAGCGCCGAGGAAGAGCATCAGCATTACGCAGCCGACGGTCTTGGCCACAGCGGATTCGATCTTGAGCGAGCGGAACCAGCGCACCCCGAACATGAAGATGAATACGGGGACGAGGAAGGCCGAAACACCTAGCAATTGCAGCAGAATGTCGGCTGTGGCTGCACCGGCAACGCCGATCCAGTTGTGGACGTCACGCGGAGTGACTGGGCGCGCAGAGGTGTTGAGGGAGGGGTCGAGCGGAGAATATGAGGCAAGCGACAACACCAGCAAGCTGGCGCAAACGAAGCAAAGGAACCCGATCAGCTCGTTTAGACGCTTGCTGCCCGTGGGCACAAAAACCTGAGACAAAAACTTCATAAGAGCGTGCGGAAGACCTGAGCGCGAGCGAAGCTCGCACACGATCGCCTTCTCTACGCCAGAGCACGTCGATTATGACAGAAATCAAGGGCAAAAAGCAGGCGAAAAGAATCGGGGAACCTGCGCAGCAACAGGTGCGTTGTCCCTACCGCATTGCCCACCACAACACGCTGGCTCCGACAACAAGGCGGTAGACCGCGAATGGGACGAAGCCGCGTGTGCGCACCCAATTCATGAACCACACGACCACGAAATAAGCCACCACGAAGGACACGATGAATCCGATCGCGAGCGTGATCCAGGCTTGTCCAGTCCACGAGATTTGGCCGAGGACGCTTGCTTCTCCGGCATGTGGGTGCATGGATTTGTAGAGATCGTAGAGCGTGGCTACGACCATCGTGGGGATCGAGAGGAAGAAACTGAACTCAAGCGCGGCGGCGCGAGACATTCCTGAAACCTGTCCGGCCGCGATCGTCGACATGGAGCGCGAAGTTCCGGGAAACACGGCGGAGAGAATCTGGCAGCATCCGACCCATATGGACTGCCCGAGAGACATCTCCTCCATGTGATCGGTGTCGTGACGCAGGGTGCCGCTGGAATAGAGCGCGTCAATCACCCACATCACAATTCCGCCGACAATGAGCGCCGAGCCCATCACGAAAAGACTTTCCAGGTTCTTGCCGATGACTTTATGCAGCAAGAATGCCGGTCCGGCAGTACAGACGAACGCGATCATCGTCAGCGTGAGCGGATGCGTGAGGAACGTGCGGTCTCCGCGCTCACCGTTGGGAAAGGTGGCGAGGAACTTTGCAATGCGCTCGCGGAAATAGATCGGCAGACAGAGAATTGCGCCAAGCTGAATGACTATGGAGAACATTTTCCAGTAGCCATCGCCAAGATTGATGCCGAGCAGGGCTTCCGAAATGCGCAAGTGCGCCGTGGAACTCACGGGCAAGAACTCTGTCAGACCTTCCACAATACCAAGCAGCAGTGCGAGCAGATACGAGTTCAATTCGATTCCTTATTCGAGATTGCTTCCGTAGACCGGAATATTGTTCTGCACCATGTATATCAAACGCTGTGCGCGAGCATTCCAGTCGGGGTTCGGGTTTTTACCAGAAATTCTCTGAGCAGTCGCAATGGCGCGCTGAGCGGCGCCCGGAGCCTTGTTCGCATTGCCCTCTACCTTATAGATCTCAATGAGCGCCGCATAGCGATAGGCCGCGTCGTACAACGCCTCGGGGGCTGCGGGCGAGTTGGGGTGATCCTGCACGTACTTCTCGTAGACCTCAGCCTCTTTTTCCGGACACTTCGATTGCGCCGCCCAATCACCACAGAGCTTGTTTTCGACAAGATGGAAGGCGGCAAGGTCCGACCATTTCGTGCCTCGATATTTCTTTTCAACCTGCCGCATCAACTCGTCGTTGATCGTCATGCGATCGCGAGGGTCACGGGCGCGGGCGGATGGTCGCGTCTCAAGGTCTGACTTGTCCAACTGCCACTGAATGTCGGCGGCGCGATAGGCGGCTTCAGCCGCAAGCGGCGAGTTTGGGAAATACTCGGCGGTGCGCGCATACAGGCGGCGCGCATCCCCGGCGGCACCACGACGTCCGCCGCGGCGGCTGGCCTCGGATTCGGAATCGACGGCCTCGCCGAACATGATCTCATCGCCTTTCGGAGTGCTCGCCGTGATCAACCCCTTGCTCAACACCCAACCGGTCACCGAGCGCGGCTGCTGCTCCTCCAGGGGCTGTGCGGGGGCGTTTAACGCTGGCGGCAACGTGGCGATAATGTGCGCCCACTCATTCGATTTTTCGAGGATCGCAGCTTCGCGTCCGCGATCGGCGGTGGCCAGCTTGGCGCTCGTGCTATCGGGCGAAATATAGATCACGGCGGCACGCACGAACACCGCGCGCTCAGCGGTTGCCGCCATCAACCCGATTGAGACGCATACGACGAACGCAAGAATACATGCGGCACGGAGATGTTTTTGCATAATGTTCGTCCTCATTTGGCAAGGTTGTCGCCAAGAATCTCGCACAGCAACTGCGGTTCGGTGTTTCCGCCGGAGACCACGGCCACGGTCGCGCGGCTGCCCGGCAGTTCTTTGCGATGATAAAGCCATGCCGCGAACGTCACCGCACCGCTGGGTTCGGGGACGATGCGCGCCCCGAGCGTCATGCGGCGCATTGCCTTGCGAATCTCTTCTTCAGAGACGGTCACCACGCCATCCAGATAGCGGCTGAGAT
>Ga0335070_10010468_pt1 | contig 10841 bp, 6 predicted proteins | sample Lox_Sample_13_FD_206722 | JGI IMG/M metagenome (GOLD analysis project Ga0335070, IMG submission 206722) | Soil microbial communities from Loxahatchee National Wildlife Refuge, Florida, United States - Lox_Sample_1.3 | ecosystem: Environmental > Terrestrial > Soil > Wetlands | place: USA: Florida...
GGCATTCCAGAACTCGCCACCGAGACGTACCCGACCCTTGTCGCTGAAATCCTCGAACACCTCGGCCGTCCCGCCCACCATGGTCTGCACTCCGGTCACCACCGGCCGGCGCAGGGAGCGGTTCGCCAGCCACGCCATGAGGACGATCACGAGACCGCCCACCGTGGCCACGGCCGCGATGACCGGCAGAGCGATGTTCAGGCCCGGCACGTCGCTGTCGAACAGGATGAGCGAGCCGACGACGAAGGCGATGAGGCCTCCCAGCCCGAGCGAACCGAATGCCGGAAAGAAGAACTCGGCGACGATCATCCCCACACCCACCGCCACCAGCGCCAGGCCGGCGTAGTTGACCGACAGGATCTGGAAGGCGAACAGCGCGATCAGCAGCGAGATCGCGCCGACCACACCGGGAAACACGGCACCCGGATTGTACCCCTCGAACAACAGGCCGTAGATACCGATCAGGAGCAGACCGTAGGCGATGGTGGGATGGGTGATGACCGACAGCAGTCCGATGCGCCAGTCCGGCTTTGCGTACGCGACGCTCAACCCCTGTGTGGCCAGCTTCACGGTGGTATTCCCCAGCCGCACTTCGCGCCCATCGATCTGCACGAGCAGGTCGGGAATATCACGGGCCACCACATCGATGACCTTCTTCTCCAGGGCATCGTTCGCTGACAGGCTGGCCGCGCCCCTCACCGCCTGTTCGGCCCACTCGACATTGCGACCGCGCAGTTCGGCGAGGCCGCGAATGTAGGCCGCCGCATCGTTCACCACCTTGCGCTCCATCGCTGTCGCGGGCACTGGTATCACCGGCGATGCTGGCGCTGCCGACGGCACAGGCGTAGCCGGTGCCGCGGGTGCCGATTTCTGTCCGGGTGCCGCATTTGTGGGCGAGGCGGGCGTGGGAGCGGGCGCCGGGGTCGGCGCTGTAGCGGGCGCCTGGGCTGGCGCCGAATTGGGTTCCGGAGTGGGCGCCGAGCCGGGTGCTGGCGGTGGCTCGCCACCCACGGACACCGGTGTCGCCGCGCCGAGGTTGGTGGCGGGTGCCATGGCCGCCACGTGACTCGCATACAGAATATAGGTACCGGCACTCGCCGCCCGGGCGCCCGAGGGTGCCACATAGCTCACTACGGGAATCGGCGCAGCCAGGATGGCCCGGATGATGTCGCGCATCGACGTGTCGAGCCCGCCCGGTGTATCGATCCGCAACACCACGACACGGCTGCCCGCTGCATGCGCATCCTCGATGCCCTTGACCACGTACCGCGCCGTCGCCGGACCGATGGCGCCATCGATCTCCAGCACCGTTGCAACGGACGATTCCGGATTGCCCACGGGGCCCGCGGCGCCCGCCGGATTGCCCACTGCGACCGCTGTTGCCAGGAGGGCCACGGCGAGCGCGGGCACTCCGACGAGCCATACCAAACGTGATGTCGCAGGGGATCTCATGGCGGCGAGATGTTTCATCACGGACGCTGCCTCCCGCGGCCGCCGGATCCCGCACCTGATGTGGGACCTCTGGATCGCGTGCCTGCGGCGGAACCGGCGGATCGTGCGCTCGAAGCAGGCCTCGACGCGCGTGGATTCGGCGGCAATCCCGTGTGCTGCGTGCGGAACGGCCGTGTTGGTTTGGCTTCCGAGCGTCGCCCCTCCCCGCTCTGTCCGGTGCCTTGCGGCTGGTAAGCGGGTACGAGCTGATGCTTGCCGTTGCCGATCAGGTCGGCCCGGCCCATCCGGCGCAGCGCTTCGCGCAGCACCGGCCAGTTGTTGGCATCGTGATAGCGCAGAAACGCCTTGTGCAGCCGGCGCACCTTCAGTCCCTTGGGGATGCGTACCTCTTCACTGTCGCGGGTGATGCGGCGCAGGGGATTCTTGCCCGAGTGGTACATCGCGGTGGCGGTGGCCATGGGCGAGGGCAGGAAGGCCTGCACCTGATCGGCGCGGAAGCCATTCTTCTTCAGCCACAGCGCCAGCTCCAGCATGTCCTCGTCGCTCGTGCCCGGATGCGCGGCGATGAAATACGGGATCAGATACTGCTCCTTGCCCGCCTCGCGCGAGTAGCGGTCGAACAGTTCCTTGAAGCGGTAGTAGGTTCCCACTCCCGGCTTCATCATCTTCGACAGCGGACCCTCGGCCAGCGCCTCGGGTGCGATCTTCAGATATCCGCCGACGTGGTGCTGCGCCAGCTCCTTCACGTACTCCGGCGATTCGATGGCCAGGTCGTAGCGTATGCCGGAAGCCACCAGCACCTTCTTGATGCCCGGCAGCGAGCGCGCCCGCCGGTACAGGCGGATCAGCGCGGAATGGTCCGTGTCGAGGTTGGGGCAGATACCCGGGTAGACGCAGGAGGGTCTGCGGCAGGCACTCTCGATTTCACGGCTCTTGCACGCAACGCGATACATGTTGGCCGTGGGCCCGCCGAGGTCCGAAATCACGCCGGTGAAGCCCGGTACGCGATCGCGAATGGTCTCGATCTCGCGGATCACCGAGTCCTCGGAGCGGTTCTGGATGATGCGCCCCTCGTGTTCGGTGATGGAGCAGAACGTGCAGCCTCCGAAGCAACCCCGCTGGATGGCGATGGAGAAGCGGATCATCTTGTACGCCGGAATCTCCGCCTTGCCGTAGCTCGGATGCGGCAGGCGGCTGTAGGCGCGCTCATACACCCAATCCATTTCCTTCGTCGTCAGCGGAATGGGCGGCGGATTCAGCCAGACGTCGACATCGCCGTGGCGCTGCACCAGCGCGCGCGCGTTTCCCGGGTTGGATTCCAGGTGCAGGATGCGCGAGGCGTGGGCGTAGAGAACCGGGTCCGACGCCACCTGTTCGAACGAGGGCATGCGGATGACGCTGTGCTCGCGGTCCTGGTTCTTCACTCGCCGGACGAACCTGACGACCTTCTCATCGGGTGCCAGCGCGGCTGGCACTCTCTCTGACTCCTCACCCGGCACCGACACCGGGGCCTGACCCGACACCGAGGCCTGACCCGACGACGGACCTGGGCGGCTTGCCGCACCCGCCTCCATGGCGTACGGATCGACGGGCGGATTGAGCGGACCCGGCGCGTCCAGATGCGTGGAGTCGATCTCGATCCAACCTCCGGGCGAACCCTTGCGCACGTACGCCGTCCCGCGCAGGTCCGTCAGCTCCCCGATGCTCTCTCCGCCAGCCAGGCGATGGGCGATCTCGCAGATCTGTCGCTCGCCATTGCCGTAAACCAGCAGGTCCGCCTTGGCGTCGAGCAGAACCGAACGCCGGACCTTTTCGGACCAGTAGTCGAAATGGGCAATGCGCCGCAGGGAGGCCTCGATGCCACCGATGACTATCGGGACGTCACGAAAGGCCTCACGCGCACGCTGGGCGTACACGATAACGGAACGATCCGGCCGCCGACCGCCCGTTCCGCCGGGTGTGTAGGCATCATCACTGCGCACACGCCGATCCGACGTATACCGGTTCACCATGGAATCCATGTTGCCGGCGGTGATGCCGAAGAACAGATTGGGTCGGCCTAAAGCGGTGAATGCCTTGGCGCTCTGCCAGTCGGGTTGGGCGATGATGCCGACGCGGAAGCCCTGAGCCTCCAGCACACGACCCACGACGGCCATACCGAAGCTCGGATGATCGACATAGGCATCGCCGCTGACGATGATGATGTCGCAGCTGTCCCAGCCGAGAGCATCCATCTCCTCGCGCGACATGGGCAGGAATGGGGCCGTGCCGAAGCGTTCGGCCCAGTACCGCCGGTAGCCGGTGATGTCGCGCGCCGTCTGCATTCAGTCCTGCCCGTTCTCCGTTACCTTGAGGCGCCCGGTCCGCTATTCAATAGAGCAGCACGCCCGCGCGCTCGCGGATCCAGGCCGCCTCGTCAGGCTCGGTCAGAGCATCCAGGTCGGCCGGCATCGCGCCGGGGTCGTCCACCCAGCGTCGCAGCAGGTCGCTGCCGTTGATGACGTCGATGGCCAGTCGTTCCGTCTCGTATTCATAGGGGAAGTCGCGCCAGATTTCATAATCCGGCCGCAACCGCCGCAAGGCCTTGAACGCCAGCGCGTACAGGCGCCAGGGACGGAAAGCGTCGTGATCGTAGTAGGCCGCATCCTCCACGTGCACCTGGAAGCCGGCGCACAGCTTGCCGGCGTGCTTGTGGAAAGTGGGCTCGAACCAGCAGGGGCGGATCCGGCAGCCGCGCGTCCAGGCGGGCGCGAGCGAGCGCATTTCAGCGATCAGCGCGCGCATGTCCAGGTCCGGGGCCCCGAACACTTCGAGTGGCCGGGTCGTGCCTCGTCCTTCCGACAGCGTCGTGCCTTCCAACATCACCGAGCCCGGATAGCAGCGCGCCATCCACAGGTTGGGTGCATTGGGACTGGGGTTCACCCAGGTGCGCCGTCCCAGCGGCCAGCCATAACCTGGCTCCGCCAGCGGATCCCAGCCGTCCATGGGAATGATCTGACAGTCCACATCCAGGCGCAGTCTCGTGACGAACCACAGGGCGAGCTCTCCCATGGTCAGTCCGTGTCGCATGGGCATCGCACCCGCGCCAACAAAACTCTCCTGACCCGCGCGCAGCGTCAGCCCCTCCACCGGTCTGCCGACGGGATTCGGGCGATCCAGCACCCACACGGATTTGCGGCGCTTCGCCGCCTCTTCCAACACGTAGCGCAGCGTCGTGACGAAGGTGTAGATGCGACAGCCCAGATCCTGCAGGTCGACCAGCAACACGTCGAATGTGTCCATCATCTCGGCGGTCGGCCGGCGCACTTCCCCATACAGGCTGAATATCGGGATATGGTGCAGCGGATCGGTGAAGTCCTGCGATTCCACCATGTTGTCCTGCTTGTCGCCGCGCAAACCGTGCTGCGGCCCGAAGGCCGCCGTGATGCGCGTGTCGCCGAGCGCGGCGAGGGCATCCAGCGAATGCACCAGATTGCGGGTCACGGAGGCCGGATGCGCCAGCAGCGCGACACGGCGCCCCGCCAGGGGCCGGCGCAGCTCCGGCTCGTCGAGGAGTCGATCGATTCCAAACTTCATGCTACAGCTCGATCACGAAGGCATCGGGATGGTGAAAATCGGGCGGGCCGGCGGCATGTCGGGCCGCCCAGTAGCACAGCCTACCACTGTCCTCCTCGACCACCGCCGACAGCGCCAGCTTCGGCCGCGCCGTGTCAGCAAGCGCCCCGTCCGGCAGCTGCACGGTGGCATGGACTTCGAGCTGCCGTGCATCACGCCGAACGGCAATCTCGGGTGCCACCGCGAGGCTCAGGGGCACCCTGCCCTGCCGGTAACCCTCGAAGCGGTAAGCAGCCCACGGCCCGCCGGGCGAAAAGTTGAACTCCAGATACCCCGTTCCAGCGGTGGCCAGGAAGGCCTCGAAGCAGGTGTGACGCCACAGGCCATCGGCCCGCTCGGCAGGCACGCTCTCGGGAACACGCACGCGCGCCAGGTCGGCATGCAGCACGTAGCGCAGATCGAGCAGCTCCGCGCGCGCGGCGAGCTGTACCTCCAGGCTGGTGATGGCGGGACTGGTCGTGGTGGGGTGGGCCGCGAGGTCGATGCGGGTGATCGCGCCGGACATGCCCTATTGTAGCTGGGCAGCGCGCGCCCCAGAGCACCCGTCACCGCGCCGGCCGTCCCGCACGGGCGACGCTGCGCGCACGGGCGATGCTGCGCGCACGGGCGATGCTGCGCGCGCGGGCGATGCTGCGCGCGTGATCCCGCGGCACCACGCCTGTGTCATATTGCGCCACGGACTGGCGATGGCGGGCGGCAAGTGGCGGACGACTCCTGGGATGTGGTCATCATCGGCGCCGGTGCCGCCGGGTTGGCTGCCGCGCGCGAGCTGCGCTCCGACGGCCATTCGGTGCTGTTGCTCGAAGCCCGGGACCGGTTGGGCGGCCGCCTCTGGACCCGACGCGAACCGGGCCTGACGGCACCCGTCGAGTTGGGCGCCGAATTCATTCACGGCCAGGTGCCGCAGACCTTCGAGTTGCTGGCCGAGGCGCAGGCGGCAGCGCTCGACACGAGCGGCGAGCGCTGGACGCTGCATGACGGCCGCCTGGAACAACGCACCGAGGATCTTTTCGGAGAGATCCAGGCCGCCCTGGACCGCGCCTCGGTGCTGGCGGAACCGGATGTCTCGTTCGACACTTTCCTGAACCGCAGCGAGCGCGAGGGCCTCTCGAAAGAAGCGGCGACGCAGGCACGCGCCTTCGTCGAAGGATTCGACGCCGCCGACCCTGCTCGTGTCAGCACACACTTCGTCGCCCGCGAATGGGGTTCGGGAGGCATGCTGGATGCGCCCCAGTTCCGCCCCGAGGGCGGCTACGAGACCGTCCTGAGCACACTGCAGCGCTCGCTCGAGCGGACCAACATCCAGATCCGGTTGCGCACCGCTGTGCGCGGAGTGCGTTGGCAACCCGGTTCCGTGCACCTGGATGTACGCTCTCCCCACGGGTCCGCTACGATCCGCGCGCATCGCGCCGTCGTCACCCTGCCACTCGCGGTGCTCCAGTTGCCGGCGAACTCGCCGGATGCCGTGCAATTTGAGCCGGACCTCGCAGCGAAGCGGCAGGCGCTGCAATGCCTGGCCACCGGTGCGGTCCTGAAGGTGAATCTGCGATTCCGCACGGCATTCTGGGAAGCGCTCGAGCAGGGCCGCTACCGCCAGGCCGCCTTCTTCCATTCTCCCGGCGCGCCCTTTCGCACGTTCTGGACGCCAAGGCCTCTGCACGCGCCGCTGTTGACGGCGTGGATGGGCGGCCCGCGAGCCGAGCAGCTGTCCGCCTGCTCCGACAAACAGATCGTCAACCAGGCCCTGTCCAGCCTTGCGGAAATGTTCGGGCAGCATCCCGAAGACCTCGGTCTACAGGCGGCGTGGCTGCACAACTGGCAGACCGATCCGTTCGCACACGGCGCCTACAGCTATGTCGCCGTGGGAGGAGTCGCCGCGCGGCACACGCTCGCTGCGCCTCTTGAAGGTACAATTTTCTTTGCGGGCGAAGCCACCAACACCGAAAATGAGGCGGCGACCGTGGCGGGAGCACTCCAGAGCGGCGCGCGGGCCGCGCGGGAAGTGCGCGCGAGCCTGATCGCAAGCCCGGTGTGATCTGAGGCCCCAGCCGATTTCAAGCCCGGCCAGATCTGCAATGAGGGGAACCCGAGTGATGCAACGAATCCTGCTGACGATGGCACTGGCCGTGGGTGTGTGCTGGGTCACCACCGGTCACGCGGCCGCACCGCGGGGTGCGCAGCCGGCCGCACAGACCGCCGCACAGACCGCCGCAAAGACGGGCGCGCAGGCGGGCTACCTCTTCGAGCACGTGACTCTGCTCGACGGCATCCATGCGCCGCAGCGGGACATGACTGTGGCGGTCGCCGGCGAGCGGATCACAACCGTGACCCCGAGTGCTCTGGCGCAAGGTCTCCCGGGTCAACGCATCGACGGCCGCGGGAAATATCTGATCCCCGGGCTGATGGACGTGCATATTCACCTCAAAGGGGGTTTCGACGTCGCCGGCAAGGTGGACGCCGAGTGGGGTCCGCCCGATCGGGAAGCCGGTATCGGGGCGCTGGCGAGCTTCCTCTATGCGGGCGTGACCACTGTGTATGACGCGGGTAACCGTGCGGAGCACATCCTGCCCCTGCGCGCGGACGAGCGTGCCGGCAAGATTCTCTCACCGCGCATCTTCGCGACCGGCAACCTGATTACCTATCCCGGCAGCCACGGCGACAGCATGGCCGTGCGCATCAGCGATTTCGAGAAGGACAAGGCGCTGCTCGACAAACACATCGCCGAACAGCAACCCGACATCCTCAAACTCACGCTCGAGGAGGAAGGCTGGGGTTCGCGGCCCATGATCACGCTCATGCCGACAGATCTGCTGGAGAAGATCACCCGCTACTACAACCAGCACGGCATCCGCACCACGGTGCATGTCTCGAGCGAGCTGCGCGCGCTGGAGGCCATCTACGCCGGCAGCGATACGCTGGCTCACCCCGTCATCCAGGGGCCGGTCAGCGAGTCATTCGTGAAACTGATGGCGGCCAAGAAGACGCCGTTCGCGAGCACCCTCACCATCGGCGAGAACTATAGCCGCCTCGCGGAGCACCCGGAGTATCTCGATCAGCCGCTGTACGTGGCTTCCCTGACCGCCGCGGAACGCGACACGCTGCGCAACAAGACGCGCGCTGAATGGCAGGCCCGACCCTGGACCTGGTGGATGAAGATCATGACTCCGATCGCGCAGGAGAACGTGCGGAAGATCCACGCAGCGGGCGGCGTGGTCGCCTGCGGCACCGACCAGACGACTGGCGCAGCCACCCATCGCGAGCTGGAGCTGCTGGTGGGCGCCGGCATTGCGCCGCTGGACGTCATCCGGATCGCGACCTACAACAGCGCCGTATTCCTTGGGAAGGCCGATCAGCTCGGCTCCGTCGACACGGGCAAGCTCGCCGATCTGGTGCTATTGAGCCGCGACCCCAGCGCCGACATCGCCAACACCACCGCGATCGTCCTCGTCATGAAGAACGGCCGGATCATCGATGAAAGCCAGTTGCCGTTGCCGGGCGGCCGGCAGAAGCGCCGCTACCCCCCGGGCTGATCCCGCGGCTTTGGGCTGATCCCGCGGCTTTGGGCTGATCCCGCCGCTACCCTCCGGGCTGACCCCGTCGCTTCGGGCCGAGCCCGCCGCTTCCAGCTGGGCGCGCCGCTTCCATCTCAGCCGGCCGCTATCCGTCCGGCGCAGCCGATTGCGTCCCCGGTGTGATCACCAGCAAGCCGATCAGCGCGAAGAACAGCACGATGGCGCTCATCGGCAGCGAGCGGTGGATGCCGAGGATTCCGCCGAGAATACCGACCGTGATGCCGCTGAACAGCCGCATGCCGTTCGTTGCCATTGTGAAGACACCGATGACGCGCCCGCGGATCGGGACCGGCGCGCTCAGCTGCACCAGCGCCTGCGCCATCGAGTTGTAGGAGAGCTCGAGGAACCCCGCGGCGAACAGCAGCAGCAGCGCCAGCGGGTAGATGCTGGTGTGGGCGAAAAAGCCCAGCGCCGCGCACCAGCACAGGGCCAGGATGATCGCCGTGCGCGGGCTGGCTTTCAGCAGACCGCGGCTCTCGAGGATGAAGCCTGCGATCAGCGCACCGCACGCATCCGCCGCGAGCAACATGCTGTAGGCGGCACCCGGATTGCCGTGCCCCAGATCCTGAGCGAACCCTGGCATCTGCGCCTGATACGCATTGCCGATGAACAGCGCCGTGATGCCGGCCAGCAGCATCATGCTCAGCACGACGCTGTCCTCGCCAATACTCCTGAAAGTTGCGATGAGGTCACCCCAACCGCGCACGGTGCGTGCTGGCGCCTCGCGTAGTCCCGGCGCGACCTTGGCGACGGCGCTCGATACTGCCGGGGCCGCGACGGCGGGCGCTGACTGCGCGCGCCGGAATTTCGGGCCGTAGGGGGCCTTCCACAGCCACAGGATCATCGGCAGGTAGATGACCGAGTTGAGAATGATTCCGTGAGCGGGGCCGAGTGCGAGCAGCAGCGCGCCGCCCACGGCGGGCCCGGTCAGCATGCCCAGGTAGCGCGCCGTTGCGCCCAGGCGCACTGCACTCTGCAGTTCCTCGGGTCCGACGATGTCATGCAGCAGCAGCTGACCGGCCGGTCCCCAGAGCACACCCGCTACGCCATGGATGATGAGCAGTATCCGCGCGTGCCACTCCTGCAGGGAGTCCGTCAGGAACAGCACACCCCAGGCCAGCGACACGCCCACGAAAAGCAACATGCCGATCTGGATGATCCGGCGCGGGTCGAACCGGTCCGCCAGAGCACCCGAGTAGATCGACAGCAGCAGGAACGGCGTCCAGTGTGAAATGACGGCGAATCCACCCAGCGCCGGCGAGTGGAATTTCTGGAACATCGCCCAGTAGCTGATGACGTGCTCGATGTTGTCGGCGAGCATCGCCGTGGCGGTCCCCACGAAGTACATCCGGAAGCCCGGATGTCGCAGCGCCGCGAACGAAGTCGGCGGCGCCGCCTCCGTCGTCATCCGCCCAAAGCTCGGCGCAGATCGGCGACCAGATCCTCGACGTCCTCGACACCGACCGACAGACGGATCAGACCGTCACTGATGCCGAGCGAGGCTCGCATTTCCGGGGGCAGCGAGGCGTGGGTCATGAGGCCGGGATGCTCGATCAGGCTCTCGACCCCGCCCAGGCTCTCGGCGAGTGCAAACAGCTCACACCGCTCCAGCATGCGTCGCGAATCGTCAAGGCTCCCACGCAACACGGCGGTCACGATGCCCCCAAACCCGCCGCGCATCTGTCGCTTCGCCAACTCGTGCTGCGGGTGGCTGGCAAGCCCGGGGTAGTACACCTTCTGCACGCGTGGATGGCTCTCGAGGAACTCGGCGATGGCATGCGCATTGGCGCAATGTCGCTCCATGCGCAGCGCCAGTGTCTTGATCCCACGCAGCGTCAGGAACGAATCGAACGGACCTGACACGCTGCCGACGGCGTTCTGCAGATAACCGAGGCGCTCCTGCAGCGATGCGTCCGCGCGGACAACCGCAGCTCCGCCAATCGCATCCGAGTGACCATTCAGGTACTTCGTCGTCGAATGCACGACTATGTCAAAGCCATGCTCGAGTGGCCGCTGGATGAACGGCGTCGCGAAGGTGTTGTCGCACACACTCAGCAGGCCCCGGCGGCGGGCGATCTGCGCGATCGCCGACAAGTCCACCAGCTGCAACAGTGGGTTGGTGGGCGTCTCGACCCACACCAAGCGGGTGTCAGGCCGGATCGCCTCCTCCAGCGCTGCCGGCTTCGTCAGATCGACGAACGA
>Ga0335070_10010470_pt1 | contig 10840 bp, 8 predicted proteins | sample Lox_Sample_13_FD_206722 | JGI IMG/M metagenome (GOLD analysis project Ga0335070, IMG submission 206722) | Soil microbial communities from Loxahatchee National Wildlife Refuge, Florida, United States - Lox_Sample_1.3 | ecosystem: Environmental > Terrestrial > Soil > Wetlands | place: USA: Florida...
CTGGCCCACCGCGAGATGGGGCGCGAGCGCGCCGGCCACACGCTCCAGACGACGGCCCTCGTCAACGAGGCCTACCTGCGGCTCGTCGACTCGAGCAGGGTCCGCTGGCAGGACCGCGCCCACTTTTTCGCGATGTCGGCGCAGCTGATGCGGCGCATCCTGGTCGACCACGCGCGCGCGCGGCGGGCCCGAAAGCGCGGCGGCGGCGCGCGCCAGGTGGAGCTCGACGAAGCGCTCGTCGTCTCGCCCGAGCGCGGATCCGACCTCGTCGCGCTCGACGACGCGCTGCAGGCCCTCGCGGTCGTCGACGCGCGAAAGGCCCAGGTCGTGGAGCTGCGCTACTTCGGCGGCCTGAGCGCCAACGAGAGCGCCGAGGCGCTCGGCGTATCGCCCGAAACAGTGCTCCGCGACTGGCGCCTGGCCAAAGCGTGGCTCCTGCGGGAGCTCTCCGGCGGCGGCTGACGTGGCGGCCAATCACTGGCAGCGCGTCGAGGCGCTGTACCACGCGGCGCTCGAGCGGGAACCCGCCGAGCGCGCCGACTTCCTCGCGCGAAGTTGCGGCAGCGACGACGCGCTGCGAAGCGAAGTCGAGTCGCTCCTCCGCTACGACGGCGCCGCCGGCGATTTCCTCGAGCGCCCCGCGCTCGAGGACGAGGCCAACGGCCTCGCGCGCGAGCCCGGCACGATCCTCGGCGAGCGGGACGTCGACGGCTACGCGATCCTGTCGCTTCTCGGCGCGGGCGGGATGGGCGAGGTCTACCGAGCCCGCGATCTGGCCCTCGGACGCGAGGTCGCGCTCAAGGTGCTCCGGCGCTCGGCGGCCGCGAGCGACGCATCGCTGCGCCGCTTCGAGGAGGAGGCGCGGCTCGCGTCCGCGCTGAATCACCCGAACATCGTCACGATCTACGGCGTCGGAGCCAAAGACGACGTCGCCTATATCGCGATGGAGCTCGTGCGCGGCCGGACGCTCCGCGACGCGCTTTCCTCGGGGCCGCTCCCGCTCGACCGGGCCGTTTCCCTCGCCGTCCAGCTCGCCGACGCGCTCGCCGCCGCCCACGCGGCCGGGATCGTCCACCGTGATCTGAAGCCCGAGAACCTCATGCTCACGGAAGACGGACGCCTGAAGGTGCTCGACTTCGGCATCGCCAAGCTGCAAGGGTCTCCCGAGGAGCCCGGCGCCGCCCTTCCGCCGCGTCCGCGCTCCGCCACGCAGACCGGCGCGATCTTCGGAACGATCGGTTACATGTCGCCGGAACAGGCCGCGGGCTTACCGGCCGAGCCGGCCTCGGACCAGTTCTCCTTCGGCGCGATCCTCTTCGAGATCCTCTCGGGCCGTCGGGCGTTCGAGCGGGACACGCCGGCCGCGACGATCGACGCGATCCGGCACGACGATCCGGCGCCCCTCGTCCTCCCGGAAGGAGCATCGGCGCTGCGCGCCGTGATCGCGCGTTGCCTCGCGAAGGCTCCCCGGGATCGCTTCCCCGAGACGCGCGATCTCGCGGCTCGCCTCCGGGAAGTCGCCGCCGGATTCGAGCGCCGGGCGGCGGCGCCGGCGCCGAACCGGCGGCGTTGGCTTTGGCTCGGCGCCGCGGCGGCCATCGCCGCCGCCGTGGGACTCGCGACGTGGAGGGCGGGCCCCCGCGACACCGGCATCCGTTCGATCGCCGTGCTGCCCTTCCAGAAGGTCGCCGGCGGCGCCGAGGCCGAATCCCTGGCGGACGGCCTGACCCGCGGCGTCACGCGCGGCATCTCGCGGCTTTCGTCGCTGGCCGTGCGGCCTCGCAGCGCGGCCCTCCACTTCCGCGGGGCCGACGCCGACCCCGCCGATGCCGCCCGGAAGCTCGGGGTCGACGCGGTGGTGACCGGAACGCTCTCCCAGGAAGGCGGCCGTGCATCCGCCGCCGCCGCGCTCGTCGACGCGCGGACCGGCGTCCGCCTCTGGAGCCGGAGCTACGACCTCCCCGTCACGGATGCTCTGTCCGTCCAGAACGAGATCGCCCGGGACCTCGTCACGGAGGGTATCCGCCTGCCGCTCTCGCGCGAGGACCGGCGGGAGCTCGCGCGCCGGCCCACCGACGACGCGATCGCGTACGACCTGTACCTCCGGTCCGTCCGGCTCTGCGAGCGTGGCACCGAGGCCGACTACCTCGAGGCCCGCGCTCTCCTGCAGCAGGCGGTCGCGCGCGACCCGAACTTCGCCCTGGCGTACGTCGCGCTCGCGACGACGCATTCCGTGATGACCGTCGACGGCTACGAATCCCCGGCGCAAGCGCTGCCCGAGATCACGCGGAACGTCCGGCGCGCTCTCGACGCCGATCAGGATCTCCCGGACGCGCACTCCGAGGCTGCCGTCGCGCTCTTCTACTTTCAGTGGGACTGGAAAGGGTCCGAGGCCGAGTGGCGGCAGGCGCTCGCCTCGCGCGGCGGGGGCTTCGTGCCGGACTTTCTCGCGGCCTACGCGCTCCAGCAGTGGGCGCTCGGGAAGCCGCGGGAGGCGCTCGCCCTGGTGCGCCGGGCGCGCGAGCTCGATCCGCTCGGCCTCGAGCCGCGCCTTCGAGAAGCCGATTTTCTCCTCCACGCCGGATCGCTCGACGAGGCCGCGGCCCAGTACGAGAGCGTCGTGAGAACGGCGGACACGGCCGATCCCGAGGCCGCCTCGGCAGCCGCGAACGCGTGGCTCGGGCTCGCCGAGGTCCGGTCGCGGCAGGGCCGATTCGACGACGCGATCGCCGCGCGCCGCAGCGCCGACGAAGCGTCCGGCGACGACGCGTTCGCCGACCTGTACGCGACGGCCCACGGCGAGGCGGGCTACCGCGACCTCGAGCGGCGCAGCGCCCGCCTGCAGCTCGACGCCCTGAGGCAGCGCACGGCCGCGGGCGGGTACGCCTCCCCGCTCGATTTCGCCCGCGTCTACGCCCGTCTCGGAGACCGCGAACGGGCCTTCGAGTCCCTCGACGCCGCGCTCGCCGAGCGCTCCCCCGGCCTCGCGTTCCTGAGCGTCGACCCGGCCTGGGACGGCGTGCGCGCCGACCCGCGCTTTGCCGCGGCGGTGCGCCGCGTCGGCCTGCCGGCCGCGTCGTGAGCTCGTGGTACGATTTTCGCCAAGCTCCAGCGATGTCCATGATCATTCGACGGACGGCGGCGGCGCTGCTTCTGGCGGCCTGTGCGGGACTCTCCGCCGACCTCTTCGCCTGCGGCGATAAGTTCCTGGTGGTCAGCCGCAATACGCGATTCAAACGAGCCAGTGCCCCCCGCACCCCGGCCGCGGTCCTGATTTACGCGGACCCGAACTCCAGCGCGGGGAAGGCTCTCGCCGACGTTCCGGCCGAGGCGACCCTGCGCAAGGTCGGCTACCGGCCCACGTCGGTCGGGAGCGCCGAGCAGCTCGACCGCGCCCTCGCCGAAGGGCACTGGGACGTGATCCTCGCCGACGAGTCCGAGTGCGAAAAGCTGCGTGGTCGTCTTTCGAGCGACGGCGCCGTCCTCGTGCCGGTCCTCTATCGCGCGACGAGCGAGCAGGTGAAGCAGGCGAAGAAACTCTATCCGTGCGTCCTCGAGTCGCCGGCGAAGAGCCAGGCCCTCCTCGACGCGATCGACGACGCGCTCGCTCTGCGGCCGCGGCCCGCCGCGCCGTCCGACGCCACCCGGACGACGAGTTGACGCGCGCGGCTTGAGTCGCGCGCTGCGTTTCGCCAGCCGCTTCGCCAACCCCGTCGCCGCGCCCGCGCTCGTCGCTTTCGCCGCCCACGCCGCCCTCGCCACGGCGCCGGCGTCCGCGCAGGCGTGGGTGCCGCCCGGCAAGACGGGCTCGGTGAGCCTCGGATTTCAGTGGATCGACAACACCGGCCACATCCTGGACAACGGCAAGCCCGACGACCTTCACCCCGGGGCGAGCGTCGATGCGTCGCTCTACCTGACCCTCGAATACGCCTTTTCGGACCGTCTGTCGGCCGAAATCGGCCTGCCTTTTGTCTGGGCCAAGTACATCGGTCCCGGTCCACCTCCCGGTCCGGTCTTCCCGTCGGTCGACAGCTGCTACTGCTGGAACGGCGGCTTCCAGGACTTCGGAATCATCGCGCGCTACAACGCCATCGGAGAGCCCGGCGGCGCGTTCGCGCTGACGCCCTCGATCGCGTTCGGCGTGCCGAGCAACGACTACGCTTACCAGGGCGAGGCGGTCGTCGGACGAAACCTCAAAGAGCTCGCGCTGGCAGTCGACGCCGGACAGCGGCTCGACGCGATCTCGCCCGCGCTCTCCGTGCAGGCGCGATACGCGTACGCCTTCGTGCAGAAGGTCCAGGACATCTCGACCAACCGCAGCAATTTTGCCGTTCAGGTCGCGTATCAGATCACCCGGCCGCTCGCCGTTCAGGGGTTCGCCTGGTGGCAATGGACGCATGGGGGCCTTCGCGTGCCGGAGGACCTCATCGGGGCCAGCGACGAAATCTGGGCCCAGCACGACCGCCTTCTCCGCAACGACTATTTCCACGCCGGCGCCGGCATCACGTACTCGTTTCCGCGCCTCGACCTCTACGCGAACTACATCGGGTTCGTCAGCGGGTCCAACACGCACCAGGGCTGGGCCGCCTCGGTCGGCGTCAGCTGGCCCTTCGAGCTCGGCGGGAGCGACCCGACGCCTTAGGGCGCCGCGGGTTCAGCCGATCCGCACGAAGTCGATGAAGCCCCGGTCGACGTCGGTCGAGATCAGCTTGACGCGCAGCTTGTCGCCGACCTCGAGGCCGTCGAAGCCGTGGACGAGCTTGCCCTCGGCGGGAGGGTCGAACACGCGCACCCAGGTCCCCTTCTCGGAGGCGCCCGTGACGACCGCATTGAACGCCTGGCCGATCCGCTGCTCGAGGAGCAGCGCCGCCGCGGACTTGCGGACCTGGCGCTCGACCTTGTCGGCGTCGTCCTCCTGCTCCGTACAGTGCGCCGCGAGCGCCTCGAGGTCCGAGGCCGCATAGGGCGTCGCCTGGCTCGCCAGCGCCGCCTTCAGGAGGCGCTGGGTGATCAGGTCGGGAAACCGGCGGTTCGGCGCGGTCGAGTGCGCGTAGTCGCGCACCGCCAGCCCGAAGTGGCCGATCGGCGGCTGACCCGGCCTCTCGACCACGTACTCGCCCGAACCCATCAGCTTCACGATCACGAGAGACAGATCCGGGAACCGCAACGGGTCGGCCTTCTGCCGCTTGACGAGAAACGCCTCCAGCGCGCGTGCGTCGGGCTCGCCCGGCAGGCGCTCGCCGTACTGCGCGGCCACCGACACGATCTTCTGCCAGCGCTCGGGCGAGCGCACGATCCGGCGCAGCGCCGTCACTTTTCGGTCGGCGAGGTAGCGCGCCGTCACGCCGTTGGCCGCGATCATGAAGTCCTCGATCAGCTGGCGCGCGCGGTTCTTCGCCTGGATCGCCAGTCCCACGATCGTGTCCCCCTCGAAGACGGCGCGCGGCTCGATCGTCTCGAGGTCGAGCGCGCCTTCCTCGTGCCGGCGCCGCCGCAGCGCCTGCGCCACGCCGTCCTGCAGGCGCAGCTGCTCGACGATTCCCGGGACCGCCGCCGCCCGCGCGGGAAACGCGCCGCCCTCGAGCCCGACCGACACCGAGTCGTAGGCGAGCTTCGCCTGGTTCCGGACGGCCGCCCGGTACACGTCCGAGCGGCGCAGGCTCCCGTCCTTCTCGACCGTCAGCTCCACGACGACCGCGGCGCGGTCCTCGTTCTCGTTCAGGGACGTCAGGTCGGTCGAGAGCTTCTCGGGCAGCATCGGGAAAATCTCGGCGGCCGTGTAGACCGACGTCGTGTTCGTTCGCGCGTGGGCGTCGAGCGCCGTGTCTTTGGCGACGAGCGCGTCGACGTCGGCCACGGCGACGAAGATCGTCACGGCGCCGTCCGGCAGCGCCTCCGCGACCGTGAGCTGATCGAGGTCGCGGGAGTCGTCGTTGTCGATCGAGCACCACGCGCGCCCGCGCAGGTCGCGCAGGCCGGATCCCGCCACCGGCGCGGGCCCGCGGATCGCGGACAGCTCCGCGAGCGCGTCGCGCGGGAAATCCGGCTCGAGCCCGCGCTCGACCATGGCCCGGCGGGCGATGCGCTTCAAGTCCCCGCGGTCGTGACGGCGCTCCCTCGGCACGGCCGGCAGTCTATGCTGAGACGAACGCATCAGCGCGGCCCGAGGCCCGGGACTAGAATCGCGCCGTGATCCCGAAGCCGCCGTTCGCGCGGGACCTCACGCCCGAAGCCGAGATCGCCGAGTTCGAGCGGTTGAAGCCCCGCCTCGACGCCCTCTGGAACGCGCTGTCGGCCCGCGAAGAGGAGCCGTACACCTCGGTGGTGATCCCCTCGCTGACGCTCGACCAGGCGGAGCTCTCCAAGCTCGACGCCGCGAGCTTTTACGAGGAGCGCTTGCTGTTTCTCCTGATCCGGCTGCGCAACCCGCAGGCGCGCATGGTCTACGTCACGTCGCAGCCGGTGCACCCGCTGATCCTCGAGTACTACTTCCAGCTCCTGGCGGGGATCCCGGCGAGCCACGCCCGCGCGCGGCTGACGCTGCTGTGCGCGCACGACGCCTCGCCGCGCTCGCTGACCGAAAAGATCCTCGAGCGCCCGCGCCTGATTCAGCGGATCCGCTACGGCATTCCGGACCCGTCGCGTTCGTTCATGACGGTCTTCAACTCGACGCCGCTCGAGCGCAAGCTCTCGGTTCTCCTGGGCATCCCGTTGAACGGCGTCGACCCCGCGCTCTCGCCGCTCGGCTCGAAGTCCGGAAGCCGCAAGGTCTTCCGCGAGGCCGGGGTCGCGCTGCCGGACGGCGCCGAGGACCTGCGCTCCGAGGACGACCTCGTCGACGCGCTCGGGGAGCTGCGCCGGCGGCGGCCGGGCATCCGGCGGGCCGTCGCCAAGCTCGACGAGAGTTTCTCCGGCGAAGGCAACGCCGTCGTCCGGTATCCCGACGCCGAGGGGCGGGGCGCGCTGCGCGACGCGCTCGCTCAGGCGTCGTTCGCGGTCCCGTCGGAAACGGCGCCCCGCTTTCTCGAGAAATTCGCGAGCATGGGCGGCATCGTGGAGGAGTTCCTCGAGCGCCCCGCGTCCGCGTCGCCGTCGGTCCAGCTCCGGATCGACCCGCACGGCGAGGTCGTTCTCCTCTCGACCCACGACCAGATCCTCGGCGGTCCGACCCAGCAGGTCTACCAGGGCTGCCGCTTCCCCGCGGACGCGCGCTACCGCGTCGCGATCCAGGAGGCGGCGCGCCGCGTCGGCGACGTCCTCGCGAGGAAAGGCGTCGTGAGCCGCTTCGGCGTCGACTTCTACGTCGGCTGGTCCGACGGCGCGGCGCCCGAGGCGTTCGCCCTGGAGATCAACCTCCGGATGGGCGGCACGACGCACCCGTATCTGGCGCTCCAGTTCCTCACCGGCGGCCGGCTCGACCCCGCTTCCGGCGCCTTCCTTTCGCCCGGTGGTCATCCGAAGTTCTACCGCTCGACCGACAACCTGCGGTCCGCGGCGTACCGCGGCCTCTGCCCGGAAGACCTGATCGACATCACGACGATGAACCGGCTCCACTACAGCCACGGCACCGAGACCGGCGCGCTGTTCCACATGATCGGCGCGCTCTCGCAGTACGGGAAGCTCGGCCTGACCGCGATCGGGAACAGCCGCGAGGAAGCCGACGCCATCTTCGGCTCCGCGCTGGAGGCGCTCGACCGCGAATCCGCCCGATGACGGCGGCGCCGGCACGCTCGCCGCGCGCCTACGCGGGGCTCTCGATCGGCGCGGCCCTCGTGACGATCGCGATGAAGACCGTGGCCTGGAAGCTGACGGGATCCGTCGGCCTTCTGTCCGACGCCGCCGAGTCGGTCGTCAACCTCGCGGCCGCGCTGATCGCCCTCTGGGCGCTGACGGTCGCCGAGCGGCCGCCCTCGCCGACGCACGACTTCGGCTACTCGAAAGCCGAGTACTTCGCCAGCGGCGCCGAGGGATTCCTGATTCTCGCGGCCGCGTTCGGCATCGCGATCGCGGCGTGGGAGCGCTGGCAGAACCCGCAGCCGATCGCGGACGCCCGGGCGGGCGTGGCCGTGGCGGCGGCCGCTTCGGCCGTCAACGGCGTGGTCGCGGCCGCGCTCTTTCGCGCGGCCGCCCGGCTGCGCTCGATCACGCTGCGGGCCGACGCCCAGCACCTCATGGCCGACGTCTGGACCTCCGTCGGCGTCGTCGTCGGCATCTCCCTCGTGGCGGCGACCGGCTGGCAGCGCCTGGATCCGCTCATCGCGTTCGCGGTCGCGGTCAACATCGTCTGGACCGGCTGGAAGCTCGTCCGCGAAACGGGACTCGGCCTCCTCGACACGGCCCTTCCCGAAGACGAGCGCGCCCGCGTCACCGCGGCGATCGCCCCGTTCCAGGAGGAAGGCATTCTGTTCCACGCGATCCGGTCGCGCGTGGCGGGACGACGCCGGTTCGTGACGATGCACGTTCTCGCGCCGGGGAGCTGGACGATCCAGCGCGGCCACGATCTCTGCGAGTCGATCGAGAAGGCCGTGCGCGAGACGCTCCCGGACGCCCACGTCTTCACGCACCTCGAGCCGCGCGAAGACCCCGTGTCCTGGGAGGACCGGGGCCTGGACCGGACCTAGGAGCTAGGCGGACCTGACGGCCTCGGCGAGGGTGACGACGTCGACGAGGCCGCGGCAGGCGTAGAGCGCGGGCAGGACCCGGGCGGGCGGGTACCGGCGCCGCAGATCCGCCACGGCCTCGGTGCCGGCGCGGTAGGCGGGCAGGTTCATCCGCCCGAAGAGCGGGTGCCGGCCCCATGCGCCCGCGAACTTTCCGGCGCGCTCCTCGGAGACGAGGCAGTCGCGGCGCACCGCGGCGGCGACCTCTTCCTTCGGCGCGCCTTCCTGCCAGGTCAGGTACGACGCCTGATTCTTCGCGTCGTCCTGCAGATGCGCCAGCCACAGGCCGATCTGCAGATCCGTGTCGGGCACCTGCTCGACCTCGGTCAGGCCGAGCGCGATCAGCACGGCGTTGTTGCCGATGCCTTCGGCGAGGGTGCCCCAGCGCGTGTTCATGGCGAGGATCGTCGCCTCGAACCCGACGCGGCCGCGGACGTAGAGCCCCTGCACCAGCGCGCTCGTCGTGACGTGGCCGGGCACGACCTCGTGACCGACGAGTTGTTCGAACTCGGGGATCGAGATCTCGAGCGAGGCGTTGATCTCGTAGGTCGCCTCGTACTGCGGCGAGCCGTCGGCGTGGCGCGCGCGCCCGACGTAGTTCATGAAACCGGAGAACCACGCGTCCTCGATCGGGACGAACGTCATGTTCGCGCGCGGCACGTTCTGGAGATCGGCCGGGAGGTGCGGGGCGAGGTTTTTCGTCGTGGCGGCGTCGAAGCGGGCGATGAACGCGTTGGCGAGCGCGGCGATCGACTTCGACGGCACCAGCCGCTCGCGGCGCCAGGCGTCGACCGCGCCGAGGAGCTCCGCGTCCGTCTTCGACGGGTGGCCGGCGCGCGCGAGGAGCTCGGCGAGGCGCCGCCGCTTCTCCGCCGGCCGCGACGGCTCGGGCGGCCGCCCGGTGGCCGCGCGGACGCACCGCTCGTAGGACACGGCGCGGCCCCGGCCGAGGATCTCGAGCGAGAGATCCCACATCACCGAAAGGCACTCGGCCAGGCCGTCGAAGAACGCGCCCCGCAGGCCGGGGAGCTTCCGCCCTTCCGCCGCGACGAACCCGATGGCGCCCGCGACGTCGACGGCCGCGAGATACGCCTCGACCGCGGCATGGTCGGGCTCCTTCGACGCGACGCCCCCCGTGCGGCGCAGCAGGGCCGCCGCCGGGTGCGTGTACGCCTCGGGCATCGGCTCGTCCGAGAACCAGGAGTCCACGATCGCGCGGCCCGTCCCGGAGGGGTTCATGACGTCGCCGCCCCAGAGGGCGTCGAGGCCGAGCAGCGCCGTCGCGGTCCGTTCGTCGAGCGGAGTCATTCGGTTCTGCGGCTCCGGGGCGCCGGCGCGTTCGCCTTGCGCTCCGGAAGGCCGCCGGAATATACCGCAGGCCGTGCAACCCTCCGGGCCCGCTCGGACACTCAGGGCGACGCAGGAGGCAGACATGCGGACCTCGATCCTCGCCGGCGTTCTGATCGGAATCCTGGCGCCGCTTCGGACGGGCGCCGGCCCGGCGCCCTCGGGAGACCAGGCGCGCGCCGCGTTCGAACGGCTCAAGGGCCTCGCCGGGAGCTGGGAGGGTCGCAGCACGAAGGGCTGGGTCGAGACGCTGCGCTACGACGTCATCGCCGGCGGCTCGACGGTCCTCGAGACCTCGCAGGGCGCGCACCCGGGCGAGACGATGGCGACGGCCTTCTACCTCGACGGTGACCGCCTGATGCTGACGCACTACTGCGTGGCGAAGAATCAGCCGCGCCTGGCGGCGACCGAGCTCGACGACGACGGAAAGACGATCGTCTTCACCTTCGTGGACGCCGCCAACCTCCCGTCGCGCGACCAGGGCCACATGGACAAGGCCGTTCTGCGATTCGAGGGGCCCGACCGCGTCGTGTCGCGCTGGACGTGGTACCAGGACGGCCGGGAGAAGTGGTTCGAGGACATCGTGCAGACGCGGGCGCGATGACTCCCGACACGCCGGACGCGGAGCTCGTCGCACGATTCCTCGCGGACCGGGACGAAGCGGCGTTTCGCGCGCTCTACCGGAGCCACGCGCCGTTTCTCTACCGGTTCCTGCTCCGCTCTACCGGCGGTGAGGCGGAGGCGCAGGAGGGTGTGCAGGAGACGTGGGTCCGGGCGATCCGCGGCCTCTCCGCGTTCCGCGGGCAGTCGAGCCTCAGGACGTGGCTCGCGGG
>Ga0335070_10010471_pt1 | contig 10839 bp, 3 predicted proteins | sample Lox_Sample_13_FD_206722 | JGI IMG/M metagenome (GOLD analysis project Ga0335070, IMG submission 206722) | Soil microbial communities from Loxahatchee National Wildlife Refuge, Florida, United States - Lox_Sample_1.3 | ecosystem: Environmental > Terrestrial > Soil > Wetlands | place: USA: Florida...
GGCCAACGCGGTAAGCGCCTGGTAGTAGGTGAGGCCGGTCTTGGGATCTTTCAGGTTGAGCGGCTGCGCCAGGTCGCGCTCCTGCAGGAGGCGGCGGCCGAGGCGGCCGACGTAGGCGGCTTCAAAGGTGAACCCGCCGCCGATTTCCCGGCTGAAGGAAAGATCGAACGCGTAGGAATAGGGCGTCTTGAGGTTATTGTCGAGGCCCCAGTAGATGGCGAAGCCGCCGAGGTCGTAGGCGCCCGGAGGCGTGACCGGGAACGGACCGGTCGGACCCGGGGGAGTGATCGAGGCCGGAATGTCGTTGATGCCGGTGTAGCGAGGCGCATCGGAGACACCGACCGTGCCAGGCGCATCGGAGATCGTGGTGGTCAGGCCGAACGAGCCGTTGCGGTCGAAGGTGTTGACGATGCCCGGACCGAAGTGATCGTAGTACACGCCGGCGCCGAGGCGGATGGAGCTCTTGCCGGGGCCGCCGAACAAAGACTTCAAGAAGCCGTCCTTGTATCCGGGTGACCAGGCCAGCGAAAAGCGGGGCGCGATGTCCTTAGGATCGAGGTTCCAGTAGCCGGCTTTGCCGTTGGCCGGGCCGGCGAGGCTGAGGCTGAAATTCGGATTGTAGGTCACACCCTGATCCATATCGGCGATGCGCTGCCGGAAGAAGCTGTCCAAGGGAATGCTTGGGGCGACCTGGTTGCCATTGATTTCGTAGGGCGCCTGCAGCAGCGAATAGCGCACGCCGTAGTTGATGGTCAGGTTGGACTTGATGCGCCAGGAATCCTGCAAGTAGGTTTCGAATTCGTTCCAGCGGTAGTGGCGATTGATGAGGCTGCCGACCGGGAGGGTGTTGCCGTTTTTGTCGCGCTGATAGGTGGCGTCCACTTCGGTGATGATGCCGGTCAGAGCCATCATGGGAAAGTCATAGGAATTGGCGAAACCGGAATCCACGGCGGGATAGTTCCAGGTGCAGCCGCTGAATACCGAGGGATCGCAACCGGGATCGAAGAACGTGTTGTTGCCGGCGAAGCCGGTGGTGACGAGGAAGCCCGCATTGGTGAGGGCGTCGCTGTAGGAGGCCGCGTTGGACTGGCGGATATCATTGAGCCAGCGGTAATTGGCGCCAACCTGAATGGTGTGGTGCCCCTTGGTCCAACTGAAATCATCGGTAAAGTTGTGCAGGGGCACGATGACGTTGGTGGTGCGCGAACTGGAAACAGGGAGGTTCAGGCCGCGCAACGTGACGAACTGATCGTTGGGAGCGTTGGCGATGCCGTTGTTCCCGATGCCCTGGCGAATAAAGCCGTAGTGGAAGCTATTGACCTTGGTGGGGCTGATCGTCCAGGTATAGCCCACGATGGCGCCTTTGGAATTGTTGGTGTCCACGGTGGCTGGATCCTGGCCGGGGAACTGCGGCGCGCCGGTGGCGTGGTCGTTCTGCAGGCCGAAACGCGCGAAGAGCCGCTGGGTACCGCTCTGGTTGACGTTGTAATCGAAGCGAGCCACGTAGGTATCCAGCTTGTTGGGCGTGCTGGCGGAAAAGGTGTAGCCGCGATAGTTGTAGCCGTCGCCGACCTGGTCGGTATTGGGCAGCGGATACTGATTCAAGGTGGCGATGGTATTGGGGTCCACGCCGCCGCCCCAGGGGCAAGTGGAGTTGAGGTTGCAATTGACCGTATCGTCCATGCTCAGAATCTGCGAAGGACCTACGCCATAGAATCCCGCCGGAACGTTGTGCGAGGTGTTGAGGCCCTGCACGGTGCCGCCGCCGCAGCGTGAATCGGTGGTATCGGCACAAGGATAGAGAACAACGCCGTCGCGCAAGGACGCGCTGGGAACGGTTCGCGTAACCTGCTGGCTTTCCCGGGTGCGCTGCCCTTCGTACGCCAAGAAGAAAAAGAGGCGGTCTTTCTTGACTGGGCCGCCAAAGCTGCCGCCAAAGGTGTTGCGCAACAAGCGCGGCGGGGTGTTCGATTCGCCGTTCTGTTCCTGGGCCAGCTTGTTGAAGTAATCGTTGGCGACCATGTTGGTGGGGCGGTTGTACTCGTAGGCCGTGCCGTGCCAATCGTTGGTGCCGGACTTGGTGACGAGCGAAACTTGCGCGCCGGAGGAGCGGCCCTGTTCCGCGCCGGCGTTGGTGGTGGTAACCCGGAACTCTTCGATGGAATCCAGCGTGGCGCGGAGAGCGCCGGTAAACGCATAGCCCTTGGTCTGGTCGTTGTTATCAATGCCGTCCAGCGTGACGTTGGACTGGTCGGAACGCGCGCCATTGACCGCGCCGCCGCGGCTATCGGCATCGGTGTCAACCTGATCCTTGGCGGCCATGGTCACCACGCCGGGCTGCAGGCTGAGGATGCTGACCGGGTCGCGGCCTTCGAAGGGCAGCGCGGCGATCTGCGACTGGTTGAAGGCGTTGCCGATGGTCGCGTCATTGGTATTGATGGTTTCCGCGGAACTCACCACCTCCACCGTGGTGGCAACGGTGGCGAGCTCGAGCTTGATGTCATCCGTGCGGGGAGTGGCCACGAGCAGAACCAGTTGGGTCTGTTTGAGGGTAGCGAAGCCGGACGCTTCGACGGTGAGGGTATAGGTGGCGGGGCGAACTTCCTGGAAGGCGTAGGCACCGTCGCGATCGGTGGTCGTGCTGAGGGTTACGCCAATCGATTCGCTGGTGATGGTTACTTTTGCATTGGGAACCGAGGCGCCCTTGGAGTCGGTGATGGTCCCTCGGAGAGATGTGGTACCAGTTTGGGCCAGTACGCCGTTGGACGACAGGGAAACCACCACGAGCAAAGCAAAAAGGCCAAGCAGGCCCTTTATCAGCCGCTGCATAAACCGCTCCTTTTCCGCACCTAACCGCTGTATGGGGTAGACTTTCCACTCGCGCTGCTTTCGGGCGCGAAAACTGTGGCGTCGTATCGAGACGGCAGGAAACCTGGGAGCGCGTCCGTCCGCGCGATGGCCTGCCTGGTCTCTCCACATGAGAGACCCTGAAGTGGGCTAGTTTTAAGACAGATATGGGGCAGCTGTCAATGCTGCTTCTTTTATCGCGAGGTTCGGAAGTTTTTATGATGCGGTATGTAAGTGCAGGAAAAGACAGCGGGACGTCAGGTTCGATCTGCAAAGCAACCCTGGATTTCAAAGAAAAACCCCGTGAGGCTTTCGGCCTCACGGGGTTCCTGGTTAGCCGTTCACGGCGCAAGTTCCGCGCCGTGAGAAGCGATTGCGCAAAAGGTTAGAAGGAGTAGCGCGCGCCGACCTGGAACTGACGCGGCTGGCCCTGGATGGCCACCATGTTCGACCAGTTGGACGGCGGGTTGACGCCGCGCAGCGCCGGGTCGCGAACCACGCCGAAGCCGGAACGGCTCGTGTCCACCAGACCGTAGCGCTGCAGGTTGGCGACGTTGAAAACGTCCCAACGGATCTGCAGCTGGTGCTTTTCGCTCCAGGGCATGGTGAAGGACTTGGCCATGCCGATGTCGGCGTTCATGTAGGACGGGTAGCGCAGGTAGTTGCGCGGTCCGGTTTCGCCGGGATAGGCGTTGCGGAAGCTCTGGTAGATGGCGGTGATGTTGCAGCCGGTGCCGCCGAAGAGCTTGGCAATGCCATCGGTCTGGCTGCCAAGGCAGGTGTGGATCTGCTTGGTTGGCGTGACCGCCGCCTGGACATTCCAGTTGGTGGCCCAGCGCGAGTCGTCAAACGGGGAGGTCATCGGCAGGCCGGTGTTCCAGCGGTAGATGGTGGAGAGCTGCCATCCGCCGACGATCGCGTTCAGCGCCTTGCTATCCGTGTTGGCGAAGCGCTTGCCCCGCCCGAACGGCAAGTGATAGATCGCCGAAGCGTTGATCAAGTGCCGGACATCGAAGTCCGAGTTGCCATAGTTCGAGCGCTGGCGAATCGGGTTTTCGATGAAGGCTGTGCCGTAGCCGCCCGCGGTCTGAATGCCGGAAGCATCGTCCAGCGAGTGCGAGTAGGTGTAGTTGAGGTCGAAGGTCAAGCTGCTCGTGCGCTGCCGCAGCGAGACGGTCATGCCGTTGTAGTTGGAGTTGCCGATCGTGCTCCACGCCGAGAGCGCGCCGTATTGCGGCTGCATGAAGCGCGTGGGGTTGCCGGTATCGGACAGCACGATGTCGGTCAGCGCTTGCGCGTCGGTCCAGTCGTTGCCGGAGAAGAACGCGTACGGGTTGCCCGGAATCCCGCCGCCGCCGTAACTCATCATGCCGTAGAACACCTGCGTCGGCGTCCAGTTGGACGGGAAGCCCGCGCCTTGGTCGGAGTTGAACAGGTCCACGAGGTTGGCCGGGAAAAGGTTGTCGAAGAAAGGAATACTGGCGATGTTGTCCACGCTGATGCCCTGCTGGCGTTGCTTCTCCAGCATGGTGCCGGCCGTGTACCAGTCCATTCCGCTCTTCGGATCTCTCACATCGTTGAATGCCGCCACATCGCGACGCGCCAGCAAGTGCCGGGCGCGGCGATTTACGTAGGAAACCGAGAGCGTCATGCCGCCGCGCAGATTGCGTTCGTACGTCAGGTTCGTGACGTACTCCACGGGCGCCTGCAGCTTGGAGTCAATGCTGGTTTCGATGCGCTCACCATAGTCCGCAGGCTGAGCCAGCGGGAACACCAGGCTTCCGGGAACCACTACGTTCGGCAGCGAGCGGATATCCTGATCGAAGCTAGTGAAGAGCGGCGCGAGCGGCGAGGTGCTCCCGGCAACCGTGTCATAGCTGTTCGCCGGGGTGGTGTAGTTTGAGGTGAAGCCCAGCGTGTTGTTCAGGTCGAAGTCCACCGCCAGCGCCTGTCCGTAGTAGTCATTGGTCATGGCGAAGCCACCGCGCAAAACCGAGGTGCCGGCATCACCGAAGATGGAGTGCCAGAATCCGGTCGAGTAGCTGGGCGACCAGGCCAGCGCCACGCGCGGCTGGAAGTTGTTCTTGTCCCAGTCATACATGGGCTTGCCGCCATTTGCCGGTCCGGACTTGTTGATGACGATGGGATCGATGAAGTTATTGCCCTGCGCGGCAGCCGCCAGGCGCTCGTTGAAATAGGTGGTCAGGGGCACTTCCGGCTGGACCTCGAAGCCCTGGGTCTCATAAACCGGGCGCTCCAGGCTGTAGCGCAAACCCAGCGTCAGGGTCAGGTTTCGCTTCACTTTCCAGGCATCCTGGAAATAGCCGTCGTACGCCTGAGTGGCAAAGTTGCGGCTGGTGGGAAGGCCGGACGACAACAAACTGCCGTCTGCGCCGAAGGTGAAGTCGGCAGTGTACTGCGAGAGGCGGCCGATGATGGCGGTCGCGGCGTTCTGCGTTTCCACGATGGAGTTGAGAGACTGCCCGATGTTTTCGTCGCCGGGCAGGCCGTTCGCATCGAGGTAGTCCTGGAACTGCTGCGAAACATGGTCGCCGGCGCCCAGATAGAAGGAGGGGTTGGTCACCGCGACGTCAAACGCGTTGGCAAAGCTGACGCGCTCGTTGTTGATCTTGCGGAAGTTCACGCCGAACTGGAACGAGTGGTTCCCGCGAATCCAGGAAACGTCGTCCGTGAAGTTGTGCACCGGCGTGACCCGGCTCACCGGGTGGGTCTCGCCGTTCGGCTGGAACACGAAGCGGAAACTGATGTCGTTGCCGCTGCTGTCGCCGCCTTGCGTGAACGCCTGCCGGGTGAACCCGTAACGGAAGTTGTTCACCCAATTGTTGCCGATGGTCCAGGTGTGGCCGGCCGCGAGACCGCGCGGGTGGCTCCACACGCCGGGCGTCGCGGTGTCCGGGAAGAACTGCGTCAGCGCCTGGTGGTCAACGATGTAGTTGCCGCGCACAAACAAGTTCTGTTTGCTGTTGATGGTGTAGTCCAGGCGAAGCACGCTGGAATTCAATTTGATCGGCGTCGGCGAGTTAAAGCGGAAGCCCGCGGTGTTCAGACCATCGCCGACGGTGTTGTCGTTCGCCGTGTACTTCGACGAGGCTTGAGCCAGAGCGTCGAGTGCGGCCTGGTTGATGCCGGTGTCCGCGAACGCCGCCTGGTTCTGCGCCAGGTTCAGCGAAGCTTGCGATACCGAGTTGCAGCTGGGGTCGGTGCAATAGGTGTAGTTGATGATGCCCTGGCCCAGGGAAGGCAGGGGCACCACTTCCACCACGCTCTGCGCCGTGGCATTGCGCTGTCCTTCATAGCTGAAGAAGAAAAAGATCTTGTCCTTCCAGATCGGCCCGCCGAGCGCGCCGCCAAACGTGTTGCGCACCAACTGGGTGCGCGGAACGCCGGACGCGTTACTGAAGCGGTCGTTCGCTTCAAACGGAGTACCGCGATAGAACTCAAACGCCGCGCCGTGCAGCGAGTTGCTGCCGGTCTTGGTCATGAGGTTGATCTGCGCGCCCGCGGAACGCCCCTGGTTGGCGTTGCCGTTGGCGGTGGTCACGCGGAATTCTTCCACGGCTTCGGTATTCAGGCGCAGCACCGGGCCAGACACGATGTTGTCGCGATCCGTCGGCAGCGCCGAAACCTGCATGTTGCCCGATGCCAGCAGCGCGTTGCCGGTTTCCGCGTTGTTCACGTCCACGCCGTCCAGCGTAACGTTGGACTGATCCACACGCGCGCCGGTCACATAGCCTTCCCGCGTCGAGCCGGGCTGCAGGCTTAACAGGTCCACCAACTGGCGGCCCTCCAGCGGCAACTGCGTAATCTGGTTGCTCTCCAGGACGTTGCCCAGCGAAGCGTCCTGGGTGTTCATCAGCGCGTTCGCCGAGCTGATAGAGACTTCGACCGACTGGCTGATCGCGCCAATCTCCATCTTGACGTTGATTTCCGTGGGCTTGCCGATGAGCGCCTTGGCGTTATCGGCCACGAACTTGCGAAAGCCCGGCGCTTCGACCTCCAGGCGGTAGTCCGCCGGCGGCAACAGGTCCAGGTTATAGATGCCCGCTTCGTTGGTGGTCGTCGAACGCGTTGCATTCGTACCCAGGTTGGTGACCGTGACTTTCGCGTTGGGAACGGCCTTGCCCTGTTGATCGGTCACCACGCCGGAGATGGCGGAAGTGCCGGTCTGACCGAGCGTAGCGACGGAAAGTGTAAGAAGACAAAGAACGATGGCGAGACCGCAGGTGAGAAACGACCACTTGGAAAACCGCAACGAACCTGTTCCGTTAGGAATAGGAGTACGAAGCATGAACCCTCCGTTCAATCGACCGACGACGAGTTTTATCCAGGGGTGAAACGAAAACAGAGTGGAGTGGACTGTCCCAGACTCGACCGGGCGTTTCAGGTGGGCGGCATTTGGAACGCCAGCCGCTTCCCCTAGACCTGTCCCCCACTACGCGCCACCAAGAGTGCTTGGAGTTTTAGGACAGATGACCTGCCACTGTCAAGAATTTAGTTCCCGGCGACGACCAGGGGATATGCACGATGTCCTTTAAGAAAACGCTTACGGCGGGGTGAGCGTTCCGCGCGACCGTAGAGGACCTAACGCGGTCGTCAATGATGTCGCGCTGAGATGCGGTTTCCCGGGACCGGGCGGGCGCTCGTCGCACGGGCGCCCTGCTTGCTCGGACGCCCTAATCGCCCAGCCGGAAGATGCGCGCGTCGGTGATGGCTTTAATCTGCTTGATCTCCGCCAGAACGTTATCGGCCACCGGTCCATCCACGCGCACCAGAGATACGGCCGCTGCGCCACGTGTGGCTTCACGCCGACCAAGGGCAAAGGTCGCGATGTTCACGCCCAAACGACCCAGGGTGCTGCCAACCTGCCCGACCACACCCGGTTCGTCGTGGTTGCGCAAATACAGGATGTTGCCCTCAAGCTGCGATTCCAGGGCAATGCCGTCGATGGCCAGCACGCGCGGCGTGCCATCGAACAGCACCGTACCTTCCGCGGTGAAGCCCGCGTCGCCGGCCTTCTTCGAAACCGCCGAGACTTCCAGGGTGTTCGGGAAGCCGTGCTCGCGTTTGCGGGTCTCCTCTTCGACCGCAATGCCGCGTGCCGCGGCCAGGGCCGGCGCGTTCACTACGTTCACTTTGTCGTCCAAAATTGCATTCAGGATTCCCGCCAGCACCGCGCTGCGCAGCAGGTGCGTTCCAACCTCGGCAACCTCGCCGGCGTAGCGAATCTTGATACGCTCCAGCCGCGTGGCCGCGCCCTGCGCCACCAGCGATCCCAGCCGCTCCGCCAGCAGGAGGTAGGGCCGGACGCGCCGGTACTGATCCGCGGAGAGCGCCGGCAGGTTCACCGCGTTGCGGATGATGCCCTCTTTCAGATAATCGCGGACTTGCAACGCCACTTGCGTGCCAACCTCTTCCTGCGCTTCGGCCGTAGAGCCCGCTATGTGCGGCGTGGCAATCACGTTGGGCAGTCCGATCAGCGGCGAATTTTTCGGCGGTTCCTCCACAAAAACGTCCAGCGCCGCTCCGCCCAGCTTTCCCGCCTTCAACGCCTCGGCCAGCGCGCCTTCATCGATCAATTCCCCGCGCGCCGCGTTCACGATGCGCGCGGTCTTCTTCATCTTGGCAATGGATTGGGCGTTGATCATGTTTTGCGTGGCCGGGCTAAGCGCGGTGTGCAGCGAAATGAAGTCGCTCTCCGCCAGCAGGCGCTCCAGCGAAACCAGCTCCACCTGCAGCTCCTTGGCCGCCGCTTCGCTGATATAAGGATCGTAGGCCAGCACCTTCATATCGAACGCTTCCGCGCGGCGCGCCACTTCCCCGCCGATGCGCCCCAGTCCGATGAGCCCCAGCACCTTGCCGCGAACTTCCGTTCCGCTGGCCGACTTTTCCCAGCGGCCTTCGCGCAGAGCGGCATCGGCCTTGGGAACCTGGCGGGCCAGCGCCAGCATCAGCGCGAAGGTGTGTTCCGCCACGCTCACCGCGTTGCCGCCCGGCGTGCTCATCACCAGCACACCGCGCTTGGTCGCTTCCGGCAAATCAATATTGTCCACGCCGACCCCGGCGCGGCCCACGGCGCGCAGGCGCGGCGCCTTGTCCAGCAAGTCCGGGGTGACGCGGGTGGCGCTGCGCACAATCAGCGCATCCGCATCCGCGAGTTCCGCGGCAATCGTCTCCTTGGTGGTAAGCACCACGTTCAAGCCGGAGCTTTTCAGCAGCTCCACGCCGCGTTCGCTGATCTTGTCCGCTACGATGACTTTCATGAGTCCCATCCGCCCCTGTTCCAGCCCTGTTCCAGCCTGGTTTCCCGAGAGTGCTTCCGGTAAAAGCCGCGTGCAACGGCCGGTCTTTTCCTTCCGCAGGAAACATTTCAAGTTACCGGGCAGCTGCATCAGTGTCAAACCATAGGAAGTGCTCCTCTCTATAAATTTCTGTTATATTGCAAACGGAGAGAAACTGCGCGCATGAGCCTTGCTGAAAAAATCCAGTCCGATATCGTGGCCGCCATGAAAGCCAAGGAAGATTTTCGCTTGGGCGTTCTACGCATGGTCAAAGCGGCCATTCAATTGAAGGAAGTGGAAAAGATTCGCAAGCTGGAAGACAGCGAAGCCATCCAGCTGCTGCAAACCCTGCTGAAACAACGCCGCGAATCCATCGATCAGTTCAGCAAAGGCGGACGGCCCGACCTGGCGGAAAAAGAGACCAGGGAAGCGGCAATCATTGAGTCGTATCTTCCGGCGGGAGCGTCGGCGGAAGAAATGGACGCAGCCATCGGCAAAGCCATCGCGGAAACCGGCGCGACTTCCATCAAGCAGATGGGAGCGGTGGTCAAGGCGGCGAAAACCGCGCTGGAAGGCAAGACGGTGGACGGCAAAGCGCTCAGCGACCTGGTGCGCGACCGGCTCTCGAAGCTCGGCTGACTGGATCGATTCCGGCGTGGCGCGGCCCGCTATTTGCCGCCAGGCTTGAGCACCGCGGTATTGCGCTCGTCGGACGCGATGATGCGATAGAACTTGCGCAGCTCGTCCAGCTTCTCCACCGGCACCACCAATTCTTTCAATTCCATGGTCCGCGTGTACTTCAGCACGTTGCCCGCGACTTCGGTCTTGCTGTGGTAGCTCGCGAAGCTGTAGTCCACGTCCACCGGCGGCGGCAAGTCGTCCACGACGTAGCCCGCGGGCATGGTGATTTCGAAATTGTCGGTGTCTTTCTCCGGCCCCTCGAACACCACGGGAGTCTGCCGCGGCTCTTTCTGATTTTCCAGCAGCCCGCTGGAATAGACGCCGATCAGGCGCGGACGCACCAGCAGCAGGTCGCCTGCCGTCTTTGCATATCGGATCACCGTCACCGAGTACGTAAAGCCAAACGGCTGGTTCACCTGGTCCAGATTCTGCACGCTGGCTTTGCTGATGGAAAAATTCGCAAGCGATTTACCAAGTTCGCTTTCCACTAGCTTGATGCGGTCGGCTTCTTTGGGCACAGTCTTTAGATACTCGCGCTGGCCCCACGCCGCATCGCCGTGATGCACCTCCACAAACTCGCCCTGGATATTGCCCGCCGCATCCAGCTTGACGCTGCCCTTGCGGTTGGTGCCCGTGGAGTTCGTCTTCAGGCCGGGAAGCTCGATCAACTCTCCGCCATCCGGCGCGACCAGCAGTCCATAGTTATCCTGCAGGTGGCCGGCAAGTTGACCCAGGGGCACGTACGTATTCGTGGGATCGAAGAAAAGCAGTCTGCCAAGTTTCGCATCCTGACCGACGGCCGCGAGGCGGGCGTCGGTCACACCTTCGGGCAACTTGATGGCCAGGATCGCGTGGTTGAACGCTCCGACTTGCGCGGGGCTCCCTGCGCTGACCGCGCCGCGGCGGGTGTTGATTACCACATAGTACGAATCGATTCCGACTTCCTTGAGCATTGCGCTCATCAAGGTCGCTTTGTCTTTGCAATCGCCATAACGATGGTTGAAGGTGTCGG
>Ga0335070_10010472_pt1 | contig 10839 bp, 11 predicted proteins | sample Lox_Sample_13_FD_206722 | JGI IMG/M metagenome (GOLD analysis project Ga0335070, IMG submission 206722) | Soil microbial communities from Loxahatchee National Wildlife Refuge, Florida, United States - Lox_Sample_1.3 | ecosystem: Environmental > Terrestrial > Soil > Wetlands | place: USA...
GCCCGGCATTGAGCGCCCTCCGCTGCGGCCACATCCGGCCGCAGCGGAGGGCCGCCTGACCCACGGCCACGAGCCGACCGGCGTTGACCACGCGACCCCGGCTGCTACACGTGGAGCGTGGCAACCGATGAGCAGCGCGACCACGCTCTGCGCGTGCAATTCGTCCACGGCCTCGAGGGCAGCCCGCAGGGGGCCAAGGCGCGGCTGTTCGCGCAGCACTTCACGGCGCTGACGCCGGCGATGAATACGCATGACTTCGAGGCGTGCGTGGCGTTGCACGCGGCGAGCATCGCGTCGTTCAAGCCCGACGTGCTGGTCGGCTCGTCGTTCGGCGGGGCGGTGGCGGTGGCATTGCTGCAGCGCGGCGTGTGGCGCGGCCCGACGTTGCTGCTGGCGCAAGCGGCGCTGCACCTGAGCCCCGAACCGACCTTGCCGCCCGGCGTGCACGTGTGGCTCGTCCACGGCCGCCAGGACGACGTGGTCGACGTCGACGACAGCCGGATGCTGGCGCGCACCGGGACGCCGGGGCTGGTGCGGCTCATCGAGGTCGACGATGACCATTCCCTGCATGGCCTGGTGGAGAGCGGCCGGCTCGCCGCGCTGGTGCGTGAGCTGTACGACACCGCGCGGCGCACGGCGGTGCGATGAGCGCGTGCCTCAGCCGTCGCCCAGCGGGCGGTTGAGCTGCAGCGTGCGGATCGTCGTCAGCGCGTAGACTGCCAGCGTGTCTTCGGGGTCGAAGAAGCGCGTCTCGACGAAGTTGGTGCGGCTGCGTTGTTTCAGCAGGGTGCTCTCGATGAGAAACGTCGGGCCGACGATCGGCTCGAAGTAGTCGACCCGCATGTTCGACGTCGCCAGCCAGGTACGAAAGCCGGTGGCGTCGCGCTCCTCGGCGGTGCGGATGGTGAACAGCGCGACCAGGTCGACGTAGGTCGGCGTGAAGCCGCCGAAGAGCTGGCCGCGCGGGTTGCGCACGTGCTCCGGAATGTGCGCCAGGATGCGCAGCAGCCCGGAGCGCTCCTCGAGGACCTGCCAGTCGTAGGCTTCCAGGAAGTCACCGGCGGGGTGGCCCTTGCCGATGAATTGACCGGGGCGGCGTTTCATCCATGGGCGCACGAAGGGCTTGGGTGGCGGTGGCGGCGGCGTCGGCTCAGGCATGCGCGATCCTTATGCGGTCGCGATCGGTGGGTCAATGGTCGCTCGACCCCTCGCGCCGGCTGCGCCAGGCGCCGAGAAAAACCAGCACCATGGCCATCAGCACGGCGACGATGGCGGCGACGAAGAGCAGGTACATGAGACTGTTCGCCGGCCCGTGGCCGAACTCCAAGCCGCGCCCGCCGGCGAGCGGGCCGAGGAGCGCGGCGAGCATGTTGGCCCACGCGGTGACGATCAGCGACCAGGCGACCAGCGTTTGCGCCCGGACGCTGAGCCGCAGCCGCGCGCCGATCCCGGCCACGGCGAGCAACGTCAGGCCGTTGAGGATGCCTTCGAGGTGCGCGATGCGCCAGCCGCGCACGTCACCCGGCAACAGCACGTCGATCGAGCCCGGCAGCGGCCACAGGGTCAGCTTGCCGAGGAGCACGAACGCGAACGGGAAGCCGGCCAGCAATCCGACGAGAAACACCAGGGCGCCGTGCGCCACCATCAACGACTGCAAGCGCGCATGCATCGTCCGCCTCCTTTGGCGGTCCACTTACACCAGCGGCGGGGCTGTGGGGAACCGGCCCGTTTTACCGCCCGCCCGCTGTACATCGGGCCCCCAACATCCGAGAATGCGCGCGCATGCCGACGCAGCGGGTGAAGCGGGCCGAGGGCGACGAGCGCTATTGGACGCGGCGGATTCGATCGAAGGGGTTTCGGCGGGAGCTGACGGCGCTCATCGTGCGCGAGCTCGAGGCGTTGGGCCACGCGCGCGTCGGTGAGGTCCTCGATGCCGGTCTGGTACGTACGGTGATTCGCCAGTGGGACCCGCGCATCATCGATGCCGGGGTCGTGGTGGACCTGGCGGAGCGCGGCAGCCGGCACGCCGGGCGGCGGCTGCGGCGCCGCGACGGCTCGCTGTTGGACGCCCTCGACGCCGCGCTGGTGGCGGACATCGACGCGCTGCTGGCGGAGGACGGCGAGCTGTCGGCGGACGCCGAGCGCTTCATCGCCAACGTGATGCAGCAGGAGTTCGTGCGCCGTTTGTTCACCGATCTCATTTTCACCGCGATCGTCTCGTTCTATCAGAAGGTCAATCCGTTCTTCGGGACGCTGGCGATGCGTGCCTTGGAGGAGCAGATCAAAGGCTTCATCAGCCTGTTCATGCCAGCGTTGCAGCGCCAGGCGATCGGCTTCGCGGTCGACAGGCAGAACCAGCGCATCGTCCGCGACTTCGTGCGCGAGATCGTGCGCCAACAGCTGGACGCGCCGCTGTCAGGCTACGCGGCCATGCTGGCGAAAGGGCCGACGCGCGCCACCGAGCGGTTGCTGCGCACCGCGCTGACCAGCGCGGCGCTCGAGGCGTTGATCCGCGACGCCGCACTGGCGGTGTGGGAGGACGTCTACGAGGAGATTCGCGAGCGTCGGGTGGGCGACCTCGTGGACCTTGCAGCGCACGACGTGTGGCTGGCAGAGCGCTGCGTCGAGTGGTTGGTGCCGGCGTTGGCGCGGCCGGGGGTGGTGCGGTTTCTGGCTGCCGAGATGCGCCTGGCGATGCCATCGGAGGCGCAGGCGACGCGGGGAAAGGTGCGATCCTGATCTAGTGTCGCGGGTTGGCTTCGGGCGGCAGCAAACGATCCGGCGCTATGCCTTGCCAATCGCCGCCCGATGGCCGCCAACGTAGCCAACACATCCCCGCTGCACTGGTCGGCCGGCAGCGAATGCTCAGCGGGTACGTGCCGGCCGTGAGACGTGCGCCCCGAGTATCCGTGAGGCTCAGCTGTAGCTCTGCACCGATCGCGGCTTCGCCGACGGCGTCGGATCCCATGAGCTGGAACGCATAGTCGCCTGCAACCGGGACGATCAATGAGCCCGACCACTCGGCGCTGGCGAAGCGGGTGAGGTCATAGCGAAAGCGCACCGGCCAGTCCTCGATGCGGTCGAGGACGACGGCGCCGTCCCACGCGCTGCCGGCGTAGTACCTGGCTCGTAGCCCGTGGCCGCTCGGTGCTACCGTGCAGTGCTCGCCAGCCACCACGGCCGCTTTGGATACCGCCAACGCCAGGATCGGCGCGTCACGCGGCGTCGATCGCTCGTGCAACAGGTTCGCACCAGGGTAGCAACGGCGAATCGCCCCCGCCGCCGGGAGCGTCCAATCGCTCAGCACGAACACCGCATCGCGCGAGGTGTCGATGTCGGTACCGAGGCTGTCCATCAGGTCGGGGATGCCGCGTATGGTGTGGCCGTCGCCGATGAACGCGAAGATCGGGTCCGGCACGTCGGCGGGATGCACGACGTAGTACACCGGTGCGGTGCTCCCGGCGCCGATCAGGCGTGCCATGGCAACCCAGGGCAGATTCCGTCGCCGCCCCAGGTACCAATTGAGGTAGCCCAGATTGACGGACGTGACGACGAGCAGGAGTGCGGCAAACGCCCCGGCTTCGATCCACCACAAGCGCCGATGCAGCACGCGCCGCACGAGCGCGGTGATCGCCGTTGCACCGCACGCGGCTGCAAGGGCCAGCGCTGGCAGGATCGGCCCGGCGCGGTACGCCGCAGCGGGTACGTCGGTCAGCATCTGCGCGCTCACGAAGGTCGCTGCCACCCAGACAACCAGCAGAAAGTGACCGGCGTCGCGCCACCGCACCAGAGCGACCGCCAACCCGATGCCCGCCAAGCCGAGAGAGAGCGGATCGACGAGCGGTGCATCGGTGAAATCGCCGGGAGCGAACCACGCGCCGGGACGGATATAACCCTCGACTGCGGCGCGAAACTGCGCCCTCATGAATTGTTGGCTCTCAGCGCTTGTCAGCCCCTTCTCACCTAGCACGTGCAGTGGCCCGTTCACGTTCAGCGAAGTTCCGAGAAAGCGAGCGAGGAGCCACTTGGTCCCGCTCTGCTGCAGATACGGGCTGATGAACAGTATTCCACCGAGGATCACGAACATCACAGTCTCGGCCGCAAAACGCGCTGCCAAGCGGCCGATCACCGCGCGGTGAATGATCCACAGCGCGAAGACCGGGATGACCAGACGCGCCGGGACGTACACCAGTAGCGTCGCGGCGAGGAACGCCCCACCCAGAAAAAGGCAGAAGCGATTGCGAGTGTCATGACCGAACACGGTGACGTGCATCGCCAGCGGTACGAATGCCATCGGCTGCATGTAGTGATAGCCCACCCGCGAGTACACGATGTGCCAGAATGAGGCGGCGAGGATCGTCACCGCCACCAGCGCGCTGCCGCGCCCGAACAGTCGATGGGCGAGCGCGTAGGTGCTCAGCAATGACACTATGGCTAGCAGCACCGATGCGACGCGCATGCCCAACAACGGTCCCAGCAACAGGCAGGGCCACGTCTGCAGCACCATGGTTGCGTTCGCTTGCCCAAAGAACACGGACGTTCCGCTCAGGATCTCCCATGGGTGGTGTCGCAACACGTCGAGGCCCAACAAGGGGTCGATCGCCTCGTCGGTGGTGACCATGTAGGGGTTGTCGGCGAGCGACACGACGCGTGCGACTAGCCCGGCGCCCCCGATGCAGAGGGCGACGAAGGTGAGGCCCGTCGGGCGGGGGATGGGCCAGCGCGTGAACAGTGCGGCGCCCCAGAGTACGAAGGCCGCGAGCCAGAGGAAGAAGAGCCGCTCGGGCGCCTCCTGGTGCGCGGCGGCGAGCCACCAGGCGATCCATGCGACGGTGCCGAGGCCGGCCGAGAGGCAACGCACCGCCGTCACCAATGTGGGCCAATGGGATGAAGGATTCGGCACCCCCGCCATCGTGCCCCCCCCATACCGAGGGTTGCCCAGCGGAGTCAACGCGCCATCGCCCCGGGCCGAGGAGATGCAAACGGCCGGGGCGGAACTCGGCTTGACACGTCGGCGGAGCTTCCTCTATCGTGCAGCGCTGCCTGAGATCTCGACGCTATGTCATTGGAGAGCTTGAAACTTTTGGAATCGAAGATCGGCGAGTTCGTCGACCAGCACGAGCGCGTGCGGCAAGCGCACGAGTCCTTATCCGAGCGTCTCAAGGAACGCGAGCGCGAACTCGCGGACGCAACCAAGCAGCTCAAGCAGCTCGAGCAGGAGCGCACCGAGATCCGGGCGCGGCTCGAACGCATCCTCAGTCGCCTCGAGGGGTTGGATCTCACATAGGGGGCGCGATGAAGCGGCCGCTGGACGTCGAGATCATGGGGCAACGCCTCACCGTCACGAGTGACGACAACGACGACCATGTCCGCCAGATCGCCGGGCTCGTGGACACGCAGATGCGCCAGTTGGCCGATGGCCGCACGTCCGCCAGCTTGATCCAACTCGCCTTACTGACAGCGTTGAACATTGCCAGCGAATATTGGAAACTACAGCACGAACAGGAGGAGTTGCACCAAACGATCAATCGACTGTCGCAGCGTGTGCTGGCTCGGCTGGAGCGCTGAGGGGGTCGATGTGGAAAGGAGACGACATCGCAAGGCGTCACGGCTCGACGGCGTCATCCGAGTGGCCAAGGTTGCTGTGTTCGACCCAGACTTTCCGCGAGAGCGGTTCCGTGGCCCGTGCGGGCACCGGGTTCGACAGAGCAGCGACCGAGGGCCCTTGGGGGAGCCGATCGGGTTGTCGCCGAGTGGGGTTGAGGGTTGGCTGTGGAATCAGTTCGTACTTGGGTTGCCTGTGATTGGGTTGTAGCGATGCAGGGGGTCTATCTGAACCATCACGACGTCACCGCAATTGCTTTGGGCGCTATGCAGCATCCGCTTCTTGGGAGATCAGGACCACGTCGGCATAGCCCACGGATTTCGGGGCCCCCAGCGCACCGTCAATAGTCGACTGCCCATTTCGAGCTTGCTGCCGCCCTTCGCCCCGGTCGTGTTGACCGGATCATGAGGGTCGATAAGCGCGCGCTTCGGCAGGACCTGCGGGCACGGCGAAAACGCCTGACGGCGGACGCAGTTGCCGCAGCCAGCGCCGCGGTGTGGGCGCAGCTGCGCGTCTGGCCGGTGTACGCCACGGCGGCGGCGGTGGTCGGGTATCTGGACGACGAGAACGAGATCTCGACCCGGCCAATCCTCGACGAGAGTGGTGCCTCCGGGCGCGCGCTCTACCTTCCCGTCGACGCCGACGGGGTTCCGGCGTTGGGTTGCTGGCGCCTGGGAGAGCGGACGCGCGTCGGGAGGTGGGGCATTGCAGAGCCGGGCGGAGCCGTGACGACCACGGTCGAGTTGCCGGGCGTGGCGCTGGTCCCGCTCGTCGCCTGGGACCGTCGCGGTACGCGGCTGGGCCGGGGTGGCGGGTTTTACGATCGGCTGTTTGTGCGGCTCGATCCGCGGATCGTGCGGGTTGGGCTGGCGTATGAGTTTCAGGAAGTCCCCGAGCTCCCACGCGACTCGTGGGATGTCTCGTTGCAGTACGTGATCACGGAGCGGCGCATCGTGACGTGTGGTGAGCGGTGCGAGGGGCAGGAGCCGTCGTTCCAGAAGGGAGGTTTGCAGGTGTGATGAGTTACCTCATTCCGGCGTTAGCCGTCGTAGTGCTGGCAGGTGTGATTGCCTTCATCGTGGATCTCGTGCGTCGTCAACAGACGCACCAACAGGCGCGGGATGCTCAGGAGACCGCCGCGCGTGTGCTCACTGAAGCCCGCGCCGAAGCGGAGGCGATTCGCAAGGAGGCCGAGATTGCGGCCAAGGAAACCGTTCTGCAAGCGAAAGGAGAGGCGGAGACAGAGTCACGCGAGCGGCGTCGCGAGCTGCAGCAGTTGGAGCGCCGCCTGAGCGGGCGCGAGGAGAGTCTCGACAAGCGCGCCGAGCAGATCGAGAAACGGGAGAGTGATTCCGGCAAGCGTGAGCAGACCCTGCGCCAGCAGGAACGTGCGTTGGCGGAGAAGCAGGAGGAGTGCGAACGCGTCGTCGAGCAGGCCCGCCGGCAGTTGGAAGAGCTCGCCGGCCTGACCCGTGAGGAGGCGAAGCGGACGTTGATCGAGCAGCTGGCGGACGAAGCGCGGCACGAAGCTGCGAAGCGCATCCGCCTGGTCGAAGAGGAGGCGCGGGCCGAGGCGGACCGCAAGGCCAAGAAGATCATCACCATCGCCATCGAGCGCCTGGCGGGCGAGTTCATCGCCGAGCGCACGGTGTCGAGCGTGCATCTGCCGAGTGACGACATGAAGGGGCGGATCATCGGTCGCGAGGGGCGGAATATCCGCGCCATCGAGGCGGCGACCGGCGTCGATCTGATCATCGACGACACCCCGGAGACCGTCATCGTCTCGTGTCACAACCCGATCCGCCGCGAGATCGCGCGCATCGCGCTCGAGCGCCTGATCTCCGACGGCCGCATCCATCCGGGGCGCATCGAGGAGGTGGTGCGCAAGGCCGAGCAGGAAGTGGAGGAGAGCGTCCGCGAGGCCGGGCAGAAGGCGATCTTCGAGGTGGGCATCCACGGCGTCCATCCCGAGATCGTCAAGCTGGTCGGCATGCTCAAGTATCGGTACAGCTACGCGCAGAACGTACTGATGCATTCGATCGAGTGTGCCTTCATCGCCGGCGCGATGGCGGCCGAGCTCGGCCTGAACGAGAAGCAAGCGCGTCGGGCCGGCTTGCTGCACGACATCGGCAAGGCGTTGACCCACGAGGTCGAGGGCTCGCACGCCATCATCGGCGCCGACATCGCGCGCAAGTACGGGGAGTCGGCGAAGATCGTGAACGCCATCGCGGCGCATCACGAGGAGGTCAAGGCCGAGACGGTGTTGGCGCCGATCGTCGACGCCGCCGATGCGTTGTCGGGGGCGCGTCCCGGGGCGCGCCGCGAGATGCTCGAGAGCTACGTGAAGCGGCTCGAGGACCTCGAGCGCATCAGCAACTCGTTCAAGGGCGTCGAGAAGTCCTTCGCGGTGCAGGCGGGTCGCGAGATCCGGATCATCGTCGAGCCGCGCTCGGTCAACGACGATCAGGTGGCGACGTTGGCGACCGACGTGGCGCGCAAGATCGAGAGTGAGATGGCGTATCCCGGGCAGATCAAGGTCACCGTGATTCGCGAGACCCGGGCGAGCGAGTTCGCCCGCTAGCCGGTGTAGACTGGACGGCGGCGGCCGCGGCTGCGGTCGCCGCCGCTGGCCATGAAAATACTCTTTCTGGGAGACGTCGTTGGCAAGCCGGGGCGGCGGGCGATTCGTTTCGTGTTGCCGCGGCTCATCGATCGCGAGCAGCTGGCGCTGGTGATCGCCAATTGCGAGAACATCGCCGACGGTGCGGGGGTGGACCCCAAGGGGGTGTACGACTTGTTCGATGCCGGCGTCGACGTGTTGACCTCCGGCAATCACGTGTGGCGCAAGCGTGAGACCGTCGAGCTGATCGAGCGGGAGCGCCGCTTGTTGCGGCCGGCGAACTTTCCGCCGGGCGTGCCGGGGCGTGGGACGACGGTGTGTGAAACCGCGGATGGCACGCCGGTCGCGGTGCTGAACTTGATCGGTCGGGTGTTTATGGACAGCGTCGATTGTCCGTTTCGGGCCGCCGAGGGGTTTTTGCCGGAGCTGGCGGCGCGGGCGCGCGTCATCCTGGTGGACATGCACTGCGAGGCGACGTCCGAAAAGGGTGCGATGGGCTGGTTCCTCGCGGGAAAGGTGTCGGCGGTTCTCGGCACGCACACCCACGTGCAGACGGCCGACGAGCGCATCTTGCCCGGCGGCACCGCGTATGTCACTGACGTGGGCATGTGCGGGCCGACGGAGTCGGTGATCGGTGTGGAACGCGAGCTCGTGCTGCGGCGGTTTCTGACGCACATGCCGGTCAAATTCGAAGTGGCGAAGGGCCCGGTCGTTGTGCAAGGGGCGTTGGTCGATGTGGATGCGGCGACCGGTCGGGCCACGGGCATTCGACGGGTGCGCGAAGTGAGCGAGGTATGAAGGCGGTCGAGGCGCAGTTGGCGGCGATGCGGCGGGGCACGGTGGACCTCGTTCCGGAAGACGAGTTGGTGGCGAAGTTGCGCGCGGGGCGTCCGTTGCGGGTGAAGTTCGGCGCCGATCCGTCGGCGCCGGATCTGCACCTCGGACACGCGGTGGCGCTCACCAAGTTGCGCGAGTTTCAGGACCTCGGCCACACCGTGATCTTCCTCATCGGCGATTTCACCGGGATGATCGGCGATCCCACCGGGAAGTCGGAGACCCGCAAGCCGCTGACGCGCGAGCAGGTGAGCGCCAACGCCGAGACCTATCGGCAGCAGGTATTCAAGATTCTCGATGCGCAGCGCACCGAGGTGCGGTTCAACTCGGAGTGGATGGACCAGATGTCGGCGGCAGGGGTCGTGCGGTTGTGCGCGCACTACACCGTGGCGCGCATGTTGGAGCGCGATGATTTCGCGCAGCGCTACGCCGACGAGCGGGCCATCGGAATCCACGAGTTTCTCTATCCGTTGGTGCAGGGGTACGATTCAGTGGCGTTGCAGGCGGACATCGAGGTGGGGGGGACGGACCAGCGTTTCAACCTCCTGGTGGGGCGGGAGTTGCAGAAGGCGTACGGTCAGGCGCCGCAGATCGTGCTGACGTTGCCGTTGCTGGAGGGCACCGACGGCGTTCAGAAGATGAGCAAGTCGCTACACAATGCGATCGGGATTGCCGACCCGCCGGAGGAGATCTTCGGCAAGGTGATGTCGATCTCCGATGCGTTGATGCTGCGTTACTACGAGTTGTTGACCAGCGCGGACGTGGCGGGGTTGCGGGCGCAGATCGAGGCAGGGGCACGGCACCCGATGGACGTGAAGAAGGGGCTGGCGCGGCGGCTCGTGGAGCGGTTCTACGATGCGGCGGCGGGGCAGCGCGAGCTGGAGAATTTCGAGCGGCGTTTCCAGCGGCGGGAGTTGCCGGAGGAGATCCCGACGTTCGAGTGGCCCGGGGTCGCGGCAGCGCGGCTACTGTTGCCGCATGTGCTAACGGTGTCGGGGCTATCTGCGTCGATGAGCGAGGCGCGGCGGTTGATTCGGCAAGGGGCGGTTCGGGTCGACGGGGAACGCACGACTGACGTGAGCTTCGCGATCGATCCGGTTGGCGGTGGGTGTCTGGTGCAGGTGGGGCCGCGGCGGTTGCGAGCGATCCGATTCCGCACGGGGAAGAATCATCCGGGAGGCACTTGACTCGAATTCCTGGGTTGCATATAAACCCCTTTCCGCCGAGCGCGGTCGGTCTTTGAAAACTAGATGGTAGTGCCGATCTGTCGGCGCCCGCGAGGGTGTTGGCAGAGAGTGATGAGTTTCTTAAGGATGTGACGGAACCCGTTGTTTGCAAGCGGTGTCCGGAAGTCATCTTCCGGTCCGTGAACTTTCAACTGGAGAGTTTGATCCTGGCTCAGAACGAACGCTGGCGGCGTGCCTAACACATGCAAGTCGTGCGGGAAAGTGGGGGCAACTCCACGAGTACAGCGGCGCACGGGTGAGTAACACGTAGGTAACCTGCCTTCGAGCCTGGGATAACCTGTCGAAAGACGGGCTAATACCAGATAAGACCACGGAGGTCGCGGCCTCCGGGGTAAAAAGTGGCCTCTGCTTGCAAGCTACTACTCGAAGATGGGCCTGCGCGCCATTAGCTAGTTGGCGGGGTAATGGCCCACCAAGGCAAAGATGGCTAGCTGGTCTGAGAGGATGGCCAGCCACACTGGGACTGAGACACGGCCCAGACTCCTACGGGAGGCAGCAGTGGGGAATATTGCGCAATGGGCGAAAGCCTGACG
>Ga0335070_10010473_pt1 | contig 10838 bp, 8 predicted proteins | sample Lox_Sample_13_FD_206722 | JGI IMG/M metagenome (GOLD analysis project Ga0335070, IMG submission 206722) | Soil microbial communities from Loxahatchee National Wildlife Refuge, Florida, United States - Lox_Sample_1.3 | ecosystem: Environmental > Terrestrial > Soil > Wetlands | place: USA: Florida...
GCTCACCGGCTGTTCGTCGAACCAGTACCAGCGCGCTCGCGACAGTTCGAAGTCGGTGGTGAAGTACAGCGGAATGCCCTTGTTGACCGCGTCTTCCAGGCTGCTGTTGAGGTCGAAGTCGAAGCGGGCGTCGAGGCTCCAGCCATTGCCGTCGGCCTGCAGCGATGCGCGCTGCACGGAGATCGAATCGGCGCGCGCCGGCGCGGCGGCCACGAAGCCGACCACGGCGAGCACGAGCCAGATCAGGGCCGCGAGGCGCAGCGGGAAGAAGCGTTTGATGGTCACCGTTTCTGAAAGCGCGCGTAGAAGAATCCGTCGTGATCTGCGGTGCGATCGGGAACGGGGCAGGCGGTCGCCGCGGCTTGTCCATCGGCATCGTGCCGCGCCTCGTTGGCTGCGCCGCATTCTGGCCCCCGGGCCGGCGCGCCGTCCGCCGTGGGCAGCAGTTGCCCCGGCGCGTCCAATCGTACCGCATCCGCATGGGTGGTTTCAAACCAGCGCGCCTGCGCCTCGCCCTCCTCGGGGAAAATCGAGCAGGTCACATAAAGCAGCTCGCCGCCCGGCTTCAGGAGCGGCCACAACGCATCGGCGATGCGGCGCTGCTCGCTGGCGAGCGCGGCGATATCGCGCTCGCGGCGCAGCCAGCGGATGTCCGGATGGCGACGCACGATGCCCGAAGCCGAGCACGGCACGTCGGCGAGAATGCGATCGAAGAGCTCGCCGTCGTGCCACGCGGCGGGCTCGCCCGCGTCGCCCACCACGATCTTCGCGTGCCGCGACGGGTGCGCGGGATCGTCGTCGGCAAAACCGAGGCGCGCGAAGTTTTCGCCGATGCGCGCGGCGCGGGTGGCGTCGCTTTCCAGCGCGATCAGGTCGATGTCGGCGAGTTCGAGCAGATGGCCGCTCTTGCCGCCTGGCGCCGCACACGCGTCGAGCACGCGCATGCCGTCGCGCACGCCGAGGCACTGCGCGGCCAGTTGGGCGCCGGCGTCCTGCACGGACACGTCGCCGGCCAGGAAGCCGGGAATGCGCTCGACGGGCAGCGGCGCGGCGAGGCGCACAGCGTGCTCGCCGATCTGCGTCGCGGCAATGTTTTCGGCGGCGAGCCGCTGCAGATAGCTGGCCACGCTCGAGCGGCGCGCGTTCACGCGCAGCGTGAGCGGGCCCTGCGTGTTGCCGGAGGCGAGGATCGCCTGCCACTGCGCGGGCCACGCGCTTCGGACCGCATCGATCCACCAGCGCGGATAGTTCCAGTGCGCGATTTCATCGGCCCCTGCGGTGGCGAGCGCCGCATCGCGCTCGCGCAGGAAACCGCGCAGCACCGCGTTGACGAGGCCCTTCGCGAAGGCCATCTCGCGGCGCGCGCCCACGGCGCGCACAGCCTGATCGACGACCGTAAACGGCGTGTAGGCGGCGCTCGCCTCGTCTTCGACGAGCAGTGCCAGCGCGCAGGCAAGCAGGTTCGCGACGGGCGGCGGCGGCGCCTTGCTCACGCGCTGCCGGATCAGCCAGTCGACGATGCCGAGCCTGCGCATCGTGCGGTAGGCGATGTCCTGCACGGCACCGCGCGCGAGCGGCGCGACATCGGCCGGTAACGCGGCGAAAACGCTGGCGAGCGCGGCAGGCAACGCCGCGCCGCCGCGTACCGCGCCGACCGCCTGTGCGGCCAGATCGAGCGCGAAGCCCAGCGAATCGGGGACCAGACGCATGGCATGATGTGCCGCCGCCGCGCCCTGACGGCGCGCTGGCGATACGGAACCCTTTTTGCCGCGGGACGGCGCGGACGGACGCCTGGATGGGCTGGATGTCATGAAGAAACCGGAAGCGGGCCGCGGCGAGCCGCAGCATCAATGGAGCACGAGCGAGCCATTGTAGCGTGGCGAGCGCGCAACACCGCTCAGGTGCACGATCGCAGGCGCTTGCGGATGAGCCGGGTTCACTGTCCTCGATGCAGCTTGGCGTTTCCTGGTGTTTCCTGGCGTCTACTTCGTGGTTTTTGTGTGTGTCGGGCACTACACGTTGGGCGGCCGTGCAAGCCCTCGGCATGTAGACCGCAACGCGGCGGCAATGTGTCGCCCCGCACGTGAATGGTCATAAAAAAACGCCTCCGAAGAGGCGTTTCCCTTTAATTGCGGATTCAACGTCTGCCAGCGGCTATTTCCATCAACCGGCGGATGCGCTCCTCCGTGGACGGGTGCGTGCTGAACAGGTTCTGCAAGCCGCCGCCAGAAAGCGGATTCATGATCATCATCTGCGCCGTGGCCGGATGCTCTTCGGCAGCCGGGAACGGAATGCCCTGCGCGTAGCGGTGGATCTTGTCGAGCGCCGAGGCGAGCGCCTGCGGATCGCCCGAAATCTCCGCGCCGCCGCGGTCCGCCTCGAATTCGCGCGCGCGCGAAATCGCCATCTGGATCAGCGCGCCCGCGATCGGCGCGAGTAGCGCAACCGCAATGCTTGCGACCGGATTCGCAGGGCGGCCGTTCTCGTCACGTCCCCCGAAGATCATCGCGAAATTGGCGAGCGCCGAGATTGCACCGGCCATGGTGGCCGAGATCGTCGAAATCAGAATGTCGCGGTGCTTCACGTGCGCCAGCTCGTGCGCCATCACTCCGCGCATCTCGCGCTCGGACAACACGCGAAGGATGCCGGTGGTCGCCGCCACCGCGGCGTGCTCAGGGTTGCGGCCCGTGGCAAAGGCATTGGGCGCATCTTCATTGATGAGGTAGACGCGCGGCATCGGCAAGCCCGCGCGCGTGGCCAGATCGCGCACCATGCGATAGAACTGCGGCGCCGTGGTCTCGTCGACTTCCTGCGCGTTGTACATGCGCAGAACCATCTTGTCCGAATACCAGTACGAAAAGAAGTTCATGGCGAGCGCGAAGAAGAGCGCCAGCATCATGCCGCGCTGCCCGCCAATCAGCCCACCAATGACGATGAAAAGGGCCGTAATCGCGGCCATCAACATCGCGGTTTTGACCCAGTTGAACATGTGCTGTGCTCCTTCACCCACCAGGGGATCCAATCTATCGTTAAACGCCCTTCGCCAGCCGGTCAGCCAGCGCTAAGCGAGCGCATTGTAAGCGATTTGTTAGATAGGAGTGGATGCAAAAAATTCAATCTCAGCGTGTGGCCGTGGCGAGCTTCAGGCCGAGACCGACGAAGGCCGAGCCGACCGTACGGTCGAGCCACTTCTTCACGGCCGGTTTGCCCGAGAAGCGCTGCGTGACGCTGCCCGCGACCCACGCGACGAAGCTGTTCCAGACCATGCTCATCAGCACGAAAACGGCGCCGAGCGTGAGGAACGCGAGCGCTTTGTGCGCGCTGTCGGTGCTCACGAATTGCGGGAAGAACGAGACGAAGAACAGCACGACCTTCGGATTGAGCACGTTGGTCCAGAAACCCGAGAGGAAGAGCTGGCGCAGCGGGCGCGGCGCGGCGGCGGCCGGCGCGGCAGCCGCGCCTTGTGCGGCGTTGGCCTCGTGCTTCGTGAAGATGAGACGCACACCGAGGTACATGAGATAGATCGCGCCGACGAATTTGATGACCGTGAACGCCGTGGCCGACGCCGCGAGCAGCGCCGTCAGGCCGAACGCGCAGGCGAGCGTGTGCACGCAGCAGCCCGCCGAGATGCCGAGCGCGGAGACGAGGCCCGCACGGCGGCCCTGCGCGACGCTGCGGCCGACGATATAGGCCGTGTCGGGCCCCGGCGTCACGTTCAGGAGAAATACGGCGACGAGGAAGAAACCGAAATGGGTGATGCCGAGCATGACGACCTCAAAATTGCCCAAATTGCGATATGTGCTGAAGCGCCATCGATTCTAGCGCGATGGTCGCAACGCGGCACCTGGCCCAATGGGTGCGACTGGAAAACCGAACGACCGGCGCGGCCAGTGCGCGCGGCTCAGGCGGCGGAAGCTTGGGGCAGCTGGAAACGCTGCCCCGCCGCGAGCGGCATGCCGGCCAGGAATTCGCGTGCGGGAAGGCGCTTGCCGCCCGGCTTTTGCAGCTGCGTGAGGCGCAACGCGCCTTCGCCGCACGCCACCACCACGCCCGCCGGGCTCACTTCGAGAATCTCGCCCGGTTCGGCGGCGGAGCCGGCTGAACGCTCGACCGGCTCTCCCGCCCACAGCTTGAGCTGCGCGCCGTCGAGCGTGGCCGCGCCGCCCGGGAACGGGTCGAACGCGCGAATCTGGCGCGCGAGCGCCACGGCCGGCCGGCGCCAGTCGAGCACGGCCTCGTGCTTGCCGATCTTTTCGGCGTAGGTCGCGCCCTCGGCTGGCTGCGGTGTGGCGCGCAACGCGCCGTCGCGCTCGAGCGCCGCGAGCCCATCCACGATCAGCTTCGCGCCAAGCTGCGCGAGGCGGTCGTGCAGCGTCGCCGTGGTGTCGCCCGGCGCGATCGCGGTGCGCACCTCGGAGATCATCGGGCCGGTGTCGAGCCCCGCATCCATCTGCATGAGCGTGATGCCGGTTTCGGCGTCGCCGGCTTCGATCGCGCGATGAATCGGCGCGGCGCCACGCCAGCGCGGCAAGATCGAAGCGTGAATGTTGATGCAACCGCGCGGCGGTACGTCGAGCACTTCCTGCGGCAGCAGCAGCCCGTAGGCGGCGACCACCATCACGTCGTGCGGCGTCGCGCGCAGCAGCTCCAGCGCGGCGGCGGCCTCCTGCGGATACTTCCCGGCGCGGCGCAGCGAAGGCGGCTGGGCGACGGCGATGCCGTGCTCCTGCGCGTAGCGCTTGACCGGGCTCGCCTGGAGCTTCATGCCGCGGCCCGCCGGACGGTCGGGCTGGGTCAGCACGAGCGGCACGGCGAAACCGGCCTCGTGAATCGCGGCGAGCGCCGCGGCGGCGAATTCCGGCGTACCGGCGAAGATGACGCGAAGGCTATGGCTCATGGGCGCTCGCTGCGTGGGAGGTTGAAGAAGAGAGGAACGGCGCGGCGCAAAACGATTACATCGCGCGCTCGAGCTTCTTCATCTTGCTCTTGATGCGCGTCTGCTTGAGCGGCGAAAGGTATTCGACGAACACGCGGCCCATCAGATGATCCATTTCGTGCTGGATGCACACCGCGAGCAGCCCTTCGCAGTCCACCTCGTAGGTCTCGCCCTTTTCGTTCATCGCGCGCACGCGCACCTTTTCCGCGCGCTCGACTTCGTCATAAATGCCGGGCACCGAAAGGCAGCCCTCTTCGTGCACTTCGCGCTCGTCGCTCGCCCAGATGATTTCCGGGTTGATGAACACGCGCAGCTCGTCATGCGCATCGGAGACGTCGATGACCACGACGCGCTCATGCACGTCGACCTGCGTTGCCGCGAGGCCGACGCCCGGCGCGGCATACATGGTTTCGGCCATATCGGCGACCAATTTGCGGATGCGGTCGTTGACCACCTCGACAGGCTTAGCGACCTTGTGCAGACGCTTGTCCGGGTAATGAAGAATGTTCAGTAGAGCCATGATTCGAAGGATTTCTCGTTAGGCGCGAGGCGCTTCGCGGCGATGCCCGGACTGGCCATTTGGCCAGCTTGCGGGGCCCGTGCCGGATACGGAGGATATGCGGACATATACGGACGGACGAACCGCAATTCAACGTTGGACGCGCACGCGCTCGCATTGCGTCAGGCGTGCGCGCAACGCCATGTATGAAGGCGCCACGGTGAATTTCAGATGGTGAAAATTTTATCACGTGTGCGGCAATTCGCCCGCCGCTGGAGAATGCGATGCTCACGACCTTGCCGCTGTCTCATGAGGAACTGGCCGCGTGGCTGCGCCTCGCCCTCGCGCGAGGCCTCAAGCCGGCCGCGCTGCGCGCCCTGCTTGGCGCGTTCGGCTTGCCGCAGAACGTGCTGGGGCAGCGCTTCGCCGCGCTCGCGGCCATAGCAGGCGCCGACGCCGCGCGCGCGGCGCTCGCCGAGCCCGGCCCGGACTTCCCGCCTCGGCTCGAAGCGTTGCAGGCCTGGTGCGCGGCACCCGGCAACACGCTCGTCACACTCGCCGACCCGGCCTATCCAGCGCGCCTCCTCGCCATGCCCGACCCGCCCACGCTGCTCTACGTGAAGGGCCGGCTCGATCTGCTGCATGCACGCGCGGTGGCCGTGGTGGGCAGCCGCAACGCCACGCCGCAGGCCGTCGAAGACGCCGCTCGCTTCGCGCGCACGCTCGCCGCAGCGGGCCTCACGGTTGTCTCCGGACTCGCGCTCGGCGTAGATGGCGCCGCCCACCGCGGTGCGATCGACGAGCGCGGCGGCACCGTGGCCGTGATCGGCACTGGCGCGGATCTCGTCTATCCGGCGGCGCATCACGCGCTTGCCACGCAGATCGCCGCGCGTGGCGCACTCGCCTCCGAGTGGCCGCTCGGCACGCCGGCGCGCTCCGCAAACTTTCCGCAGCGCAACCGTTTGATTGCCGCGCTCGTGGAAGGCGTGGTCGTGATCGAAGCCGCACAGCGCTCGGGTTCGCTCATCACGGCGCGGCTCGCCAACGAAATGGGGCGCGACGTCTTCGCACTGCCCGGCTCGATTCACGCGCCGCTCACGCGCGGCTGTCATGGCCTCATCAAGCAGGGTGCGCAACTGGTCGAAACGCCGCAAGAGGTGCTCGACGCGCTGAATATTGGCCAGCCGGCGCTTGCCGCGCGCACGCCCGAGGCGCAGCAGCGCAAGCGCGGCCCGAAGATTTCGGTTCCCCTTGAAGGCCTGCAGCACGAGGCGAGCGAAACGCTGGCGTTCACGTTCGAATCTGCGCGGCCACAGCCGGCCAAACGCAACGCAGGGCTCGAGCTCTGCGCCTCGCCGCCCGCCAGCCTCTGCGCCGAGGGCCAGCGCCTGCTTGACGCCCTCGGTCACGCGCCAGCCACGCTTGAAATCCTGGCGCAGCGCACCGACATGGCCGAAGCGGTGCTGCACGGCACGCTGCTGCAACTCGAACTCGCCGGCCACCTCGACGCACTGCCCGGCGGCTGGTTCGTTCGGACTTCCCGCGGCTAGTGCCGCTGTTGGTGCGAGCGTCACCGCTCGCGCGCCGCCGTGATACATTCGCGCAAAATGCACCCGCACTATATATAAGAGAACGCAAGGAAAGACCATGCCCGCGCTAGACCTCGACACCGACGCCGACTTGATCGCCGAGCGCGTCAGCGATCACGACACGCTCTTCGTGGCGTGCCTGTGCGCGCAGTGGTGCGGCACCTGCCGCGACTACCGGACCACCTTCGACCGCATCGCCGAAGCGCATCCCGAGGTCTGCTTCGCGTGGATCGACATCGAAACGCACGCCGACCGCTTCGACGACCTGGATGTCGAGAATTTCCCGACCATCCTGATCGAAGACGGCCACGCCACGCGCTTTTTCGGCACCGTCCTCCCGCATGCCGCCGTGGTCGAGCGCATGCTCTCGGACCTCACGACGCTGCCAGGCGTGGCCGACGCGCCGAAGCTGCGGCCCGCCCTGAGCGCCGCTTGAGGGCAACCCACACTCGACTCAGATTGCCCGGGCCGCTTGCCGCGCGGCTCGGCGCGCCCTTATGATTGGGCGCCCTTGGGCGCAGTGCGGGCGTCGTCATGAGATGACGTAAAAATCGGCACCGCCGCGCCATGTGCTATAAAGCGGTCGAGAACGGCACCCCGCGCGGGGCCGCCAAGCCGGGCTTCGAGCCCAAGCGCCTGATCGGACGGCATCGGCCGCGGGGCGCCAACCGGATTCACCCACTAGCAACCAGTCATGTCCAAAGCTCTGATCATCGCCGAGAAGCCATCCGTCGCGAACGACATCGCGCGCGCGCTGGGCGGTTTTACCAAGCATGACGAATACTACGAGAGCGACGACTACGTGCTTTCGTCGGCAGTCGGCCATCTGCTGGAAATCGCCGCGCCGGAAGAATACGAGGTCAAGCGAGGCAAATGGAGCTTCGCTCACCTGCCCGTGATCCCGCCGCACTTCGACCTGAACCCGATCGCCAAGAGCGAGTCGCGGCTCAAGGTGCTCACCAGGTTGATGAAACGCAAGGACGTTGACCGCCTGATCAACGCCTGCGACGCGGGGCGCGAGGGAGAGCTGATCTTCCGCCTGATCGCGCAGCACGCCAAGGCGAAGCAGCCGGTGCAGCGCCTGTGGCTGCAGTCGATGACACCGCAGGCGATTCGCGAAGGCTTCGTGAACCTGCGCAGCGACCACGACATGCTACCGCTCGCCGATGCCGCCCGATGCCGCTCGGAAGCCGACTGGCTCGTCGGCATCAACGGTACGCGCGCGATGACCGCCTTCAACAGCAAGGGCGGCGGCTTCTTCCTCACCACGGTCGGCCGCGTTCAGACGCCAACGTTGTCGATCGTCGTCGAACGTGAAGAGAAAATCCGCCGTTTCGTGCCGCGCGACTATTGGGAAGTGCGCGCGGAGTTCGTCTGCGCGAAAGGCTTCTACGAAGGCCGCTGGTTCGACCCGAAATTCAAGAAAGACGAGTTCGATCCGGAAAAACGCGACTCGCGCCTCTGGAGCCTGCCGGCCGCCGAAACCATCGTGGCCGCCTGCCACGGCCGCGAAGGCACGGTCACCGAGGAATCGAAGCCGTCCACCCAGCTTTCGCCCGCGCTCTTCGACCTGACGAGCCTGCAGCGCGAAGCCAACAGCCGCTTCGGCTTCTCGGCCAAGAACACGCTCGGCCTCGCCCAGGCGCTGTACGAAAAGCACAAGGTGCTCACCTACCCGCGTACCGACGCGCGCGCGCTGCCCGAGGACTACATCGGCACCGTGAAAGAGACGCTCGAGATGCTCAAGGAGAGCAACAACTACCTGCCGCACGCGAAGCAGGTGCTCGACAAGGGCTGGGTGAAGCCGAACAAGCGCATCTTCGACAACTCGAAGATCAGCGATCACTTCGCCATCATCCCCACGCTGCAGGCGCCGAAGTCGCTCTCGGAACCCGAGCAGAAGCTCTACGACCTCGTCGTGAAGCGCTTTCTGGCCGTGTTCTTCCCGGCGGCGGAATACCGCGTCACCACGCGCATCACCGAAGTCGCAGGGCATCACTTCAAGACGGAAGGCAAGGTGCTGGTCGAGGCGGGCTGGCTGCAGGTCTACGGCCGCGACACGGGCGGCGACGACGCCAACCTCGTGCCGGTGCAGAAGAACGAAAAGGTCAAGACCGACAAGATCGCGGCGCACCAGCTCGTGACCAAGCCGCCTGCGCGCTACAACGAAGCGACGCTGCTCTCGGCCATGGAAGGCGCGGGCAAGCTTGTCGACGACGAGGATCTGCGCGAGGCGATGGCGGCCAAGGGGCTCGGCACGCCGGCCACGCGCGCGGCGATCATCGAAGGTCTGCTCGGCGAAAAGTATCTGGTGCGCGAGGGCCGCGAGCTGATTCCCACGGCCAAGGCCTTCCAGCTCATGACGCTGTTGCGCGGCCTCGGCGTGGAAGAACTGACCGCGCCTGAACTCACCGGCGAGTGGGAATACAAGCTTTCGCAGATGGAGCGCGGCAAGCTTCCGCGCGACGCGTTCATGCAGGAAATCGCCCGCATGACGCAGACCATCGTCAAGCGCGCGAAGGAATACGACTCCGACACGATTCCCGGCGACTACGCGACGCTGGAAACGCCGTGCCCGAACTGCGGCGGCCAGGTGAAGGAAAACTACCGCCGCTTCGCATGCACGAAGTGCGAGTTCTCGATCTCGAAGATTCCGGGCGGCCGGCAGTTCGAAATTCCCGAAGTCGAAGAGCTGCTCAAGGAAAAGACGATCGGGCCGCTCTCGGGCTTTCGCAGCAAGATGGGCCGGCCGTTCTCGGCGATCCTCAAGCTCTCGCTCGACGACGAAATCAAGAACTACAAGCTCGAGTTCGATTTCGGCCAGGATTCCGGCGCCGAAGATGGCGAAGCGCCAGACTTCTCGCAGCACGAGCCGGTTGGCGCGTGCCCGAAGTGCAAGGGGCGCGTGTTCGAGCACGGCATGAGCTATGTCTGCGAGCACTCGGTCGCAAACCCGAAGACCTGCGACTTCCGCTCGGGCAAGGTGATCCTGCAGCAGGAAATCACGCGCGAGCAGATGGCGAAGCTTCTGGCCGAAGGCCGCACCGACCTGCTGACCAGCTTCAAGTCGTCGCGTACGGGCCGCAACTTCAAGGCTTTCCTCGTGAAGCAGAGCGACGGCAAGATCGGCTTCGAGTTCGAGAAAAAGGAGCCGGCCGCAAAGACGGCAGCGAAGAAGTCGGCTGCTGCAACGGCCGAGGCCGCGGGTGCAGAGGATGCCTCGAACGATGCGGCGGAAGAAGGTGCGAAACCCGCGCGCAAGACGGCGGCCGCCAAGGCCGCTCCGGCGCGCAAGACCGCCCCCCGCAAAACGCCCGCGCGCAAGACTGGCTCGTAAGCGTTTCCTGGAGCAAGTCCGCAAGCCACCATTCAGTGGCGCAGCAGACAAGCAAAAAGGCGCAGCTTCTCACGAAGCTGCGCCTTTTTTATCGGCCGATGCCCGGCGATGCGGAACTATAGCGGCGAGATTGCCGAAGTCCGGGTGCGCGCGGCCGCAGCGCGCGCGGCCTTGGGCGCACGCTCTGCGTCCACGCCGGTGCGCTCGCCGTCGCGCAGGGACGCGCCCGGCGCAGGCTGCGCCCCGTCGAAGGCTTCGGATGCGGCGCCGTTGCGAGCCGGCGCGACCGGAGCGGCCGCTGTGGCCGAAGCGGCGGCTGGCCGTGCAAGCCCGTCCTTGACCCACTGCTCGCCGAGCTGGCTGTTCGGCGTCTGGCTGAAATGCTCGACGAGATGATCGATGAAGGTGCGCACCTTGGCCGGCAGGTGACGCCGGCTCGGATACGCGACGTTGATCTCGACTTGCGGCAAACGGTAG
>Ga0335070_10010474_pt1 | contig 10838 bp, 8 predicted proteins | sample Lox_Sample_13_FD_206722 | JGI IMG/M metagenome (GOLD analysis project Ga0335070, IMG submission 206722) | Soil microbial communities from Loxahatchee National Wildlife Refuge, Florida, United States - Lox_Sample_1.3 | ecosystem: Environmental > Terrestrial > Soil > Wetlands | place: USA: Florida...
TCTCCCCGATCGGAAGCGCGGGCGCTCGCTCAAAACAGGTTGCCATGACTCGCACCTGCCTCATCCACCTCGACGTCGCGCCGCCGCCCGCGCTTTGCGCCGGCCGTGCCGGACGCGCCATGGAGTTCATGTCTAATGACCAAACATATGCTGATCGATGCCACCCACCCGGAAGAAACGCGGGTCGTGGTGGTTTCCGGGAAACGGCTTGAAGAATTCGACGCCGAGATTGCCAGCAAGAAGGCCCTGAAGGGCAACATCTATCTCGCCAAGGTCGTCCGGGTCGAACCCTCGCTGCAGGCGGCATTCGTCGATTACGGCGGCAATCGCCACGGCTTCCTCGCCTTCAACGAGATCCATCCCGACTATTACCGCATCCCGATCGCCGATCGCGAAGCGCTCCAGGCCGAACTCGAGGCCGAAGCGGCCGCCAACGAGCGTTCGGAGGAAGATGACGAGGGCGAGGATTCGGTTCTTGCCAAGACCGAGGGAGCGGAACGCGTCGAAGCCGAGCCGGTCGCCGATGATGCCGACCTGATCGACTCCACCGAAGGCGAGCCGGAGGCCGAAAGCGAGGCCGACAGCGAGCAGGCGCCGACCCCGCTGGGGCCACCGCCCTCCTATGCCATGCCGGAATTCTCCTCGGACAGGGAAGGCGCCGAGGAAAGCGACGATGTCGGCCAGCGCGCTGGCCCCGATTTCGACAGCGAGACCGAGGAATCCGCCAGCGAGGATCGGGTCGAGGACGAGGATCGCGCCGACAGCGAGGAATCGCTCCGGGGCGACGAGGCGATGGCGCTGCGCCATTCCGCCAGCGCCGAAGCCCGTCTCGAGGGACCGCTGTTCGAGCCCGAGAGCGGCGCCGATGAGGAAATTGGCGACCGGGCGGCCGCCGAAGGTATGGCGGCCGACCGCAGCGAGACCGGCGAGCCGGGTACGGAGACGCGGCCCGACGAGTTGCCGGCGGCCCCGGTCGGCGGTGGCATCGAGGAACGCGCGCCGGTCGCGGCGATCCCGGTCGAGGTCGTCGGCGGCGACGAGGCCGAGGAGGAGGATCAGCCGCGCCGGCCCCGGCTGCTGCGCCGCTACAAGATCCAGGAAGTCATCAAACGCCGGCAGATCATGCTGGTGCAGGTGACCAAGGAGGAGCGCGGCAACAAGGGCGCGGCGCTGACGACCTATCTCTCGCTGGCCGGACGCTATTGCGTGCTGATGCCGAATACGGCGCGGGGCGGCGGCGTCTCGCGCAAGATCACCAGCGCCAATGACCGCAAGCGCCTCAAATCCGTGATCGGCGATCTGGAAATTCCCAAGGGAATGGCCGTGATCGTGCGCACCGCGGGCAGTGAACGCAATCGCACCGAGATCAAGCGCGACTACGAGTATCTGCTGCGGCTTTGGGGCGAAATCCGCGATCTGACGCTGCGCTCGACCGCGCCGGCATTGATCTATGAAGAGGCCAACCTCATCAAGCGCTCGATCCGCGATCTCTATACGCGCGACATCGAGGACATCCAGGTCGAGGGCGAGGAAGGCTACAAGGCCGCCAAGGCCTTCATGAAGATGCTCACGCCGAGCCATGCCCGGCGCGTCATCCATTACCGCGATCCGGCGATGCCACTGTTCCAGCGGCATCAGGTCGAGACCCAGCTGGACGCGCTGCACAACCCTGTGGTCCAGCTCCGCTCGGGCGGCTACATCGTCATCAACCAGACCGAGGCGCTGGTGGCGATCGACGTCAATTCGGGCCGCGCCACGCGCGAGCGCAATATCGAGGACACGGCGCTGCGCACCAACCTCGAGGCGGCCGAAGAGATCGCACGCCAGCTCCGGCTGCGCGATCTCGCCGGCCTCATCGTCATCGACTTCATCGACATGGAGGAGCAGCGCCATAACGCGCAGGTGGAGCGCCGCCTCAAGGAGGCGATGCGCACCGACCGGGCGCGCATCCAAATCGGGCGCATCAGCCCCTTCGGCCTGCTCGAGCTGTCGCGTCAGCGGCTGCGGCCGAGCCTGGTCGAGGCCTCGACCGAGGTCTGCCGCTATTGCCGCGGGATGGGCCGCGTGCGCTCGACCGAATCGACGGCGCTGCATGTGCTGCGCGGAATCGAGGAGGAAGGCACCCGCCACCGCAGCCCCGGCATCACCGTCACGGTGCCGACGGCGGTGGCGCTCTATATCCTCAACCAGAAGCGCCGCGCGCTGGCCGAGATCGAGCTGCGTTACGGCTTCCGCGTCTATCTCACCGGCGACGATCATCTGATCACGCCGGAATATCGCCTGGAGCGGCTGCGGGCCTTGGCACCCGGCGAGGAGCTGCCCGCACCGGCGGCCGCCCTGCCCGCGCCGGCCGCGATCGAGGAGCCCGAGGAAGAGATCGAGGCGGAGGAAGAGGCCGAGACCGAAGAGCGTCTCGAGGCTGAAGAGACCGAGGAAACCGCGGCCGAGCCGCGTGAACCGCGCGAGCCGCGTGGCGAACGGGTCGAGCACGAGGGTGAGAGCGAGCGCGGCGGACGCCGCCGGCGGCGGCGGCGGCGCAGGGGCGGTCGCGGTCGCGAGGGCGACGAGTATCGTCGCGAAGGCGAGCGCGAGGGCGAGGGTCAGCGCCGAGAGGGCCCCGTCCCCATGGCAGCGGTTGCGGAGCGGGCGGTCGAGAGCCAGCCGCATCCCGGCGAGGCCTATGCCGGCGCTGCGCCGAGGTCGGAGGAGGTCGAGGGCGAGGAAGGCCGCGCCGGTGCCGAAGCCCGGCAGGGCCAGCCGGAGGCGCAACAGCCGGGAGCCGGCGAAGGCCGGCGCCGGCGCCGTCGCGGGCGCCGCGGCGGGCGCCGCCGGTCACGCCGGCGCCAACAGGAAGGCGGAGTGCTGGAGCCTGGTGCGCCGCAGGGCGGCCATGAAAACGAGCCGGCGATGCCGCGGGGACCGCGCCCGCTGGTGACACCGGCCGATTTCGACCGCGACTGGCCCTACAACGAGCCCGATGACGAGGTCGACGAAGCCGAAGGCGAGCTCGAGGCAGAGCCGTCGGACGAGGAATCCGACCTGAGCGCCGGAGACACGGACCAGGACGAAGCGGGTGCCGTGGAACCGGAACCCGATCGCCGCGAGGAGCCGATGACCCAGTTCCGCGCCGAACGTGAACAAGATGTGCCGGCGGCCAGTCATGCCCCGGCGATGCCGGAGCCCGACCGCGCAGCTGAGCGGAGCCAAGAGCCCGCTCCTCCTGCGAGCGTCGTTCCGCCGGAGCCCAAGAGCGAACCGCAGCCGTCCAAGCGCGGTTGGTGGCGCCGCGGCTGATCGGCGCTTCCCGCCCTCGCCCTCCGAACGATGACGCCCCGATCCGGTCGGCAGACCGGATCGGGGCTTTCGTTTATGGCCTGCTGCGCCGCCAGGCGACGAGGCGACGGGCGGCTTCCGCCATGTCCGCGCTGCTGCCGGCGAAAGAGAAGCGCAGGAAGCGGTGGCCGCGCGCCGGATCGAAATCGACGCCGGGCGTAGCGGCTACGCCGGTCTCTTCCAGCATTTGCTGGCAGAACGCCACGCTGTCGTTGGTGAGATGGCCGACATCGGCGAAGAGATAGAAGGCGCCGTCGGCCGGTGCCAACCGATCGAAGCCGGCCTTGGGCAGCTCCCTCAACAGCAGCGCGCGATTGTCGGCATAGTGGCGCACCATGCGGTCGAGATCGACTTTGCAATCGAACGCGACCTGCGCCGCATGTTGCGGCAGGGCCTGCGGCGACACGAACAGGTTCTGCGCCAGGCTTTCGACCGAGCGCAGCAATCCTTCCGGCACCACCATCCAGCCCAGCCGCCAGCCGGTCATGGCGTAGTATTTCGAGAAGCTGTTGATCACGACCACCTCCGGATCGAGCTCGGTCGCCGAGGTCGCCGTCATGCCGTAGGTGATGCCGTGATAGATCTCGTCCGAGACCAGGCGGATCCCCTGCGCGCGGCAGTAGGTGAGCAGTGCCTCGAAATGGGCGCGGTCCAGCATGGTGCCGCAGGGATTGGACGGGCTCGCGACGATCAGACCATCGGGGCGCCGCTTCAGGCGCGACAGCAGCTCGGGCGTTGGCTGGAAGCGATGCTCCGGGCCGACCTCGAGCTCGACCGGCTCGATGCCAAGTGCCGTCAGGATGTTGCGATAGGCCGGGTAGCCGGGGCTCGCCAAGGCGATCCGGTCGCCGGCATCGAAGGCGGCCAAAAACGCCAGCAGAAAACCGCCCGACGAGCCGGTGGTGACAACCACGCGCCGCCAATCCAGATCGACTCCATAAGTCTCCCCATAGTGACGCGCGATGCGCCGGCGCAAGGCCGGCAGACCCAGCGCCTCGGTATAGCCTAGCGATTCCTGATCGAGCGCCCGGTGCGCGGCCTCGATGACGGCGCGCGGCGCGCCCGATCCGGGCTGGCCGACCTCCAGATGGAGGACGTCATGCCCCTCTGCCGCCCGTTCGTTGGCGTGGCGCAGCACCTCCATGGCGATGAAGGGCGGCACCATCCCGCGACGGGCGATCTTGAGCGGCATGGACGCCTCGCGCTACTTGCCGGTCTGAACCACGGCCAGTCCATAGGCGCGCGGATCGGCTGCGGCGCTGCAACTGTTTGAATCAACCTGGATCGATTTCGGGCACCAGATCGCGTTGACGCGCCCGATGATGTCGATCTTCTCGGTCTGGTGACCGCGCTGCGTGAGCGCGCTGTCGGCCTGCGACCGGTCGATGCTCTCGGTATAGACGATGTCCGGAGCGCCGTTATGGTGGTAGCGGGGAGCCGCCACCGCGTCGGCCAGCGGCTGCGCGGCAACGGCCGTGCGCAGGAAGACTTGCGCCAGCGAGGTGGCGGCGGTTTCGCCGCCGGAGGCGGCGCCGGCGAAGAAGAACTCGCCGGTCGCCTTGTTGGCCATCAGGACCGGCCCCAGGGAACGATAGCCGGCGCCGCGATCGTTGGGCGCGGGCGCCAGCAGGATTCCGGTCCCAGGGGCCATGCGGGCGGCGCCGAAGAGATTGTTCATGGTCACATTGCACGCGACCGCGTTGCCATCCGCGTCGGCGGTGACGAAACCGGTGGCCCAGGGATTCTCCGGCACCGGCTGGATCTGCCCCAGCGACGCGGGCGGCGTCGCGTGGCCCTTGTCATATCCCTTCATCAGTTTTTGCGCGTAGTCCTCGGTCACGAGGCCAGCCGGGTCGGCCTCGCTGCTGCCGTCCGGCTGCATCCACCTTCCGCGATCGATGAAGGCCCGCTCCGACGCTTCCGCCACCAGGTGGGGCCGCTCGCCCTCCGGCGTATCCGCATAGTCATGGACGTCGGTCATCATCTCGACCATCTGGCCGAAGATCACGCCGCCGGCGGCCGGCGGCGATGCCATATAGATCGTATGATCGCCGAACGATAGTTCGAGCGCGGGCTTGAATTCCGGCTTGGCGTTGCGCAGCGCATCCACGGTCAGCGGTGCGCCCAGCGTCTGGGCGGCGTCGGCGATCGTATGGGCCAGCGTCCCGGTATAGAACTCGCCGGCGCCCTTGATGCGCAGCTGGGTCAGCACACCGCCCAGCATTTCCTGACGCAAGGGGTCGCCCTCCTGCAGCGGCGTCCCGTCCGCATGCAGGAAGATCCGGGCGATCTCGGAATCTTCGCTCAATCGCGCGCCGGCCGTCGCGAGCTCCCGGGCGAGCGCCCGGCTGGTGGGCGTGCCGATGCGCGCCATCTGCTCCGCCGGGCCCAACAACTGCTCCCAGCGCAGCCTGCCATAACGCGCCTGCAGTGCGGCCATTCCGCGCACTGCGAGGGGCAGCGCCACGCGTCCGTCAGGCGCCGCGCGCGGCAGAAAATCGAGGGCCTCCGTGGTCTTGTTCTTGGCGTCATGAACGATGCAGACCCCGCCCCCGCCCAGCGCCGCGGTCGAGGGCATGGTCACGGCCAGGGCGAAATAAAGAGCGACGGCAGCATCGGCAGCACTTCCCCCGGCGGACAGCACGTCGCGGGCCACCACGGCCGCGCGGGGCTCGTCCGCCACCGCCGCCCCGGCGAAGCCGCTGACGCTCCCGATCGTCCCCAACGGCTTCTCCGGCTGGCAGGCGGCAAGCAGCAGGATCGCCGCCAAGGCCGTAATGCCGGCCCGAATCAGGACCGGTTGCCGCATGCCCCGGCGGTTCCCATTTGTAAGCCCGTCGGATAAGGTCATGCGCATCATGCGGTTCCCGAAATCATTGGTGACGTTGCTGGCGGCTTGGTATGCCTTGGCGCCGACAATAGCAGTCGCCGCCGCGGGCCCCAGCCTGATCCGCGACGCCGAGATCGAATCTTACCTGCACGATTACACGGCGCCCATCTTTGGTGCCGCCGGCATCGACCCCGCATCAGTCCATATTTATATCGTCAACGACCCGCGCATCAACGCGTTCGTCGCCGGTGGCATGAATCTCTTTCTGCATACCGGCCTTTTGATGCGCGCCGAGACCGCCAACCAGGTCATCGGCGTGATCGCGCATGAGACCGGCCATATCGCCGGCGGCCACCTGGTGCGTTCGAAAGATGTCCAGCGGGCGGCCACGATCGAGGCCATCGTCGCGATGGTGCTCGGCATCGGCGCCGGCATCGCCTCGGGCGATCCGAGCGTCGCCGGTGCGGGCGTCGCCACCGGCCCCGCCTTGGCGATGACGCAGCTGCTGCAATATACCCGCACCCAGGAAGCGTCGGCGGATTCCGCGGGGCTGGGGTTTCTCGACGCCACCGGTCAAACCGCCCGCGGCATGTACGAGATGTTCGACATGCTGCTGAAGGATGCGAGATTGACAGGGTCGGCGACAGCCAACCCCTTTTTGCAGACCCATCCGCTTACGCAGGCGCGCATGGATCACATCCAGCAAGCGATGGCGGTGTCGCCCTATACCAACGCACCCTTGAACCCCCAGCTCGAAGAGGATCATCGACGCATCCGCGCCAAGATTCTGGGATTCATGAACCCCCTCGAAGACGTCATGAAGGCCTATCCCGACAGCGACAAGAGCTTCGCCGCACGTTATGCCCGTACGATCGCCTGGTATCGGGCGGCCGACCTCGCCAAGGCCGTGCCGGCCGTGGACCAGCTGATTCAGGAGGAGCCGAACAATCCCTTCCTGAAGGAATTGAAGGGTCAGATGCTGTTCGAGAACGGCCGCACGGCGGATTCGATCGTCGCCTATAAGGAGGCCGTCAAGCTGCGCCCCGATATTCCGCTGCTGCGCATCGGGCTGGCCCAGAGCCTGGTCGAGACCAACGAGGCCGGCGCCAACAAGGAGGCGATCCAGCATCTGGAGGTCGCCACCGGCCTCGAGCCGCGCAACCTTCAGGGCTGGCGGCTCCTGACCGTCGCCTATGGGCGCGACAACCAGATGGCGATGGTGGCCCTGGCGCAAGCCGAGATCGCCATGCTCCAAGGCGACGACAAGAAGGCCAAGGAATATGCGCACCGCGCGCAGGACGGCTTGCCGCCGGGTTCGCCAGGGGCGCTGCGAGCCGAGGATATCCTGTTCCAGGTGAGCCAGGACCAGGAGTGACCGGATCGCGCGGCGAGATCGCCGCCCTGACCTCGGACCTCGCGGCCCCGTGATCCCCGCGAAAACGGTTCGGGGTTGCCTTGGCGATGGTCGCCCGCCGATAATCCGCGGCCTTTCGCCGTCCCGTTCCGGAACCGGAGTTCGCGTCCGATGCGCCTGGTTGGCCTGGTTGTTCTGTCCGCTCTGATCGGTGCCGCCGCAGCACTCGCCGTTGTGCTGGGGCTCGGCCATCGGAGCGTGCCGCAGCCGGACGAAGCGGCGCTGCGCCAGGTCGTTCGCGACACCTTGGCCAGCGAACCTCAGCTGGTGGTGGGGGCACTTCAGGCGATCGATCAGCAGCGCCAGGCCGCGAGCGATAGCGCCCGGATACAGGCGGTCGCTGCCAACAAGGATGCGATCTACGCCGATCCGAACAGCCCCAGCGTCGGCCCCGCCGACGCCAGCGTCACGATCGTCGAGTTCTTCGATTACCGCTGCCCCTATTGCAAGCGCGTGGCACCCGATATCGCCAGCCTGCTGGCGAGCGATCCCGACCTGCGGATCGTCTACAAGGAATTCCCCATCCTGGGGCCGGAATCGCTGGTCGCCTCGCGTGCGGCGCTTGCCGCGCAGCGCCAGGGCAAATATCGCGAGATGCATGAGGCGCTGATCGCGAACAAGGGCGAACTGAGCGAAGCCGAGATCCTGGCAACGGCGCAAAGCGTCGGCCTCGACCTGGAGCGGCTCAAGACGGACATGAGCGACCCCGCCATCATGGATCAGCTCAAACAGGTCCATGCCCTGGCCCAGACGCTCAATATCGACGGCACGCCGGCCTTCTTCTTCGGCGCGCGCTTCGTCGGGGGCGCCGTCTCGCTCGATCAGATGAAGCAGCTCGTCCAGGACGCGCGCCGGCAGGGCTGATCGCGACCCATCGCCATTGTGTCCTGTCGAGCGGCGGGCCGGGTTGCGCCGCCATACCCTTCGCCTTTAGCCTTGCAGAAGCGAAGCCGGAAGGTTCAATGCCGGGCGCCAGCCAGGGGAGGATTTCCATGAGACAGCTCGAGGGCCGTTCGGCCATCGTCACCGGCAGCTCGCGGGGCATCGGCAGGGCCATCGCGCTCAGATTTGCCGCCGATGGCGCCAAGGTCTGCGTCAATTGCGTCTCGACGGTAGACAAGGCCAGGGCCGTGGCCGAGGAGATCCGGAAGGCCGGCGGCGAGGCGATCGTGGTGCAGGCCGACGTCTCCAAGCGCGCGGAAGCGGAGAAGCTCGTGGCGGAAACCGCCAGGGCCTTCGGCAAAGTCGATATCCTCGTCTCCAACGCCGGCATCGTCATCGACCGCGCCTTCGTGGACAGCACCGACGAGGATTGGAGCCGCGCCATCGAGAGCAACCTCCATGGCTTCTTTAATGTCTCGCGTGCCGCCCTGCCGCATATGATCGAGCGCAAGTACGGACGCCTGATCGCGACCGGTTCCTGCATCACCGAGATCGCGGATTTCGGCGGCAACAAATACTCCGTCTGCACCGCCTCCAAGGGCGGCATCATCGCGATGATGCGCCCGATCGCTGCCGAGGTGGCGCGCCATGGCGTTACCGTCAACGCGGTGTCGCCCGGCTATATCGCGACCGAGATGCTGGGCGAGATCGATGCCGCAGGCCTCGAAGCCGCGCTCACCCTGGTCCCCATGCGCCGCTACGGGAAGCCCGAGGAGATCGCCGCCGCCATGGCGTTCCTGGCCTCCGACGATGCGGCCTATATCACGGGCCAGGTGATCCGGGTGAATGGCGGCATGTCGATGGGCGGTTGAAATTCGGCATTGCTCCCCATTGCTGCGAATTTTCGACGAAAACCCATCCGACAGAGGAAGCCCGCAGCCGAGCGGCCGCGAAGCTTGAAAGTTTTCTTAACGATCCGGCCCTAGCCTCGTCCTGCGGTCCCCGGCCCCATGACTCCGTCCCGGGGACGGCGGGAGAGCGCGATGCAGGCCGGGACCATCCGCAACAATGCGTTCGAGATCGCGATCCGCCTCATGACGGTGACGGCGGCGGCCGTGTTCGTCCATCGCGCCGGCCTTGCCTATCTGTACGATCCGACCCGCATAACTTTGCTGCTGCTGTTGCTGTCGGAAACAGCGACCTTCGTCATCCTGCTGCTGTCACGCACGCCGACCGTGCGCGACTGGCATCCCTTGACGGTCATCTTCACCTTGTCGGCGACGTTCCTTTATCCGCTGTTCGTCGACACAGCGCCGGGACGCCAATTGATCGGCGAAGGAACCGGCGCCGCCCTTCAGATCATCGGCCTCGCCTGGGCGATCTATGCCAAGCTCTCGCTCGGCCGGTCCTTCGGCCTCTTGCCCGCGCGTCGCGGCATCGTGGTCAGTGGCGCCTATCGCTGGGTCCGCCATCCGATCTATCTCGGATATTTCGTGACGCATATGGGATTCCTGCTGGCAAACTTCACGCTGCAGAATCTTGCGGTCTACGCCGCGCTCTACGCCATGCAGATCTATCGAATCCTGCGCGAGGAGAGGCTCCTGTCCGAGGACGAGGCCTACGCGAATTATCGCCGGCAGGTGCGCTACCGGGCGATCTACGGACTCTTCTGAGCGGCTTTCCGCGTCCGGCAGCGACAGGCAAGCGCCTCGCCCCCAAGGGCCGACCAACGGGCCAGGGCCCGAACCCGGGCTCGTCGACCCGCTGGCGCCCGCCGTTGCGCCATCCCAGGCCCATGCTATAAGGACCCGTTCAGCCGTCAGATTCGCGGAAAAGCAGTCCCTTGGCCAAGACCCCCACCGTCCTGATCTTGAATGGGCCCAATCTCAACCTCCTCGGCGAGCGAGAGCCCTCGATCTATGGCCGGACCAAGCTTGCGGACATCGAGAAGAGCTGCAAGCGCCGCGCGAAGGAGCTGGGCCTGGCCGTCGATTTCCGCCAGTCGAATCACGAAGGCGAGTTGGTCGACTGGATCCAGGGGGCACGGCGCAGCCATGCCGCGATCATCATCAACCCGGCCGCCTATACGCATACCTCGGTAGCGCTGCTCGATGCCCTGACGGCGGTGGATATCCCCGTCATCGAGGTCCATCTCTCCAACATTCATCGCCGCGATCGGTTTCGTCATCATTCCTATGTGAGCCTCGCGGCGACCGGCGTCATCTGCGGGCTGGGCGCGCAAGGCTATCTGCTGGCGCTGGACGCGATGGCAACCCTGCTCAAGACCCAGGAAGAGGCGTAATGGCGAAGTTCGACGTCGACGAGGCATTGATCCGCAAGCTGGCGGAGTTGCTGGAGCAGACGGGCCTCACCGAGATC
>Ga0335070_10010475_pt1 | contig 10837 bp, 7 predicted proteins | sample Lox_Sample_13_FD_206722 | JGI IMG/M metagenome (GOLD analysis project Ga0335070, IMG submission 206722) | Soil microbial communities from Loxahatchee National Wildlife Refuge, Florida, United States - Lox_Sample_1.3 | ecosystem: Environmental > Terrestrial > Soil > Wetlands | place: USA: Florida...
CGCCGGGGTGCCCGTCTTCATTCGGCCCAGCTGGAAGCCGAGCGCGGCGAGGTTTTCCGCCAAGCCGTTGGCGGGAAACTCGCCGGCCCGGCCCGCAGGTATCTGCCGGTCGCCGATGTGGATCAAGCCGTGGAGGAAAGTCCCGGTCGTGAGAACCACGGCGGGACCCAAAAAGGCCACACCCAGGTGGTCACGAACCCCGATGATCCGGTCCCCTTCCACCACGAGCTCCTCCACCAGGGATTGCTTGACCTCCAGGTTTTCCTGGCGCTCAATGACGGCTTTCATACAGGTGCGGTACCGCACCTTGTCGTTCTGCGTCCTGGTCCCCTGCACCGCCGGTCCCTTGCGAGTATTGAGGGTGCGAAACTGGATGGCGGTCTGATCCGTGACCTTAGCTATCTCCCCACCGAGAGCATCCACCTCTCTTACCAGGTGCCCCTTACCCAATCCGCCCACCGAGGGCGAACAGGGCATGTGAGCCACCGTGTCTAGATGGATACCAAGAACGAGGGTCCGGCAGCCCATGCGAGCTGCGGCAAGGGCTGCCTCGCATCCTGCATGGCCGGCGCCGACGATGATGACATCATACCTCTTCGGATATACACTCATGGGGGTTCCTGACTACTTCGTGGGGGCCGCCATAGTCCGCATTATGCACGAGACGCCGTCGCGAGATCGTGGAGATGGTCGTGCCACTGGGCAACCACAGGGCTCGGACCTGAGACGTACTTGTCAGTACGTCGCAAGGTTCGAGACCCGAGGACGCCCGGAAGGACGGCCATCTCCGCGGTCGCAGCAGGTGGCTCGTGCATAATGCGGACTAGGCCCCTGGCTCTTGCAGCGGGGATTATATATACTACGGCGCATGTTGACTAGACGGTATCTCGATCTCAACACGGTGCTCCGCGAGCGTTTCGGCTGCCGGGTTCAGAAGATCAGCCTCGACGCAGGGCTCACCTGCCCCAATCGTGATGGGACCCTTAGGACCGGTGGCTGCATCTACTGCAACGCCAAGGGTTCGGGAACCGGCCTGTCCCGTCAATATTCAATAACTGAACAGCTCGAGCGGGGTAAGGAGCGCCTCCGGCGGCGCCATGACGCCAGGAAGTTCATCGCCTATTTCCAGTCCTTTTCCAATACCTACGCCGCGCTGGATGCCCTGAACCGTCTTTACCGGGAGGCTCTCGCTGTGGAAGACATCGTCGGCCTCGCCATAGGCACCAGACCTGACTGCGTGCCCGACGATGTCCTCGATCTCCTGGGCGAGCTCACCCGGGAAACGTATCTCTGGGTGGAATACGGTCTCCAGTCGATCCACGAGCGAACCCTGGCCGCCATCAACCGGGGACATGGGGTGGGTGCCTTCTTGGATGCAGTGCGACGCACCCGAGCACGCGGCCTGGAGGTCTGCGTTCACGTGATTATCGGTCTCCCCGGTGAGGGGAGGAGGGAAATACTCGAGACCGCCCGCGCCCTGGCCGCCCTCGATATCCAGGCGGTGAAGCTCCACCTCCTTTATGTGGTCCGAGATACGGCCCTTGCGAGTCTCTATTCCTCAGGGGCTTACCGCTGCCTGAGCCGCGAAGAATACGTGGAACTCGTCTGCGAATTTCTCACCCTCCTCCCGCCCACCGCCGTCATCCACCGACTTACCGGAGACCCCCACCCCGATGAACTGGTGGCACCTGGCTGGGCTTTGGAGAAGCAGAAAAACCTCCAGGCTGTCCGTGAAGCCCTGGAGCGGCGCGACCTCTGGCAGGGAAAATACTGGGACCCTCCCTCAGGCTGAGCTTTCTTTGCAAATTGTTGACAGACTCCGTGAGCTGTCTTTCGTTTACGCAGGCCCTGCCCCAGAAGGGTGACAAAATACGTCAGTCGCCGCCGCGACCGGTCGGCCCTTCACAGGCGTGAGAGGGGAGATCCCACGGTTCAAGTCTCGTATGATACTGAATTTATTTTATAAAATTGGATTATTCGAGGCGAGAACTTCCTTGGCATTTCGCGTGCACTAGGGTGCCGGGCGGGTTCACCCGTGAATGCACGGCGCAGAGCAAAGAGGGAACGGCTATGGTTCACTCGGACAAAGCATGGGAAGAGGGACAGGTACTCAGGTGGGCGCTCGCACATCCTGACTGTAGGATCACGGAAGTACCTTCCTGGGTCATATTGATACTTTTGGAGGATATCACCCGTTGGGGCTGTCAACTCCTCGAGCATTTGGTCATGGCCCTCGACGACTCCCAGGGGATTGTTATGGCGGAGAGCCACCTGGATCGGGCAGTTCAGACACTCATGACGAACGTGTTGCTGGGCAGTCTCTATGAGGACGGCTATATCGAAATTCCCTCAGGGCTTCTTGACGAACCGCGGTTCTTCGATTTGCAGCATCCCCTCGATGTTCAGATCACCCTGACTCCGTCAGGCGAACAGGCCCATATCTGGGAAGAACTCGAACTGTTCAGCGGCCCCCACCGAGGCTCTTTCCAGTAACCGACAAAAGCAAGGGAAACCCTCGCCGCGACCCACCCCTGTCCAGACCGAGCGGACCTCAACCGTCTGAGGCCCTCCCGGCCTGTGCCGGGGGGCCTCTTCCTTTCTTGTTAAACCAGCCCACTGATCGGTTGTACCTCTGCTCGAACAACCCCGGACGGGAATTGGAAGACACACCTTCCTTGTCGTTGAGCCTGGTGATACATCGCCCTCGGAACGCAGTCTCTCATGATTGTGTGCCGACGGGGTAAAGAATGTCAGCCCAGCGCCACGAAAGGGTTTGACATTATCCATCCTTCAGCCTGTCTCACCCGGGGACTTCCCCTTCCTGTCGCCGTCGATTCTTTCGCCCCTCACGGGAGGCGAACCAAATCCGACAGCGCTCGCGGAACCTACAGTACAGTTCTGGATCCGTGCAAATTGGCTGCTCCAGGCACCGATGGCAATAGCCGTACTCGTACTTCTCGCACCAGATCAGAGCATCTCGCTCCGGGTGAAACCGGCAGTGCGCTCTCCCCGCCATGGCCTCAGAACGCTCCCACTCAGTGAACAAAGAGCAAGCTGTTTATCCCGTTACCCCTCGCCGAAGGGGCGACGCCCAACGGAATCAACATACGATCCCATACCAGACGCTGTCAATAAGGAGAAGGTTTGGGCTGTCAGGTGGCGTCCGCAGTGCCAGATCGGGAGATAGAATGTAGGTAGAGTCAGGATTGCGCGAAGCTTTCCGGGCCTCGGTTAAAAGGCCACGAGCTGCGTTGCTGTGCCTTGTCTTACCGAATACAAGAGGATAGGTCAGGATCAGCCAGGGAGTACCAAGGCATTGTTACAGGGGGTTGACTGCCGACGGTCTCATACTCCTTCAAGACGAACTCGCCGGTCAAAGGGGCACAGTGTTTCGGGCATCCATTTTTCCTGGTCGTATCAATCACGTCGAACAAGGACCTCCCTTCGGTCCACCACGTGTGTTGGCAGGTACGGCAGGACCAGAGTACTCGATACATGAGGATATCCCTTGTTACGGAGCTGACCGATGTAAGCCAGATTGAAGGGACAATGGTTGTCGAGGCGTGAACAGCAACTCGTCCCCGGCGCATAGCTGTTGTTCTTGGCTAACATATTTAGAATACAGGAAGAGAGACCCGAGTGCAAGGGAAATGGATTAGCGTAGCTGAAATAAAGAGAAGAATGTAAGTGGAGCAGAAGCCCGCTACCTTGGACGCCGGTAAACGGTCCGCGCGTTGCCGGGCAGACCTTTTCCGGCGCGCTTCCGTAGCCGCCTTGGTAGCTACCACTCTCGGGAGCAACCCGTGCCGAGATCGACGCACTGCGGGCGGAAGGAATTCCTCTCCCAACTCGGCAGGGCTAGAGTTTGGGCCGCGCTCGCAACAGTCTGGAGCGGGGGACTGCCCGTTTCAGGAACAGGAACGATAGATGGGCGTCCGCTCCGAGCCGGGAATGGAGTAGTACGTCTCGTCGTCTCGCCACAGGGCGAGGTACGGAAGACCTTCCCTGTACCGATCAAGACGAACGCATGTCCCCGAGCACCGCGACTTGCTCTTATGTAGGTGTTTACACCGAAAACAGGGGCTTCTCTCCTCCCGCATGATGCACCTCCCGGTTTCAGCAAGGACTGGCGCGAGTGCAAGCCATCTTTGGAGAATCACATCCTTGCAGAGAAGGTGCCAACGGGGAGCACTCAGCAAAATGTCTCAGAACTCCGGTATGTTGTCTCCATGTCGCGGGGGAGCGGTTCCCTCACCGGGTGACCGAGTTTGGCCAAAGACTCAGACCTTTCTGAGTCAATGCACCATGGCTGCACCCCGCCAGGGAAGTAACAGCTTCGACACGATCTGAGTCACCAGAGCCCTTGACCTGAGACGATGAGGGTGAGACATTAGGGCGGTCACTTGTTGACTGACGTGAGAGACGGGGAGTTTCGGTTCAAAGGGTCCATAACCCACACTTCCAGCTCGACACGACTCTTTGGCACGTTGTTTGCTGACCTCTTACCCGAGGCCATCCTCACCGTGAGCCGCTTGCCTACCAGAAGCGGGAGCGACGGGGGGGCAGCCTAGGCCTCTCTGGTGCACCAATGGGTACATCCGTTGAGCGACGTCGAAACCGCAGGGCCAAGGTCCGATGGCCGGTCGTGATCATGACTAGCAAGGGACCGGTAGTGGGAGAAACCAGGAATGTCAGCGATCAGGGCGCCTTCATTTGCTGCAAGGAGGATGTCACTTCTGAGGCGCGCTGCCGCCTCTTCATTATGGTGCCCGATCGCAAGCCTCTGGTGGTACCGGTTGAAGTTTGTTGGTCAAACCCTTACGGCTCGGAGTTTGATGCAACACCCTGTGGAGTAGGGGTACGATTTAGTGAGATTTCTGCGACAGATCGAAAGGCCATCGTTGCGGCATTGAAGGGAGAGTTGCTGGAAGAGGAAACTGACTAGAAGATTTTACAATTTGTACAAAGGATTCTGTTATGATAGCCAAAAGATTAGAGCGAGCGTCGGCAAACAATAATGAGAGAATTAGCATCCTTGGTGAGAACTGTCGGTTCAATGGGAATATTGAAACGGCATCGAAAGTAATACTATGTGGTAATTTCGAAGGTGCAATCAGTTGCAGTACCCTCGAAACTGGGGTTGATAGTAAAGTCTCTGCGAAAATCATCGCTGGCGATGTCGTCATATCAGGTTTTTTTGAGGGGGAAATTGTTTGTCATAATGTGTTGACCGTAGCCAGAACGGGCAGGGTGTTTGGCAAAGTATCGTACGGTACCTTGACCGTTGAGGCTGGCGGTATCATAGAGGGGAATACGTCGAAACTCGAATCCAGAGACAAGAAGGTGCTTTCCATTCCCGAATCTTCCAGCTCTTCGTAAATCACCTCTATTCGGGTGAGTGCTTGACCAGAATGCGTGCCGGCGTCACAGTGTTTGCCGTCGCATCTGTACCTGCGCGGTCGCATCGACCGCAGGGGGGCTAGTACCTCGAAGGCTCAGTCCGATTCTTCTCCTAGTCCGATGTTTTCTCCAATCCACCTCAAGAAAAGCCATCCCTCACTCGTGCGGCAGGGGACAATGAAGGCCGGAAAGTAAAGACCTAGCGCTTTGTCCTTGCGCTTACCTCGGCGTGAGAATACCATACCCATTTTGAGATTTTTGTGGCGGCTAAGATAGACGCATCGTCGCGGCTCAAGCAGACCGGCCGTCATCTGTTCTTGCGGCGACCGACCAATAAGCTAGAGAGGAGAGCAAGATGAGGCACAATATTTGCTTTAAACGGGAGGTGATGAGACAAAAACAGGCTTTTCTTGACCTCTGGATGGTGAAAGGCGGGTGATCGCGAATGGCGTGGCGCGAACAGAGAGAGCACGTTCGGTTCAACCGTCCATTCGTCACGGAGGTGTTGAACCTGAAGTCCCACTATACCGCCAGGGGTGTGACCGAGAATGTGAGCCAGGGTGGGGCCTTCGTCAAGACCAAGGACTGGCGGGCATTCCAGGTAAATGACCAGATGATGGTGACCTTCTTTCTCCCTCCCACCAATCCCAGCCAGGAGCCGATTGTCGGGTTGAGAGGCACCGCAACGGTCACTCGCATTGACCACCAGAACGAAGGTATCGCTCTCAGATTCGGGACCAACTTTCAGGAATTCGAGAAAATCTCTCAACTCGAAGCCGCAGGGACGGCGAAATTCCGGACTGTCGCCGATTATCTTTCCACCTTAACCACTGCGACGGGAGAGGAAGCTCCTACGACTGGAGCAAAGGGCTTCTTCGTTGAGAAGACCCGTCAGCCCCTTGACCCCAAGGTCGCCTTTCAGCTGAACACAGGAGTTATGAGTGAGGAAGATCTCAGGGCGCAGGCGAAGCCGGCCCCCACGGACATCCTCAACCTCAGAGTGCTGGAGATCAAGAAGAGGAAGCTCGATACCGCAGTCCACACCATCACCATCGGCCGCGCTCCTATCAATGACATTGTTCTCTACAACAGCACCGTGTCAAAGTCCCATGCCCACCTCCACGTTCATCCCTCGGGCCAACCCTGCTATGTGGTTGATGTCGGTTCAAAAAATGGAACCAGTGTGAACGGCAGACTCCTGAAACCGTACGACAAATGCCAGCTGTCCGATCACGACGAGATCTCCTTCGGACCGCAGATGAGACTTGTGTATTTTGCTCCCCCGGCATTCACGACCTTCCTGAAAAGCCTGAAAGGCTCGTGATGCCCGCACGGCCGACAGGACGACCCGGCCCGCAATGTTCCCTTCTTCGGGCCCCATCGATTCCCACCGGTTGTTTCTGAGCTCTCACCGAGAAGCGTAGATTCTAGCCCGCATTATACACGAGACGCCGTCGCGAGATCGTGGAGATGGTCGTGCCACCGGGCAACCCAGGGGCTCGGACCTGAGGCGTACTTTTCAGTACGTCGCAAAGTGAGCTTGTCCTGAGCCTGTCGAAGGAACACCCGAGGACGCCCGGAAGGACGGCGATATCCGCGGTCGTAGCAGGTGGTTCGTGCATAATGCGGGCTAGGTGCAAGAAGGGGAGCGAGCAGTGATTCGGGGGTGGGTACGGTCTTACCGTTTCTCGACCAGGCTATCGTAGTGGGAAAACTGCATGGTGAAAGTGGCCCGGCCCTGACTGGCAGAGCGGAGTGCGGTAGAGTATCCAAACATGTGGGAGAGTGGCACCGTAGCCCGTACGATTTTCACCGCTCTCTTGGTAAAGATGCCCTCGATCTTGCCTTTGCGCATATTGAGATCGTTGATCACCTCTCCCGTGAACTCCTCGGGTACAATAACTTCTACGGCCATAATCGGCTCGAGGAGCTGGGGCTGGCCCTCTCGCAACCCTTCCTGAAGAGCGGTCGAAGCGGCTACTTTGAAGGCGAGCTCGCTCGCGGACTGCTCGCGGAACGCACCCCCGATGGCCGCCACCTCAACGTCCACCACAGGGTATCCGGCGACCACCCCGCTTTCCAGTCCTTCCATCACCCCTTGCTCCACCGCTGCCATGAAGGCCGGCGGGATAGAGCCGTCGCGGACCAGATTACGGAAGAGGTTTCCCTTGCCCCGACTTCTCGCCTCGAGGTGCAGCTCCACTCTACCATAGTGGTGGGCGCCAGCTATTTCGCGATCAAAGATCCCTTCGGCCTCTACAGCCTTGCTGATGGTCTCTCGGTACACCACCTGGGGTTTGCCCACGTTCACCTGGACGGAGTACTCGCGGAGAAGCCGGTCGACAAGGATCTCCAGGTGGAGTTCTCCCATCCCCGAGACAATGGTCTGACCGGTATCGGGGTCTTGACGATGCCGAAAGGTTGGATCCTCCTCGGCCAGTTTCTCCAAGGCCTGGGCGGTTCTCTCCTCGTCCGCCCGCGTGCGTGGCTCCATAGCGATGGAGATCACCGGCTCGAAAAACTCCATACGCTCCAGTAGGATGGGATGCTCCGGATCGCACACGGTGTCACCGGTGGTGGTCCGTTTGAGCCCAACCAGCGCGACGATCTCTCCGGCGGAAGCGTCGGCGCGCCGCTCACGCTTGTTGGCGTGCATCTCGAATATCCGGGCCACCTTCTCCGTTTCTCCCTTGTTCGTGTTGAACACGTCGGATCCGGTGCGCACCGTGCCCGAATACACGCGGACATAGGTAAGCTTCCGCCCCTGATCCATCTGAATTTTAAAGGCGAGACCCGCGAAGGGGTCACTGTCGCAACTCGTCCGGGTCGCTTCCTCACCGGTCTTGGGGTGGTAGCCCACCACCGGGGGAACGTCGAGTGGGCTAGGGAGAAAATCGACAATGGCGTCGAGAAGGAGCTGGATGCCCTTATTGCGCAAGGCGCTCCCGCAGAGTACAGGGACCGCCTTGAGCTCTAAGGTGGCCTGGCGGATCACCGGGAGTAGATGTTCCGGCCCTAGAGGCAGATCCGAAAGATATCTCTCCATGATCCCGTCGTCGAGTTCCGCAAGTGCTTCCAGAAGTCGTTCCCGCCCCACTCGCGCCTCCTCACGGTACGCGGACGGGATCTCGGAGGACTCGTAGAGGACGCCAAGGGTTCTGTCATCCCAGTGCACCGCCTCCATCCGCACCAGGTCTATGATCCCGGCGAACTCGGTCTCAATTCCTAGTGGGAGCTGGAGAATTAATGGTCCTGCGCCCAGTCTCTCTCGCATCTGTCGCACTGTCCCGGCGAAATCAGCCCCGAGGCGATCCATCTTGTTGACAAATGCAATCTTAGGAATACGGTACTTGTCTGCCTGATGCCACACGGTCTCCGATTGGGGTTCCACTCCGCCCACAGCGCAAAAGACGCCAATGGCACCGTCGAGAACTCGGAGAGACCGTTCCACTTCAATGGTGAAATCAACATGCCCAGGGGTATCGATGAGGTGGAGCTCGTGATCCCTCCAAAGGCATGCGGTCACCGCCGAGGTGATGGTGATGCCCCGCTCCTGTTCCTGTTCCATCCAGTCCATCACCGCCTCGCCATCGTGGACCTCCCCCATCTTGTGAGATTTTCCCGTGTAGTAGAGGATTCGCTCCGTCACCGTTGTCTTTCCGGCATCAATATGGGCGATAATGCCGATATTCCGTGTTCTCTGGAGGCGTTTACGTTCAGCCATAGGGACAATCCCTCTCAGCGGACGAGCAGAAGGTCGCCGGTCTTGGGATGGCGAATATCTAAGTGGCCGGCAAGAGTAGCTTGAGGTTTTCCCTCGATCATGATCTGCACCCTTTCGATCTCCTTGAGATTCAGGATGAGGGTGTTGACAATGGCGTACAGGGTGAGTCTCTCGGCGGCCACACCTCCGGGATGGGAGGCAGAGAGCTCGGAGCTGAAATCCACGTAGGCGGTTCCCTCTTCGTTCAGAAAGAGGTGAAGCAGACGGGTCCCTTTAGGGATAGAAGAGATGAGATTTGCCCCTTCGGGCCCCTGCAGGAGCCCAGCAAGCAAAGCCTCGGCCGCGGCGAGGGGATCGCCGGCCTCAATAGGACGTTCTTCAGCTTGAAGATGGCCTCCGCCAAGGGAGCTGAAGTAGAGTTGCGCCCGCCTCCTTGGGGCTTCATGCACGGGAACAGGTTTTGTCACCTGAGAGCGGAGCAACCTTCCTTTGTTGTCACCGCCCACCCAATGCCGCGTAAGGATGGCGGCTCCCGTCACTAGGACAAGCATGCCTGCTAGAAGCAACCAGAGTCGCAACCTGCGGTTTCCATGCCTCCAAATACTCACGGACCGCTCCAGCCTCCGGACTTGACGGCCTGTCAGGGGGCCGGAAGATCCCTTCCGGCGGCGCTCCGGCTCAGCCTAATACTCCCCCCGAGCATGCAGCCGACGTCTCCGTGGCCCTCGGACTCATTGCCCGCCACGAAGTCCACCCGTACCGAGCGCTTAGATCACTCTCCACTCACTCGGCCCTTGAGCTCCTTGCCCACTTTGAAAAAGGGAAGTCTCTTCTCTTTCACCTCGATGGGCGTGCCGGTCCTTGGATTGCGGCCCCGATAGCCACGATACTCCTTGACTTTAAAGCTCCCGAAGCCGCGGATCTCAACACGATCCTTGTTGACCAGCGCCTGCTCGATGGCGCTGAACACGGTTCTTACAATCTGTTCCGCCTCTTTCAGGGGAATACCCTCCGCAGCCGCGGTTGCAGCGATAAGCTCACGTCTGGTCATACGACCTTCACCTCCCACCCAGTCAGGAGCCAGCCCGCGGCAAGCGCTCGGTGCGCTGTTTTCTCTCGCTTCTGCCGGTCTGCCCCTTCGAGACCTCTCTTCACTCCTCGACGACCGATGCTTCGCCCGCGTTACCTTCTGGGATGGATCACCTCCACTCCGCCCATGTAGGGCCGCAGCACGGCTGGTATCTTCACCGTGCCGTCCTCCTGCTGGCAGTTTTCCAAGACGGCCACCAGAGTTCGACCTACGGCCAGACCCGACCCATTCAGGGTATGAACAAAGGCGGTCTTGGTCTTGCCGCGAGGACGATATCGGATGTCGGCGCGGCGGGCTTGAAAATCCTCGAAGTTACTGCACGAAGATATCTCCCGGAACGCCTGGAGACCGGGGAGCCAGACCTCGATATCATAGGTCTTCGCCGCTGCAAACCCGAGATCCCCTGTGCACAAGGTCACCACCCTGTACGGCAATTCCAACTCCTGGAGAACTTCCTCCGCATCCAAGAGGAGGGTCTCCAGCTCATCATAAGAACGCTCAGGGGCCGCGAACTTGACCAGCTCCACCTTGTTGAATTGGTGCTGGCGGATAAGCCCTCGAGTATCTTTACCATAAGACCCGGCTTCGGATCGGAAACAAGGAGTGTAGGCCGTGTAGCGGCG